>Ga0233425_10005573_pt1 | contig 19720 bp, 23 predicted proteins | sample Watercolumn_Towu_2_FD_181712 | JGI IMG/M metagenome (GOLD analysis project Ga0233425, IMG submission 181712) | Freshwater microbial communities from Lake Towuti, South Sulawesi, Indonesia - Watercolumn_Towuti2014_140_MG | ecosystem: Environmental > Aquatic > Freshwater > Lake | place... | reverse complement strand
AAAGATCACCGAGAACATGTTGTTTGACATGGGCAGCGCCGGCAAACTCATCATGGCTGCATTGGTACTCAAGCTGTGTGAAGATGGCCTGCTTTCGCTGGATGATCCGGTGAGCAAATATCTCCCGCCATTCCCAAACGTTGATGGTGCAATCACGATCCGACAACTTCTCAACCATACCAACGGGCTCTATGATATGGTGCCGCATCCCGGGGGTCCCTTCCGGGTGCCATATGATTCGATTGATTTTGAGAAATGGTGGACCATCGAAGAGATTTTCACCAGGCTTGGCGGCAAGCCCTACTTTGCCGCGGGCAAGGGTTTTCACTACACGCAAGCAGGTTTTCAGCTGGCGGCATTGATAGTGGAGAAAGTCACGCACTCTACGGTACCGGAACAGGTCCAGAAACGCCTGCTCGATCCTCTGGGCATCGACGGCATGTTGCTCGACCACTCGAAACCGGTTCCCGCTCGTTTTGAGATCGCACATCACTGGGTGGACACCGATTCCAATGGTCAGCCTGAAGATGTCTCCGCAAGATCCAGGAATTGGATCGCCTCTTTGTCGCGCATAGACTTCTACACCCCGGCTAGTGATTTTGCCCTCCTGGTGCATGCGTTGTTTGATGGGAAGGTTCTCCAGGCTTCTTCTCTCAACGAAATGCTGACGTTCGTGCATCCGAAACCGGAAGAGACGGGCGGACCGCTGTTTGTCGATTATGGACTGGGAGTGATGCAAATGAATCCGCAATTCATGCGGGGACAAAAAACATTGGGGCACCTTGGTAGTATCCCGGGCTTCCGGGCATTTGTCGGACACTTCCCCGACCATGATGTGACTATGGTAGTGCTGTATAACAGCGACACTGACAACGGATTTCCCATCATCGATGGAATGCTTGCGGCAATACTGAAGCATCTTGGACAGGGCCAAAAATAACCACCATCGTAGCGGCCAATTCCACATCCATATCACTTAACACTCAATGTCGAAGCTGGTTGAGCGGCGTATGACAATCGGCTCTCCGACGCTCGCAACCTGGATGGGCGTTAAGCGAATCGCCCGCAGCTGAGAATTCGTGCCATGCTTACCGTACTTTCTCTGGTGATTTTCGTTTTCTGCTGTGCACAAGAAAGTCCAGCGGTCCGGTCGGATTTTCCTGTACTTAAGGGACCCTATCTGGGTCAGAAGCCCCCGGGAAAAATCGCGGAGCAATTTGCAGTCAATGTTTTCGATTCCACATACCAGGGCTTTCACAGTAACATTGTTTTTTCTCCCGACGGCAAGGAGGCCTACTGGCAACTGAACGCGGGACATGGGAGCCGGCTGCAGGCCATATTTGAATCAAGGTACGTGGACGGCGTATGGACCAAACCACGTGTTGCATCTTTTTCATCCCTGGTCGAAGGCGGTCTGGATGACGCGCCCTTCATTTCGCCCGATGGTAAGAAGTTCTTCTTTCTCTCATATCGTCCGGTTGCGAAAGGGAGCGACTCCCGCAAATGCAACATCTGGATGATGGATAGAACCGGTGAGGGCTGGTCGGAACCGAAACCTCTACCGTCCGTTGTGAATTCCCTGGAGGGCATCCATTGGATGCTGTCCGTTGATATGCAGGGCAACCTGTATTTTGGCACATGGAAACCGCGAGAAGGCGGGATGACTACGGGCAGCATCTATTGTTCGAAGTACGAAAACGGGCAATACACCAGACCCGAAGAACTTGGTCCCGCGATCAACGTTCCCGGCTACAACTACAGTCCGTTCATTGCGCCCGATGGCAGCTATTTGATCTACAGCAGAAAAGAACCTTCAAAACCAATCAGGCTGTTCATCGGCTTTCGGGACAGTGAAGGAACGTGGACCGTGCCCCGGGATTTGAGCAAGATCATTGGACTGGAAAGCAGCGATACAGACGTCTTGCAGGGTGATTGTCCGTTGGTCACGAGGGATGGCAGGTATCTCTTCTTTCGCGATGATTTAGGGGGAAGGTTGAGACCTTGTTGGATCGAATCGGGATTCATAGCAGAACTACGGAAGGCTGCATTGAACAAAAGATAGCGAAGCATGCTATATTGCTCTGGGAGCTTCACATTACACGGCAAGCGACGACACTCTTTTTAGAGCGGGCCGTTGATTCAAAATCAGAGTCGAAAGAAATCATGCAAAATCGCACTGCAATCATCCTGGCGGCATTGTTCCTCTGTTCCTGCGCTCCATCTGCCCGCTCCATTTTCGACAAGCCCGCATCAGCGGTCGTCAATACTCAGTGGGTGGTAATGAACAAGGGGCTGCCAATCCTCGCGGTCTTTCACACTGCAGGTGACGAGGAGTGGATTTTCTTTGCCGATGTGAACCCAAGCGTGGACGTTCAGGTGAGCGTCACACTCGAGGATCTGCTGAAACTCGATGAAAGTTTGAAGGACTTGGGTGATCTGCCCGCCGGATGGAAAGCAACGCGGGGGCGGAAGGGAGGAGCGTGGGTTCGCGAGAAGCTCAAATGAGTGCACTGCCCGGGGTGCGCGGCATCTTCATGTGCCCGGGCGATCAGACCAAAGGAGGATTAACCGATGCTGGCGCGACTTCTCTCTGAAACGCTCACCCGGTACTCTTCCCATGAGCAGGTGGAACAGAGTGCTCAACTCCGGCTGAAGCGGTTGCTGCGTCATGCCTTGAAACATTCCACGTTCTACAGGAAGTACTACGCTGAACATGGCATCACATTCAAGGATATCGACGCCCTGAGACCCGATGACCTGCCGTTCGTCACAAAAGAAATTCTGATGAACAACTTCGATGAAGTGAGCAGCGATCCAGCCTTGAACTGGCGGGATGTCCAGCGGTTCACGGAGAACAACGATGATCACAGAAGCTGGTTCAAGAACAGGTACAAGATTATCAAAAGCTCCGGCACCAGCGGCAGGTATGGATTCTTCGTGTACGACAGGCGGGCGTGGAATATCCTGAGGGCGATGCTTATCGGGAGGGCTGCGCACGCACGGGTGAATCCTCTCAGAAGGACCAAGTTGGCAATTGTGCTGGACACCAAAGGGCTCCATGCCGGGATCTCTATGATGGGAAATGTCCCGAGAGCGTTCTACGATCTCCTCATCATAGACGTGCACGAGCCGCAGGATGCTATTTCGGACAAGCTCAACTCCTTCCGACCCGAGATACTGACCGGCTACGCAAATTGCATACTCATGTGTGCGTGTGAGCAGCTGAAAGGTCGTCTCAACATCAAACCCGCTCAAGTAGGATGCTCCGGTGAACCATTGACTGATGAAGGGCGGAATCTGATCTTCAGGGCGTTCGACGCGTATCCGACCAACCTGTACGCCTCGTCAGAGTCGGTCTTCATCGCGAACAGCCGGAGGGAGTGCCAGAACCTTCATGTGGCATTCGATTGGAACCTGCTCGAAGCGATTGACGACTGCGGCATGAAATCTCAGGATGAAGCGGTCGGGAATGCAGTCCTGACCAATCTCTATGCGTATGCATTCCCGCTTATTCGCTACAAAATGAATGACAGGATTAGTCTGCACACCAATCCCTGTCCCGTCTGCGGCAGCGTCTTCCCGGTGATCACAACCATCGAGGGACGGGCTGAGGAAATGCTGAGATTCGTCAGGAGAGATGGGTCCTCTGAGAGCGTCTGTCCGCCGTTCATTACTTTGTTTGACGAACCGGGGATCAAATCGTTCAGGATTGTTCAGAAGCAAAGAAACCGCCTCGAGATTCAACTGGCCCTTTTCGAGGTCAAGTCGGCTGAGTGGATGATACAAATACTTGGCACTCGCATGAATGATCTCTTGGCAAAGAAGCAGCTGCTCAACGATGTTCAGTACAGCTTCGTCCTCTGCGACGACATCCAGGCGGATGAAAAGACCGGGAAGGTTACGCGCATAGTCCCCTTTGTGGCACAGGACAATCGGGAATAGTACATTGAGAGCACGCGAAAACAGACCATGGACCCCATGATCGCATACTGCGGCCTCGATTGCCGGAGCTGCCCGATTCATCAGGCGACTCTGCAGCAGGACCGCTCGAAACAGCAGACGATGAGGCGTGAGATCGCCCGCATCTGCACAGAAAAGTACGGCATGCACCTGCATCCTGAAGATGTCACCGACTGCGCCGGCTGCCGGTCGGACGTGAGCCGGTTATTCTCCGGATGCGCAGGTTGTGAAATCAGAAAGTGCGCGATGGAGAGGAAACTCGAGAGTTGTGCCCTCTGTGCAGACTACGCATGCCAGAAGCTCCAATTGCATTTCGAGACTGACCCATCTGCCCGTGCGCGGCTCGAAGCGATTCGATTCACCGGCTGAAATCCGACAGCCTGAGGGTCCGATTTGTGAATCGGACGTTACTGGTTGCTTGAATTCTCCCATCGCAGTTCGATCGCATCAGGGCGATTTTGTAGTGCCCGATCGTTGATCGGGCACGGCCGAATTGCATTCCAAAAGAGGTCCTATGGGTTCGATGCTTGAGTCAAAGCTGACGCCTGAGCAACATGCGATGATAAGGAACGTTCTGATTGCGCAGACGGAATCGCTCGGCACGATAGAAGCCCCCGTCGTCGAGGATCTTCTGAAGAACCTGAAATGCCGCAAGGTTCTCGACATCGGATGCGGGGATGGCTCGTTTCTGCTCAAGATAGCAAAGAGGCTCAGGGGCGTTCAGTTTCTGGGGATCGACCACAGCCAGCTTGCCATCGACGACGCTCTTCGCAGTGTGCGCGGTCATCTGAAACGACGCGTACAATATCGCGCGGCGTTCTTCGATGCAGGATTCGATCGTACCAAGTACGACGCCATCATGACGCGCTACACCCTTCAGCATTCCTCCGACCCGAACACATTCCTGAAGGAAGCCTTCGCGAGGTTGAAACGGAAAGGGGTCTTCGTCTGCCTCGAATCACTCGATGCGTACACCGATTGTCACGCGCAGGATCCGATTTGGGATCGTTTCAAATCCTCCGTTGCCCAAATACACAAGAGAGTCGGAAGCAACGACAACATCGGCAAATCACTGGGCTCGATGCTCAATGCAGCCGGTTTTCGGGACATCCAGGTGCGCGTGGTGCTCTGTGCGCCGTCGACCGTGGGACTCGAAAAGTTCCGTTCCGTCGTCCAGGCCTCGGCGGAACTTGCGGTCGCCTTTTTCCCCGATCTGTTTGAGCCGAAACTTCTGGAATCGCTCAAAGAATGGCTCAGCGACCGGGAGCGGATGGAGAAACAAGACCCATACATTTGTTCGGCAATTGCAAACGGAAGGAAACCATAGAACCGGCGCATGTTGCGGTCGGAATGAGGCGCATTAATATGATTCAAGGAGGGAGAGACTCTATGGCAAGAATCGTCCAGAATCATTTCGTCCTGGCTGTGCACGATCTCCGAGCTTCGTCAAGGTTCTTTGAGAACCTGGGATTCAAAATAGAATCGGAGCCGGAGGGCTGGATTTTTCTTGGGAGAGACAATTGCATGGTGATGCTCGGGGAGTGTTCCGATGCGTTACCACCGCGCCAGCTGGGCGACCACAGCTACTTCGGCTATTTGCGCGTTGACGATGTAGACTCGTACTACGAGGAAGTGGTGGCGAAAGGTGTGACAATCAGGTCGCCCATTGCGACCAAGCCCTGGAACATGCGCGAATTCACGGTCGAGTCGCCCGAGGGACACAGGCTCACGATCGGTCAGTGGATCGGGACGCAATGATGCCGGCACTCCACCGACCGGCAGGACGATGAAAGGAACAACCCCATGAACATCATAGATCTGGATGAACAACGACTCCCGCTGTACTTCGCGTGCCTCGAAGACTGGTCAAGTGAAATCAAAGAGGCGGGTTGCCACAAAGAGGTCTGGTACCACAGAATGAAAGACAAGGGGCTTCGGGTCAAGCTGGCGCTGGACGATCATGGCGAAATCGGGGGAATGATTCAGTACGTACCGATCGAGTACTCGATCGTCGAAGGAGCCGGCCTGTACTTTATCAACTGTATCTGGGTTCACGGTCACAAGCAGGGGAGAGGAAACTTTCAGGGTAGGGGAATGGGAAAAGCCCTCCTTCTCGCGGCAGAAGAAGATGCAAAAGTACTTGGCGCAAAGGGAATTGCCGCATGGGGGCTCATTCTGCCGTTCTGGATGAGAGCCGGCTGGTACAAGAAACGTGGTTACCGCGCTGTCGATCGGCTGGGGATCGCGGCCCTTGTCTGGAAGCCGTTCTCTCCCGATGCCGTGCCGCCGAAATGGATCACGCGGAAGGCACAACCTCCGCTGGAACCGGGCAAAGTCACCGTGACGGCGTTTTGCAACGGCTGGTGTCCAGCAATGAATCTGGTTCTGGAGCGCGCGAGGCGCGCCGCTAACGATCCGCAGTTCGCAGGCAAAGTGGTTTTCAAAGAGGTCGACACGTTCGAACGCAGTGAACGGATGCGCTGGGGACTCTCGGATGCGTTGTTCATCAACGGAAAGGAAGTTCGGACAGGTCCACCTCCTTCCTACGACAAGCTTTGGAAACTTATCAAGAATCAGGCAAAAAGGATCGGGCCCCCGACTGCGGGCGGCGACGCCCGGCAAACAACGGCGTGATCGGAGCAGCGAGTTTTTGTCGTGCTGTCATCTCTCTCTGCCTGGTGGGCCTGATTGCCTGCGAGTCAGGACTCGATTCGACCGCGACATCGCGATCTATCGTCTCAAGAACAGCAAGCTGACGGCATCGCAAGTGTGGGCTCAACCGACTGAAGATCTGGTCCTGGCAGACGTGCCGCTTGTGACTCTCCGGGACCTGAAATCGTACACGTGGCAAACGCACGAATTCACTGTCACGGCGGAAGTTGACTCTCAGCTCGCTCAGTTCAAGCGGGCAATCGGCGCCGTTGGAGGAACCCCGTTCGTCGTCACTGCGGGAGGCGAAAGGATCTACCTGGGTGCCCTCTGGTATGCATACTCGTCCATTGCTCCGCAAGTGCCGTATATCGAAGTCCTGCACGACAAGCATCAGATCAGTAGGGCGTGGTTCGATCAGGCCGTCGGTAACCGAAACGATCGTCGCATCTACGATGCGTTGAAGCGAGCAGGAGTGCTGATGGAGTGATGCGAGACGACTCAAGCTACCACGGAGCAGAACCCGAATGATCGAGCCGGCAAGAGTTATAAAGTTACCTGTGTGGAGCTGGAAGCTACGCGGTTTGTATGATCTGATCTTTCTTCTTACCTTTCACGAGCCGGTTGCGACACGTTTGTCGGGCAGGTGCGGGGGAACAAGGACGTTGTTGATGTGCAGCGGACCATCGCGGCGGGAGCGAGGATAGCCCACTCCGCGGTGATAGGGGGAGATGCGTCAAGATGAAGAACATTCTGCTGGTTGAAGACGAGGAAGAACTCGTCACCATCGTCGGAGCCGTGTTTGAGGAGGAGGGATATGATGTGAGGAAGACGTACTCCGCCGAAGAGGCACTTGAGCTGTTTCAACGCTATCGGCCCGATCTCATCATTTGCGACGTCAAGATGGGGAGGATGGACGGCTTCATGCTTCTCGAGAAGCTCAAGACGATGGAGAGGTTCAAGGACATCCCGTTCATTTTCCTCACGGCATTCGATGAATCGCAGGCGCGGAAGAAGGGGCTTAACATGGGCGCCGTTGACTACATTGCCAAACCGTTCGATATCGAAGATCTTCTGAAAAGAGTACGTCAGCTCGTACCACCGGCATGACGATGTCGGTGGATGCTCCTGATTGTGGTCGACACATACGCACTCCCTTTTCATTCCTCCGAACATCATTCCTCCTCACTCTTAATCGACATGATTCTCCGCCCAGTTGTCCTCCGGCCCGCGGTGATTACGTTGGATTGCCGGACCTATTGATCCAATAAAGAACAAAAACACGGAAAGACAGAAGGGAAGGGAAGCAGCTTGCGGCGGTCTTCGGGAAAGACTATGACGACTACAAAGCACGGATTGACAGAGTGATACCCTTTGTGAGACCTCTCTTGTGAACTCTGCGGCCGGGAAGCGGCGCAGAGCACCAAACTGCAATGAGCGGATAACGTCGCCCGTTGGCCTCAGTCTGCCACCTGGTTTGTCATGATGTGTGCCATCGGGACAATAACTCGTCCATGAAAGACCCCCGGCGTTTCTGGCTGTTCATTCTTCAATGCGGAACTGGTCATGAATCTCGTCATCTTCGACATTGACGGCACGCTCACGGATACAAACAAGGTTGACCTCGACTGCTACTACCGCGCCCTTGAAGATGAATTTCAGGTCCCGCGCACGGCGAAGCTTGCCATCGATCACGACCTCGTGACAGATACCGGATTTGCCATAGCCTCATTCCGGCACGCTCATGGCAGAAATCCCGACGATGAGGCGATCAGGGAGCTCAAGTTGAGATTCATGTTCCACCTTCGTCAGTCGTTTGACGCTGAGCCGTCGGTTATCCGGGAAGTGAAGGGGGCCGCCACCATGATGGAGTGGCTCAAAGCCGATGAGAACTGGTGCGTTGCCATTGCCACTGGGTGTTGGCTGGAGTCGGCGACATTCAAACTCGAAAACGCAAAGCTGTTTGATACATCGCTTCCTATTGCGACATGCGACGATTCGCCGCGGAGGTCGGAGATCGTCTCGTGCGCTGTTCAGAGGTCTCTCTCGCACTACAAGCAGACGTCGTTCGACAGGATTGTTGCAGTGGGTGACAGGCCGTGGGATTTGCATGTCGCAGGATTGCTGAGGCATGCGTTTATAGGAGTGGAATCCGATGGCGTTCTCACGTCGCTGGGGGCTGATTCCGTTGTGAGAGATTACTCTGATCACGACACGTTCATGCGTTTGCTTCGCTCGGCGGTTGTCCCGCACCGAACGGACAAAGGATCGGTCTGATGATTTGTCGCATCATCGAGGACTACGAAGCGAAGCTCAAGCCGGTCGGCACCGGCCAGGCACAGGCGGGCATGCGAGGGAAGGCCGAGTGGGAGAAATTCACCGACGGGATGATTGGTGGTTCGGCTGTATTGCAGGCGTGGGTTGGGAGGGAGCTAGGAGTTGCGCGCTTTGCATGGTTCCCCTCCTTCACAAGGAGGGGATTGGTATAAGGGGAGGTAGTGCCCGACGTGAGGCTGACCTCCCCTTCCCCCTCCTAGATATAGGAGGGGAGGATGCGTGGTTCGGTTGTTGTTCAGACTTGGGTTGGAAGCACTCAAGAGTTGCGCGCTTCGCACGGTTCCCCTCCTTCACAATGAGGGGATTCCTACAAGGGGTGGTGGTGCTCGACGTGAAGCTGACCTCCCCTTCCCCCTCCTAAAAGTGGGAGGGGAAGTTTGGCGGTTCGATTATCGTACAGGCTTAGGTCGGAGGCATCCGGGGTTTGACTGCTTTCCATGATCCCCTACTTCAAAAGGAGGGGATTCCTACAAGGGGTGGTGGTGCCCCTCGAGATGGTGACTGTCACTTCCCGCTTTCAAGCGCGCGAATCGTTCTGATGATTTCATCGAGCACAGCATCCAAATTGTAATAAACATCCTCATTCAAGATTCGGAGAAACCTAATCCCGAACGATTCAATGTGTTGTTGGCGGTCACGGTCGTAGAGCCGGGCGAGTGGAGCAAAATGGCTATCTCCGTCAACCTCGATCGCCAGTTTCAATTCTGGACAGTAGAAATCGATGACAAACCTGTCGACGCTGTACTGTCGGCGGAATTTGTAACCGAGTAATTGCCTGTTCGAGAGTCGCATCCAGAGGAGTACTTCGGCTTTCGGGAGGTGACTTCTGAGATAGCGGCGCCTCTTCTTGAGGGGACTGATGTTGAAGTGGAGTGTCATCCGGCTGGAGCTCCAAGTGAGGCAAGTATAGCTGATCGCATCGTGTGGAACAAGAATATGTGATAGGCAGAATCGAGCGGAGGGGGAAAGGTCAAGCGGATTATTCAGATGCTGACCTCCCCATCACACTCCTTCAGAAATGGGAGGGGGATGATTGGTGGTTCCGCTGTAATGCCGGCATGGATTGGGGGAGCTGTGAGTTGCGCGCTTCGCACAGTTCCCCTCCTTCACAAGGAGGGGATAGATATAGGGGGAGGTAGTGGCCGACGTGATGCTGACCTCCCCTTCCCCCTCCTAGAAATAGGAGGGGAGGATGCGTGGTTCGGTTGTTGTTCAGACTTGGGTTGGAAGCACTCAAGAATTGCGCGCTTCGCATGGTTCCCCTCCTTCACAAGGAGGGGATTCCTACAAGGGGTGGTGGTGTACGACGTGAGGCTGACCTCCCCTTCCCCCTCCTAAAAGTAGGAGGGGAAGTTTGGCGGTTCGATTATCGTACAGGCTTAGGTCGGAGGCATCCGGGGTTTGACTGCTTTCCATGATCCCCTACTTCAAAAGGAGGGGAATCCTACAAGGGGTGGTGGTGTACGACGTGAAGCTGACCTCGCCTTCCCCCTCCTAGAAATAGGAGGTGATGATTGGTGGTTCCGCTGTAATGCCGGCGTGGATTGGGGGGCTGTGAGTTGCGCGCTTCGCACGGTTCACCTCCTTCACAAGGAGGGGATACGTACAAGGGGTGGTGGTGCTCGATGTGTGAGTACTCACCGACCCTCGCTTCTGCGAAAATCAGCGAAGGTCAAAGCCAGCAGGAGGCACTGATGAAATCCCGACTCAAGAAGGTCCTTCCCACACTCGTTTCCATCGCAGTCGGCTTCGTCCCGGTGCTGGTGCTTACCTGCTACTTCGGTGTTCCGCGCAAACTCATCATCGGCTGGGGAGTTCTTTCGTACGTTGTAGGGGTAACGGCTTTCAAAATGCCGATCTACCATTTCTTCGTTGTCAAAGTGTTGCATCGGAGGATGTCGCATGCATGGCTCTCTGCTTCGCAAGGAGTTGTCTCTGCAATATCGGAGCTTGGTGCCGCGTTGCTCTTCTTCGTTTTCGTCGTCCCGGATATGACGCTGGCACAAGTTATCGGCTTCGGAGCTGCTGCTGGTGCAGTGGAAGCCGTCATGCTCCCGTTCATCAGGAATCCACTCACTGGCACGCCGCTCGGCGAGCACGCAGGCGAAGTGATCGAGAGAGCATCCGAGAACAGCCTGATCGAATGGATGAGCGTGCTGGAGCGTGTGCTGGCCATGTTTCCTCATGTCGCGTCGCGGGGACTTGTCTATATAAGCTTCGCGACCGGAAACATTGGCCCGGCGCTCATTGCCGTCTCGGGTTTTGCGCTGATTGATGGTCGTGCATACTTTGCCCATCTGGAGAAATGGAAGTTCGACGATATCAGGGTGCTGGGCACGTTGTACAGGTTCATCGCCCTGGTCGGCATATCACAGACGTTCCTCTTCGTCCTCTTGTACCACGCGTTGCTTTGACCAATCTTCTGTTTCGTGATCAGGCGAGGGCCGGTTCTCTTCGCTGATCGCCGCCTCCTCAGTTTCCTGCTTTTTCGCCTGGACCGGCACATCGACACTCTTAACGCGTCGGGAAAAGCGACTCGTATGACAACGTTCTGGGAACCAATGGAAAACAGAAATGTTTTGTACCTAACCAATGGTTGCACCGTTGTGATGACAGCAATGAGAATAGTCGTTTTTCCAGGCGATTGCAGACCCGTACCAGAGAGCCATTCTGAGTCCCCTGGCTGAAGAGAAAACTCGGTACAGAAACCGCCAACCACGAGGGCGGTGAGAATTGACAGAGCGGGTGGCTGAAGGAAAAGTTTGGACTCTCATGCGAGATCGTGCCACCTGTACTGGGAGAGAAGCTGAGTGGCAAGGACCCGGAAAAATCAAAAGGAAAATTAGCTATGAGCGGAGTGAGAGTTCTAGTTGGTACACACAAGGGGGCATTCATCCTGACTTCGGATGGGAAACGCTCAACGTGGAATGTCAGCGGTCCGTTTTTTGGGGGATGGGAAGTCTATCACATGAAGGGCTCTACGGTTGATCCAAACCGTCTGTACGCGTCGCAAACAAGCAGCTGGTTCGGGCAGATCATCCAGCGCTCGGACGACGGCGGCAAGACATGGTTTCAACCCGGCACGAAACCGGGCGAGCCGACAACGGGTCCGGATGGAATGCCCCTCGCAGAAAGCAACAAGTTTGTCTATGACACGTCTCCGGGAACCGGCAAACCGCTCACTACGCATCAATGGTATGACGGAACCCAGCATCCGTGGGAGTTCAAACGAGTCTGGCACCTTGAACCATCATATTCTGATCCCAACACCGTGTACGCAGGCGTCGAAGATGCCGCCTTGTTTCGAACGACCGATGGCGGTCAGACATGGCATGAGCTTGCGGGATTGCGGGGGCATGGTACCGGTGCACAATGGATGCCCGGCGCCGGGGGCATGGGACTGCACACGATTCTGATCGATCAGAAGAACCCCAATCGCATGTTCATTGCAATTTCCGCCGCAGGTGTGTTCCGCACTGATGACGGGGGCAGGACGTGGAAGCCGGCCAATCGCGGACTGAAATCGCAATACATCCCTGATCCAAATGCAGAAGTGGGCCATTGTGTTCACCGCATCGCCATGCATCCCTCGCGACCCGATGTTCTCTTCATGCAGAAACACTGGGATGTCATGCGCAGCGATGACGCCGGTGAGTCGTGGCACGAGGTGAGCGGCAACCTGCCGTCGGATTTCGGATTCGTAGTCGATGTTCACGCCCACGAGCCCAATACCGTCTATGTCATTCCGATAAAAAGCGACTCGGAACATTTCCCCCCGGATGGGAAACTCCGTGTGTATCGCAGCCGCTCAGGAGGGAATGAGTGGGAAGCGCTTACAAAGGGGCTGCCCCAGAGCGACTGTTTTGTCAATGTCCTGCGCGACGCGATGGCTGTCGACTCACTCGATTCGTGCGGAATCTACTTCGGTACTACGGGCGGACAAGTATACATGTCGGCGGACGGCGGGGACACCTGGAGCGCTATTGTGCGCGATCTCCCTGCCGTGTTTTCCGTGGAGGTTCAGACACTGCCATGATTCGTGTCGTCCTTCCTTATCATCTGCAGAGGCTCGCACAAACGGACGCCGAGGTTCAGATTACCGTTGACGGTGCCGTCACGACGCGCACCGTCCTCGACGCGCTCGAGGTACGCTACCCGATGCTGCGGGGTACCATCCGCGATCATGTAACGGCGCAGCGGCGCCCCTTTCTGCGGTTCTTTGTGTGCGGGAAGGACATTTCTCTCGAGTCTTCCGATCTACCGCTGCCCGAGAAAGTCGCATCGGGAGAAGAAGTATTTCTCATCCTCGGTGCGATCGCGGGGGGATAGGCCGCTGAACAATCAGCGGAACCGCCTTTGTTAACGTGAGGGGATGGAGGCAGATCACAGATTGCAGATTGCAGATTACAGATTACAGATTACAGATTACAGATTACAGATTACAGATTACAGATTACAGACCTCCGACTGATTGCTGATCGCTGACCGCCAAACCCCTCTGTTTATCACCCGACATCGACCGCCTGCCTCTGCCGGCTGACCACCGGTCATGCCGTTGCCGGTTCTTTCCTGCTATCTCGTCAACAAATACGCGGTGCCAAGCATTACCTGGCTGGCTGTTTATTTCGCCCCTGTTCTGAAACCCCGGATGACACTTTACGTAGGTAAAGTAGACACCGTGAGGTTGAGAGATTTGAGTTATCAGTAGTGAGTTGAGAGTTATGAGTTACGAGTTCCGGATTTCGGAACGGGGAGGAAGTATGCAACGAACACCGGTATTATTCGCCGCGATGATCTATGCATCCGGCGTTGTGATTGCTTCTCCGACTGAGCAAGCGGAGGACACACTTCATATTCAGATCGCCAAAATTGAGAAGATCCTCATCAAGGGCTTCGAGAGTAATGATCCCGAGGCGCTCAGAAGCTCCACATGTACGCTCAGGCGGTTGATGCAACTGGCTCCGAATTACGATTGGACCGATTGTATCATCCCGCTCATGCACGTCTTGAATACAGAGGAGCATGATCCTGCTGCGAGGGTGATGGCCGCCGGAATCCTGCATGAGCTTGGAACGGAACGTGGCGATTTTGCCATTTCGCGAAATGCTCAGTACTCTGACGACCTGCGAGTGAGGCGCTACTGTTCAATCCTTGCGAAGGCCCGATCACTCGAAAAATCCAGGATGTTGGCAATCTCGCGCTGAGTGTTCATTGCGCGGTCCCTGGTCTGTTGAAGTTTCAAGTTCAAGGTTTCAAGTTTCAAGTCCGGGTGAGAGTATTGACTCTCAACCTGTAACTCGAAACTCCGGACTTTGAACTTTGAACTCGAAACTTGAAACTCATATTGCGCGTGAGCGGTTTTCAGAGTACTTTCAATCAAATGAAAATACCTCTGAACACCATGCACCCGCGCCCGCGCAGTCTTCGATTCCGTTATTCCATCATTCCATTCTCCCGCCTTTCCCTAACTCCATTATTCCACCATTTTATTATTCCGGCATTCCATTCTCCGGTCCTTTGCTTTCTCCTTCTGATGCCTGTTTCGGTGCTCGCTCAGGACACAACGAGGATGGGTATTCATCAACAGGAGGCCGAGCTCCATCGTTGGGATGTGATGAAGACGCATCGGCTTGTACCGCAGTTGCAGAAGGGCGCAGAGTCTGCGCGGAGCGGTGATTTCAAAGGTGCAATTCGGTGGTTCCAGAAAGCGGCGCCGGGACGACCGTCGCTGGCCTATTTCAACCTGGGCGTACTGTACTTCGAGACTCAACAATTCGATAAGGCCCTTCGTTATTTCAAGCTCTCCTACCGGGCTCGCAAAGACACGGTGTGTCTCGACTATCTGGGGAATACGGAACGGCTGATCAGCGAACGTCAACGCAGGTAATGAAGAAGCTCTTCCTCATAGTGTTCGTGCCCCTTCTCGCCATCGCGCAACAAGAGCCGGAGCACAAGAGCATCCACCAGCTGGAGAGCGAGCTCCACCGAGGCGACCTCGAGACGGCATCGGCACAATCTCCGGTTGTTCTTCCCTTGTTGCCAAAGACCGGAGGAACGCGGGCACTTTCGAAGAAGGTGTACGGGTGGCATCCCTACTGGGCGTCGACGAACGCCTATGCTACATACGACTACAACGCTCTCACGCATATCGCCTTTTTCAGCTATGAGACCGACACGGCAACAGGGGGGTATCTGACTGTGAGGGGATGGCAAACCTCGCCGGTCATCGACTACGCGCATTCGCAGGGCGTCAGGGTCACGCTTACGGTTACGAACTTCGGTTACGCCAACAATACCGTTCTCTTGAGCGATACTGTGAAACAGCAGCGAATGATCAGCACCCTCATTTCGCTACTCCAATGGAGAAATGGCGACGGCGTGAATTTCGACCTTGAGATGATCGACGGTTCTCAACGGGCAAACCTGGTTTCGTTCATGCGACGCGCATCGACTCAAATCAAGGCGCAGCTGCCGAATGCGGAAATCTCAATGGCATCTCCGGCAGTAGATTGGCGCAACGGGTGGGATTTCGCCCAACTTGCCCAGATATGCGACTACCTGGTTGTGATGGGCTATGATTATTACTATTCGGGCTCTTCAACGGCGGGACCCGTAGCGCCCCTGGAAGGGGAGAGCTACAACATTACGCGGACAGTCACGACGTACCTGAATGCCGGGGTCCCGGCATCAAAGCTTCTGCTTGGTGTGCCCTGGTTTGGATTCGACTGGCCGGTTCAGGGGAGCGAGCGTAAATCGACGGCAACCGCAACGGCATCCTCACGAACATACACCGTGGCCGAACAGATGGCAGGCTTGTACGGAAAGAACTTTGACGCTCTCACAAAAGTCCCCTGGTTCAGCTATCAGAGCGGCTCCACGTGGCGGCAGGTGTGGTACGACGACACGGCGAGCCTGAGCGCCAAATACACACTCGTGAACTCACGTGCCCTCGGCGGAATCGGCATCTGGGCACTGAGCTACGATGGCGCGCGCCGGGAGATATGGAATGGGATCAAATCAGCGTTTGGGACAACAGGAGTCGAGGTACCCGCTGGCGCCCTGCCGGGACAGTTTGCTTTGTATCAGAATTTTCCCAATCCGTTTAATCCAAGTACAGCTATTAGCTATCGGCTTGCAGTCGCCAGTTTCGTGAAGCTGAAGATATTCGATATCCTCGGCAGGGAAGTGGCGACCCTTGTGGATCAAACAATGACCGCTGGATTGCACACGTTTACATGGAATGCCGCGAACCTTCCTTCGGGCTCCTACATATGTCGACTTATTGCCGGCAACCGCGTCGAGAGCAAGAAGATGCAGCTTCTCAAGTAGCATCAGAAACGAATGCCGATCCAGCATCGGACCGGCATTCGTGTCGCCTACCCTTCAATCTCTCTTTCCGATCTCAGTTCGGAACTCTATCTTGGAACTCGAAACCTGAAACTCGAAACTCTTCTTACTTCTTCGCCTCCCCCACGGCGATTGCTCGTTGCCCGGCCACGAAGTTGGTCAGAAACGCTGAGAGCAGTCCGCCGATATTGCCATCGCCCTGCACCAGAAAATCAGGGGTGACTTTCACGTTGCCGGTTGCGATCTGCTTTGCGATCTCGATGGCGGTAACGCCCTGCTGTCCGACAGCTTTGTTCTGCAGCTCGTAGGCCTTCGCAGTCGATTCGCCCATCGCGAGGATTCTGGCACCTTCTGCGTCACCCTTCGCGCGAATTCCGCGGGCTTCACCTTCTGCCCGCAAACGGATGCTCTCCGATTCGCCTTCGGCAAACCGGATTGCCTTCTGCTTGTTCTGCTCGGCGATTTTTACGCCGATCTCTGCCTCGACCAGGTTCTTCTGCTGGTCTGCCTCCGACCGGGTCTTCTCGGTTGCGATCCTCGTCTGTTCCGCCTTCTGCATGTCCTGATACATCGCCTGTTGCTGCTGGGCGATGATCTTCTTCGTCTGCGTGTCCATCAGGTCCTGCGGGAGATTGATCTGGCAGATGAGGACGGAGACGCATTCGACGTGGTACTTCTCGAGCTCGGCTTTTGCCCGTTCCTCAGCCTTGCGCTGTTCTTCCTGACGATCCTGCATGAAATTCATAGCCGAAGTCGAGGAGGCCTGGTTCCGGAAGCTCGAGTCGATCATCGGATGAATGACGTGGAGAATGAGGTTCTCAATCGATCCGATCTTGGCAACCATATACGGTGCCTGGTCGGGCCTCACGCGAATCACCACTTTCACCGAAACACTGATGGAAAATCCATCCCGCGAAATGACCTTCAGAGGGTCAAACCTGGTTTCCTTCGAGTCATCCCAATCGATGGTGATGTTTGTTGTGTCGACAACATACACGATGTAGGCGCGACGGTTAAGGTAGTAGATACCCGGGCCTGCAACTTCCTGCTGGATGCCGCGGTATCCCTTCGGCACAACATACCGCTCGATTCCCGTATCGTAGCGCTTCTCTATTTCGCGGTACAGCTCGGTTCCGGGAACCGCGCCTTGTTTCTTAGCAAGCTCCTCAATCATGCTTCGTATTTGCGGCGGCTCGACGCCAACGTTGGAGACCACGACAGCCACCTGGCCGCGCTCAACGACGGCATCGCTGTCGAGCTCGACTTTGAACATCAGGGGATTGATGTAGTACGTGCCGGGCCGCAGCACATCGAACTGCGGACCACGCTGCCCGCCCGCGCTGAGGAACTTGGACGCATTCTGGTAATCATTGTGCCCGCTCACCGATTTCGCAACATACTCTGCTTCCGGAAGCGGCTCGCCGTCGAGAGCGGTGATCAGTCCAACGTTGTTGGCCGGGATGATCGATGCATCCTGCACTTCCACATGAAAGAGATCGGTGTTGACCCGATACGTGCCCGGGAGCAGAATCTCGATCTGCGGACCCTTCTGGCCGTGATTGTCCAGAAACGCCTGTGCATCTTCGAAATTGGCGTGACCCTCGATCTTCTTTGCAAGGAGACGGCCGGGAGGGATCGGCTCTCCGTCCATCGATGTCACGATCCCGATTTTTCCCTTGTCGATGAATGTCAGCGGACCCTTCCGGACATTAAACAGGATGGGATTGATGCGATACGTTCCCGGGGGAAGTATGGCTATCTGGGGACCCTTCTGTCCGCCGTTCTTCAGAAAGAGCTCTCCGTCCTGGAACGCATTGTGACCCTCGACGACCTTCGCAAAGATTTTCCCCGGAGGGATCGGATCGCCGTCGATTGATTCGACAATCCCCACCTCGCTCTCGGCAATAACGGTGAAGGGGTATTTCATCGCCCTGTAGACGTACGGAATGAGGAAATGCAGTCCCGGAGCCAGTGTGCGGGCCTGGACGCCGATCTCATTTGCCTGTGCGATCACACGCCCCTGCGGCATCTTCCTCCCAAAATACCGCCTCTCGACGACCGCGATTTCCGTCCCCCTCACAAGTACAATCGATTTCCAGAGCGTGATCAATACAATCAGAGCAACAACGTACGGCATAGCGGCAAGTACAAAAACAAACGCGGGACTCATAGAGCCTCCTGTTGTTTTGGAAATGTGGATGAATGATTGTTGGAGCGGAGCTAAGCGATGACGGCGAGAACGATCTACACGCCGGTGGAATGAGCGCGGAACAGCGGTTCGCGGGTGGAGCCGTGGAGTTTGATCGAAGAGACTGATTCCGCCCGGAAGCGGAACGATGTGTTTAGAAGAACCATTTGATGTGTCACACCCACCTCCAATGTTGTGGCAGGTGATCCAATGCTACGTTTTTGGTTTTACAACCTCAAACCTACCTACGCTTCCTTCGGATGGCTTGTTTCATTAATTCGGTAAAGCGGCCAAATTCACTCGCATTCGGCCTTTTGTATTCCAGTAATTGATAAATCTCCAAAATAATAATCGGTTGCTGATATCAAGGTTTGAGAATAGAGACAGAGAAGTTTGTTCGACAGCTTCGATGGATGGACTTGGTGGGTGGGATGATCGCGAAGAAATATGGTGTGATGGTGTCAGCGACTCTGCGGCATGCGGCGACCGGGTAGGGAATCCGCCGTGCTGAGTCTCATGAATTTAAGAGCGTTCTCGCGGAGGATCCGGATCGTTGAAGCATCGCCGGTGAGAATAGAATTCCGCCCCTGCGGCTCCTGTGGCGGGTCTCCCATGAACGGATCATTGAGTCTCCACGTTCCGTCAGGATGCATCGCGGCAGCTTCTCCGCCCCACGCCCAGAAATTGTATCCGGCAATCGGCGCTCCCGCGCGGGCGGAGTCGTAGACCATGTCCACAATCGTTTGATAGTACTTGTCGCGAACCGTCGTCGGCGTACCCGGTCTGAAGTCGCTGCTGTCGCGGTCAATACCGAATTCCTCGAGCACGATCGGTTTGTTGAGCTTCCGTGCCAGCTCCAGGTGATCGGAGATGTACGCCGTTGCCTTCGCTTTCGTCTCCGGCATGGTTTCGACTGCGCGCTGTGGATCGAACCAGCCCCAGTTACGGGGCCAGAGATGCATCGTCAGGTAATCGATGTTCGGTGTCGAGTGCGATGTGATGAAATTCTCCGCCGAAAGAAGCGAGCCGATGGTTCCTTCGCTTCCGGTGGAAACGAGGTGGTTCGTGTCGAGCGAGTGTATGTACCGTGCAGTCTCGTCGATCCAGCGATTGAATGCAGGAAGATTGGCAGAACCTGTGGGACTGACTGTCCCCGGCCGCGGCTCATTCGCGAGCTGCCAGGCCATGATTGTCGGATCTTCCGAGTAAAGCCGGCCATTGACAGAATTCCTTCGGCTA
>Ga0233425_10005572_pt1 | contig 19721 bp, 17 predicted proteins | sample Watercolumn_Towu_2_FD_181712 | JGI IMG/M metagenome (GOLD analysis project Ga0233425, IMG submission 181712) | Freshwater microbial communities from Lake Towuti, South Sulawesi, Indonesia - Watercolumn_Towuti2014_140_MG | ecosystem: Environmental > Aquatic > Freshwater > Lake | place... | reverse complement strand
TGGTGGTCCGCACCGGCGACACGGTGCTAGTGATGCAGCGGAAAGACGCCGAGCGCGTGAAGGATGTGGTGCGCGAACTGGAAGCGCGCGGCCGCAGCGACCTGCTCTGATGGGCGTTGTTCTCGGCGTCGATTTCGGCAAGAAGCGCATCGGGCTCGCCGTGACAGATCCTGAACGGCGCTTCACTTTCGGGCGCGACACCTTGGCTGCGGACGGCAAGACCGACGCTGCGCGCGTGGCGCACTGTGCCCGGGAGGAAGGCGCGGAACTCATTGCTTTGGGCTTGCCGCTCAACGTGGATGGCAGCGAAGGCCCGATGGCCGCGTTGGTGCGGAAGTTTGGGGCTGATCTGAGTGCGGTTTCTGGGCTGCCCACGGCCTATGTGGACGAGCGCTACACCTCCATTGAGGCCGATGAGCACCTACGGGAGCGATTCCCGAGGGACACGAGAGCGCGGCGAGCCATGAAAGACCGGGCCGCGGCCATTCTGATCCTGCGCACGTACTTGGAACATGGGCCCCTACGCGAGCGGGGCGGCTAAGAGCCCGCTCAAAGCGTGCGGGGTGTATCGGGATCTGGCCGGAGCTGTGGTTCACCTGCTTTGCTCTTGCGGCCCTGCAATGGCGGCATGGCTCCCACGTTCGTCGCTAGACCGGGGATTGCTTCGACGGGCCCTCCGGGCGGGCGTTTGCCCTTGGCTTGGCCGCAGCTATCCTGCCGCCAGACAAAGTAGACCGAGATCACGATCGGCTGCTGCACGTCCCTGATGGTCAGGGGCATCACTTCTGTGCGCAGCAGCCTTGCGACGGTGAATACCCCGTCGCTGGATACCGGGAGATCGCCGCATGGTGCGGCGGACCTGGCTTCTGGCTTGAGGGTGAATCACCCCGCGAACGCCACATCCTAGTGGCCCGGCTGCGCGGAAACTCCGCGGGCCGTGCGCTTCGTGGCCGCGACTCGGTGGAGTCCTGTCATGATTTTTGATGAAGCCGCCAAGCAGGCCGTGGTGAAAGAGTTCGCGACCCATCCCGGTGACACGGGGTCTCCCGAAGTGCAAGTTGCGTTGTTGACGCACCGCGTTCGCCACCTGACGGGGCACTTGAAGACGCACACCAAGGATCACGGTTCGCGCCGCGGTCTGCTGATGTTGGTCGGCAAGCGCGCCACCATTCTGCGCTACCTCCGGAACACTTCTCCCACGCGCTACAGCGCGCTGGTGAGCCGTCTGGGTCTGCGCCACTAATCGCACAACAATGAAGATGACTGTTACACAAGAAAAGAGAAAGCATGAATCCCATCAGAGTTGAACGAGAGATCGCCGGGCAGAAGCTCTGCTTCGAGACCGGTCGCATCGCCAAGCAGGCGGGCGGCGCGGTGTTCGGAAGCCATGGCGACAACGTCGTGCTCGCGACGGCGTGCACCGCCGGTGCGCGTCCGGGCATCGACTTCTTCCCCCTCACAGTGGACTATCGCGAGAAGACCTACGCTGCGGGCAAGTTCCCCGGCGGCTTCATCAAGCGCGAGGGTCGGCCCAAGGACAAGGAAATCCTGACCTGCCGCCTGATCGACAGGCCACTTCGTCCGCTGTTTGCTGACGGCTTCAAGAATGAAGTGCAGGTGTTGGTGACGGTGATGTCTGCGGACATGGTGCACGACACCGACATCGTGGCCATGAACAGCGCCTTCCTCGCGACGTACCTCGCCCCGGTGCCCTTCAATGGCCCTGTGGCTGCGGTGCGAGTCGCACGCATCGGCGGCCAACTGGTGGCTTGCCCGACGGTGAAGGACGGCGATACGGGCGATCTCGACATCGTCATGGCCGCGACGCGGGATGCCATCATCATGGTGGAAGGTCTTGCGCGCGAAGTCAGCGAAGACGATTTCCTCCAAGCCCTCGACTTCGGCAACACTGTGATTCAGCAGATCCTCGACATGATGGTCGAGCTGAAGAAGAAGGCGAACCCCGAGCCTTGCACTTGGACGGCCCCCGCAGTGGTGCTGCCCGAGTGCGCACAGAAGGCCAAGCGTCAGATGGCGGGCGCCATGCGCAACGCCGTGCTCACGCAGGGCAAGCACGCGCGCTACGAAGCGATCGACAAGGTGAGTTCAGATGCCTGCGAGCGCTTCGTTGATGCCAAGGCCGCGGATGCTGAGGCGCAGAAGGCCGCCGTCAAGGGCGCGCTGAAGGACCTCGAAAGCGAAGTCATGCGCAACATGATCCTTGATGAGGGTCTGCGCATTGATCGCCGCAATCTCAAGGAAGTGCGCAAAATCACCATCGAAACCGACGTGCTTCCGCGCACGCACGGTTCGGCGCTGTTCACTCGCGGCGAAACCCAAGCCATCGTGGTCACCACCCTCGGCACGCCTCGCGATCAACAGATCGTGGATGGGCTGATCGAGGAGTACAGCAAGCGCTTCGACCTGCAGTACAACTTCCCGCCATTCTCGACGGGCGAGTGCAAGCCGGTGCGCGGCGTGGGACGGCGCGAGATCGGCCACGGCAATCTGGCGGAGCGCGCGCTCACGCCGGTGCTGCCTGACGACAACCGCTTCCCCTACACGATCCGTCTCGTCTCGGAAATCACTGAGTCGAACGGTTCCTCGTCCATGGCGAGCGTGTGTGGTGGCTGCATCGCGTTGATGAACGCGGGCGTGCCGATCGCACAGCCTGTGGCGGGTATCGCCATGGGGCTCATCAAGGAAGGTGATCGCACCGCCATCCTCACCGACATCCTCGGCACCGAGGACCACCTCGGCGACATGGACTTCAAGGTGGCAGGCACGGGCCGCGGCATCACCGCGGTGCAGATGGACATCAAGATCGCGGGGATTTCCCGTGACCTCTTGGCCCAAGCACTGCGTCAGGCCCGCGAAGGCCGCCTGCACATCCTGCGCGAGATGATCAAGGCCGTGCCGCGCCCCAACGCGGAACTCAGCCGCCATGCGCCGCGCCTCCTGTCCATCCAGGTTCCTGTGGACAAGATCGGCATGATCATTGGCCCCGCGGGCAAGAACATCAAGAAGATCCAAGAGACCACCGGAGCAAAGGTGGAGATCGAGGACACGGGCAAGGTCATCATTTCCGCAGTGGAAGTGAATGCCGCCATGGCCGCCAAGGCCATGATCGAGCAGGTCACCGCCGAAGTGGAAGTGGGCCGCATCTACGAAGGCCGCGTGGTCAGCATCAAGGACTTCGGCTGTTTCGTGGAAGTGTTGCCTGGTCAAGAAGGCCTGTGCCACATCTCGGAACTCGACTTCGATCGCGTCCACGAGGTCACGGACGTGGTGAAGATGGGTGACGTCATCCCCGTGAAGGTCATTCTGCGGGATGAACAGGGTCGCCTGAAGCTCTCGCGCCGGGCCGCGCTCATGGAGCGCGGTGGTGGCGCGCCGCCGGAAGCCCAAGGTGGCGATGGCGAACGCTTCGAGGACGCGCCCAGCGAGGAGCGTTTCGAAGAAGGCCAAGGGGATGCTCCAGCCAACGACGAAGCACCTCGGGGCGAAGGTGATGGGCAGTCACGGGAAGGTGGCTACGGTGATCGCGGCCCACGCCGCGATGGTCCGGGTGACCGCCGTGGTCATGGAGACCATGGTGGCGGTCGCGGTGGTTACGGCGGTCGTGGCGGCGGCTTTGGCCGCGATGGCGGCGGCCGTGGTCGTCGTGGCGGTGGCGGTGGCGGTGGCGGCGGCGGCTTTGGCGGTCGTGGCGGACGCGGCGGCGGCTTCGGTGGTCGCGGCGGCCACGGCGGAGGTCGGGGCGGTCATGGCGGCGGCCACGGGGGGCATGGTGGCGGTCATGGCCATGGCGGCCACGGTGGCCACGGTGGCGACCACGCTCCGCGGCACTCCGACTGAAGCCCGTCTGATCCACTAGTTGATCGACAGCAGACTCACCCACGCAGGCTTGAAGCCCCGTGGGTGAGTTCGCTTTTCTAGGGCTAGCGGGCGTCTGCACCCGTGACGGGAGTTGCGTTGGGCCGTATCATGTCCGCGCACGTCAATGAGACACCGAGACCGGGCGGGTTTCGGTGCTCATGGAGCATGAATGGGATGCCGAATGGATCCCTCGCTAGCTCGCGTGCGAAGACAGGGGAGCGAGTATGCCCAACGGCGTGATCAAGTGGTTCGACAACCGCAAGGGTTTCGGGTTCATCGCCAGCGAACGCGGCGAGGACATCTTTGTCCACTACAAGAACATTAGTGGCGAGGGGTTTCGCAGTCTCAACGACGGCGACACCGTGAGTTACGAGTTGGTGCAGGGGCCCAAGGGATTGCTCGCCCGAGACGTGCGCGTGGTGCAATCCGCTGCACCGCAGCGCAGCCTAGAGCACGGCGCCGAAGCCTGATTCTCGTCATTGTTGGCTCCCGCGCGGTGCCCCCATACGATGCCTCGTGCTTGGCGTGGACGGTGATCGTCCGTCCACATGAACTCGAGTCCTTCACCCGCACGACGAGCCTATGACATCCACCAGCCCCGCGACCCGAATTCTGTGCGAAAAACTCGCACCGCACTATCCGCACTGGAAGAAGGTCGAAGACCTTGTTGATCAGTGCATCGACATCATGCTCAACCATCGGCAGAGCGGCCACCCGGGCGGCTCGCGCTCGAAGGTTCAGCTCATGGTGTCCCTCGCTCTCTCCGGCGCGATGCGCTGGGACATTCGCGCTCCGTGGAAGCCGTTCGCAGATCGCTTCGTTCTGGCTGCGGGCCACGCCAACCCTGTGGTCTACGCACTGCTGGCCGTTTGCAACGAAGCGCTGCGCGTCAAGCACCGCGCTACGGGCGATGCGCGCTATGCCGTGCCGAATCCGGAACGCTTCGCGCTCTATCCGGAGACATTGCTAGATCTCCGTCGTCGGCACGGCTTGCCTGGCCATGCGGAGATGGAAGGCAAGACCCTGTTCTTCAAGTTCAACACCGGGCCCACCGGACACGGCACGCCCGCGGCGGCTGGCGAAGCGCTCGCGCTGAAGCTCGCTGGCGCCGGCGAGGTGAAGGTCTTCGTGCTCGATGGCGAAGGCGGCCACACCGCAGGCGGCACTCACGAAACCAAGCACACCTCGTGGGGTCTCGGCCTCGACAATCTGGTCTACGTCTTGGACTGGAACGATCACGGCATCGACTCGCGCGCGTGTTCGAGCGTGGTCTACGGCACGCCTGCGGATTGGTTCGAGTCCTATGGCTTTCGCACCGTGGGTGTGGAGCAAGGCAACGACACCGCGGCGCTCACTGAGGGCCTGCTCGAAGCGGCGTTGGGGGACAACCCGCAGAAGGCACCGCGCTGCCTGTGGATGAAGACTCGCAAGGGCCGCGGCTACGGTGTCTACGACTACAAGTCGCACGGCGAAGCGCACAAACGCGACAGCGCGTTGTTCTGGGCCGGACGCAAGGAGTTTGCAGAGAAGTATCAGACCAGCTTCGCGGACTTCGGCAGCGAAGACCCGAACGACGCGGCGCGTTCGCGGGCACGCGCGGCCGAGCAGCTCGAAGTGGTGATGAATGTGTTGCGCCGCGATGTCGCGCTTGTGAACTGGCTTGCGGACAGGTTGGTCACCTTGGGCGACTCAGTGCCCGAGTCCATTCCGGGGTTCCGTGGTCAGCGCGATGCCGATCCTGCAGAGGATCCGTATCTCAAGAACTGGCGCGCATGGCCGGAGGCGCTGTATGTCCCTGCCGGGACCAAGGCTCCCAATCGCAAGGGCTTCGCGACCGTGGGTGCATTCCTCAATGCTTGGGGAGCTGAGCACTACGGTCGGCCGTTAGTCATCGCGTGCAGCGCAGATCTCGCTGATTCGACGAACATCTCAGGCTTCTCGAAGGAATGGGGGAACTTCAAGGGCTTCGGTCGCTACGAGCGCACGAGTAACCCGCACGGTGCCCTGTTGCCCACGGAAATCACGGAGTTCTGCAATTCCGGGATGATGGTGGGCTTGGCGTCAGTGAACCTTTCCACGGATCCTTTCAAGAAGTTCGCGGGGTTCTACGGCGCTTGCTCGACCTACGGTTCGTTCTCGTACTTGAAGTACGGTCCGATGCGCTTGTTCTCGCAGCTCGCGCAGGACTGCGATCTGAAGACGGGCAAAGTGATTTGGGTGGCGGGACACTCGGGCCCAGAAACCGCGGAGGACAGCCGCACCCACTTCGGCATCTTCGCGCCCATGGTGACGCAACTGTTCCCGGACGGGCACGTGCTCAACCTGTATCCGTATGAGCACAACGAAGTGGCCCCACTCCTCGGAGCTGCGCTCGCGACCAATGTGCCGATCATTGTGATGCACCTCACGCGTCCCAATGTCGAAACGCCAGATCGCCAGAAACTGGGCATGGCTGGATACCTCGAGGCCGGTCGCGGCGCATATCTCATGCGTGAGTACGCGGCGGGCCAGCCCAAGGGCGGCACCGTACTCGTGCAAGGCACTGCGGCAATGAGCGAAGCTGTGAAGCTCATGAGCTCAGGCGCACTCGAACGCGAAGGCTTGAACGTGCGCCTCGTGTCGTGCCCTTCGTGGGATCTCTTCCGCTTGCAGGACGAGGCCTACCGCAAGCAAATCCTGCCCGAGGCGGAGTGGCTAGATGCCACCGTCATCGCCAACTGTGCACGCAAGGCTGTGCGCGACTGGCTGCCAACGCGCTGGGCCGAGGAATACGCCATGACCCCAGATTGGGACAACCGCTGGCGCACGGGCGGCTCGCTGGACGAGATCATCGACGAGTCGCACATCAACGCGAAGTGGATTCTGGAAGGCCTGCGGCGCTATGTGAAGGACCGTCCAACGCGCATGGCGGCCATGCGCGCACGACTGGAGCAGGCGTGAGCAAGAACACGCAACAGGTGCAGCCGGGGACGGCGTTCGCTCTTCGGCTTGCGAAGGGGACGTTGCTTGGAATCCGCGATCTTCACGGCCAGCAGTCGTGCGAACTCTATGCGGTGGATGCCATGGATGGCCTCCATCACTTGGACCCCTCCGTCACCATGGAAGTGACCGGCCGCTTGTGGCCCACGGAGAAAAGCAAGTTCTACTCCAACCGCTACGAGCCATTGTTCACCTTGGTTGAAGATGCGGTCGGTCGCCACGACCTCATGCAGCCGGCATCGTCCAAGGCCGCGAGGCAGCTCTTCTATGGGGAGGATGGCCGACGCAGTGGTTGCCTAGAGTGGGCGAGTGCTGCATTTGCGCAGGCGGGATTGCAACTCGCGGCGCTGCCGCGCCCAGTGCACCTCTTCCGGCACACGGATGTTGATGTCGAAGGCATCTTCTCGGCCATGGCAACGCCATCGAAGCCAGGCTCAGGCGTGGTGTTGCAGTGCGAACGCGACCTCGTGGTCGTGGTGGCGAATCCCGATGATGAGATATCTCTCGTCACCGGATGCAATCCCACGGCGATTCAGCTGGAGTGGTGAGTTCGCTCGCGCTGGCCGCTCATGCCCAGAGCGTTACGCGTTCTGGAGTGATGTCGAGCAAGATCAAGCCTTCTTCATGGATGTCGAGGAGCGGCTTGAAGGGGTTTTCGCCCACGAGATCGCCGACCAATTCCGCGGCGAGCATGGCTCCTAGCTCCCAAAGCAGCCGGTCGAGCAGCCGTTGCGCGCTGGCCGCGTCGAGGGCGTAGCCGCGCGCATCCATGAGTCGGCCCAAGAGCAGATCTTGCGGCAGGGGCAGCACGGTGGTTTCCAAGAGCACAGAGCGCCCCGAAACCGAGAACAGCGGGTCTCCATCCACACGCGATCCGGTGAGCAGGGCGCTGGTCACATGCTCGAAGGAGCGCGTGAGTCGCTGCTCCCAATAGGAGCGCGCGAGCAAAGCGGGCCGAGCGCGGACCTCTGCGAGGCCTTCGTCGCGGGTGAGCACCGCCAGTTCGCGCGGCGCGGGAGTGATGCCGAGCAGCCGAATATGTCGTTCGAGGGCATCAGCGATGCGCGCACTGGCATCGACGCCATGGGGCAGTGCGCGAAACCAGCGCACGGCGGCGATGCGGGCCATGAGCGCGTTGCGTTCGCCCACGCGCGCTCCGCGCTGTAGTTCGAGAAACCTATTTGTAGGCGCAGGCATTGATGAGGGTTTCTGCGGGCAACCACCCGCATTTTTGTAGGCAATGGCTCACGCTTTGGTGCGCCCGCGACGATACCTCTTTCGCATGGAAACGCGACTAGAAGTATTGTCGCAAAGCGTTGCCGCGCCGCCACAATTCGAACGCAGTGCTTTGCGGGTCCCGCTGCCGTGGGTGGCGCGGGTGAACGCACAGCATTTTCGTGATGTTCTGGCGGAGCGATTGGCAGCGGACGCCACAGTGCGTTTTGCGCGCATGACTTGGGGTTCGATCCTCGCGGCACCGCCGGATCTCGCAAAGCTGGCCGCGGCGCAGGATGTGGTGCTGCCCGATGGCGGATTGCTGGAGGCATTCACTCCTAGCGACGCGATTACGGGCGCGCAGGCCGAAGAACTGCTGTTGCGCGCTGCCCAGCGCCGCGCGCTCACGATCTTGTGTTGTGGTGAAGGTGACGATGCCGTCGTGAACGCGATGCGTGTTCGTCGTACTCTGCCACGCGCGTTGGTGCTCGGAAGCCTGCGCATGGATGGCAAAACGGCCACGACCTCTGGCCGCGCGGCCCTCGTCGGGCGTATTGCCTCATTGGAACCCGGATTGCTGCTGTGCACGGCCCGCACACCCTTTGGTTTGCGCGCGCTACGCGACGTGGCCGAGTCAGGCCGCTACCGCCACGCCGTTTTTCGCGTGCATTGATAGCGCCCGTCGTTCACGCGCTGAGAAGTTCCGGAACTTCGAGCAGCGTGGCGACGAGATGATTGGCTCCGGCGGCCCGGAGAGCTTGAGCAGAGTGAGTCCCACTGCTCACCGCAATGCTGCGGACTCCAGCGCGGCGCGCCATTTCCACGTCGTAGGTTGTGTCGCCGATCATCACAGCATCTTCGCGTGCGACGCCATTGCGAGCGAGGAGCAGTTCCAGCATGAGCGGATCAGGCTTGTGCGCCGATTCATCGGCGGTGCAGGAATCAGCGAACCACGGGCCGATGCCTAGGAGCGGCAAGACCCGATCAAGTCCAGCACGGGACTTGCCGGTACCAATCACGAGCTTGTGGCCACCGTCACGCAGGTGCTTGAGTGTGGGCATGACTTCAGGGAACAGCCGCAGGCCGAGTTCCTGTTCGACGTCGCGATAGAGCGCTGCGTAGGTTGAGGTGACGCGTTTGTGATCTGCAGCCTCTGCAAAGGGCAAGAGCGTGCGCACCGTGAGCGCTAGATCAACGCCGAGTTCCTCGCGCACGCGCACGGGTTCGGCATGGCGTGGGAAACCGCACTGTTCCAGTGCACGCTGCATGGCTTCCACCATCACAGGCAGCGTATCTGTGAGGGTCCCATCCATGTCGAACACAATGAAGCGTTGATTCATGATTGCAGCAGCCGGGCCAGAAAGGTGACAGGATGCATGACTTCGATGGCGAGGCCGCGTGCGCGAATGCCAGCGCGCCACTGCAGAATGCAGCCGGGGTTTCCAGTCAGCAGCGTTGTGGCGCCTGTGGCCGCGAGGTGATCCAACTTGCCCGCCAAGGTCGCGGCGGCGATCTCCGGTTGATCAAGGTTGTAGATACCAGCAGATCCACAGCACAGTTCCGCATCCTTCATGGGCACGATTTCCAACTGAGGCACTCGTTGGAGGAGTGCAGTGGGAGCCGTGGTCTCTCCTTGGGCGTGGTGAAGGTGACAAGGCGCATCGAGGGTCACGCGACCCTTGTGCGGAGCGAAACGCAGTCTCTTGCCCTGTTCTAGAAGAAAGCGCGTGACGTCCATGCTGCGTTGGCTGATCAGGGTGCCGCTCGGCCCCAAGGTTCGCTCTGCGTCGCGGAAAGCGGTGCCGCAGCCGCTGCTATTCATGACGAAGACTGCATCGGCCACGGCGCCGAACGCGGCGGCGTTGCGGGCCAAGAGCGCATGAGCTCCTGCGAGGTCGCCGTCATGTTCATGGAGTGCACCGCAGCAGGTCTGGCCCGCCGGCACATGCACATCAAACCCCGCAGCGCTGAGGAGCGTGATGGTGTCGCGGTTCACGTCCTGAAAGAGCACGCTCATGACGCAGCCTTCGAGGACTGCAACGTGACCGAGGCGCTCGCCGCGTGCTGGTGTGAATCGCGGCAAGGGTTCTCGTTCCTTGGCCGACGGAATCTCGGGCGCGCTCGCTTCAAAACGCTGCAGCCGCGGCGGGAACAGCGCGCGCAGTGGCCGCAGCGGGGAGCGCTGCCATAGGCGCATGGTTGAGGCCAAAGTGTGCAGCAGCGTTCGCCGCGGCAGTAATCCGAAGAGCAGCCGGCGCAGCGGCCCACGCCGCCGAGTTTGAGCGCGCACCGCGGCGATGACTTGGCCGTAGCGCACGGAACTCGGACATGCGGACTCACAGGCGCGGCAAACCAAACAGGCATCGAGATCGGCCAGCACAGCTTCCGTGGGTTGAAGCCGGCCTTCCCCCAATGCGCGCATGGTCCACAAGCGACCGCGCGGACTCATGCTCTCTCGGCCTGTCAGCAGGTACGTCGGGCAAGACTGCGTGCACAGCCCGCAATGAACGCAAGCATCCACTTCGGCAAAGCCGTGACCGAACGCGCGTGGCTTGCAGGAACTCACTTCCACGCGTGGACTCCCGGTTCGAGGATGCCATGAGGGTCGAAGAGCCGACCGAGGCGGTGGAGAAGCGTCAAGTGTTCCGCAGGAATCGCTCCGAACGCAGCCTCACGCCGGAGATGTTGGTGCGCGTGCATTGGAAACTCCACCAAGGCTCCGAAGGGTTGCAGAATTCGCGCTAGCTGCTGCAACTCTGCGTCGCTGAGGGGTTCAATATTCTCAGCGCTGGCTTCGAGGTAACCGGCACTGATATCGGCATTCCAGCTCAGGCTGCGAGGCCACGTAGCCAAGGCTCGCAACGCCGGAGCGACATCCGCGGGCAACAGTTCCACGCGCAGAAACGCGCGTGAATCTTCGTCGAGAGCATCCGCTGTCAAGGCGTGCCCCTGCGGCAGAAGTTGATCCACGATTTCTGCGGCACGTTGAACCCGCGCATCTGCGCCGGCGAGCGAGACGAGGATGGATGCGTCGCCCTGCGGTGAGCGAGTCACGCGCACGTGCTCGGCGTCGGGGACTTGCAGATCAAGTTCGCGGGCGAGGGCCAAGGCGCTGTCTAGATCCTTCGTTGCGTGCCGTGTCACGCGCCGCGCTTCCGCCAGCGCTCGCAGGCGAAAGGTGAGCGAGAGGATGAGACCGAGGGCCGCGCGAGCTCCCGTCATGAGGCGGCACAGGTCGAAGCCCGAGACGTTCTTCACCACCCGGCCGCCCGCGCTGATGAGTCGGCCGTCGCCGGTCACGATTTCAAGTCCCAAGACTTGATCCCTCACCATTCCCGATGTCTTGCGGGTCCAGCCCTCGGCAGAGCGCGCGACGACACCTCCCAAGGATGCCGTTTTCGAGCGGGGCGAGAGTGCCAAGCGCTGGCCGTGGGGCCGCAAGCCTGCTTGCGCGCGAGAGAGGAGCAGCCCACTTTCCGCGGTGAAGGTGAGGTCGTCTCGTTCGTGCGCGAGAATGCGATCCAATCGTTCGGTGCTGAGGATCAGCGCAGAGCCAGTGCTCGATCCGGCACGCAGAGCCGAGCCGCCACCGAGCACATGCACGCCGATGCGCTCCATGGCTGCGGCGCGAACGAGGGCCACGCACTCTTCGCGTGTCGTTGGCGCCGCCAAGGGGATGTGCGGATGTGGGTGCCAAGGCGGTGCCGCGCGCACGCCGGATGCACCCACGATCGAAGCTGCCAGGGTCGCTGGATCTGTGCTCACGCGAGTTGTTTCCGTAACACGGCGGGCCTCATCTCGCCGCAACTCACCGGTTGCGGCAGCACCTTGTCCGGATTGAGCAGACGCCCCGGATCGAACACGGCCTTCAATCCATGCAGCAATTCAAGGGTTTCTGGGCCGAACGCAAGAGACATGAACTCGCGCTTCTCAGTGCCGATGCCGTGTTCTCCGGAGAGCGCGCCACCCGCCGCCAAGCACACTTCAACAATGCGACGCCCCGCTTCCAGCACGCGCCGCACCTCGTCGGGGTTGCGACCGTCAAAGGAAATGTTGGGATGCAGATTGCCTTCGCCTGCGTGGAACACATTGGCTAGGGGCAATCGCAGTTCGTCGCAAATGCGGCCGATGGCGGGCAGCACGTCCGGCAGGCGGGAGCGGGGCACCACGGTGTCCATGACATAAAGGTCCGGAGCGAGGCGACCCATGGCGCCATAGGCCCCTTTGCGTCCCTTCCAGAGTTGTGCGCGTTGCGCAGGGTCGGTGGCTTCCGCGAGGTGCAGCGCGCCCGACGCGCGCAGGAGTTCTGCGGCGCTGTTGGCCTCGCAACGAACAGACTCCGCGGCACCGTCAAACTCGAGGAGCAGCACAGCGCCGGCATCGCGCGGATAGCCCGACTTTCGCCCGGAATGCTCGAGGGCAGCGATGGTGCGATCGTCGATGGCCTCAAAAGCCGAGGGCAGGATGCCGTGGGAGATCACGGCGGACACGCCTCGACAGGCAGCGCCCATCTCCGCGAAGGACGCAAGCAGCGTGAGCTCTGCCTGCGGAATGCGTTCTAGCCCCAAGGTGATGGCCGTGACCACACCGAGCGTGCCTTCAGAACCAACGAAAAGGCCGCGCAAATCTGGCCCCTCCACGCGTCCGCGGGGGTGACCAAGCTCCACGACCGATCCATCGGCCAACACGACTTCCAAGGAGCGCACGCTCACAGTGGTGTTGCCGTGCTTGATGCAGTGCGGGCCACCGCTGTTCTCTGCGACATTTCCGCCGAGGGTGGAGGCTGTTTGGCTGGAGGGATCTGGCATGTAGGCGAGGCCGAAAGGGCGCAGGGCTTCGCTCAGGCGCACGTTGACTAGGCCTGGTTCCACGCGCGCCAGTCGGTTGACGGGGTCGATCTGGAGAATCCTGCGCATGCGCGTGAACGCGATGAGGATGCCGCCGTCGGCTGCGGTGGCGCCGCCGGAGAGGCAGGTGCCTGCACCGCGGGCTGTGATGGGGACCCCGTGTTGGGCCGCGAGGCGCACAATCCCCACCACCTCTTCGCGCGTCTCAGGGAGACAAACGGCCAATGGCGTCTGGCGCAGATGGGTGAGCCCGTCGCATTCCCAAGGCAGCAGCAGTCCGGCGTCGGTGATGCAACGCTCAGCGCCTAGGAGCGAGCGCAGGTCGGAAAGGAAGCGCGGGGCGTGCGGAGAACGCATGGACAGGCAGGAGGATAACTTGCGTCGTCCGCGATGGAGACTCGGGCGCTCTATTAGAGTGCTACGCGCATGTTTGGAATCGTGAACAAGGCAGTCCGTCAGATGGTGATCGAACGCCATGGCGAAGACGTGTGGCGGCGCATTCGGGATGTGGGGGGAGTGAGCTTCGATCAGTTCGAAGTGCTGGATTCATACCCCGATGAAGTCACGTTGAACCTGGTCAGCGCTGCGTGTGAGGTCTTGGGGGTCGATCGGACGGCGCTACTCAAGCTCTTTGGCGAGTACTGGATTCAGTTTGTCTGGGACAGCGAATACAGACACCTCATCCACGCGACGGGAAGGTCCTTCCCCGACTTTGTGGCCAACCTCGATCAGCTTCACGTGCGGCTCGTAGCCACTTTCCGAGCCTATGCCCCGCCTTCGTTTCGACTTGTTGCACGGGAGGAGTCTCAAATCACCTTGCACTACTCGAGCCAACGCGAAGGCTGGCTGCCGTTTGTGGGCGGTATTCTCGAGGGTGTTGGTCGCCGCTTTGGTTTGCGGGTGAGTGTCGAGTATCTGCCTCGTCCGCAAGGCGCAGATCATGATGTCTTGCGATTGCGTTGGGCGCCCATGGAGGCAGGTCACGCGCCCGGCTGAGGTTTTGTTCACGCGCATCGAGATTGTGATTCGTGAAGCGTGCGAAGAACGCATGGTTGGGTGCCATGCAAGTAGCGTGAGTTGAGTCGAGAACGTTGCCGATTCCAGCCGTGTTTTGGGCAATACGAGTGAATCACGGCGCTCCACGAGAGGATAGGTGGTTACGTCCTTGAGCCATGGCAGGTGGCATCATGACGTAACATCATGGGTGCGGCACTTGGGCTGCGCGGAGGTGTCCCATGTACGGACTCGTCAACAAGGCGGTGCGCCAGATGGTGATCGAAGGTCATGGCGAAGAAACATGGCACCGCATCCGGACGCTGGCCGGCGTGAGCCAAGATCACTTCGTCTCCCTTGATCCGTATCCGGACGAAATCACCTACAACCTAGTGGGGGCAGCATGCAAGACCCTTGGGGCAGAGCCGGCTCAACTGCTCAAGGCTTTCGGTGAGTACTGGGTCGAGTTCGCGTGGACGGGCGAGTACCGCCACATGCTGAGCGCCAGCGGCAAGACCTTTGCGACCTTCGTCGGCAATCTGGATCAGTTGCACAGTCGCCTGCGCGCGACCTTTAGCGAGTTTGAGCCGCCGTCCTTTCGCGTTGAGAAGCTCGAGGGATCACAACTCACGCTGCACTATTACAGCCACCGCGCAGGGCTGCTGCCATTCGTGGGTGGCTTGCTGGAAGGTGTTGGTCGTCGCCTCGGTGTGCAAGTGAGCGTTGAGTTTCTTCCGCGTCCTCAAGGCGCGGACCACGAGTCTATGATCGTGAGTTGGACTCCGCTGGAAAGCACGCCAACCAATGCCTGAAACCGGGCTCAGCGCATCCGAATTCGCAAGCGTTTTCCCGTTCCACTTCATCGCCAACGGAGAGCGGCGGATTGTGGGCATTGGGCCCTCCCTGCAGAAGCTCCTGCCTGATCTGCGCCTCGGTTGCAGACTTTCTGATGCGTTTCGAGTGGAGCGCACGAGTCTGGATCTCGATGGGCCTCGCCTAGAAGCTTGCCTCGGCAGCGTGATTCTCTTGCAAGCTATTTCGAGACCGCAGGTCACGCTGCGTGGCGAGCTCAGTCGCTCCATGACCGGCGACCTGCGCTTTCTCGGCGCGCCTCTCATCTCGAGTCTGGAGGAACTCGATTCGTTGGGGCTGAGTTTGGAGGACTTCCCGCAGCACGACGTGCAAGGCGACCTCTTGTTGCTGGTTGGGGCCAAGGATGTGGCCTTGCGTGATGCACAGGAGCTTTCGCGACGCCTATCGGAACTCGGCGAACGCTTGGTGCGCTCCGAAGCGTGGTTTCGCTCGCTCTTGCGCGGGTCCGGCGATTGCATCGCGGTCCTGAACGCGGAGGGCATGCTGCGCTGGATCAACCACGCTGGCGCGCGATTGTTCGGATCGACTCCGGAATTGCTGAGCGGGAAACGGTTCTTGGACCTCGTGCATGCCCACGACGCGGAGAAGTTGGAAGCCGCTTGGGCCGCGGTGCTGCAGGCAGGCAGCGAACCCGAGCGAGTGGAGTTTCGTAGCGCTCACAACGAAGGCGCCATCGTTCTCGAAGGCATGTTTAGCGATGCGCGTCAGGACCCCTCGGTTGCTGGTGTCATCCTCAATGCCCACGATGTGACTCGTCAGCGATTGTTGCGTGATCAACTCCTGCGCGCGCAGAAGATGGAGAGTCTTGGGCAGCTCGCGGGCGGCATCGCCCACGACTTCAACAATCTGCTCATGGTCATCTTTTATGGCCTGCAGATGATTGAGGACGCCTTGCCAGCGAATAGCCCGCTGCGCACACACACCCACGAGATCGAGCAGGCCGGCGACCGCGCGCGCGCCTTGACGCGCCAGATCTTGTCCTTTGCAAGACGCAGCTTCTCTGCGCCGCGCATTGTGAACTTGCAGGCAGTTACTGCGGACATCGTGCGCTTCCTTGCGCGCATCGCAGGACCACAGTTCAAGATCAAGACCGAGACCAGCAAGCTCGGTTCCGAAACAAGTATCGACATCGCTCTCGTGGAGCAAGCGCTAGTCGGGCTCGTGCTGAATGCGCGGGACATGATGACCTCCGGTGGCGAGTTGATGGTGGAAGTTGAGCGAGTGGAGCGCGAGGTCGAGCTGACGGATTTCTGCGGGGAGAGCCTTGGACCAGGGTCATGGCTGGTCATCAGTTTGTTGAACACTGGCGTCAGCATCGCCGACGTGGATTTGCAGAGCCTGCTCGATCCATTCGGGGGCAGTGGCAACTTTGCGGAGAAGCGTGGCATCGGGTTGGCGGGTACGTACGGCCTCATGCGCCAGCACGGCGGAGGCCTGTTTGTCGAGAACATCACGGGGCGCGGCGTTCGCATCTCCGTCCAGTTGCCCATCGCGGTGGCGGCACAAGAGGTTCAGACCTCAGTCGCGACTCGCCCGAGTGCGGCCAAATCCTTGCGCGTCTTGCTCGTCGAAGACGACACGGCCGTGCGCAGCATGGTGCATCGAATGTTGGGGCAACTCGGCCATGAGGTCAAATCCGCGGGCGACGCGCGGGAAGCGCTCAAGATTGCCGGTGCGGCCGAGTTCCACGTGGATGTCCTACTCTCGGACATTGTCATGCCGGGGCTTTCCGGCCCTGAAGCCGCCGCTTTGTTGCTACAGCGGCACCCGAAGATGAAGGTGCTGTTCATGTCGGGCTACTTCGATGAGTCCATCGCGCGCTATGGAGCCGATCCCACGAAGGTCTTGGCTAAGCCCTTCAATAGAGCGCAGCTTCAAGCGCGTCTTGATGAACTGATGGCTTCGTAGCGCGAAGGGATCTAGCGCGCCGGGCTCATGAGGTTCGCCAGCGTCATGAGGCCATAAGCAGTGCCTACGGCCTTGCCCATTTCGTGGCTGTCGAGGAACGAACCGTCCAGTTCTTGGAGCGTGGCGACGTAGTCCAAGAGCTTGGCCTTCTCGGCGCTCGACCCATCCCCGCGCAAGTGCGTTACGGCATTGCTGACGTGGTAGAGGGTGTGCCAGAAGAAAAAGCCTGCGAGTTCGCCATCGGTATGAAAGTCACAACGGCGGATGCGATCAAGTCGCGGTTGGTAATGCCAGAAGTTGGCGAGGGAGGCGGCCACCCTCTCGGCGGAACCTTGTTGATGGCCACTGCGCAGCAGGACGGACTCGCAAATGGGTGAACGGCCCATGGAGTTCTTCATGGCCTCCGCGGAATCACTGGCCGCGCGTCCAGCGCCGTAGGCGTAAGCACCACCCGGCGAACGCACCGAAAGCAACGCTTGTGCGCCATCCTCGAACAGCGATGGAGCAATAGGCAGCCCCGCGTCGCGGGCCATGAGCAGGATGTCCATCACAGCCGCGGTGCTGAACGGATTCGGATATTCATGGGCCCAGAAGCCCTTCGCTCGGCCCGCCGATTGGGTGCGCACGAGATGGGTCGTGCAATCCTTCATGCGTGCCAACGTCTCGGCGTTCGTGCTCTTGTCCCCGCGCTGCAACTTGCGGGTGAGATAAAGCAGCCGATATGCATCGGCATAGATTTCCTCGTTGCTTCCTCGATTCAGCTTGCGTTCGTCGAAGAGGTACTTCTCGCCCGCTGCAAGCGCGGCATCAACACGTTCTGGTGCAAGCTCGCGCCACTCTTGGAGCGCAGTCATGCTGAGCGCGGTGGCGGCCATCCATGCGTTCGGAGTGAGGTCCGGGGTGGGCCAATAGGCGTAGCGGCTGTCGGTCCAGCCACCGGACTCGCGTTGCAACTGAAGAAGGAAATCGAGGCCACGTTGTGCCATGGCCTTGGTGTTGGTGGCACTTGCGGGATGAGACGTTCCGGAGGCCGTCGCGGGCTGTGCTGCATGTGCGGCGACGGGGTCCTCAAAGCCGTGTGGCATGGGCCCAACGGGGGTGAGGTCTCGTCCGGTCATGACGCAGGCTGCCGCGCGCTGGGTGAAAGAACTTTGCGCCTTGCTCGCAGCGGCCTGACGCCATTCATGCTCAGCCATGATGTCGTTCTTCAGGAAGTGGTGCGCGGTGCCACGGAGCCAGTGTGCTTCGGCGGCATCCTTACCGCCACGCACCGAGTGAAGCTCATGGATGACATCTTTGAACCGACCAAGGCGAAGCAATGAGCGCGCGCGTTCTAGGACCACGATGCTGCTCTTGTCCTCGAGGTTTGCGAGGACTTCCAAGGCCTCTAGCTCGGATCCACTGCGCCGTAATGCGGCGGCGCGAAGTGTCCGGCGTGGGGCACTCTCGGCTTGATCTTGCGCACCGAGAGCGTTGAGCGCCTCAGTGCAAAGCCCGTCTGCGAGCAATTCTCTAGCCCATGCCTCGCGCTGCTCAGCAGAGCTTCCCGTGGCGAGGGCCGTGGAGGCGGCAGATGGTCCAACCGAACCCTGTTGCAGGGCGCTGCTCATGAGTTTCTCAAACCAGATCGTGCTGAAGGTCCTGATGCCGTCCTTTTGCGCCAGCACGGTTCCGTCTGCTTTCAGAACGACCAGCATGGGCTCGACACGTTCTGGTGCCGCGATGGAAAATCGCTTGCCCAGCGCGGCATCGCAGGTCATGCGCAGGGGAATGGTGCGGCGGTTGACCATCGCAACGCATTCGGGATCCGCAAAAAACGTCAGCATGGCGTAACCATCAAGAATGGCTGGGCGGTACATCTGGCGCCCGCTCACACCAGCAGTGATGCGCGGGCAATACCACAGCACGGCCTTGCCCTCGGCCTTGGCTTGAGCAAGGGCCTTCTCCAACGCGGCCACGCGATCGACTCCCTTGGCCGCGCGCTTGCTTTCGCCCACTTCGGTGTTGTTGCTCCCTTCCTCAAGCAACACCGGATCATCGAAGCTCCATTGCACGCTTGCAGCAGCAGCTTCGCGGGGCGCGGAGGCAGGCGCAGTTTCAGGACTGGTCTGTTGGGCGTGCAGGGTGAGGCTGAGGGCCATGAACGCCAAGGTCATCAGAATGCGCATGAATGGGGCTCCGCGGCGCATCGTACTGCGGAGCGGTGCGCTTGCGCTTGGTGGATGGCGGCGACTTGGCCGGCAAGGCCCCTAGTCCGAACGCGGCAGAATCGCACGCTGCGGGTAAGCTCCCGCCCATGCTGAACCGCCTTTCGCTGATGATGTTCCTTCAGTACGCCATTTGGGGCGCGTGGCTGCCGCTTCTTTGGCCCTACTTGTCTACGGTGCATGGCTTCAGCCCGGACGAGATCTTCATGGTGTTTGCCATGGGCGCGGTGGGAGCCATCGTGGCGCCGTTCATCGCGGGACAGGTGGCCGACCGCTGGTTCAACACCGAGCGCTATCTAGCCCTTGCTCACATCTTGGGGGGCGTGCTCATCTTCCAGCTCGCGGACCTGAACTCGCTGAACGAGTTCATTGGTTTCTCACTGGTCTATTCGATGCTCTATTCGCCCACCATGCCGCTTTCTAATGCGCTGGCCTTCGCGCACATGCCGGATCGCGAGCGATTCGGACGCGTGCGACTGTGGGGCACCGTGGGTTGGATTGCGGTGGGGATCGCCATGGGCCAGTTCTTGCTCTACTACCACTCGCCTGCGGGCCAGACGGGTGATGCCCTCAGCATGTCTCAGGCGCAGGGCATGGCCAATGCTTTCAGGCTCTCGGGCATTCTCGGGATTGCCATGGGCCTTTATTGCTTCACCTTGCCAGCGACCCCACCCAAGCGCGGGCGCAGCGCCAATGCCTTCGGCGAGGCGGTGGGTGAGATTCTGCGCAGCCGGGAACTGCTCACCATCTTCTTGCTAGCGGTGCCGGTCTCCTGCATTCACCAATTCTATTTCGTGCACACTAGTGGGTTCCTTGGCTC
>Ga0233425_10005571_pt1 | contig 19722 bp, 14 predicted proteins | sample Watercolumn_Towu_2_FD_181712 | JGI IMG/M metagenome (GOLD analysis project Ga0233425, IMG submission 181712) | Freshwater microbial communities from Lake Towuti, South Sulawesi, Indonesia - Watercolumn_Towuti2014_140_MG | ecosystem: Environmental > Aquatic > Freshwater > Lake | place... | reverse complement strand
GGGGTCAGCAGCAGCGACTCCAGCGGACTGACCTTCGAAAACTCTGTGACTTGCACTCCGGCCTCGATCAGCAAGGCCAGCACGCGCTCGGGGTTCAAGTGCGGTGCAGTGAGTGTGCAACCCTGTGCTGCTGCATTCAGCGTCGCGTCTGGAAAGACCCGCGCCGCCACGCGGAGGAGCTGCGCATGGTCTTTGGCTCGGATATTCCAACCCGCTTGTTGAAGGATCTCCTTCAGAGAAGCTTCGAGTTTGATGACTCCGTTTTGCAGGATGCCCACATGGCTACAGCATTGCTCCACTTCGTCGAGCAAATGCGAGGAGAGCAGCACAGTGACGCCGGACTCTTGTGCGAGGGCGGGGAGCAGTTGCCTGAGTTCCACCATGCCTGCGGGGTCGAGGCCATTCATGGGTTCATCGAGAACCAAGAGCCGAGGCTCAGTGCTCAAGGCCATGCTGATCGCGAGGCGCTGTTTCATTCCGAGGGAGAACTGTCGGACCGGGCGGCGGTCGTTGGGGTCAAGTCCGAGGCGTCGCAACAGAGCTTCGCAGGGAGGTTGGGCTCGTCCGTGCAAGCGTGCGTGTCCGAGGACATTGTCGCGGGCGGAAAGTGCGGGCACGAAACTCGGAGCATCCACGAGTGCCGCGAGTCCGCTGCGATCCTCGGCGTGGAGGATGGCTCGCCCCGCTAGTTCCACGTGGCCAGAATCCGGACGCACGAGACCGGTCAGAACCCTCAGAGTGGTGGTCTTGCCCGCGCCATTCAGGCCAAGCAGGCCATAAACGCTGCCTTGAGGAACGCTGAGGTCTAAGCCATGGAGCACCTCGCGCCCCCGAAAGGCCTTCCTCAGGTTGACCGCGCGCAGCAACGGTTGCATGGGAAGAGCTTCGGGCTTTGCGGTTGTGCTGTCAATTCGGCCACAGATTCAAGACCGCACGGGCAAGAGCCGATAGAGCCGAGGCAGCCTGCCTGCGCGCAATCGGATTGGGTCAATGAGGGAGCGCGAGGCGGGGAACGCATTCGTGGGAAGAACCGGGGTTGTGTTCGTCACGTAGAACTCTCAGCCATTCCCTCTTCAATCCCTTTTCCTTCTTCAATTGAGAGTTTCCCCGGGACTTCCCTTTTCAAAGCTATTTGGTCGATAAGGGAAATCATGCCCACGACCTCACTCGAAGATCCAAGGTTGCGCGTGGCTCACGTCATTGCGCCCGTCGCTGCTGGAAGCGGCCTTTCTGAATCCGTGCGCCGGGCTCTCGCGTTCGCGCGCGAGCGCGCTGTCCGGCTGACCTTGGTCTATTGCGCGGAACCGTCGCTGCAACAGCTCGACTCAGCCATGCGTCGCTTGGCCGTGCTCACAGGTGGGCGCGAATGCGCGGAATTGCATGTGCGAGTGTTGGTGCGCCACGGCCGTGCCGAGGAAGCGCTGCGCGAGGTTTGCCGCCGCGACCCAGGCTACGTGTTCGCCGGTCCCTTCGAGGGACTAGACGATCAGTTTGACTGCGTGAACTGAGCCCCCGCTCGGGGCTCGGAGGAATCCGCTTCCGGCGTAGGATGCTGGCGCCATGCCCGCCTCCGCGCCACCAAGGGATCGCTTGCACAGCGTGCTGACGCGCGAGCGCCGCGCGTTCAAGTGGCAGGCGTTTGGTCGGGCTCTAGGGATCAGCGTGATGCTGCTTCCGCTAGGGGCGCTCATCGCGCGCATCGGTGACGTGGCGGCAGTTGCTGCCCTAGGGAGCGCGAGCGCGATGGCGCTGACGTGGGCCGCATTCAGTGCTCGCCGCAGGGCGGCAGCCATCACGGATTGCGAACTGTGCTCTGCGGTAGATGCGCGCCTCCATGGGCACGGAGTCTTGGTGAGTCTTCGCCAAAGTCACGAGGCATCTTTGTGGTGGCCCCTCGTGGAAGCGCAGGCCCAGAAGGTGCTGACTCAAGATCGTGGGCCACTACGCCCCAAACTCTCTGTGCAGGCGCTGCTGCGCATCATGCTTTGCCTAGGGTTGACGGCCTGCATCACCTTTTGGTCGGTTGGCTCGAATGAGGATGCGCCGCAAGCGGGGGAAACGCTGCTCGCAGCCGAGCCGTCGTCGCCCACGACTTCGCCCACAGAGCCTTTCACGACGCAGTCTGCAGTCGATCCCATGGGCAGGCTCACACTCAGCGCAGATGCTGTGCGCTTGAGCGTGGGCAGCGACTCCAAGGTGCGTTGGCGTTATGAGCCGCAACGTCCTTCATTGCAGCCGCTGGCGATGCACTGCCTAGCCTTGGTGCGCGATCAGGAGCGCTCCGAGGACTTCGGATTCGGGGCAGGAGCAAAGCCGTGGCCGCTCGATGCTGTGATTGAGCTTGGTCCAGATGGTCCCCACGGAGTGAGTGCTTTCGAGGACTCTTTGCGGCGCTGGATCGAGGGCGCTTGCGGCGAAGTGTCTGGTTCGTTCAAGGTCTCGGTGCTCGGTCTTGCTCGTCGTGCTGATGGCACCGAGATCCAATGGCAGAGCCCCGAAATTGCGATTGAAGTGGACGCTCCCGCAACGGCGGTTGTGGCTAGCGCTTCCAAGCCAGCGGCGGTGGAAATGCAACCCACCGAAGCTCCTGCTGGCCAAGACAAGCCACGACGCGGTGTGGGTGGCGACGGCCGGGACGTGGCCATGGGGGACGCGGAGGAACTCGGTCGGGCGCGACTCCATGCGAAAGCTGTCAAGCCGTTGCTCGCGAGTGCGGCGACGCGCAAGAAAGAGGTTGAGGTCTTCGAGCGTTCGGCCGCACCCGTGACGCCGCGGGAAAAGAAGCACGAGCCTTTCGCTGAGGCACGCGCTGGTGTCGTGCTGCCTGTGAACGCGACATCTGGTCTTCGCGCCGAACACGATGCGGAGTCGTTGCGAGTGATCGATGAGTATTTCCGCAGCAGCGCCGCGAGCGGTCGCTAATACACCCATGTGCGCCGCATCCAAGGATCAGAGCTGGCTTGCGCGCCTCGAGAAGCTGGAGTTCGCGCTTCAGCGAACAGTGCATGGAACTCTCGGCGGCGACGAAGCTACGGCGCGGCGCGGCATGGGGCTGCAATTCAAGGACCACCGCCGGTACAGCCCAGGCGACGACACGCGTCGCCTCGATTGGAACGCATGGATGCGTCTCGACGAGTTGTTGATGCGCGAGACCGAAGTGGAAGAGACTCCCCGCATCGTCTTGCGACCTGATTTCTCGGCCAGCATGTCCATCGGCGATTCCGTGAAGAAGTCCTGCGCGCGAGAACTGGCCCTTTGCCTTGGAGCCGTCGCGCTGCTCCGCCGCATGGAGGTCTACTTGCAGCCACTCGGTACGCAGGATGTGTCTGCGTCTTTCCGCGGCAGGCAGCAGCTCGCGGTTTGGGTTGCATTACTCGCATCGGAGGCCGTGCCTACTGGCTCAGTCTTGCGTCCCGCGCGATCTTCCACACGCGCCGGCATGGCCGTGTTGCTCACAGATCTTTTCAGTCGCGAAGTGCTCGACGAGGTGCGGCGCTTGGTCAAGGTGCGCACAGCGGTGCTGGTGGTTCACCTCCGCGACCCTGCAGATCTTTCACCACCGGGAGGTGATCGGGTCTTGCTGGTTGATGCCGAAGATGGCACGCGCATGGAAGCTCGCATCGACGCGGCGGCGCGCCGCGGCTGGCGGCAAGCGGTGGAAGAACAGTTCAGTACCTTGACCCACGAACTCCAAAGCCTCGGGGCTCGGGTTGCAGCATTCAATGCGCGACTTGGAGCCGAGGAAATCCTGCTGGACATGGCCCGCCGCGGAACCCTCATCAAGCCGTGATGGACGCCGCCTCAGTGGAGTTGTTGATCGAGGGCTTTGAGCACCCGCAGCGCCTTTGGTTGCTCCTATTGGTGCCGATCCTCTTGCTGCTGATCGCCCGCGTGCGTCAGAGAGCTCTGCTGCAGCTGGTTCCGTCCCTTGCGCTGTGGCGCCGGGCTTTGGAAGTGCAGAGCCCTGCAAGGCTCCTATGGTTGAGGCGGCTGCGACAACTGTTGCAGGTCTTGGTGCTGTCAGGATTCGTGGTGCTGTTGGCCGGGCCGCGCCGCAGCATCGACGTCGTCCGGGAACGCGAAGTGGTCTTGCTGGTGGATTGCAGCGCGAGCACTGCGCTTCCCGCCGAGGATGGGCGTCCGCTGAGAGAACACGTTCTGGAGAGAGCGGAAGTTCTCGTGCGCGAGCTTGGCCCGCAGCAACGAACGGGACTCGGATTCGTTGGCGAGGGATTGAAGACTGTGTTGGTGAGAGCGCAGCAAGAGGAGGTCTTGCGCGCACTCACCGACCTGCCTAGGGCACGGGGCGAAGTCGAGACGGACATCTTGGTGCAGGTCGCGCGCTTGGCCCGCGAGCAGGCAGAGGTCTACTTCATTAGCCCGTTTGCCCCTAAGGCTGAAGCTGAGACGCGCCTCCACGAAGCCGGGTTGCGCTGCATCAAAGCAGGAGCGCCCGCTGACGAGGCCGGCATTGTGTCCGCAGCACGGGCTGGGAGCGAGGCTTTGCGCGTGGTGGTGGCTGGCAGGGGGCGGCGCACGCTGACGCTCTACAACGCTGAGGGAGTGGCGTGGTCTGCTGAGGTGGATGCCGTGGGCACCGGCGTCACCGTTGAGGTTCCACTCAGCCCTGCTTGCGGAGAACTGCTGACCTTGCGGCTGATGCCCATGGATACGCACCCTAGCGATGACACGGCCATCCTCGTGCTGCCTGAGCGCAAGAAGCTCGCGGTGCTCGTGGTCTCTGATCGCGAGACGGTGCACATCGAGGCTGCGCTGGCAGCTTCACGGCGCGTGGATGCCGCAGCCAGTGGCAAGGTGAGTTCCGCTGCTGCCGCGAGCACGCCCATGCAGCCTGATCTCGTCATCCTGCACGGAGTGGATTGGTCGGGGCCACTGCCCGCTGCGCGAGCCTTGCTGCTAGAGGCCACGCTGAAGGGGGCGTCGCTGGAAGTGGAGAGACAGGCGCGCACTCCTGCGGACTGGAAGCCCACGCTCCAAGACGAGCCGTTGCTTCATGGGCTCAGCCTTGGCGACTTGGCCCTGTCGGATGTGCCGCTCTGCCGTGTCGGTGCGGATGCGGAGGTCTTGCTAGCCACTTCGGCGGGCCCGCTCCTAGTGCGCGGGCAGTCCCATGGCGCCAAGTTCATTGCCCTCACCCTCGACCCGGAAGGGCAGGGCCACAATCTGGCCGGCCTGCCCCTGTTTCCGCTGCTCATGAAGCGTTGCCTGAGCGACCTTTGTCCGACCTCGGGATTGCCCCTGCCTGTGGTGCTGGATGTTGACGAGCCACTGTTGCTCTTGCCCGAAGAGGAGCCTTGGCTGCACGGGGCAGACGGTGGGAACACCGTGCGAGTCGAAGCGCGGCAGGATGGGCAGGGATTCGTCGCGCCAGGGCTAGGTCTTTGGCGCTCTTCCCGTGGACGCTGGATCAGCGTTGCGAGTCTGCGGCCAATCAGAGACGAGGTGCCCTTGCGTCAAGGGGCGGCCCTTCCATCAATCATGGAGCCCATGGAGTACGAGAGCTTGCGTCCGCGCTGGGCCTTCCTGCTGTTGATCGCGGTGGCCATGGACTGGGCTCTCTGGATCGTCATTGTGCGACGATCTTCGGCTTGAAGCACAAGGGGCCGGGGCTACGCTTTCCCTTCACCGCCGGGCGCGCGGATGGGCACGCTCCGCGGGCCGGAGCGCGCTCATGATCGAGGACAAGGTGCCCCTTGGCGTCACCTACGACGATCTCCTTCTGCTCCCTGAGTGGAGCGAGGTGCTTCCGACAGAGATCGAGACCACCACGCGCGTCACGCGCCGGATCGCACTACGCATCCCCATCCTCTCGGCGGCCATGGACACGGTCACCGAATCCCGTCTAGCCATTGCCCTCGCCAAGGAAGGTGGCATCGGGATCATCCACAAGAACTGCACACCCGAGATCCAGGCGCGCGAAGTGGACAAGGTGAAGCGCTCGGCCCACGGCATCATCACCGACCCGGTGACTCTGCCGCCCACGGCCACGGTGCGCACCGCGCGGGAGGTCATGGCTGCGCACAACATCTCTGGCGTGCCGGTCGTGGATGGCCGCCGTGTGGTGGGCATCCTCACGAAGCGTGACCTGCGCTTTCAAACGGAAGAGGACGTGCCCATCACGCGCCTGATGACCTGCTCGCCCCTCGTGACGGCAAGTCCGGACACCACTCTCGAACAGGCGCGCTCCATCTTGCACAAGAACAAGGTGGAGAAACTCCTCTTGGTGGATGCCAACTCGGACTTGCGGGGCATGATCACCATTCGCGACATCAACCTGCAAGAGCGCTTCCCGCAGTCGTGCAAGGACTCGCGCGGGCGGTTGCGGGTGGGGGCAGCCACGGGCGTGAACGACCCGGCCCGGGTTGAGGCGCTAGTGGCCGCAGGCGCGGATCTCATTGTGGTGGACACCGCCCACGGCCACAGCAAAAACGTGGTCCTGACGGTGGCGGATATCAAGCGCAAGTACGACGTGGATGTGGTTGCGGGCAACGTGGCCACCGCCGAAGGCACCAAGGCGCTGATTGATGCGGGCGCAGACGCCGTGAAGGTGGGGATTGGCCCAGGGTCGATCTGCACCACACGCATCGTGGCAGGCGTGGGTGTCCCGCAGGCCACGGCTGTGGCCGCCTGCGCGCGGGTCGCCGTCGCGGCCAACATTCCGATCATCGCGGATGGCGGCATCAAGTGGAGCGGCGACATCACCAAGGCACTCGCCCTAGGTGCGAGTTGCGTGATGTTGGGTTCGCTGCTGGCTGGAACGGATGAAAGTCCCGGCGAAGTGGTCATCCTCAAAGGCCGCGCGTGGAAAGAAGTGCGCGGCATGGGTTCGCTAGGCGCGATGGTGCGCGGTTCTAAGGATCGTTACGGGCAAGGGGATGTGCGGGATCAGCAAAAGCTCGTTCCCGAGGGCATCGAAGGTCGCGTGCCTTGCAAGGGATCGCTAGGGGCATTCGTTTACCAGCTCGTTGGCGGAGTCCGCGCGGGCATGGGGTACCTCGGTGCTCGCAGCGTGGACGAGTTGCGCGTCAAGGCGCGCTTCGTGCGCGTTTCCGCCGCGGGATTGCGCGAGAGCCATCCCCACGATGTGGAAATCACCAAGGAAGCGCCGAACTACGGCATGGAACGGGGGGATTGAGTGCAGGGAGCTCCGCACCAAGAGGTTGTCATCATCGACTACGGCTCGCAGTACGCCCAGCTCATCGCTCGCCGGGTGCGTGAAGCCAAGGTCTTCTGCACCATCCGCACGCCCGCGGTGACCGCCGACCAACTGCGTGCCATCAATCCCATCGCCGTCATTCTTTCAGGTGGCCCGCGTTCGGTTTACGAGGCGGGTGCTCCGAGTCTCGACAAAGGCATCTTGGATCTAGGCGTGCCCGTGCTGGGCATTTGCTATGGCATGCAACTGATCTCGCATCTGCTGGGCGCAACGGTCAAGCCCGCAGACCACCGCGAGTTTGGGCATCGCTCCATCACGCGCACTGGCGTTGGCGACGACGGGCTGTTCGCAGGCACTCCCGACACTCAAGTGGTCTGGATGAGTCACGGCGACCAAGTGGACGCTGCGCCGGGGTTCTTTGATGTGCTCGCAGCCACGCCCACCTGTCCGGCAGCCGCGGTTCGCTTTCACAGCGGCTCGCGAAGACTGTACGGACTCCAATTCCACCCCGAGGTGGTGCACTCCGAGCACGGCACGCGAGTGTTGTCGAATTTCCTCACGCAGATCTGTGGCGCACGCTGCGACTGGCGCATGAGTTCATTCGTGGAGGAATGGACGCGACGCATTCAGGAAATGACGGCCGGCAAGCGCGTCCTCTGTGGAGTGAGTGGTGGCGTCGATTCCACGGTGGCGGCTGTGCTCGTCCACCGCGCCATTGGGGACCGTTTGCAGTGTGTGTTTGTGGACAACGGTTTGTTGCGGGCTGGCGAATCTGACGAAGTGGTCTCGTTCTTCCGCGACAGCTTTCACATGAACTTCACGCGCGTGGATGCGCGCGAGCGATTCCTGTCCGAACTCGCAGGCGTCATCGACCCGGAACAGAAACGAAAAATCATCGGGCGCGTGTTTGTAGAAGTGTTCCGCACGGAGCAACAACGGGCCCACGAGCAGGGCGCCGAGTTTCTTGTGCAAGGCACGCTCTATCCGGATGTGATCGAGTCGCAGTCGGCCTTTGGCGGGCCAACGGCCACGATCAAGACGCATCACAATGTGGGCGGCCTGCCTAAGGATCTCGGGTTCGAGCTTTTGGAGCCGCTGCGGGATCTGTTCAAGGATGAGGTGCGTGCCCTCGGGCAAGAACTCAACATCCCCGACCATCTCGTCTGGCGTCAGCCATTTCCTGGGCCAGGCCTCGCGGTGCGCTTGCTAGGTGCGGTTAGTGAAGAACGCTTGGATCTCTTGCGTCGCGCAGATCTCGTGGTGCGCGAGGAAATCGCGCGTGCGGGGTTGGAGCGCGCGCTCTGGCAGTCCTTTGCGGTTCTCCTGCCCATCCAGTCCGTGGGAGTGATGGGGGATGGTCGCACCTACGACCTCACCTGCGCCGTCCGAGCCGTGACTTCTGTGGATGCCATGACGGCGGAATGGGCGCGTTTGCCTTATGACGTGCTGGCTGCGATTTCACGGCGCATTGTGAACGAAGTCCGTGGCATCAACCGGGTGGTGTATGACATCTCGAGCAAGCCTCCCGCGACCATAGAATGGGAGTGAGATGAGCCACGCTGGACACAGGGTCACGATTCATGATCTCCGCGCCATGAAGGAACGGCGGCAGCGCATCCCCATGGTGACCTGCTACGACTTCCCCACGGCGCGCATGGCGGACGAGACAGGATTTCCCGCTGTGTTGGTGGGAGATTCCCTAGGCATGGTGGTGCACGGTTTCGACTCCACCCTGCGCGTGACCTTGGACATGATGATCATGCACAGCGCTGCCGTGGCTCGCGGAGCGAAGAAGTGCCTGATCGTGATTGATCTGCCGTTCGCGACTTATTCAGCGTCGGATTTGCGAACCTCTCTCGAGACCGCGCGGCGTGCCATGCAGGAAGGCGGCGCGACGGCGGTGAAAGTCGAGGGCGGCAGGCGTATGGCCCCTGTGGTGGGCGCTCTCGTGGCCTCTGGCATTCCCGTGATGGGCCACATTGGTCTCACGCCACAGTCGATTCACATGATCGGCGGCTACCGCGTGCAGGGCCGCGGGACGGCTGCTGCGGATCGGCTGCTGGCCGCTGCCCAAGCCCTCGAACAAGCAGGCGCATTCGCAGTGGTTCTTGAGCTGGTGCCCGCGCCATTGGCTCAACACATCTCTGCTCAGCTTTCGATCCCTACCATTGGCATTGGCGCAGGCGCTGGCTGCGATGGTCAGATCCAAGTGCTGCATGACATCCTCGGGATGTACGAGGAGTTCATGCCCAAGCATTCCAAGCGCTATTCCGAAGTGGCGGGGAATATGCGCGCGGCGCTCAAGGCGTACCACGACGACGTGGTCAGCGGTCGTTTCCCCGGACCGGAACACAGCTTTCAGAGCTGAGACTCAGCGCCCGCTTGCGCTAGGTGTGAACGGCAAACGGCCGCGGATCTCGCGAGAACGCGTTTGCTCCATGATCTCGACCCAGAACTCATGGGCCGGGCGAGCTTCGCTTGCTCCATAGGGATATTGCGTCATGGCGCTGAACGGAAGTGGGAGCAAAGCATCCGGCGTCGCAGAGTTGGGGTCCATTTCCTTGGACCAGCCGTGGGCGTGTAGGAGGAAGGTGCGCGTCCAACCTTCTGGCAAGTCTGGCAACGCCTGCTCCTCGAAGGTGAGTTGCACTTCATCGCCACTGGTCGCGACCACGAGCACGTCATCCACGCCAGACAGCAATGGGCGCACGTCTCCGCAGCGGGTGTAGCGGCCCGCGAAGGTCTTCCACGGACTACTGCCAGTCGTCACGCTGTAATCGAAGTCGCCTAGATCCGATCCGGGCCTGGCGATGGGTTGGCTAAAGCCACGCCAGCGAAGGTTGGCCGTGTTTGGAAGCAATCGGGACATGCGTGGCTCAAATGCGGGCACGCCCTCTGCCAAAGCGACGGTGTCGTAGCGCACGCACATGTTGGTGCTGATGCGCAAGGCGAGTGGGCCCGACGTGGGCAGCCCCTCTAGCGCCACTGCCATGGTCTGAGGATGCCCCACGGGAATACCGAGATCGTCGCAGAGCGTGCGCCAGATGCCATCTTCAGCGCGGTACTCCAAGCGCGGAATCTCGAAGCCTTGGCCGCCTTGTTCCGCACGACGCGTGTCAGAGCTCCAAGCGTATTCCGTCCAGCCTGTGAGGAGCAGAACCGGATGGGGCGGGGTTGCATCCCACTCCAGCATGAGCTGATGCGGGCGCGCGAATCCACGGATGGCATCGCGGACGAGTCCATCCACAGCACGTCCGTCAGCCCTCGCGAGGGTTTGAGTGTGATCCACGCCTTGATCGTCTCGTGCGCTCACAGGAATACGCGGGTTCTTGAGGGCGTGCACGCGCCACGGCTTGGGCGCGGAAAACGTGAGCCCCTCGTTGGGGTAGATGCAGAGCTCCCGCGGATGGTCGATGGCAAGGAGCGAGACGTGGTCGAGGAAGAGAGCCTCTTCGAGTTCGTTGGTGATGCGGATATCGAACGCCCCCTGCTTGGGCCTCAAGATCTCAGACGGTATGCGCAGGTACTCCACTGGATCCGGTGAGTTGCGCACGCCTTCGGAGACCCACGAACCCATTTCGCCGCCGCCAAGGAAGTCGCTGAGGAAGCGCTGACGTTCGCCATCCCAAACATAGACATTGGGGCACGAGGATGGCTTGCGATCGACTTCTTCAATGCACCACGGTGTGCCCAAGCCTGCGGACGCTGGAGGCAGCTCGGCTTGAACATTGCCGCTAGGCCAGAGCAGTCTCACAGCATCGGCGCGCTCGCGATGTGCGAGGCCGACCAAGGCGCTCGCGGCTCTCGTCATGGGTGCGCTCGCACCGATTTCGAGCTTTTGAGCGAGGCTGCCTGCACGAATGTCAATGCGTGTGCCAAGCCCCGTCTTGTTCGAGACGCGGCCTTTGAGGCTCACGTGGATGGAGTGCGCTTTGCTCAGTGCATTCCGGAGCACCACGAGTGATCCGTCTTCGTTCACTCCCACGAGGTCCATGTCACCATCGAGATCCACGTCCGCGGCGGCCAAGGTGGCGTGAGCGAGGCTGGCCGATGAGGCATTGCACTCCTTGAATGGCCGCAGCCCATGAGGTGTGCCGCGCAGAATCTGCACTGCACCGGACTTTAGGCCCGCGAGGTCGATCCAGCCGTCCGCATCAAAATCAGCCGCGACGATGGCATCGAGTGCAGCGGGCAAGGGGATCGCCGTGGACTTGTAGCGCGTGCCGCGACTCGCGCAGAGCGTGGTGGCTTCAGTGCCAGACAGCACGAGATCTTCAATCCCGTCTTTGTTGAAGTCAGCCAAAGCAAAGGCCGTCAACTTGCCGTGCTCTTGGCCGTCCACGACTTCACTCATGATGCGGAACGTGCCATCGCGTAGGTTGCGCAGCGGGATCAAATCAGCGGTGGCGGAGCCAAGGAGGAAGTCCACGTCCCGCCCGAGATCGAGATCCGAGGCCGCAGTCATAAACACCTGTTCAGGGAGCGCGACTCCAAGGGTTGAGGTCTTGTCATCGAATCGGCCAGGTTCCGCTTGACGGAAGTAATGGGTGGCCTTGCTGCTGCCAACGAGGAGATCCAGATCGCCGTCGTGATCGGCGTCGAGGGCGGTGGCGGAAAGAGGCGTCCCGTCGCCGAGGGGAATGTCCACAACGGTGGATGGCTCTTGGCCGCGCAGGAGGATGCGCAGGCCGTTGGCCATGAGTACCACGATGTCCGCGACTCCATCGCCGTTCATGTCTGCGGCCAGCGCGCCGGTGCAGGGGCCTTCATGGAGCGTGTGGGCATGAGCGAACGAGCCCTTGTCGTTGGTCCATTGGACGAGGCCCGTGGGGCCTGACACCAAGGCATCTGCATCGCCATCTTGGTCGAGGTCGGCAAGCTGCACCTCACGGGGGAAGTGCGCAAGCCCTTCGGCGGCGGACTTGGAGAGGATCTCCGTCACGGCTGTGTAGCGCGACGAGTGCTTCGTGCTGGGTTGTGCAGCTAAGAGTTCAAAGCGGAGCGCAGGTTCAGAATCCGTGAACGGTTGCGTGGCACCGCTAGCGCAGACGGCATGGGCATAGCGTCCGGCTTCGAGGTACTGCGTGCCGAGGCTTGTGGCGTAGCCACTGTTGCGCAGGCCTTGGAACTTCAACAGCAGCGGCCGGGCTTCGTCGCGCTGGCCTAGGCGTTGGAGCGTGGTGGCGAGGGCATAAAGCGCGGTGGTGTTGAAGGGCTCGCGCTCGACGGCAGGCCGCAAGAGTTCCACCGCCTTCTCGAGTTGGCCCTGTTCGATCAGGAGGCGGGCTAGGTGAATCGCGCTGGAGGTGTCGTCGGGATCTAAACGCAGGACGGCACTGAAGGCAGCATTGGCCTTAGCCACATCGCCGGTCTGGCGCGCAGCTAGCCCGACGAGGTAATGGGCATGGGGGCTTTGGGGCTCCGCGGCCTGCGCCGCTTCGGCGACTTTCAGTGCCTCTTCCGACTTGGCTTGATGATGCAGCGCGATGGCCAGATTGATCCGCGCGGCATTCAACTTGGGGTCGAGTTTGAGTGCCGCTTCGAACTTCAGCGCAGCCTTCTCAGGCGTGTACTGCTCGAGCAGAGCAATGCCGTCATTCACGGCGCGCCATGCCGCCTCGGTGTCGCCTTGCGCGAATAGGGGAAGGAAAAGGACGAGAACGAGCGTGCAGGCGTGAAGCATGCACGCAGTCTAGCCAGTCCTGTCAGACGCGTCAGTGCAGCAGCGCTTGTAGGTCCGCTTGCACTTCCGCATTCCAGCCACGCCAAGCGCGTTGAATGCGTCCGTCTTCGCCAAGGAGCAGCGTGAACGGGACTATCACTTCGCCTGCGGGGTAAAGGCTCGGGCCTGCATCGATGATGCGCAGCAGTGGGAACGTGAGTTTCCGCGTGCTGGCGATGTGGCTGAGTCCTTCCTGAGGTTCATCCACGGCCAAGCCTACCACCTGAATGCCGGCCTTGGAAAGAGCGGTGTGCAGTGATTCGAGTTCTGGCATCTCGCGAGCGCAGGTCGTGCACCACGAGGCCCAGAGTTGAATCAGGGTGCGTTTTTTAGCGGGCAGCGCGGCAGCAGCGCCCTTGTCATCAACGAGCTTCAAGGTGGGGAGTGGGGCGCCCACGCGCAGGCCGAGGGTGCGGAGTACGGCGTTGTCAGCAGAGTCCGGATCGGCGAGGCGCGAACGCTGTTCCGTGATGGCCACGGGTGCTTTGGCGCCTTCTGCAATCAACCAAGAGCTGCCGCTAGCAAAGGGGCCCGCGTGGCGTTCCGTCTTGCCGTTGGGCCAGCGGACTTCGATCCAATCTGCAGCCTTGGCACCTGCGAGGCCAAACAGTAGCCGTGGATCGTGCTGCGAGAGGAATCCCTCGCCGCAAGAGTGCACGCGGGTTTGCATCACGCCCGCAGAGCTGATGCGCACTTCGGCTCCGGCCGTGGCAAGAGCCTTCTCACGGCTCAAAGTGACGCGCACAAAACCTGCCGCGCTCCCCACGTTGTTTCTGAAGAAGAGGTGCCCGGGGCCTTGGATGGTGGTCATGAGGATGTCCACATCCCCATCGTTGTCAAAGTCCGCGAACACGCCTGCACGTCCGTCCGTGATGGAATCGACGCCGCTCACGCCCGAAATGTCCAACACCTTCTTGCCACCCATGTTCATGAACAGTGGGTCGCGTTCGTAGCCAGAGAAGGAGAACCCCTCATCGCTCATGAGCTTGGACTGATCAGAGCGTAGTGCTGAAGCTGTGTCCGGAGTGTTGGTTTGCGTCACGACCTGACGCCAGAAGTGGCTTCAAGTGTCTTTCATGCTCGGCCCCGAGACGAAGCCGTTGGGCGTGAAGAAGTCGCTCCAGCCATCGTTGTCAAAGTCGATGAACCCACCGCCCCAAGCCCAGCCACCGGAGAATCCGCCGATGGCCGCGGTGACATCTTCGAAGGTGCCATCGCCTTTATTGCGCAGGAGGTTGTTGCCCGCGGCGAGTTTCTTCAGCAGCGTTCCTAGTGCGTTGTTCTTTTCGAAGATGCGCCCGAGAATGCGGTTCCCCGCTGTGCTCGACATGTTCGATGCGTGCAGGTCGATGTGGCCGTCGTTGTCAAAGTCGCCGAACGACAGGCCCATGCCATTGCCGGGATCTAGCGCGCCACGCTGCGCCGCTTCGTCCACGAATCGGTCGCCATGGTTGATGAAGAGTCCCTTCTCGCCGAAATCGTTGGCTACAGCGAGGTCCAACTTGCCGTCACGATTCACGTCGGCGACGGCCGCGGCATAGCTCCAGCGCCGGTCATCCACTTGCCAACGGGCGGCGCATTCTTCGAAGCCGCCGTCCTTCTTGGCCACGAAGAGCAGGTTGGGAGTGCCATTAGTGGCTTGTGTCCACGAGTTGGGCGTGACGCGGCCATAGTGGTTGTAAGAACAAACGTAGATGTCCAACTTGCCGTCGCCTGTGAAGTCAGCGGCCACCGCAGAGAATCCGATGGCATCGCGGGCAACGCCAGAACTTACGGAGACATCTTCGAAACTGAGCTGGCCATCCGGGACGAGCCGATTCTCAAGGAGGACTTGCGGTCCGATGGCCGAGAAGAAGATGTCTAAGTCGCCATCGCCGTCTACGTCTAGCAACAAAGGCTGCAAACCCGTTGCGAGCACGTCCAAGCCTGCGCTAGTGGTGTGGTCTTCGAAGCGAGTTCCGTCCACATTGATGAAGAGATGCGTGCGACCACCGGTGGTGGAAACCACGTCGAGCAAGCCATCGCCGTTGAGATCGCCGGTTGCAGCTCCATACCACGCATAGCCGCCCTTGTAGGGAGGCAGATCGACCTGAATCCCAGTGGGCGAGGCGACCTCGGAGAATAGATCTTCGCGCGAGAGCATCGATTCCACGCTCAAAGGCTCAGAGCGCGTCCACTGCCAATGTCCATCCTTCTTCACGGCCTTGATGCGGATGGAACCCTTGAGCCATTCGCGCTGACCGTCGCGATTGCGACCGATGATGTTGAACGCGGTGCGCGCACTGGCAACTTCCGCAGCGTCGAAGTCCGCTTCCTTGGCTTTGAATCGCACGTCTTCGATGCTCTTGAACACGGAAAGTAGTTTCAGCCAATCGGCCAAGTAGTCTGCGCCGGCTTGGGGTGCCATGGCGCCATCTCTGGCCTTGAACTTGCGCGTACTCAGCCACTTCTGGCTGGCCACGGGGGCTTCCGCCGTGCAAGGCAATGGCAGGCACTCCATGGCGCTAGCGAAGTGGCGCTGCATGGCGTGACGGTCTCTGTCGCGAACAGCAAGCGAGAGTTCGAGAAGATCGTTGGCGAGATCTTCCGTGAGATCCTCCACGCGCTCGAGGCGTGCGAGTTCCGTAGGGCTGCCGCTAGCGGGCTGTTGCGCACCTAGGCAAGAGGGCCAGAGGCCCGCTAGCACAATCACGAGAACGATGAATCGATCTGTCGCGTGCCCCATGGGTCTCCCGGCTCGATGGCCATGGGATCTTTCATCGGCACGGGGCACGCGTCAACTGCGTTGGATCAAAGCGTGGGCAGGATTTCTTGAATGAGTTCGTTCACCAGCGCGGGATTGGCGCGGCCCTTGGACTCTTTCATGACGAAGCCCACGATGGCACCGGCGGCTTTCAGCTTGCCTGCTTTGAGATCCTCGACGGCCTTGGGGTTGGCGACGAGGGCCTTCGCCACAATGTCCTTGATGGCTCCGCGGTCCGATATTTGACCCAAGCCCAGTTCACTCACTAGGTCGGCCGGGGATTTGGTGCTCTCCAGCATGGCCGCAAAAACCTTGCGTGCCGAGGGCACATTCAAGGTGCCAGATTTCTGCAAGGCGATGAGACCCGCGAGGCGTTCAGGTGTGATGCCTGTGGCTGAGGGGCCGCAGTGACGTTCATTCATGACGCCAAAGAGATCGGCCCCGATCCAGTTCGCTGCGGCCTTCGCGTCGCCGCAGCGTTGAGCGGTGTCCTCGAAGTAGTGGGCGACTTCAAGATCATTGACCAAGACACCCGCGTCGTAATCATTCAAGCCGAACTCAGTCTTCCAGCGCAACACACGCGCGGCGGGCAGTTCCGGCATGGTCTCGCGAACGCGAGCGATCCACTCTTCGCTGATGATGTGCGGCGGTAGATCCGGGTCGGGGAAGTAGCGGTAGTCCTGACTCGTTTCCTTCTTGCGCATCAATCGCGTGACACCGTGTGCGTCATCCCAAAGCCGCGTCTCGGCCTCGACGGTGCCGCCTTGGCGTTGCAGTTGATGGTGTCTTTCCGCCTCAGCGTCGATGGCTCGACCCACGGAACGGAAGCTGTTGAGATTCTTGATTTCCACGCGCTGGCCAAAGGTCTCCGAGCCATGGGGGCGGATGGACACATTGACATCGCAGCGGAGCGAGCCCTTCTCCATATCGCAGTCGGATGCGCCGATGTGCTTGAGGATGAGCTTCAAGGCGTCGAGGTACTCGATGGCCTCCGCGCTCGAGCGCAGATCGGGAGCTGAGACGATTTCTAGGAGGGGCACGCCACAACGGTTGAGGTCTACGAGGCTTACAGAGCCGCTTTCGGCGTGGGAGCTCTTACCAGCATCTTCTTCCAAATGCGCGCGCACGATTCCTACGCGTTTGCCCGAAGGCAGGTCGAGATGGCCATCCGCAGTGATGGGCTTGTCGAACTGCGAGATCTGATATCCCTTGGGAAGGTCAGGGTAGAAGTAATTCTTGCGATCGAACTTGGTCTGCCGCGCGATGGTGGCGTTGAGGGCAATGCCAGCGCGCATGGCCAGCTCAAAAGCTAGGCGATTCGCCACGGGGAGTGCGCCGGGTTGACCGGTGCACACCGCGCAGGTGAGGGTGTTCGGTTCAGCACCATACTGATTGGCGCAGGCGCAGAACATCTTGGTGCGCGTCTTGAGCTGAAGGTGCACCTCAAGTCCCACCACGATTTCGTAGGGCAGCGTGCTCATGAGCGGGCTCCTTCCGGCGCGGAGAGGGGTCCATCGAACGCGCGCTCAATGGCTCGTCCTGCGCGCATGAGCCGCGCTTCCGAGAACGCGGGCCCGAGGAGTTGCAATCCAATCGGCATGGGCTTGCCGTCGTCCATGACCGTGCCGGCTGGTACGACGAGGGCCGGCACGCCAGCTAGATTGGCGGAGGCGGTAAGGATGTCCGCGAGGTACATCTGCAAGGGATCGCTAGTCTTCTCGCCGAGGCGGAAGGGCAGGGTCGGCGTGGTGGCGCCTAGGAGCAAGTCCACTTGGGTGAAGGCTTGCTCGAAGTCGCGCGCAAGGAGCGTGCGCACCCGCATAGCCCGGTCGTAGTAAGCCTCGTAGTAACCAGAGGAGAGGCAGAAGGTGCCGAGGAGGATGCGGCGCTGGACCTCAGACCCGAGACCTTGGCCGCGGTTCTTCAAGTAGCACGAGAGCAGGTCCGTGGCTTCAGCGGCCCGCACGCCTTGATGGATGCCGTCGTGTCGTGCCAAGTTGCTCGAGGCTTCAGCCGTGGCCACGATGTAGTACGTGGGGATGGCGTACTTGGTGTGCGGCAGGGAAACCGGCACGAGGGTGGCCCCGAGAGCTTGCAGGTGCTGCGCCGCTTCGTCGAGGCGAGTTCGAATGCGTTGATCCAAGGCCTCACTGGAATACTCAGCGGGGATGCCGATGCGTAGCCCGGCGATGGAGCCGTCGAGGCCCGGCAGAGTGGCCTCCACAGGTTGATCGCTAGAGGTGGCATCGCGGGCATCACGTCCCGCAATGACATCAAAGATGCGTGCAGCGTCGCTGACGGAGCGTGCGATGGGTCCGATCTGATCGAGGGAAGATCCGAAGGCCACCAATCCGAAGCGGGAAACGCGCCCGTAGGTGGGCTTCAGGCCAACGGTGCCCGTGAAGGCTGCTGGCTGGCGAATGGACCCGCCGGTGTCCGAGCCAAGTGCAACAGGCACGCAATCGCTAGCCACCGCGGCGGCGGAGCCACCAGAACTGCCTCCCGGAGTGCGTTCTAGGTCCCAAGGATTGCGGCAAGGCCCGAAGGCTGAGTTCTCCGTGGAGGACCCCATGGCGAACTCATCCATGTTGAGGCGGCCGAGGGGCAATGCACCAGCGGCCAGCAGTCGTTCAATCACATGGGCGTCGTACGGCGCACGGTGAGTGGCAAGGATGCGCGACCCACAAGAGAGGCGCTCCCCGTGGACTGCAATGTTGTCCTTGACGCCGATGGGCACACCAGCCAGAGGCAGCACCTCGCCAGCTTTCAGGCGCGAGCGCAGTTGATCAATGCGTCGCTCTAAGGATGCGCGGTCCACTTCGAGCACGGCGCCGAGGCTCTTCCCGCGTTGCTCCAAAGCGCTGGCTGCGGCGAGGGCCGCGTTCGCAGGATCGACACTTCCGGCCTGCACCTTGGCAATCAGTTCACCGAGGCTCATGCGCCGTCTCCAATCACCTTCGGGACGACGTAGTAAGGCCCTTCGTGGCGCGGTGCCACGGCGAGGAGATCCGCCCTCGGCAAGGAGGGGCGCGGGACGTCATCGCGGAACACGTCGTGGGATGTCCCACCGTGGCTGAGCGGCGGAATGCCGCTCACGTCCAAGTCCTTGAGTTGCTCCACATAGCCAATGATGGAGGCCATTTCGCGAGTGAGAGCAGGCAGACGCTCTACCGGCACTTCTAACCGCGCGAGCAGAGCCACATGCTGCACCAAGGTGGGGTCGATCATGAATGCACTCCCAGCGCGCCCACCATAGCCCGCGTTAGCCATCTGGCCAGACCTGCCCTCGGCAGGTCGCGGCTCCCGTCGTAGACTGCAACCGCTCATGGGACGTAGCGACCTCGAATTCCTCTCACTGGCTATCGGCATCGTAGGGACGTTTTTTCTCTGCGCCGCCGTGCAGGTGAAGCGCCCGAAGCACATCCTCGAGGAGGCCTTCGGGATCAGTCGCGAGCAACTGCGCGAAGTGCACAGCGCGGTTCAGAAGCGCACGTGGTTGCTCATTGGCTTTGCCTGCAATGTCGTGGCTCTCCTCGTGCTGATGGTTTCGCGTTCGGCGGAGCTCAGCGATGGCAGCGTGCTGCTGAGTTCATTCTCGCCCATGGAGAGCGCCCTCACGGTCTTGGCGTTGGGTGTGGTGCTGGCGCTCAGTTTGTTGCAGGGCTCTCGCATCTGGGCGCGGCGCTACTTCCGCGACATGGTGATCGAAGTCCTGACTGAGAATCGCCTGCCTTTGGAATCCAACGTTCCGCTGGCGCGAGAAATCGGTTCCCTCTTGGGCGTTCCCACGGACGACAACGACACCGTGCCGAGCTACATGCGTCGCTTGCGCCAGCGTCTGAATCTTCCGCAGAACAGCGACGCGGTCCGTAGTCCGCGCTGATTTCCGATCACGACGAGAACTCGGGTGCACTCTAGAGGGTGCATGAGGGAGTGGTCAGGATGGGTGCGCGCCGGGAAGGATGTGCTCTTTCCGCCATGCTGCGCGGCGTGCCAGTGTGCCGTGGAGGAACCGAGGTTCTGTCACGCGTGTGATCGTCAGATCTCGCGCTTGGACCGAAGTGTTTCTGCGGGGCGTGT
>Ga0233425_10005570_pt1 | contig 19728 bp, 16 predicted proteins | sample Watercolumn_Towu_2_FD_181712 | JGI IMG/M metagenome (GOLD analysis project Ga0233425, IMG submission 181712) | Freshwater microbial communities from Lake Towuti, South Sulawesi, Indonesia - Watercolumn_Towuti2014_140_MG | ecosystem: Environmental > Aquatic > Freshwater > Lake | place... | reverse complement strand
TCTCGGCCAGCGCCGCGACACTTGCCCCGCTCGTTTCCATCGAAATCCTCCATCTCGCGAATCAGAAGACTTCGACAGATTCAGCACATCAGCCTGTTGTCACGCGCTTTTTCGCCCGATTGCCCTGCGAATGCACGCCGGAAATATTGACGGCATATCCCGCTCTTGCCGTGAATCCTTCAGAAGCTGAAACCAGCAGATTCCCAAAATCGAAGCTCAAGCTGCCCGACGACGTTTCGTCGGGGGTGAACCCCAGCGCAAGTAGGACTGCGCGAGTTTCTATTTCTTGCGCCGCGCTCTCTTGTTCGGCGTCGTCGATTTTCGACAAGCTATGCCTCCACCAAGCCGAGCGCTAGACCACATAATGTGGATATTAACATAACAATTCGTGAATAGACGGAAGCTCGGTCGTCGGAACAGTTGGTTCCATGACGCCATTCGTCGAGAATCTCAGGAAAAGAGCCGAAGAACTCGGCCTATCGCACGCCGAAGTCGCTCGCCGTGCCGGGCTTTCGGAGACGCGCTATGGCAATTACGCGACGGGTCAACGGGAGCCTGATTTCGCCACGCTCATGCGGATCGCGTCCGTCCTTGGCGCGACGCCGAATGACCTACTTGGAGTTGGCGCCACGCAGCCTTCGTCGTCGTTGCAACGGTTACAGGTTCGACTGGCGGCGGCGGGGGCCGCCCTCTCGGAGCACGACCTTGAGGTGCTGGTTATCGAGGCTGAGGCGATTGTCGTCGCGAGGGCGGCCAGCCACGGGGCATCGCCGCGTCGAGAGTAAATGCAGTCACATGCCCCGACTCTGCGTTATCCGCCTTCACCGGAGTAGGGCGTCTATGATGCCTGCGGCGGCTGGCCTGATTTGGCTCGTAACGCCTCGTAAAGCTCAGCCGGTCCGAGCAACACGTCTTTCAGACCCTCACGAACCCGCTCGCTCTCCAACGCCTGCTTGCTCATCGTCGTATGCGCGGCAAGAGCGTCCATGATCGCGTGCATGAGTTCGGTCGAGAGGGTCGGTGAATTGGCGAACTGCGCCTTGGTGTTGTTGGCCGCCTGCGTGATCAACTCCTCCGACTCCAGCAGCTTTCCCTTGATGACATTGTTTACATAGACGAGCTGATCGTCGTCAGTCAGTTCGCCCTCGAATAGGCCGTTCACGCGCTCGATGATCTCGGCCAATCGCGCCTTTTCTTTTTCATTGATCGCGCCCGATCCCGCTTCCGTTAGCGGCGCGAGCTTGGGCGCGTCGCCGTCGCCAAGGACCAAAGGCTGCTTGCCCTGTGACTTCAAGCTGTGGTGTGTCAGCTTAATCTGACTTAGGTCCACGCCCTCGCGCTCTCTGCCGAACTCCAACAACGGCGTCAGGCGACGATAGAAGATGAAACGCTTCTCGATGTCAGAGTTGCTATAGTCTAACATCTGCGACAGGAAGCTATACATCCGCTGGAACGCGCCCATGTCATTCTTGAACAGAAGGAGCGCGTCGATCTCGTCCTGGGCCTGTCTCGCGCTGTTATCGTCGCCTCGTTCACGGGCCGCGACCATTCGTTCGCGCGCGGACTTGAAGCGTTTCAGCAATCGGTCGGCGACGGGATTGATGGCCGCGACAAGATCGCCTTGCCGCGATTTCGGGTTGACTTCGACGGCCGCGACGCGATCCACCTCGAAATCGTCATAATAGCCGGTCGCGTCGAGCTTGGCGCGGAGATTGAAAACGAGATTGGGGTCGGTGACGGCCTCAAGTTCCGCCGTCTCGTAATAGGTCTTGAACGCCTTCAATATGTCGTCTGCGCTGTTCATGAAATCGAGGACATAAGTTGTGTCCTTGCCTTCGTGCGCCCGATTGAGCCGCGAGAGCGTCTGCACCGCCTGAATGCCGGCGAGGCGTCGATCGACATACATGCCGCAGAGCAGCGGCTGGTCGAACCCGGTCTGGAATTTATTCGCGACAAGCAAAAGCTGATAGTCTGCCCCCTTGAACGCCTCGGCGATGTCGCGGCCGCTCAGCAAAGGGTTCAGCTCCTTGCTATTCTCGGTGATAGGGTCGAAGCCGGACTCTGGATCGTTGACCTCTCCCGAGAACGCCACGAGCGCGCCGATCTTGTAGCCTCTGGACTTGATGTATTGAGTCATGGCGATTTGCCAGCGCACCGCCTCCTTGCGGCTCGCAAGGACGACCATCGCCTTGGCTTCGCCGTCGAGCAGCGGCGCGACATTCTCGCGGAAATGCTCGACGACGATCTGGACCTTTTGGCTGATGTTGTATGGGTGCAACCGCACCCAGCTCATGATGCCCTTCATCGCGGCGTCGCGCTCGACTTGCCTATCGTCCCATTCCTTGCCGCCGTTGGCGAGGCGAAAGGCGAGCCGGTAGGGCGTGTAGTTTTTCAGCACGTCGAGGATGAAACCCTCTTCGATCGCCTGCCGCATCGAATAGACATGGAAGGGTTGTGGCAGGTTATCGGGGCCAGCTGGTTCGCTCGGTGTCGGACGACGGCCAAACAGCTCCAGCGTCTTGGTCTTTGGCGTCGCCGTGAACGCGACATAGGTGATGCCGGTTTCGCTGGCGCGCGCGGCCATCTGCGCCGCGAGGAGGTCTTCCGTGCTGATTTCTCCGCCGTCCTCCAGCGCTGCGACTTCTTCCACAGACAAGACCTGCTTGAGTTTCGCGGCCGTCTCGCCGGTCTGGGATGAATGCGCCTCGTCGGCGATGACGGCGAATGTCTTGCCCTGAGTCGCGGCCTGCTCGCGCACTGCGTCCAGCGCAAAGGGGAAGGTCTGAATGGTGCAGACGACGATTTTCTTGCCCTGGGCCAAGGCGTCGGCGAGTTGGCCGCTCTTGCTGGCGTCCTCGCTCTTGATCGTCGCCACGACGCCCTTGGTGCGCTCGAAATCGGCCAGCGCCTCTTGTAGCTGGCCGTCGATCACATTGCGATCTGAGACGACGATGACGGTCGAGAACAGCTTCTCGTTTTTGGCGTCGTGCAGGTCGGCGAGGAAATGGGCGGACCAGGCGATGGAGTTGGTCTTTCCCGATCCGGCGGAGTGCTGAATGAGATATTTGCCGCCTGCGCCCTCCTCCAGCACCGCCGCGATCAGCTTCCGCGTCGCGTCGAGCTGGTGATAGCGGGGGAAGATGATCTTCTTGATCTGCTTCTTCTGGTCGCGCTGCGCGACGATGTAGCGGCCGAGGATTTCGAGCCACGAGTCGCGCCGCCAGACTTCTTCCCAAAGATAGCTGGTCGCATGACCGTTCGGGTTAGGCGGGTTGCCGGCGGCGCCATGATCGCCCTTGTTGAAGGGCAGAAAGCGCGTCGCCGGGCCGTCGAGCCGTGTCGTCATATAAACTTCGCTGTTGCTGACAGCGAAGTGCACGAGCGCCCCGCTGGGGAAGGCGAGAAGCGGCTCGGCGTTTTGGCCCTTGGGCCTTGGATGGCGGTCGAAGCGATATTGGTCGATGGCGTCCTGAACGCTTTGGGTGAAATCCGTCTTCAATTCGACGGTCGCGACCGGCAGGCCGTTCAGAAACAGCACGAGATCGAGCGCGTTTTCGTTCGCCGTCGAATAATGGACCTGCCGCACGACGCGCAGGCGATTGGCGGCATATCGCGTAAGAATGTCGGCGTTCATCGCCAGCGCCGGCCTGAACTGAGCCAGCGCCAGAGGCACCCGCAGGCCGATCATTTCGACCCCGTGCCGGAGCACGTCGAGCGCGCCCCGGTCGTCGAGCTGCTTACGGACGCGGTCGAGCAGAACGCCCTCCGCCGCCGCGCCGTGATTCTTGGTCAGCGTCTCCCAAGCCGCAGGCTGCGTGGCCTCGATCCAGGTCACAAGGTCGGGCGCGAACAGGGCGCGAGCGCGATCGTAACGGGCGGCGTCGCCTTTCTCATAGAACCAGCCTTGGCCAGAAAGGCTGTCGCAAACCTCCTCCTCGAAGCAAAACTCTTTGTGAAGGCTCATGATTCAACCTCGCGGGCGGAGCAGCCTGTGACGCGGCCGGCAAAAAATTGCGTGGAGCCGGACACACGCAAGCCGATTTGCGCGTATTATTTTCAATTTCGACACACACAAATGACTTTGTGTGTGTCCGGCTAGACTCAGAGCACATCGCGCCCTTCGGCCCGGTTCAGGAGGTCGCGGAAGGCGAGAATCGCCGGGCGCCGCCCGCTCGCCTCCCGGATGGGCTGAAGAATCTCGGCCTCGCGCAACTTTCGCAGGATCGGCGCGGCGGAGTCTTTCGGGATGCGCGACCGGAGGATGAAGTCGCTCGACTGGAAAATCGGCCGGTCGAACAGCGCGTCCAGGACCTGTATCGAATATTGCGAATGGGTGAGGTCGGTCACGCGCCGCTTCATCTCGTCGTAAAGCGCCATGATCAGCCGCACCTTGTCCGTGTTCGAGCGCGCCTGGGCGGTGATCGCGTCGAGAAAAAACTCGATCCAGCCCGTCCAGTCGCCGTCCCGGCTGATCGCGCGCAGCCGCGCGTAATAGAGGTCGCGTTGGCTTTCGAGATATTCCGAAAGATAGAACATCGGGCTGGCGAGCGCCCGCTTCTGGAACAGGAACAAGGGAATCATCAGACGGCCGATACGGCCGTTGCCGTCCTTGAACGGGTGGATCAGCTCGAACTGCGCGTGCACAATGGCCGTCTGCACCAGCGCGTCGAAGTCGTCGAAACCAAGATAGGTCTCGAAAGCCTGAAGATGGTCGAGCAATTGCAACGGCGACGGCGGCACGAAGGTCGCGCCGTCGATCGCGCAGCCGGGCGGCCCGATCCAGTTCTGGTCGGAACGAAACTCGCCAGGACTCTTGTTCGAGCCGCGCACGCTGTCCATCAGGATGCGGTGCATCTGGCGGATGAGCGAAAGAGAGATCGGCCGCGCAGCCAGTTCTTCCTTGGCGAGCATAAGGGTTTTTCGATAGTTCACCACTTCCTGAATGTCGGCGATCTTGTCGCCGGCGAACTCCATGCCGGCCTCATATTCCAGCACTTCGTCGACCGTCGCTTGTGTGCCTTCGATCTTCGACGACAGCACCGCTTCGCTGTTGGTCAGCGGGGACAAAAGGACGGATGCGTTGACAATGCCCTGCAACAACCCATCGTAACGCGCGAGCGCGGCGTTGGCGGGGCCGATCTTTCTGACGAGGCGGCCATAATCGAGTTGGGCGAGCGGCAGAGCATCCGGGACATAGGGCTGCATTCACGCCGCCTCCGCTGCTTTGGACGCGAGGCGGCGCACGTCGATTTTTCCGGCGACGGCGGCGTCGGGGCCGTCGAGCCAGCTTGGCGCAATGCGGCAGCCACGCACGGCGCCCTTGAAAATGGGTTCGTCATGGATGGTCATGATGATCTTCATCAATATGTTGGAGTTGAGCGGCTTCCCAATCCTTGTAGGTGCCGGCGCCGTCCACAGGCCGCCATTCGAGCGTGCCGTTGGTGGGTCTGCCAAGGACAACCGCCGCCGCCGCGCTCGGACTCGAAAACGCGTAATTCTGCGCAAACACACAATGTTCGCCATTATCCTTCAAGACGCCGGTCTTCCGCAGTTCGTCATGAAGGAGGGCGTAGCCCGTCTGCTTTGTCGTCGCCCCCTCCCATCGCATACGGGCGAGAGAGCCCGTCTCAATGATGAACTCGCCGTCTTTCAGCACCGCCGTCGCGTTGAGGCCATGCTTCTTGTTGACGAGTCGGAAGCGGGGCATATCGCTCTCAGAGGCTGCGCCGGCGCCGGGACGAACAGCAGGGCGCGTATTCTTGATGAACATGTCGATGCGTAAGGCGGGGAGAACCAACAACAAATAGCCGAGAAACGCCTCCATGTTGGATTGCGCGGCCTCGGAAAGGCTGGGCCGTGGCGGCGTATTGCTGTTGTCGAGCGCGACGCGCCCGACAGCGCGCGCTTCTTCGACGAGACGCGCCTCTAGGTATTTCACATGCGCCTTGTTCAGATTGTTCGCGGCCGAAGTCACCAACACCGCGCTCGTCCACCAATCCTTTTTGGTGTCGTGATTGCGGATGCGGTCGCTGATGTCCTCGCCCTCGCCGATATAGGCGCGGGGCTCGCCATCTTGTTCGCCGAGGAGCAGATAAACGCCGGTGTAGCGCGCCTCCTTGCGCGCCAGGGCAGCTCCAATCTGAGTGCGGGGCGTCATCAGGACATGCCCCGTCCAGTTGAACACTTCGGCGGTCAGCATCCCGTCCGGGCGACCGTCGATGAAGTAAAGCTCCAGCGAGCGCCCTTCCGGGATGCTGTTCATGCCGCCTCCGCAGCCAAGGACGCGACGCCGCGCACGTCAATCTTGCCGGTGACGGCGGCGGAGATCAGGGCGCTGCGGCGTTCTTGCAGGAGGGCGATGGCGGATTCGGCTTCCGCTGATAGCCGATCGAACTTTCCGGTCTCATCTGCGATGTAGGATAATATCTTGACCTGTTCCGACATGGGCGGCAGTGGGATCGAAATCTGCTTGAATTCCTCCCAGTAAAGCCTCAAGCGGAAGTCTGTAATGCCTCTAGAGTGGCGCCGCATCTCCTCAACCGCGTGAGGCGTCCGAAGTGTGTGTTCTATGATTTCTGTCGAAATCGGCCTAGCCGGCCTCGCTACGATGTATGCCGGGCTCACCATGCCGTTGACGACAACAGTGCCGAACCCGCCCTGCCAAGCACGCATCATATTGTATACGAGATCGCCAGGCAGAACCTTCTTGTATTTCGATTTGTCGTCGCTCCGGGCAACTTTCCGGTCCAATTCCTCCTCTACAAGCTCACGATCCGACACGCCATCGTGAATAGACACGCTGAGGATCGGCAAACTATCATCGCCAGTTTCGTTCGCTTCCGAGAAGCAGGCGCCGATCCTGAGCACCTCCCAATGCGCCGGAACGTTCCCAAGCCATTCGACGCCGCTGTCCTTCATCGGCGCGTTGGGGTCGAGGCCCTTGGTGACGGCGTGGGAGATGACGGCCTGCCGCTTCTCCTTCAGGAGCGCGATCAGCCGCTGCTGCTCCGCAACCAGCGCGTCGATCTTTGCCGTCTCGCGGTCGAGGAAGACGGCGATGGCTGGTTGCTCAGGGAGCGGCGGAAGGGGAACCCTAATTCCCATCACTTCGCTAGCGTTGATGGCCGGATAGCTAACGCCAACGGAGCGCGAGATCACCTCTGCGACAACGTAGTCGGAGGCGACGAGGTAGCCCAAGAACCGTGAATGCGCCGCGCGAGGGCGTATAACAGCAAAACCAGTCGAAACAATTAGATTTCCCGGAGGGCGGATCACAGGCGCGATTGCCTTTAGGTAAGTCCGCACCGTCGAAACGATCACGTCGCCGTCCCTCACGCGTCGTCTTGCACGCGACGGAGCGTCGCCGAAGAGGACAGTGCTTGAGGCACAAATCCCAAGGCCATGCTCAACGTCGGAAATCTCGACGTATTGCATCTCGAACTCGGGCGGCGTCGTCTCCGCCAGCACCTCGTCATTGCAGCTTGCCACCGCCTTAATCGGATCGCATCGCCAATGCGCCGGAACCTCGCCAAGCCATTCGACGCCGCTCTCCTTATAAGCCCCATATCGCAGGAAACTCATGCGCCGCCTCCCTTGCGGCGGTACGCCGGGCGAACTTGTAAGCCTTGCTTACAGGTTCCGTCCCTCGCGTCCGCTGGACGCCCGCCAGTTGAACCGTCGAATTTTCTCTGACCGTCGCCGCTCATGCCGCGAGCCCCTCGATCATCGCCTTGATGCGGGCCGTGACTTCGGCGAGATCGGCGTCGATTTCGGCGAGCGGGCGCGGCGGCTCGAATACATAGAAATGCCGGTTGAAAGGAATCTCGTAGCCGGTTTTCGTCTTCTCCGCATCGATCCATGCGTCTCCCGCGTGCGGCAGAACCTCGCGCTCGAAATAGGCGTCGATCTCCTTGGACAGAGGAACGTTCTCCGTGTCGCGCAGTGCGCTGTCGGGTTGCGGCTTGCCCTTTTGCTTGCCCTTGGTTCCGAGCACGACGTGGCCCTTGTCGTCGCGCAACGGCCGCTCCACCGTGATCGTGCGATAGCCGAACGCCTCATTGGGGAAGATGCGCGCCAGCGGGGCGAACTTCACCTTGCCGCCCTGCGGCGCCTGCGGCGGCTCTTCACCCGCGACGATGATTTTGCGCGAGACTTCCTTGCCCTCGCCGTCGAGCAGGGTCGCGATTCGCGCCTCGGCGAAGGAGCCGAACAGCCGCGTCACGTCGGCGATCTGTTCCTCGCTCATCTCCTTGCGCTTGGAGCCCAGACTCTTGCGCATCTTGCGCCAGAAGGACGAGGCGTCGATGAGTTGAACCTTGCCCTTGCGAGCCGCCGGCTTGCGGTTGGTGACGATCCAGACATAGGTCGAAATGCCGGTGTTGTAGAACATGTCGGTCGGCAGGCCGATAATGGCCTCCAACAGATCGTTCTCCAGCACATAGCGGCGAATTTCGCTCTCGCCCGAACCGGCGCCGCCGGTAAAGAGCGGCGAACCGTTCAGCACTATGCCGAAGCGGCTGCCGCCGTCCCTGGCGGGCCGCATCTTCGACAACAAGTGCATGAGGAAGAGCATGGAGCCGTCGGAGACGCGCGGCAGGCCCGGCCCGAAGCGGCCGTTGAAGCCTTGGGTCTCGTGCTCGCGGCGAACCTCCTTTTCGACCTTCTTCCATTCGACGCCGAAGGGCGGGTTGGAGAGCATGTAGTCGAATTTGCGTCCCGCGTGGCCGTCGTCCGAGAGCGTGTTGCCGGCGACGATATTGGCGACATCCTGCCCCTTGATGAGCATGTCCGCCTTGCAGATGGCGTAGGATTCGTCGTTCAATTCCTGCCCGAACATGGTAAGCCGCGCTTTGGGGTTCATCGCCTCCAAATGCTCGCCGGCGACCGACAACATGCCGCCGGTGCCGGCCGCCGGATCGTAGATGGTGCGCACCACGCCGGGCTTGGTCAGCACGTCGTCGTCTTCGACGAAGATCAGATTGACCATCAGGCGGATAACTTCGCGCGGCGTGAAATGCTCACCGGCTGTCTCATTGGAGATTTCCGCGAATTTGCGGATCAGCTCCTCGAAGACGAGGCCCATTGCGTGATTGTCGACGGCCTCGGGGTGGAGGTCGATGTGGGCGAATTTCTCGGCGACCTGATACAGGAGGCCGTTCTTGGCGAGGCGCTCGATTTGCGCGGCAAAGTCGAACCGCTCGAAAATGTCGCGCACGGAGGGCGAGAAGCCCTGGACATAGGCGAAGAGATTTTCGCGAATGTGGTCCTGGTCGCCCATGAGCTTGCGCATGTCGAGCGGCGAGGCGTTATAGAAGCTCTGCCCGGCCTTGCGTAGCAGGAAAGGGTCCGGGTTGAGCCCGGCCTTTTTCTTCTCGGCGAACTCGACCAACACGGTTGCTTTGGTCGGCTCCAGCACGCAATCGAGCCGGCGCAGCACCGTGAAGGGTAGGATGACTTTGCCGTATTCAGACTGCTTGTAGTCGCCGCGCAGAAGGTCGGCGACGGCCCAGATGAAGGCGGAGAGGGATTGATGGTTCACGTTGGCGGGACCGGGGCGGGGCGTATTGGTCGCGGCGCGCGAAGAAGGCGCCGATTCGAAACGGCCGGAATTATCGTCGCCGCTGCGGTCACGAGCAAGGCCGGGATGGCGGGCGGAGCGCTCAGGAAGTCGGCGGCCGAAGGACGAGGGGTCAGGGAAAAAAGGACGATCGCGGTCGAGGTGACGCAATTTTCGATTTCTGCTTACCGAGCGCTTACCGCGCGCAACAGTCAGCCGAGTCTGGCACTCATTTTCAATGTAACATCTTGTTTTCATTGGTGCCGGTTGCAGGATTCGAACCCGCGACCTACTGATTACAAATCAGTTGCTCTACCAGCTGAGCTAAACCGGCGTTGCGGTGTTTCGGGCGCTTGTTTTGGGCCAAGGGCGGGCCAAGGTCAATGCGCCGGACCAGCAGCGCCGGACCAGCAATTTCCTCATGTCTTTGTCAACCGCGTTGGCGGAACGGACGCGTTCGGCCAGCGCGGATGAAAAGTGACATGAGAGACGCCAACTGCCGGTCGTCGAGCCCAAATGTGGATTTCCCATTCCCTATTGCGTAAAGGCGGATATGCTCCATGTGCTCCGCGTCTACCGATCGGGGCGCAACCGCTGGATTACGAGACGTTCGACTTGCCTTGGGCGGAGCCTGGACGACGCCGGAGCGTCCCAGGCTGACGAATCCCAGGCAGGTCTTCCGGCGGAGCCGAATTCTCGTTTGCGAGTGTCGCATCATGACCGCCGCGGACAAACACGCGCTCGAAGAGGGCGCCGCCTTCATGCCCCGCTTCGACGCGAACGGCCTCGTCGTCTGCGTGACGGTCGAGGCCGGGACGCGCGAGGTGCTGATGGTCGCCTATATGAACGCGCTGGCGCTCGAGACGACGATCGAGACCGGCGAGGCGCATTACTGGTCCCGCTCCCGCAACAGTCTGTGGCGCAAGGGTGAAACCTCCGGCCAAGTGCAGCGCGTCGTCTCGCTTTCCGTCGACTGCGATCAGGACGCGCTGCTGCTCGAAGTCGAGCCCGGCGGCGACGGCAAGGCCTGCCATACCGGGCGCAAATCCTGCTTTTATCGTAAGCTGCGGCGCAATGGCGGCGTGCGGCTGGTCTTTGTCGAATAGGCCCCGTTTCTCCCGGCCCGTGTCCGATTATTAATAATTCAGCCACTTTCGGGGCGCAGGCTCGTAGCCGATATATTGTGGCAGACACAACTGGCCGCAACGGGAGGAAGCGACCCACGAGGAGCGGGGCCATGCTTTCGATGCTGCTGAGGAACTTCGACATGATGGGCGCTGTGGGAGGCGGGTCGACCGTGTCGCCGCCGCGCGAACCCGCGGCGGAAGGCCCGAGTTGCGGGCGCGACTCCCGCCAGCCGCGCATCGGCGTGGCGCTGGGCGCGGGCGCGGCGCGCGGCTGGTCGCATATCGGCGTGCTGCGCGAACTCGCCGAACACGGCATTTGCCCGGACGTCATCGCCGGAACCTCGATCGGCGCCGTCGTCGGCGGCTGTTACGCCGCAGGCAAGCTCGACCAGATCGAAGCCTTTGCGCGCTCGCTCACCAAGCGGCGCGTGTTCACGCTCATGGACCTTTCCTTCTCCGGCGCCAGCCTCATCAGCGGCGAGCGCCTCAAGAACGCTCTGGAGCAGGAGCTGGACGGGCTGGCGATCGAAGACCTGCCCCTGTCTTTCGCCGCCGTCGCCACCGAAGTCGGCAGCGGTCACGAAGTGTGGCTGCAGCGCGGTCCGCTGGCTTTGGCGATTCGCGCCTCCTACGCGCTGCCCGGCATCTTCGAGCCCGTGCGCGTCGGCGACCGCTGGCTGTTTGACGGCGCGCTGGTCAATCCCGTGCCGGTCACGGTGTGCCGTGCGCTCGGCGCCGAATTCGTCATCGCCGTCAACGTCACCGCCGACACCATGTATCGGGCGCGGGTCATTCGCGACTATTCCGCCGCCGCCGAGCAGACCGACGGCGCCAAGGGGCCGTTCGACGCGCGGTCGCGGGACGCGATGGAGGGCGGGCTGCTGCCCCGTTATTTCGACCGGCGGCCGGGCGAGGCGCCCAATGTCGCCACGGCGATGATCGACGCCTTCAATATCATTCAGGATCGCATCCTGCGCTCGCGTCTCGCCGGCGACCCGCCGGACGCCACCATCACCGCGCGCATGGAGGAGGTCGGCATGTTCGACTTCCACAAGGCGGATCAGCTCATCAATGTCGGCCGCGCCGCGGCCAAGCGCGCGCTGCCCAACATCTTCGCGCATATTCCGATTCCCGGCGCGAGCTACTGAACCGGCGTCGGGACGCGCGCCGCCAAACGGCGTATTGACATCGTGTATGCATCGTTCATTATGGCGTCCATGACCAGGAGCGGCGCATCGCCTTCGGAGCGGCCCGGGAGCGCCAAGGGCAGCATCAATTTGCGCGTCGAAGCGCGGACGCGCGAGCTCATCGACCGCGCCGCCGCCGTCCTGGGCAAGACCCGGACGGACTTCATGATCGAAAGCGCGACGGAGTCCGCGATCGACGTTCTGCTCGATCAGCGCCTGTTCGCGCTCGACCCGGACCGCTACGACGCATTCGTCCGCGCGCTGGATAGCCCGCCTGCGCCGGGGCCGAAGCTGCGGTCTCTGCTGCGTCGAACCCCGGCTTGGGAGCGGTGAGGCCGTCTTCGCAGGGCGGGCGGATGAAATTGTCGGCCCCGGCGCCCTTGAGGGCGGATCACGATCTATCCGATTTCGACTGCGGCGAGCCGGTGTTGAACGACTGGCTGCAGCGCCGAGCCCTGAAGAACGAAAGCCGGTTCTCCCGCACATATGTCGTGTGCGACGGCGTTCGCGTCGTCGCCTACTACAGCATTTCCGCCGGCTCGGTGGAGCGCGCCGCGGCGCCCGGCAAACTGCGGCGAAACGCGCCGGATGCAATTCCGGTTTGCGTGATCGGCCGGCTGGCGGTGAGCCGCGCTTGCGCCCGCCGCGGTCTGGGCGCGGACATGCTGTCCGACGCGCTGCGCCGGATCGCCGCGGTCTCGCGAAGCATCGGCGTGGGCGCCGTCCTCGTGCAAGCGAAGGACGACGCCGCGAAGCGATTCTATTTGTCCTGCGCGGAGTTCATGGAATATCCCGCCGACAGCCGCACGCTGTTTCTCCCGACTGAAACACTGATCGCGGCTTTCGGTTGACGCAGGTCTGTGGCGCGCACGGCCGAAGCGGTCAACGTGTTGGAGCATGAGCCGGCGCCGGCCCCCGCGCGGCGCGGCGCAGGCCGGTCAGCCTTATGCCCAGCGCATGGAGAACGCCGGCGAGCGCCGCGGCGTAAACGCACGCGCCCGCGGCGCCGAGCAGCAGCAGGGCCGCAAGATGCGCGAAGCTCCCGAAATGCCGCGCGATTGCGTAGGCCGGCGCATGGCCGTAGACCGCAACCAGCGCGAGCGGGATCGAGGCGGCGGCGGTCGCCGCGAGAACCTTGGCGAATGTCCTGTCGAACCGCACGTTCTCGCGCGCGAGGCCAATCCCGATCAGCGCCGCGAGATTGATCCATAGTCCCACGGAGGTCGCCGTCGCGAGCCCGACGGCGCCGAGCGGCCGGAACAGCGCGATCTTTAACGCAACGTTCACGGCGAGCGCCGCGAGCGCGATCGTCATCGGCGTTTTGGTGTCGCCGCGCGACTGGAAGCTCGCGCGCGCGGAGGCGATCAGCACCAGCGCCATCAGCCCGCCGCCGTAAGCCGAGAGGGCGTCGCCCGAGGCGACGGCGTCCGCCGCCGTGAACCGGCCGCGTAGAAAAAGCCCGCTCATGATGAGTTCGGGAATGGTGACGAAAGCGATAAAGAACGGCGCCGTCAGCGCGACGGTGAGCGCCATCGTGCGGTTCTGCGCGTCCTGCGCCCCCGCCTCGTCGCCGGCCGCGATGCGCCGGCTCATTTCAGGAAGCAGCACCGTGCCCGCGGCGATGCCGATGACGCCGACGGGAAGCTGATAGAGCCGCTCGGCGTAGGAAATCGCCGACACGCCGCCGTCGGCCAGCATGGATGCCAGAATCGTGTCGGCGAGCACGGCGATCTGCGGGCTCGCCGAGCCGATCACCGCCGGACCGAGCTTGACGAAGAATTCGCGCACGCGCGGCCAGTGGGGCGCGGCGGGGCGCTCGAGAACGCCCATGCGGCCCGCCGCCCACATCAGCAGGCCGAGCTCCAGCGCGCCCGAGACGACGACGCCCCAACTCGCCGCGACGCCGGCGTTGGGGAAAAGGAAGGCGACGGCCAGCGCCGCCATCACGCTAAGATTCATCAGGCTCGGCGCGAAGGCGGCCAGCGCGAATTTCTTATGCGCGTTGAGCGTGCCCGCGAACAGGACGAACACCGTCATGAACAGGAGATAGGGAAAGATGATCCGCGTCATCGTCACCGCATAGCCAAGCTTCTCCGGCCGGTCGGAGAGGCCCGGCGCGAACAGCGACACGAATTGCGGCGTGAAGGCCCAGACGAGCAGGAGAATGACGATCTGCGAGACGATCAGCAGCGAATAGACCTCGCTTGCGAATTCTTTCGCGGCGGGCGGGCCTTCCTGCTCCAGCGCCTTGGAGTAGCAGGGCACATAGGCGGCGTTGAAGGCGCCTTCGCCAAAAATGTTGCGAAAGCTGTTGGGGATGCGCTGAGCGATGAAGAAAGCGTCGGAGACGACGCCGGCGCCCATGATCGCCGACTGCATGGCGAGCGAAAGAAAGCCCGTCGCGCGCGAGAGCAGGGTGAAACCGCCGACGGAGAGAAAGCTGCGAATCATGAGAAGGGGTGTAAGGCGCCGGCTGGCATTAAGCGAATCGATGCCATGGCAATTTACTGAAAACTCGCAACCCCTTGTCATTCCCGCGAAAGCGGGAATCCAGGAGTCCAATGCGGAGTCCCGAGCTATTGCCCCTGGATGCCCGCAGTCGCGGGCATGACACCGGCTTTCGCTGAATCGCCCTGAATCGACGCAGCGCCGTTGGCGCGCGTATTTTCCGACGGCGCCTTACACGCGCATCGGCATCAGCACATAGAGGGCGCCGGCGCCGTCGCGATCCTGGATCAAGGTCGGCGAACCCGGATCGGCGAGTTTGAACAGCGCCGTGTCGCTGTCGAGCTGCTGCGCGATGTCGAGGAGGTAGCGGGCGTTGAAGCCGACATCGAGCGGCGGACCGTCGTAATCCGCTTCGATCTCCTCCACCGCCGAGCCCTGATCGGGGTTGGTGACGGAGAGCACCAGCTTGCCCTCCGAAATCGCGAGTTTTACCGCGCGGCCGCGCTCGGAGGAAATCGTCGAAACGCGATCCACCGCCTTTTGGAAGGCGTCGCGCTCGACCGTCAGGCGTTTGTCGTTGCCCGCCGGAATGACGCGCCCATAATCGGGGAAGGTGCCGTCGATCAGCTTCGTCGTCAGCACGGTCTCGCCGAAAGCGAAGCGCATCTTGTTGGTCGAGAGATCGACCGTCACGGTTTCGCCTGCGTCTTCGACCAGTCCGCGGATTTCGCCGACCGCCTTTTTCGGCAGGATCACGCCGGGCATCCCGGCGGCGCCGGCCGGCGCGGGCATTTCGAGGCGAGCGAGGCGATGGCCGTCCGTCGCCACCGCCCGCAGCAGCGAGCGGCCCTCGATTTCCGCGACATGGAGATAGATGCCGTTCAGATAATAGCGCGTCTCTTCGCTGGAAATGGCGAACTGCGTCTTCTCGATGAGGCGCTTCAACTCGGCGGGCGCCAGCGAAAAACTGTGGCTGAACTCGCCGGACGTCACCTCCGGGAAGTCGCTCTCGGGCAGGGTCTGCAGGTTGAAGCGCGAGCGGCCCGAGCGAAGCGTCATCTGGCCCTGATCGCCGGTCGTCTCCAGCGAGACCTGCGCCCCTTCGGGCAGTTTGCGGACGATGTCGTAGAGCGTGTGCGCGGGCAGGGTGGTGGCGCCGTCCTGCGTCACGTCGGCTGTGACCTTTTCCGTGATTTCGAGGTCGAGATCGGTCGCCTTGAGGCGCAGCGCCCCCGCCCCGGCCTCGATCAGCACATTGGCGAGAATCGGGATCGTCGTGCGCCGCTCCACCACCCGGTGAACATGGCCGAGCGCCCGCAGCAGCGCCGCTCTCTCGATCGTGACCTTCATGGGGCGAAAATCCGTTGGCCTCTAGAGCAAGTTCCGAAAAAGTTGACAGACTTTTTCGATAAGAACTTGCTCCAGCTTTTTGATCTGGCGCGATTTCTTATCGACCGAACGATTCCGTTCGGTCGGAAAGCGCGCTAAGGAACGGCGCCGCCCGCGGCGCCGGGGGCGGGGACTTTGGCGCGGCGCGGCGCCAAGCGCAAGGGGCGGACGCCTGCGAACCGGCGTCGACCGCGCCTCATGCACAGGGGATTCGCGGGGCCGCTTCTGCGGGAGCGGCAAAGCGCGAAAAAGTTTGACCGAGGGCAAGGCGGCGCTTATGACTACGCGCGACTACGATCCGGCCGGAACGCCCCTCGAAAGGGCGACGCACCCATGACGGAAAACATTCCCACGTCCGTCCGCCTCTCGAAGGCGACGAACGAACTCTTGAACCAGGCGGCGAAGAAGACCGGCAAGTCCCGGTCCAGCCTGATCGAGGAAACGCTGAGGCGGCGTCTGCCCTTGCTCCTGCAAGGCGGCGAGGGGCCGAGCAAGGACGAGCGAATCCGGCGTCTGAAGGCGTTGCAGGGCGTGGGCCTGCGTCTCGCGGGCGGACGCAGCGCGGACGAAATCGACACCTTCGTCCGCGAGTTCCGCGGCGATGAATGACGCGGTTCTGGCGCGCGCCGCGAAGGTCTATTTCGACGCCAACGTCATCATCTATTTCGTCGAGGAAAGCGCGACCTATCAAACGAAGGTCGCGAACCGCCTTTACGATTTGATCGAGCGGGAGATTCCGCTCGCGACCAGCGAATTGGCGATCGCGGAGTGCCTGTTCGGCGCTTACAAGCGGCGCAGTCCCGCCCTCGAACAGGCCTATGACCGCCTCTTCTTCGAGGAACGGCCATTCGACATCGAGACCATCGATTTCGCGACGCTGATCGCGGCCGCGAAACTGGGCGCCGAAACCGGCCTGAAGCTGATCGACGCCGCACATTTTTGTTGCGCCATGGCCGCGCGCTGCGACGTGTTCTTGACGAACGACCGCCGGTTTCGCTCGCGGGGCGGCGTCGAGGTCGTGCGCATCGACGATTTGTGAGGGGGCGCGGCGAGATTCTCGCGCGGACGGGACGCCAGCGTAGCGGCGGCGCTTAACGCGCCCTTAAAGCGCCACGGATAATCGTCATCAATCCTTCTTCCCGCGCGGGCGGGGCCGATCGAACGAGGCGCCGGGAACGGCGATTGGCGCCAATGACGCGCAAGGAACGCCGCGAACCTTACTTCGAAGACGGGGACGAGCCGGATCGCGACTTGCGCGCCGAGCGGCGCGAGCGGCCGGGCCGCCGCCGGCCGGCGCGCGAAAGCGGGCGTCGCCGCGGCTCGCGCTCCTTCCTCGGCCATCTCGTCTACTGGTGCCTCACGCTCGGCCTTTGGGGCGCGATCGCGGGCGGCGGCCTCGTCGTCTATTACGGCGCGCGCCTGCCGCCGATCGACCAACTCGCGGTGCCCAAGCGCCCGCCCAACATCGCCATTCTCGCCGCGGGCGGCGAGCTTCTCGCCAATCGCGGCGACACCGGCGGCGCGGCGATCCGCATTTCCGAACTGCCGCCGTACCTCCCCAAAGCCTTCGTCGCCATCGAGGACCGGCGCTTTTATTCGCATTGGGGCGTCGATCCGATCGGCGTCGGCCGCGCGCTGCTGCGCAACGTCACCGGGCGCGGCGGAATGCAGGGCGGCTCGACCCTCACGCAGCAACTCGCCAAGAACCTGTTTCTGACGCAGGAACGCACCATTTCGCGCAAGGTTCAGGAGGCGATCCTGGCGCTGTGGCTGGAGCACAAATTCTCCAAGGACCAGATTCTCGAACTCTATCTCAACCGCGTCTATTTCGGCTCCGGCGCCTATGGCGTGGAGGCCGCCGCCCGCCGCTATTTCGGACATGGCGCGCGCGAGGTCACGCTCGCCGAGGCGGCGGTGCTGGCCGGGCTGATGAAGGCGCCGAGCAAGCTCGCGCCCGACCGCAATCCGGACGGCGCGCGCGAACGCGCGGCGCAGGTCGTCGCCGCCATGGCGCAGGAAGGCCACGTCACCGCCGGCATGGAAAAGCTGGCGCTGGCGCATCCGGCGCAAGTGCAGCGCGATCGCGGCGCGGGGTCGATCAATTACGCGGCCGATTATGTGATGGACGCGCTCGACGCGACCATCGGCGCCATCGACGAGGACATCGTCGTCACGACGACGATCGACAGCGCCATGCAGGCCGCCGCCGAGCGCGCGCTGACCGAGGAGCTCGACAAGAAGGGCGCGAAATTCGGCGTCTCGCAGGGCGCAGTCGTCGCCTTGGACCCGGGCGGCGCCATTCGCGTCCTCGTCGGCGGACGCGATTACGGCGAGAGCCAGTTCAACCGGGCCGTCTCCGCCAAGCGCCAGCCCGGCTCGGCCTTCAAGCCCTTCGTCTATCTCGCCGGCCTCGAACACGGGCTGACGCCGGAAACCGTGCGCGAAGACGCGCCGCTCGACTTGAAGGGCTGGAAGCCGGAAAACTACAGCCACGAATATTTCGGGCCGGTGACGCTGACTCAGGCGCTGTCGCTCTCCCTCAACACCGTCGCGGTCCGCGTCGGCCTCGAAGTCGGCGCGAAGACGGTGGCGAAGACCGCGCGGCGGCTGGGAATTACGTCGGACCTGCAGGTCAATCCCACCATCGCGCTGGGCACGTCCGAAGTGACGCCGCTCGAACTCGCCGCCGCCTACGCGCCCTTCGCCAATGGCGGGATCGGGGCGCAGGCGCATGTCATCGCCAGGGTCAAGACCGCCGGCGGGAAGCTGCTTTACGCGCGAAAGAGCGCCTCCAAAGGCCGCGTCGTCGATCCGCACTATGTGGCGATGATGAACGAGATGATGCAGGAGACGCTGCTGACCGGCACGGCGCGCAAGGCCGAGCTTCCCGGCTGGGAGGCGGCGGGCAAGACCGGCACCAGCCAGGATTTCCGCGACGCCTGGTTCGTCGGCTATACGAGCCGCCTCGTCGCCGGCGTCTGGCTCGGCAATGACGACAGTTCGCCGACGAAGAAGGCGTCGGGCGGCAATCTGCCGGTCGAAATCTGGAGCCGCTTCATGCGGGCGGCGCATCAGGGCGCGCCGGTCGCCGAACTTCCCGCCGGCGACTGGCGGACCGCCGCGGCGGCGCCCGCCGCCGATCCGATCGACGGCATCGGCGCGCTGCTCGACAACATATTTTCGCCGCCCCAGCCGCCCGTGCGCGAACCGCGCCGCGCCGCCACCCCCGCGCCGAGGCCGGCGGCCGTCACGCGCGCGGCGCCGCAGGAGCGGCCTGTCACGCCCCCGGACGAGCCGGCGGACGCGCCGGCGCCACTGCCGCCCGCTCGCGCCGTCGACGGCCTCGTTCCGCCCGAAGACATCCCCACGGGCGGCGTCCGCCGCGCCGAGCGGCGCCCGGCCCCGCGTCCGAGTGCACGGGAGGAAAGGAATTTGCTGGAGAAGCTGTTCGGGGGATAAACGCCCGCCGCTCAGTGCAGACTGACCGTCTTCAGGTCGTTTTCCCAGGCGTTGGCGATCGCGCCTTCTTCCGTATCCGCGAGCACGATCGGCGCGCCGGTCGCCGAGAGCAGCGCGAAAACCGTCACCCCGGGCTGAAGCTCGGGCGCGCCGGGATAGAGGCGCGTCACGTCCTCGGAACTCATGCGGCGCACATAGGCGACGGCGCCGTCGCCCAGACGCGCGAACTGCTCGGGCGTCAGCGCGGGCGCATTCCGCTGCGTCGCCGTCTTGGTTTCGTTTGCTTCCATCGTCGTCGACTCCCTGGCGGTCTCCGAGCGAACCCCGCCCTCGGGCGCCCAAACGTCCGGCGCGCCTTCCTGAAGATAATGAGAATTCCAGAAAGTTAAAGGACCGCAGCCGACCGGCCGCGTCCGGCGGTGGTCTCGGGCGCTTCGCCAGGGGAATCGGGTGAAAAACTCAAGCTGCGATTAGGCTTGCGAGGAAGTCGTCATCCCAGGCGGCGATTTTGCGTTTGGCGCGCAGGGAGTGCTTTGCCGGCGCGCGACGCATCAGATTATGC
>Ga0233425_10005568_pt1 | contig 19736 bp, 17 predicted proteins | sample Watercolumn_Towu_2_FD_181712 | JGI IMG/M metagenome (GOLD analysis project Ga0233425, IMG submission 181712) | Freshwater microbial communities from Lake Towuti, South Sulawesi, Indonesia - Watercolumn_Towuti2014_140_MG | ecosystem: Environmental > Aquatic > Freshwater > Lake | place... | reverse complement strand
GGCTTCGCTGGATTGGGGGGGGGGGCGGCGGTGGGGATTAGTGGCTGGCGGTTTCGCCCGCCGCGCGGCGTTCGAGATAGCGGCGGGTCAGCGCAGCATTGTTCTCATCGACCCAGGCCGCCATCGACAGCTCTTCATTCAGCGACTGGGTCAGCAGCGGCGTCGCGCTGCCGAAGCCGCCGACATCGGCGATGGCGATGAGTGATTTGTAGCTGGCCGCCTCGAAATTCTCGAAAGCGAAGTTGGCGAAGCTGTTCTTCAGGATTTCGTCGGGGGCGAAGATATGCCCCAGCGCCGCCATGTTGCCGGAAAAGCTGAGCGCCGCGTCCTTCAGCATCGAATGGCTTTCGTTGAAGCTGTCGAGAATATCCTCCAGCCGGACGATCTGCTGCTCGGTTTCACCGCGGTGCATCCGCAGATGGTCGGCGACATCCGGATAGTTGGACAGGTGATCGAGCTGCCGGTCGATCAGCGCCAGCGCCTGATGCTCGACGGCATGGGCATTCTTCAGCCCGGTCACGAAGACCGCCGTCACGACGTCATTGGGTAGGGTCGCCATGGATGATAGCTCCTTGCGTGGAAATCAGAGGAAGGGCGTGCCGCCAGTGACGGGGATGGTCGCGCCGCTGATGTAGCTGGCCTCGCCGCTCGCCAGCAGGACGTAAGGGGGCGCCAGTTCGGCGGGCTGCGCGGCGCGACCCATCGGCGTCTGCTCACCGAAGCTCTTCACCGCCTCGGGTGGCATGGTGGAGGGGATCAGCGGGGTCCAGACCGGCCCCGGCGCCACCGCATTGACGCGGATCTTCCGCTCGGCAAGCATCTGCGCCAGCCCGGCGGTGAAGTTGTGGATCGCGCCCTTGGTGGTCGCATAGGCGAGCAACTGCTGGTTGGGCTTGTCGGCGTTGATCGATGTCGTGTTGATGATCGATGCGCCTTCGCCCATGTGCGGCAGCGCGGCCTTCACCAGATAGAACATGGCATGGATGTTGGTCGCGAATGTGACCTCCCACTCCTCGTCGCTAATGTCCTCGATCGCCTGAAAGCTCGCCTGATGCGCGGCGTTGTTGACCAATATGTCAACCCGACCGAAGGTCTGGACGGCCCGCTCGACAATGGTGCGGCAATGCGCCGGATCGCTGACATCGCCGGGGATCAGCAGCGCCTTGCGGCCCGCCTGCTCGACCAGTCGCTGCGTCTCGGCGGCGTCCTCATCTTCGGACAGATAGGATATGACGACGTCCGCGCCCTCGCGGGCAAAGGCGATGGCGACGGCACGGCCGATGCCGCTGTCGGCGCCGGTGATGATCGCTTTCTTATCGGTCAGCTTGCCATGGCCGACATAGCTGTGTTCGCCATGATCGGGGCGCGGATCCATCGCCTCGGTCTGGCCGGGCATGTCCTGCTGCTGTTCGGGCTGTGGTGGGGTGGGGCGTTCGTTCATGGACCGTCTCTCCTTGCCCGGTCCAATGGGCGGGGCGGAGAGCCGTTCCGGAAAAAATCCGTATCTTAAAGCGCGTTAATCGCTATTTTGTGGTTCCGTGCGTCCGTCGCTCGCAGCCCTCATCCCGTCCGATCCAGTCTTTATCAGATGCGCGACGATGACCTGTTCCAGCGCCTCCATCGCATCGGCATAGCTGTGCGAGTCCGTCGCCAGCGTTTCGATCGCAAAGCCGCACCCGCGTGCAGCGGCGCGGAAGGCGACGCCGGTCGCGTCCCCCTGCGCCACGATGATCGCCGCATCCTCGCCCCAACCGTGGATCGCGTGGATCAGCGGTGCCGCGGTCGCGTCGAGCGGCGAGGGGGGGGCGGCGATCTTGGTCAGGCCCTGGCGCAGTTTGCCCATGTCGACTGCGCCGCGCGCCAGTCGCAGCCATTCGGCCGGATTGACCAGCTTTCGCATATAATGGCGCCGGATCGCGGCGACCGGGGGCAGGGCGTCGGGCTCATCCGACAGCCAGGGATTGGACAGCAGAATACGGGCAAACCCCGCCTCGGCCCCGAACATCGCCAGCGCTGCGGCGGCGTCGCAATTGCCGAAGCCGATCACCTGTGTCAGCTTCGCCGCCTCGGCAAAGGCGTCCACAGCAGCGGCGATATCGGGGCCGCTCGACTGCCAGCCGCCATTCGCTCCTTCGCTATCGCCGACCCCGCGCCGGTCGAACCGGAACACCGGATAGCCCCGCGCCGCGATCCGGGCCGCGAGCATCGCCTGTCCGCGATGCGCGCCCATGCGCGGCTCGTTGCCGCCGGAGACGATCACCAGACCCGTCCCGCTCGAGCCTTCGTCCAGCGTTCCGACCAGCGTCGCGCCCTCGCAAGGGAAGGAGATCAGCCTTCGCATGACGCGATCCACTGCGCGATGTCCTCGGCCAGAATGGCGGCGAGTTCCGGGTCTTCCTGCGGCTCGGCGCGGCGCCAGGGGGGCACGGCGTCGATGGTGCGGTCGGCGGGCGCGCGGTCATGGCCCAGGCGTACGACGCGGCGCGGCACGCCGGGCTGGTCATAGGGCTCGGCCCCCGCAAGCCCAGCGAGAAAATGCGGCGAAACCCGGTTGCCGGCGATCCGAACGGGGGACTCGGCGCCGAACAGGCCGTAACGGTCGCCGCGCAATCCCGCCGCCGCACGCAGGCGGATGACGTCGCGCAGCACCGCCTCGCCCGTCATCGGCGCCAGATGCCAGCGCCCCGACAGCATGGCGAAACCGTCGATCAGCGTTCCGCCCCGGATCGATACGCCGTAGCAGGGCCGGTCGCTCAGCGTCGCCGCCGCCGCTTCATGCGCGTTGCGCCACTGGATGATGGTGGCCTGCTCGGTCTCGATGAGGCTCTCGCCCGTGCCTGGCCAGTCGGGCAGCGCGCCGCCGATGCCGTGATCGGCCAGCCGCCGCAGCACCGCCACCGCCAGACCCCGTATCCGGTTCGCCTCCTCCCAGAAGGGAAGCGCGACCAGCACGACCGGCCCCTGCGCGGGGCCGAAGCGCAACATCGCCTCGCGCCCGCCGGGCCAGTCATAATAGTCGATCAAGCGCCCGCCTTGGCATGGGCAAAGGCGACGAGCTGACCGAACGTCTCCAGCATCTCGCCATCGACCTCGTCATCCTCGATCAGAATGCCGAGGCGGTCCTCCAACTCGGTCAGCACGCCCGCGACCGCCATCGAATCCAGCTCGGGCAATGCGCCGAACAGCGGCGTATCGGCGTCGAAATTCTCCACGCGCTCGGTCGACAAGCCGAGCACATCGGCCAGCACGCCGCGCACCGCTGCTTCCACTTGCCCGTTTGTCTGGAGTTCCAAACCCTGTCGCCCTGCTGTTTTTGTTGTGACGACAGCGTTAGTGCGGCGGCGGGCGTTGGGCAACGGGTGTTGGGCGCTTTGCCCCTCCCGCCGGCGGGAGGGGGGCGGGGGGAGGGGACATGCCGGGTGTCTCCGTCGTGACGCCGGTTGTTTCTCCGGGTGGTGAAAGTGTTCGGCTTTCGGAAAGCGCGGGAGACCCATGCCCTCCCCCAGCCCCTCCCGCCTGCGGGAGGGGAGTGAAGCTCACAGATGGGGGCAGCAAAGCTCTTGTCGCCTGCGGAAAAATAGCCCCCTCCCGCAGGCGGGAGGGGGTTGGGGGAGGGGACACGCCGAGTGTCTCCGTCGTGACGCCTGTTGTTTCTCCGGGTGGTGAAAGTGTTCGGCTTTCAGAAAGCGCGGGAGACCCATGCCCTCCCCCGGCCCCTCCCGCCTGCGGGAGGGGAGTGAAGCTGACAAAGGGTGGGGCAGCAAAGCTCTTTTCGCCTGCGGAAAAATAGCCCCCTTCCGCAGGCGGGAGGGGGTTGGGGGAGGGGACACGCCGAGTGTCTCCGTCGTGACGCCTGTTGTTTCTCCGGGTGGTGAAAGTGTTCGGCTTTCAGAAAGCGCAGGAGACCTAGGCCGTCCCCCAATCCTTCCCACCTGCGGGAGGGGAGTCAGGTTGGCGCGCGTGCTCGACTTTGTGGCATCCCCTCTAGTAGATGGCGCGATGATCCTCGATCCGACCGCCTATCCGATCGACCATGCCTTGCGCGGGGCAGGCGATGCGCCTGCGTTGCTCGACCGCGACGGCGGGCTAAGCGTTGCCGAGGCCGAGAAGACGGTCGCGCGGCTGGCGGGATGGCTGGCGGGGCAGGGCTTTGCGCCCGGCGCGCGGGTGGCGACATGGTTGCCCAAGACGCGCGATGCCGCGTTGATGCCGCTCGCCGCGCCGCGTGCGGGGCTGGTGCATGTGCCGATCAACCCGCTGCTCAAGCGCGCGCAGGTCGGGCATATCCTGGCCGATAGCGGCGCATCGATGCTGCTGACCCACGCGCCGCGTGCCGCAACGCTTGAGGAAGGCGATGTTCCGCAAGGCGTGCCAGTAATGACGGAGGTCGGGCGGGGCGATGCGCTGCCCCGTTCGACGGCGAATACGGATGCGCTGGCGGCGATCCTCTATACCTCCGGCTCGACGGGGCGGCCCAAGGGGGTGATGCTGACCCACGCCAATCTCTGGTACGGCGCGGTGTCCGTCGCCCATTACCTGAAGCTGACGCCCGAGGACCGGGTGCTGGGCGTCCTGCCGTACAGCTTCGACTATGGGCAGAACCAGCTCTTCTCGACCTGGGTCGCGGGGGGCGCCGTCGCACCACTCGACTATCTGACCCCGCGCGATGTGGTGAAGGCTGTCGCCCGCCACGGCGCGACGACGCTGGCGGGGGTGCCGCCGCTCTGGACGCAGTTGATCGGTATCGACTGGCCGGAGGAGGCGGTCGCATCGCTCCGGCGGCTGACCAATTCGGGCGGCGCGCTGACGCCGCGCCTGGTGAAGGGTCTGCGGGCGTTATTCCCGGCGGCGGACCTCTATGCGATGTATGGCCTCACTGAGGCGTTCCGCTCGACCTATCTGGACCCCGCGCTGATCGACGCGCACCCCGATGCGATCGGTCGCGCCATTCCCTTTGCCGAGGTGATGGTGCTGCGCCCCGACGGCACCCGCGCCGGGCCGGGCGAGCCGGGCGAGCTGGTCCACGCGGGGCCGCTGGTCGCGCAGGGCTATTGGCAAGATGCCGAGCGGACGGCGCAGCGTTTCCGCCCAACGCCGGACCATGACCGTGCGGTGTGGTCGGGCGACACGGTGGTCGAGGGGGCGGACGGCCTGCTCCGCTTCGTCGGGCGCGATGACGAGATGATCAAGGTCGCGGGCAACCGGATCAGCCCCCAGGAGATTGAGGAGGCCGCAATGGCCGGCGGCGAAGCGCGCGAGGCGGTGGCCTTCGGCATTGCCGACCAGGCGCAGGGGCAGGCGATCGTCCTGGTGCTGGGCGGCGATCCGGCGCAGGAGGGCGCACTCCGCAGCCGGTTGAAGCGCGACCTTCCCAATTTCATGCAGCCGTCCCACATCGCCTGGGCCGATGCGCTACCCCGCAACGCCAATGGCAAGCTGGACCGCGCGGCGCTGCGCCGCGCCTGGACCGACAAGGACACAATGTCATGAAGCCGATGGGGCCGATCCCCCCCGAATTTGCCGCACAGACGGGCGCGCTGACCATTGCCGGGCGAAGCGCCGAGGATTGGATGGCGGGCCATGACGGGCCGGTCTTCGTCTATGACCCGGCCATCGTCGCCACGCGTGTCGCGCGGTTCCGCGAGGCCTTTCCCTCGATCGACCTTCATTATGCGATCAAGGCCAATCCCCATCCGCCGCTCCTGAAGGCGATGGCGGCGATGGTCGACGGCTTCGATGTCGCCTCGGCGGGCGAGCTGGCGAAGGTCGCGCCGCTGGGAAAGCCGGTCAGCTTCGCAGGCCCCGGCAAGCGCGATGCCGAGCTGACCGCCGCCATCCAGGCGGGCGTGACGATCAACCTCGAGTCCGAGGGAGAGGCGATGCGAGCGCTGGCGCTTGCCGATCGGCTGGGCGTGACGCCGCGCCTGGCGGTGCGGGTCAATCCGGATGTCGAACTGCGTGGCTCGGGCATGAAGATGGGCGGGCGGCCGTCGCCCTTCGGCATCGATGCCGAGCGGGTGCCCGCGCTGGTCCGCGAGCTGATTGCGGCCGGGGCCGATTGGCGCGGCTTTCATATCTATGCGGGCAGCCAGGCGCTCGATCCGCAGGCGATCATCGACACGCAGGCGGCGACCATCGCGCTTGCGGCCCGGCTGGCGGAGAAGGCCGGGGTGACACCGCCGCTGGTCAATCTGGGCGGCGGGTTCGGCGTGCCCTATTTCGCCGGGGACAATACGCTGCCGGTGGAGAGGGTGGGCGAGGCGTTGGAGCAGGCGCTGGCCGCGCGACCCGCGATCCTGTCGCACAGCCGCTTCGCGATCGAGCTTGGCCGGTGGCTGGTTGCCGAGGCCGGGGTCTATCTGGCGCGGGTGATCGATCGCAAGGAGAGCGGCGGCGAGACCTTCCTGATCCTCGACGGCGGACTGCATCACCAACTGGCGGCCAGCGGCAATTTCGGCACTGTCGTGCGGCGCAACTATCCGCTGGCCATTGCGCGTGCGATGGGCGCTACGGCGGAGGAGACGGTGTCGGTGGTCGGACCCTTGTGCACCCCGCTCGACCGGCTGGGCGACCGGGTGGCGCTTCCCCCCGCGCGGGTCGGCGATATCGTCGCGGTATTTCTCGCCGGCGCTTATGGAGCGACCGCAAGCCCAGCGGCGTTTCTGGGCCATCCCCCCGCCGCCGAGATTCTGGGCGGCGCGGTCTAACGCTCTGTTCACCTCTTGGGTGGTATCGTGGGATTGCGCAATTTGCCCTTCGTCTCCACACGCTTGGAGACGAGGGGTTCAGGAGTAACGTTCGCATGGCATCGTTCGCCCGCCCCCTCTTGCTCGCAGGCCTTTGCGCCTCGACGCTGACCGCCTGTTCGACGGCGGGGACCACGACCGAGCTGCCCTCGGCCGGTTATGTCGCGCGCAAGGAACAGCCGGGCGAGGAATATGTCATCGGCCCGCTCGACACGCTCAACATCTTCGTCTGGCGCAATCCCGACCTGTCGACCAAGGTCCAGGTGCGCCCCGATGGCCGCATCACCACGCCGTTGGTCAACGACATGCCCGCCGTGGGCAAGACGCCCGCGATGCTGGCCGACGACATGAAGAAGGCGCTGTCGGAATATGTCTCCAATCCGATCGTGTCGGTGATCGTCGAGAATTTCTCCGGCACCTATAGCCAGCAGGTCCGCATCGTCGGCGCGACCGAACGGCCCGCCTCCATCCCCTACCGCGCGAACATGACGCTGCTCGACGCGATGATCGCGGTGGGCGGGCTCAACCAGTTCGCGGCCGGCAACAAGGCCAAGCTGGTGCGCACCGATCGGGATACCGGCAAGCAGCGCGAATATGCGCTCCAGATCAACGACCTCCTCCGCAAGGGGGATTCGAGCGCCAATGTCCGGCTGGAACCAGGCGACGTCATCATCATCCCCGAATCGATGTTCTGAGGCGGCCGGGTGTCGAGTATTCAGGACGAGATCCGGATCGCGGTCCATGCGATATGGATACGCCGCTGGCTGGCGCTGGCGGTGGCGTGGACCGTGTGCGTGATCGGGTGGCTGTTTGTCGCCCAGATTCCCAGCAAATATGAATCCCGCGCGCGCATCGCGGTTCAGAACTCGCAGTTGTTGCCCGACGGCATGAGCACCGGGCCGAACAGCCAGATGGACTCGGTCGATCAGGTCCGCCAGACGCTGATCTCGGCGATCAACCTGCAAAAGGTGGTGCGCGGCACCGATCTGGCCAGCACGGTGTCGAGCGACGCCGATGTCGCGGCGCGGGTCGCGCAGCTGGCGCAGGCGATCAAGATCGAGAATCAGCAGGACACGATCTTCCAGTTGACCGTGACCCAGGCCAGCCCCAAGCTGGCGCAGCAGGTGGCGCAAAAGCTGATCGACATCTTTGTAGAATCCAATCTGCTCGGCGATCGCAACAACACCGCCCAGAGCCTGGCCTTTCTCGACAAGCAATTGAGCGAGCGACAGAAACAACTCCAGACCGCCGAGGCCAAGCGCGCTCAGTACCAGAACCAGTTCATGGGTGGCCTGCCGGGCAGCGGATCTGTCGCGGACCGGATCGGGCTGGCCCGCTCGCAGATGGCGCAGGTGGACAGCGACCTGGCGGCGGCGCAATCCAGCTTCGCGGCGGTGCAAGGCCAACTGGCGGGCACTCCGCGCACGGTGAGCGAAGGCGGCGGCGTCGCCGTCAGCCCGGCGCGGGCACGACTGGCGACGATCCAGGGCCAGCTCGCCGATGCCCGCGCGCGCGGCTATACGGAAAATCATCCCGACGTGATCGCGCTCAAGAACCAGCTTTCCGCCGCGCAGGCCGCCGTGAAGGCCGAGCCTGCCGGTGGCGGGGCGGCGGGCCAGCCCAATCCCCTCTACATGTCGCTCCAGTCGATGGCAGCGGAAAAACAGTCGCAGCTCGCCAGCCTGAAAATCCGCAAGAGCCAGTTGCAGAACGACCTCGACCGGCTGAACGCCAGCCTGACCACCGATCCGGAGGCTGCGGCCGAACAGGGCGCGATCGACCGCGATTATCAGGTGCTGAAGGACAGCTACGACCAGTTGCTGCGCCAGCGCGAGCAAGTGGCGTTGCGCGGTCAGGCGCAGAACCAGACCGACTCGATGCGCTTCAGCGTCATCGACCCGGCGACCTATCCGCGCGCGCCGACTGCGCCCAATCGGATCCTTCTGCTCAGCGTGGTGTTTGTCGCGGGGCTGGGGCTGGGCGTCGGATCGGCCTTTGCTTTGTCCAAGCTGCGCCAGACCTTTACCACGCCGCAATCGCTTCAACGGACGATGGGAATGCCGGTGATCGGCGCGATCGGCGAAGTCGTCACGCGCGGCCAGGCGGCGGCGCGGGCGCAACGGACGAAACTGTTCCTCGGCGGGACGGCGGCGCTGGGCGCAGCCTATGGGCTGGTCCTGATAATGGAGCTATTACAACGGGGAATGGCCGCGTGAACGAAAACGTGAAACCCCCCAGACCCCGCCGGGAACCGTCGCTGCTCGAACGCGCCGCGAACGTCTATGATTTTCAGTCCTATATGCGCGTCCCCGAGGCGCCGACGCCCGAGCCGGTGGACCGGGAACCCGAATGGACGCCACCTGCGGGAGCGATCGAAGCCGCTCTGCCGGTTTCCCTGCCCGACCACGATGCCCCATTCTCCGATCCCTCGCTCAGCGCCATTCCGGCCGAATTCCTGGCGCAGCCGGGCGACGAGGAGTTTCTGGCCAGCGAATATAGCCCCGGCTTGTCCGACGTCGCGATGGTCGACCGCGCGATGCTGGCCGAAAACGGCATGATCGTGCCCGGTGCGCCGATCGGGCCGCTGGCCGAAGAGTTTAGGCTGGTCAAGCGTCAGCTCATCATCACCAGCCAACGGCTGGTCGAGGGCGGCGACGAGGACAAGGCACGCGTCGTCCTGGTCTGTTCGGCAAGACCGCAGGACGGAAAGACCTTCTGCTCGGTCAACCTCGCTCTGTCGCTGGCGGCGGAGCGCGATATCGAAGTGCTGCTGGTCGACGCCGATGTTGCCAAGCCCGATGTGATGGGGCGGCTGGGTCTGGCCGAGGGGCCAGGGCTGCTGGATGCGCTGGTCGATGGCAGCATCGATGTCGAGTCGCTGGTGATGCGCACCGATGTGCCGCATCTGGCGGTGCTGCCCTGCGGCACGCGGACGGCGAACGATACCGAGTTGCTTGCCTCCGCGCGAACGCGCGCGGTGGTGCAGCGTCTGTTGTCGGCCAATCCGCGCCGGTTGGTGATCTTCGACTCGCCGCCGGCACTGGCCGCATCGCCCGCCTCGGTGTTGGCGATGCTGGCGGGGCAGGTGATGATGGTGGTCCGCGCCGATCGCACCCCCGAGAGCGAGGTGAGCGGAGCGATCGCGCTGCTCGATGGGTGCGACCATATCCAGCTGGTGCTGAACAGCGTCGCCTTCGTGCCAGGCAGCCGCCGGTTCGGCTATTATGGCAAATACGGCAAGGACGGCGCGCCGTGACGGCGGTGCGGCCCGTCCTTGCGAGGCTTGCATGGATGCTGGTCCCCTGGCCGACCACGCTCGCCGCGCAGACGCAGGGTGCGCCGAGCGCCGGTGGCGTAGCGGCCGCTGCGCCAGAGACAAGGTCGACGGATCGGGCCGAGACGGGGGACGGATCGCGCGCCGCCACGCCGCCGCGGCGTCGCGCGCGGCTGACCCCCTATGTAGAGGTGGGGCAGGTTCTTGTCGCCGATCTGACCGGTGGCGACGCGGTCACCTATACGACCCTGGCGGCAGGCGTGAACGCGCAGGTTCAGACCGCTCGGGCGCAGGGACAGGTCAGCTATCGCTATGAGCGTCGCATCGGCTGGAGCGACCGGGCCGGGGACGGCGATATCCATAGCGGGCTGGCTCGCGTCTCCTATGCCCTCACGCCGGAACTGCATCTGGAGGGCGGCGCGCTGGCGACGCGGACGCGCGCGGATATCCGGGGTGCCGCGCCCGGCGTGCTGGTCGGCGATGTTGCCAATATCTCGCAAATCTATTCGGCCTATGCCGGCCCCTCGCTGGCCACGCGGGCGGGGCCGGTGCAGATCGGCGCGAATTATCGGCTGGGCTATACCCGCGCGGAGACGCCGGGGCTGGGCGGCCTGGCGCCGGGCCAACCCCAACTCGACTATTTCAGCGACAGCTGGAACCATATGGCGACCGTCAGCGCCACCGCGCGGCCGGGGGCGATCGCGCCGGTCGGCCTGTCGGCCAATGCCGCCTATGAGCGCGACGATGCCGGGCAACTCTCGCAGCGTTATGAGGGCTGGTTCGTGCGCGGTGACGTGCTGAAGCCTGTTTCGCCCTATGTCGCGCTGACCGCCGGGGTCGGTTACGAGCGGATCGAGGCGAGCCAGCGCGATCCGGAAGTCGACGCCGCCGGCCGGCCCCTGGTCGACAGCCGGGGCCGGTTCATCACCAATCCGCAAGGTCCGCGCCGGATCGCCTATCGCACCGACGGCGTCTATTATGATGCAGGCGTCATCTGGCGGCCCGACCGCCGGACCTCCGTCGAAGGGCATGTGGGCGAGCGCTATGGCTCGCTCAGCGTCACCGGGCTGGCGCGCTATCAGGCGTCCCGCGACCTCGTCTTCCAGGCGGCGATCTATGACGGGATCCAGACGTTCGGCCGTCAGCTTCGCAACGGCCTGTCGAACCTGCCCACCAATTTCGTCGAAACGCGCGATGCCTTTGCGCAGCAGTTCAATGGCTGTGTCTTTTCGGCGGGCGGAACGTCGCCGGGGGGATGCCTGAACGACGCGCTGCAATCGGTGCAGACCGCCGTCTATCGCGCGCGCGGGCTGGACATGGCTCTGTCATACCAGCGGGGGCGCTCCACCCTGGGCGTGGGGCTAGGCTATACCAGCCGCCGCCTCTTCGCGCCGGACGACGTGCCGGGCCTGATCGTCTCCGGCGCACAGGACGACAGCTATTACGGCCAGATTTTCCTGGGCCGTGCCTTTGGTCCCAATTCGGGGCTTAACGTTAATGGCTTCGTTAACTATTACGTCTCTAGGTTGGCGGGGGCCGAGGACGTGGTATCGCTGGGAACGACCGCCAGTTATTACCGCAACTTCGGTCGGCTCGGAACAACCGCGTCGGTTGGATTGTACCATTTCTCGGTCGGGGACCTGACCAATGCGCTGTCGGCGCAAGCTCTGGTCGCCGCACGGTATCAATTCTGACCGGCCGAAAGGCACGATAATGTACGAGACCCATTTCGGTCTGGGCGAACGCCCGTTCCAACTGACGCCCGACCCGCGTTTCTGGTTCCAGACCGCGACTCATGGCAAGGCGATGGCCTATCTGGGCTATGGGCTGGCGCAGGGGGAGGGCTTCATCGTCATCACCGGCGATGTCGGTGCGGGCAAGACGACGCTGGTCGGCCATCTGGTCGAGACGCTGGATACCAAGCGCCTGCGCGTCCTGCATATCGTATCGACCGCCGTCGAGCCGCAGGACCTGTTGCACGTCCTTGCGGGGCAGCTGGACCTCGATGCCCAGGGTTTGAGCAAGGCGGCGCTGCTGGCTGCGATCGAGCGGGCGCTGAACGGCGTCGCGCGCGAGGGACGCCGCATCCTGCTGATCGTCGACGAGGCGCAGGCTCTGCCGCTCGCCTCGCTCGAAGAATTGCGCATGTTGTCCAACTTCCAGGTCGGCGGCCACGCGCTGCTCCAGATCCTGCTGGTCGGGCAGCCCGAATTCCGCGAACGCCTGCTCGGTTCGGCCGCCATCGAGCAGCTGCGCCAGCGGGTTATCGCCATCCATCATCTCGACCCGATGGAGCCCGAGGAAGTACCCGATTACATCGCGCACCGCCTGGCGGTCGCGGGCTGGACGGGCCGTCCCGACTTCGCCGCCGATGCCTTTGATGCGCTGTATGACGCATCGGGCGGCGTGCCGCGCCGGTTGAACGTGCTGGCGGGCCGTGTCCTCCTGCAAGCCGCGATCGAAGGTGTCGAACTGATCGGCCGCCAGACCGTCGAAAGCGTGGCCGCCGACATGGCCGCTGATATGGGCATGGCCATGGATGGTGGTCGCGAGGCGCCAATGCCCATCGCACCGGAGCCCGAGCCTGTCGCAGCCATCTTCAACACCTCGGCTCGGCTGGGTGATCCGCTATTTTCGGCGGGGACGCTTCGCACCGGGCTGGGCCTGAACGGTCATGCAACGGTTGCCGCGGCGCAGCCCGATCCGATCACCCGCGTGATGCCCGAAAGCGAGGCGGTTTCGCGCAGCGTCCACCGCGTCGTCGCTCCGCCGCCCGCGCCCGAGCCGGTGTCGCTGCGTCCGATCCCCGAACCTGTCGCGCCCCCGCCGCCCGTCGCCGAGGAAACACCCGTCGCTGCCGAACGGTCCGCCGAGCCGTCGCCGGTCGCCACGCTGGAGAACCGCGTCGCGCAACTCGAAGCGCGGCTGGAGCAGCAGGAAGCGGCATTGCGTCGGGTCCTGACCCTGCTGGTCGACTGGTCCGAAATCGACAACCGCGCCGAAATCCATCGCGAGGCCGGTCCCACGATCCGACCGGGGGCCTGGGGCCATGCCGCCTGAGGCTCTGGCGCCCGAATGCCTGGCGGGCGATAAGGCAAAGGCGTTGCCGCTCAACGGCATGTCGGTCGATGTCGAGGAATGGTTTCAGGTCGGCGCGTTCGAGCGGACGATCGACAAGCGCGACTGGGACCGGTTGGACAGCCGGGTCGAGGCCAATACCGATGCCGTCCTGTCCCTGTTCGCCGAGACAGGTACGCGCGCGACCTTCTTCACGCTGGGCTGGGTGGCGCATCGCCATCCCGGACTGATCCGCCGCATCGTCGATGCGGGGCATGAGATGGCGAGCCATGGCTGGGACCATCAGCGTGTCTTCACCATGACCGCCGACCAGTTCCGCGCCGATCTGGCCCGCGCCCAGGCGGCGATCGAGGATGCCAGCGGGCAGACGGTGACAGGATACCGCGCACCCAGCTTCTCGATTGATACCCGCACCCCCTGGGCGCACCCCGTACTGGCCGAGGCGGGCTATCATTATTCCTCCAGCGTCGCGCCGCTGCGCCACGACCATTATGGCTGGGCCGAGTCGCCGCGCTATGCCTGGCGGCCGCTGGCGGACTCGGCGCTGATCGAACTGCCGGTCACGGTGGCGCAGTGGGGCAGCAGGCGGCTGGCGACCGGCGGGGGCTTCTTTCGGATGCTGCCCGCCAGACTGACCGACATCGCGGTCGGGCAGGTCAATCGCGACGCCCATGGCGCGATCTTCTATTTCCACCCCTGGGAGGTCGATCCCGACCAGCCGCGTGTCGCCAACGCGCCGCTCCGCTCACGCATCCGCCATTACAGCCGGTTGAGCGCCATGGCGGGCAAGCTGCGCGGGCTGCTCGGCCGTCACCCCTGGGGTCGGGTCGATCAGGTCGCGGCCGAGGAAGCGGCGCGGCTGGCATGACCGCGCCTGCATCGACGATCCGCGTCGCCAATCTGGCGAGCGAGACGGAATGCGCGCGGATCGACGCCTTCGTCGCGGCGCAGGCGGATGGCACGCCCTTCCATCTGACCGGCTGGTTGAAGGCCGGCGCGAAAGGCTGTGGCCAGACGGCGCATTATCTGCTCGCCGAAGGGCAGGACGGTGCGATCATCGGTGCGTTGCCGCTCAGTGAAATCCGTTCGCCGCTGTTCGGTGCGGCGATGGTGTCGACCGGCTTCGGCGTCGATGGCGGCGTGCTGGGCGAAGGTGTCGACGCGCTGGCCGAAGCGGCCTGGGGCCTGGCGGGTGAGAAGGGGATTGAGTCGGTCGAACTGCGCGGCGGCGCGGTACCTGATGGCTGGACGGCAGACGCGGACAGCTATCTGGGCTTCGTCCGCCCCATCGCAGGCGATGACGAGGCCGAGATGAAGGCCATTCCCCGCAAGCAGCGCGCCGAACTTCGCAAGGCGCTGGCGCAGGATCTCGAGGTCGTAACCGGCCACGATTCCAAAATGCTCGCCGAGCATTACCGCGTCTATGCCGAGTCCGTTCGCAATCTCGGCACGCCGGTCTTTCCGGCGAAGTTGTTCCGTGAGGCGGTAGCGCGGCTCGACGCCGACGTGCTGACCGTGCGGCATGGCGGGCGGGCGGTGGCGAGCGTGCTCAACCTCTATCACGGTGGCACGGTCTATCCCTATTGGGGCGGCGGCACCCATGCCGCACGGGGCCTGCGCGCCAATGACCTGATGTATTTCGCGCTGATGCGCCACGCCCGAGAGCGCGGTTGCGACAGCTTCGATTTCGGCCGGTCGAAGGTCGGGACCGGGGCGGCGGCGTTCAAGAAGAATTGGGGGTTCGAAGGGCGGCCGCTGGTCTATGCCAGCCGTAGCGTCCACGGTCCGCGCGCGATCAATCCGCTCAATCCCAAATATGCGCTGATGATCGCGCTATGGAAGCGGCTGCCCGTCCGCGTCGCGCAGATCGTCGGGCCGCCGATCGCGCGGGGTTTAGGTTGAAGGACCTTCTGTTCCTCGCGCACCGCGCGCCCTTTCCGCCCGATCGTGGCGACAAGATCCGCAGCTATCATGTGCTGCGCCATCTGGCGCGCAACTGGCGCGTCCATCTCTGCACTTTTGCCGAGCAGGCGGCGGAGCAACACTTGCCCCCCGAGCTCCAGACCGAACTCGCCAGCCATTCCATCCTGCGCCGGACCAAGCCGATGGCGGTTGCGGCGATGCAGGCGCTGGTTACCGGCAAGCCGATTTCGCTGGCCGCCTTTGCCCATCCCGGCATGGCGCGCGCCGTGGCGGATGTGCGGGCGCGCCACCCGATTGCCGCGACCTATATCTTCTCCGGTCAGATGGCCCAGTATCGGGGGGGCGAGCCGACGATCATGGACATGGTCGATGTCGATTCCGCCAAGTTCGCGAGCCTTGCCGAGACGACCCGGCCGGGAATGCGGGCCATCCTCAAGCGCGAAGCCCGGCTGCTCGGCCGCTATGAACGGCAGGTTTCCCGGTCCGTCGCCGCGACCCTGTTCGTCAGCGAGGCGGAGGCGGCGCTGTTCCGCTCGGGCGGCGGAAAAGGGAATATCCTGGCGGTCGAGAATGGCATCGACGCCACCCGCTACGACGCCGCCACCGTCGATCCGGGCACGGATGACGGTCCGCTGATCGTCTTTACGGGGCAGATGGATTACCGCCCCAATATCGATGCCGTAACGCGCTTTGTCGAGCATATCCTGCCATTGGTTCGCAAAGCCTGTCCGACGGTCCGCTTCGCGATCGTCGGCCGCGCGCCGACTCCTGCGGTGCGGCGGCTGGCCAGCAACGCGGTGATCGTCACCGGCGAAGTCCCGGACACTCGCCTCTGGCTGGCGCGGGCCGCCGTCTGCGTGGCCCCGCTCGATCTGGCACGGGGCATCCAGAACAAGCTGCTGGAGGCGATGTCCATGGCGCGGCCTGTCGTCGCCTCGGTCCCCGCCGCAGAAGGGATCGACCATGGCGGCACGATCGCGGTGGCGGGCGACGATCGCGACTTTGCCCGGCAGGTCATAGCCGCGCTGAACGGCCCGGCCGACAATCCTGCGGCGCGCGCACGGGTGCTGGCGCGCTATGACTGGGCGGCGCGGCTGGCGCCGCTCGACTGTTTGCTGGGGGACATCGCATCGTGAGCGCAGGGGATATGGCAAGCCTGGACGACCAGGTGAGGCCGGGGCAGCGCCGGGAATGGGGGCGCTGGACCTACCACCTCGCGTTGCTGGCGGGGGCGGCGCTGTTCGTCCTGCTGCTGTTCCGGGCCGACGCGGCTCATCTGGTCGATATCTGGTGGACCAGCACCACCTACGGGCACTGCCTGTTCATCGGGCCGGTCGTCGGTTGGCTGATCTGGCAGCGGCGTAGCGAATTGTCGCAACTGACCCCGGCCGCCTGGTGGCCAGGGCTGTTCGTCGTGGCCGGCGGAGGGCTTCTCTGGCTGCTCGGCGAGTCCGCCACCGTCGCATTGGTTCGCCAGCTGGGGCTGGTGGCCATGCTGGAGGGGGCCGTCATCACGCTGCTGGGACCGATGGTCGCGCGGGGAATGCTGTTTCCGCTCGCCTATGCCTGGTTCCTGGTGCCGTTCGGGGCCGAACTGGAAAGGCCGCTCCAGCAGATCACCGTGTCGATCGTCATGCCGCTGCTCGCCTGGAGCGGGATTCCCGCCTCGGCCGACGGGGTGCTGATCCATGCGGGCCGCTATTGGTTCGAGGTGGCAGAGGCCTGTTCGGGGTCGAAATTCGTGCTGGCCATGGTCGCCTTCTCTGCTCTGGTGGCCCATCTCTGTTTCCGCTCGCCCTGGCGACGGGCGATCTTCGTAATCCTGTCCTTGATCGTGCCGGTCCTCGCCAACGGCGTGCGCGCCTGGGGGACGATCTTCGCGGCCGACAAGACCTCGATCGAGGTAGCGGGCGGGGTCGACCATATCATCTTCGGCTGGGTGTTCTTCGCGATCGTCATGGCGGCGGTGCTGGCGATCGGATGGCAATTCTTCGACCGTTCGCCCGATGATCCTGCCTTCGACCCGGCGCGGCTGTCGGGGGCACCGCGCCGCCGCATCGATCCGCTGCTTGCCGCCACGCTGGCGGTGGCGATCGCCGCCATCTTCCCCAGCTGGAGCGGTTTTGCCGGATCGCGTGCGGCGGTCCTGCCCGCCCAAATGGCGCTGCCCGACATAACGGGCTGGACCCCGGTGCAGCAAAGGACGGCGTGGAGCCCCAGCTATCCCGGTGCCGATGCCGTGCTGTTGCGCAGCTACCGCGACGGCGAGGGGCATCAGGTCGATCTTGCGGTCGGCGTCTTCGCGCGTCAGCGGGAGGGCGGCAAGCTGGGCGCGTTCGGGACGGGCGTGCTGCACGAGGATGACCGCTGGATTCGTGTCGCCGATCTGGGCCGGATCGCGGGCGGCGACGCCATGCGACTGACCACGACCGGGCCGACCGGCCAGCCGGTCGAGCGCGATGTTGCGACATGGTACCGGATCGGCGATACGCTGACCCCGGATATGCGGCGCGTGAAACTCGAAACGATGAAGGCCCGGCTGCTTGGGCAGCGCCAGACGGCGGTGGCGGTACATGTGTCGAGCGAGGGCGACGACCCGCGCGCGATCACGGCGTTCGTCCGCGCGCTGGGGCCGATCGACGTGTTCGCCGATCGTCTGACGGGGCAGCGCTGAGCACCCATGTGCGGCATCGCCGGTCTATTCCACCCCGCCACGCCCAAGCCGGTCGGCCCCGCCCGCCTGCGCGCGATGATCGGCGCGCAGGCGCACCGCGGACCGGACGGGCAGGGGATATGGACCGCGCCGGGCGTTGGCTTTGCCCATGCGCGTCTGTCGATCATCGATGTGGCGGGCTCGCCCCAGCCGATGGTCGATGGCGAGGTCGCGGTCTGCTTCAACGGCGAAATCTATAACTATCGCGAATTGCGCGAGGAGTTGCGGGCCAAGGGTGCGCTGTTTCACACCGACGGCGATACCGAGGTGCTGGTCCATGGCTGGCGGCTTTGGGGTCCGGCGATGCTCCACCGGCTGGTCGGCATGTTCGCCTTTGCCGTGCATGATGCGAAGGCGGGGACGCTGTTCCTCGCCCGCGACCGGCTGGGGGTGAAGCCGCTTCACTGGGCCGAATTGCCCGATGGTGCGGTCGCCTTTGCCTCCGAGATGAAGGGGGTGCTGGCGCATCCGCTGTTCCGCAGACGTCCCGACATCCGCGCGGTCGAGGATTATCTGGCCTTTGGCTATGTCCCCGACGATGCCAGCATCGTGGCAGGCGTCCACAAGCTGCCTGCCGGGCATTTCCTGCTGATCGAGCGGGGCCGCGCCATTCCCGCCGCACGCCAATGGTGGGACGTCGACTTTTCGAACCGGGAAAGCGGATCGAGCGCGCAGCTTGGCGAGGGGCTTCTCGCCCGGATGCGTGAGGCCGTGGTCAGCCGCATGGTCGCCGACGTACCGCTGGGCGCGTTCCTGTCGGGCGGGGTGGACAGCTCGGCGGTGGTCGCGCTGATGGCGGAGGCGTCGCCGCGCGCCGTGCGCACCTGCACCATCGGTTTCGACGAGGCGGGCCTGGACGAGCGCAGCCATGCCCGCACCATTGCGCAGCGCTTCGCCACCGATCATGCCGAGCGGGTGGTCCAGCCGGACGACTTCGCGCTGATCGACACGCTGGTCGCGCAGTTCGACGAGCCCTTTGCCGATGCCTCGGCGCTCGCCACCTATCGACTGTGCGAGATGACGCGCGAGCATGTCACGGTGGCGCTGGCGGGGGACGGCGCCGACGAAATCCTGATGGGCTATCGCCGCCACATCTTCCATGCGGGCGAGGAGCGGGTGCGGGGCCTGTTGCCGGCGGAGTTCCGCCACAGCGTGTTCGGCACACTGGGCCGCCTCTATCCCAAGGCCGACTGGGCACCGCGCCCGTTGCGCGCCAAGACGACGCTCCAGGCGCTGGGGATGGACGGGGCGGAGGCCTATGCCCGTGCCGTCGGCGTGACGAGCCCGGAGGCGCGCGCGCGGCTGTTCTCGGCCGAGGCCAAGGCGGCGCTGGGCGGCCACCGAGCGGAGGATCGCTATGTTGCCGCGATGCGCGATGCGCCTGCGCGCGACGCGATGGACCGGGTCCAATATGCCGATATGAAGATCTGGCTGCCCGGCGATATCCTGACCAAGACCGACCGCATGTCGATGGCGGTCGGGTTGGAAGCGCGCGAACCGCTGCTCGACCACCGGCTGGTCGAATATGCTGCGCGTCTGCCCGTCTCGATGCGGCTGCGCGGCGGCCAGGGCAAGTGGCTGATGAAGAAGGTGCTGGAGCCCTATCTGCCGCGTGACATCCTCTACCGGCCCAAAATGGGGTTCGTGACGCCGATCAGCGCCTGGTTCCGGGGTGCCCTGGCGGATGAGGCGGCGCGGCTGGAGAAATCAGGGTTACTGCGCGAGACCGGATGGTTCGACTTGACCGAACTGGGGCGGCTGGCGGCTGACCACCGCGCCGGCCGCGCCGAGCATGGCCGGACCTTGTGGCAGATGCTGATGCTCGAACGCAGCCTGGGGCGGCTGTTTGCTTAGAGGTTTCACCCCTCCCCTGAAGGAACTGTTTACACGGGCCGCATTTGGGATTCATGTCTGTCGCTGTGATTTGAGACGGGGAGGATTGGATGCGTTGTCCGAAGTGTGAGGGGAGCGATCTGATCAAGCGGGGCCGGAAGGCGGGGCA
>Ga0233425_10005567_pt1 | contig 19737 bp, 22 predicted proteins | sample Watercolumn_Towu_2_FD_181712 | JGI IMG/M metagenome (GOLD analysis project Ga0233425, IMG submission 181712) | Freshwater microbial communities from Lake Towuti, South Sulawesi, Indonesia - Watercolumn_Towuti2014_140_MG | ecosystem: Environmental > Aquatic > Freshwater > Lake | place... | reverse complement strand
CGCCTATCGTTTCAACCGCCGTTTTCACCTGGAGACTCTTCCTATGCGCCTCATCATCGCCGCCGCTTCCGTCGGGCCACGTCCAGAGCAGTGGCTGCGTGCAGCTGAAGTAACTTGCTAATCAAGATCTCGGATGATGCTCTTGGTTGAGAGCCGCCCCTTCCATTTCCATGACGGCGGGCCGGCATTGCGGCGATAATCGCACCCAGCATTCGACGCACCTAGAGCCCCCATGCCCATCGACATCGATCAACTGACCGAAGCCGAACTGCTCGATCTGAACCGGCGGATCGTCGAGCGACTGCGCTTCCTCCAGCAAATGCGCGCGCACGCGACCATGCTGAAATTCTCCATCGGCGCCAGGGTCTGTTTCGACACGGACGACTTCCGCCGCGTCACCGGCACCCTGATCCGCTACAACAAGAAGAGCGTGTCGGTCCTCGCCGACGACGGGCGCCGCTGGAACGTCTCGCCAAGCTTCCTGCGCGCATTGGAACCAAAAGATATTACCCCCACGGACGGTGCCTTGGCGCAAGGAATGTTGGATAGAAGTACCGACTAAGGCTTCGGGGCGCGTCCCTGATTCAATCAGCCATCGCGCAGCGATTCCTTAATTTTCGGTAAAGCCCGCCAAGGTAATACTCGCGCCAAACCGAGCCAAAACTCCAATCCATGAGCGCCCCCCCAGACCGCCTAATCACCCCCTCCGCCACCCGCGAAGAAGACCAGGTGGACCGCGCGATCCGTCCGCGGCGGCTGGCGGATTACATCGGCCAGCAGGCCATGCGGGAGCAGATGGACATCTTCATCCAGGCGGCCCGCGGGCGCAGCGAGGCGCTGGATCACGTGCTGATCTTCGGGCCGCCCGGCTTGGGCAAGACCACGCTGGCCAACATCGTCGCCAACGAGATGGGGGTCAACATCCGCCAGACCTCCGGGCCGGTGCTGGAGAAGGCGGGCGATGTGGCGGCCATCCTCACCAACCTGGATGCCCGCGACGTGCTGTTCATCGACGAAATCCACAGGCTCAGCCCGATGGTGGAAGAGGTTCTCTACCCGGCCATGGAGGATTACCAGATCGACATCATGATCGGCGAGGGACCGGCGGCACGCTCCATCAAGCTGGACCTGCCGCCCTTCACCCTGGTGGGCGCCACCACCCGCGCGGGACTGTTGACTTCGCCCCTGCGCGACCGGTTCGGCATCGTCCACCGGCTGGAGTTCTACACCACCGAGGAGCTGACCCAGATCGTCACCCGCTCCGCCGGCCTGCTGAACATGACCATGAGCCCGGAAGGCGCTCGGGAGATCGCCCGCCGTTCCCGCGGCACGCCGCGCATCGCCAACCGGCTGCTGCGGCGGGTGCGGGACTTCGCCCAGGTGCTGGCCGACGGCGCCGTCACCGAGGCCGTGGCTGCCAAGGCCCTGGAGATGCTCAAGGTCGACGGCAATGGTTTCGACCAGTTGGACCGGAAGCTCTTGCTGACCCTCATCGACAAGTTCGACGGCGGGCCGGTAGGGCTGGACAATCTGGCGGCGGCTATCGGCGAGGAGCGCGGCACCATCGAGGACGTGTTGGAACCCTATCTGATCCAGCAGGGATTCATCATGCGAACCCCGCGCGGCCGCATCGCCACCAAGACCGCCTATCTGCATTTCGGCCTGGAGCCGCCGCAGGCGCCGGCCGGCCCCAACAGCGAGCTGTTCTGACCATGTCGACCCAAAACACGGAAACAGGCTTTTTCTGGCCGGTACGGGTGTACTACGAGGACACCGACGCCGGCGGCGTGGTTTACTATGCCAACTACTTGAAATTCTTCGAGCGTGCCCGCACCGAGAGGCTGCGTGCGCTGGGCTTCGAGCAGGACGCCATCCGCACCGAGTTCGGCGTGTTGTTCGCGGTGCGTTCGGTGCGGGCGGACTATCTCAAGCCGGCGCGGTTCAACGATGCGCTGGAGGTCAGTGCTGCGATGTGCGACCTGCGCCGGGCCAGCGTAACCTTCGACCAGGCCATCTATCGGGCCGGCGAGACCCTGTGCACGGCCCAAGTCCGCATCGTCTGCCTCGGTGCCGGCGACTTCCGCCCGGCCCCCATTCCCGATCACTTACTGGAACGGATCAAACATGCCCTCTGAGTTATCCATCGTTACCCTGATTCTGGAGGCCAGCCCGGTCGTCCAGATCGTGATGTTCATCCTGCTGCTGGCCTCGGTCGTCTCCTGGGCCTACATCTTCTCCAAATACCGGGAGATCAAGCAGGCGGAACAGACCTCCGACGAATTCGAGGAGCGCTTCTGGTCCGGCATCGACCTGGCCGACCTGTACCGCCAGCTGGTGCACGAGGACTACCAGAGCGAGGGGATGGAAAACATCTTCCTGGCCGGTTTCAAGGAATTCGCCCGCCTGCGCCAGCAGCCCGGCATCACTCCCGACGCGGTGGTGGAAGGCGCCCAGAGGGGCATGCGCATCTCGCTGTCGCGGGAGTTGGACAAGCTGGACGAACGGCTGCCCTTCCTCGCCACCGTCGGTTCGACCTCGCCTTACATCGGACTGTTCGGCACCGTCTGGGGCATCATGAATTCGTTCCGCTCCCTCGGCTCGGTCAAGCAGGCCACCCTGGCCATGGTGGCACCGGGCATCTCCGAGGCGCTGGTGGCCACCGCCATGGGCTTGTTCGCGGCGATCCCCGCGGTGATGGCCTACAACCGCTATTCCACCAACATCGGCCGGCTCGCCAATCGCTACGAGACCTTCACTGAAGAGTTCGTTGCCCTGCTGCACCGCCAGGCTCACGCCAAATGAACGTATCCAGCGGCGGCGGGCGCCGCGGCCGGCGCAAACCCATGGCCGAGATCAACGTCGTTCCCTATATCGACGTCACCCTGGTGCTGTTGATCATCTTCATGATCACCGCCCCCTTGCTGCAGACCGGGGTCGACGTGGACCTGCCCCAGGCCGAGGCCAAGACCGTGGATCCCAAGGAGGAACCGCCGGTGGTGGTGTCCATCAACGCCGAGGGGCGGCTGTTCGTCGATACCGGGAGCCATACCGACGAAGAGGTGGATGATGCGGGTTTGAGCGCCAAGGTGATGGAGGCGGTGACCGGCAAACCGGGCCGCTCGGTGCTGATCCGCGGCGACCAGAAAGTGGAATACGGCCGGGTGGTGACCGTGATGGCCGCCCTCAAGCAGGCCGGCATCCCCAGCGTCGGACTGATGACCCGCCCGGCAGAGGAATAATGTCCTTCAGATCGCGCCGGCTCGGTGGTCCGCTCGGGCTGTCCCTGCTGTTCCACCTGGTGTTGCTGCTGCTGTTCGCCGTGCATTTCGATTCGGCCGAAGCGCCGTCCATGCCGGCCCAGCCGGAAATCATGGAGGCCGAGGTCGTCGACGAATCGAAGTTTCTGGCGGAGACCCGCCGGATCAAGGAGGAGGAGCGCGCCGAACTAGAGCGGCAGGCTGCCGAACAGGCGAAGGAGCAGGAACGCAAGTTTCAGCAGGCGGCCGAGGCTGCGCAACGGCTGATCGAACAGCGTGCCGAGGAGGCACGCCAACAGGCTGAGGCGGAGAAGGCTGCAGAGGAAAAGCGTCAGGCGGAACAGGCGGCCAAGCGGAAGGTTGCGGAAGAGACCAAGAAGCAGGCGGAGCTGGAAGCTCGCAAGGCCGCGGAAACCGAGGCCAGGAAACAAGCCGAACTGGAAGCCAGAAAAGCGGCCGATGCGGAAGCCAAGCGGCGTGCCGAGCAAGACGCACGCAAAGCTGCCGAACTGGAAGCCAAGCGCCAGGCCGAACAGAAGTTGAAAGAAGACCAGAAGCGCCAAGCCGAGGCCGATGCCCGCAAGAAGGCGGAAGAACAGAAAAAGCTGGCGGACAAGCAGCGGCTAGAAGACGACAGGCGCCAGGCGGAACTGGCCGCGCGCCAGAAGGCCGAGGCCGACGCCAGGAAGACGACTGAAGAAGAGGCCAAGCGCCAAGCCGAGCTGAAACGCAGGGAAGAGGAAAAGCGCGCTGCCGAATTGGATGCCAGGAAGAGGGCGGAAACCGAAGCCCGCGAGAAAGCCCAGGCCGAGGCCCGCAGGCACGCGGAGCAGGAAGCCAGGCGCAAGGCCGAAGCGGATGCGAAGAAGCAGGCGGAAGCGGAAACCCGCAAGAAGGCCGAGCAAGAGGCGCGCGAAAAGGCGCAGGCCGAAGCCCGCAAACAGGCGGAACTGGACGCCAAGCGCAAGGCCGAGGCGGATGCAAGAAAACAGGCCGAGTTGGATGCCAGGAAAAAGGCCGAGGCGGAAGCCAAGCGCCAGGCCGAACTGGAACTAAAGAAACAGGCCGCCGCCGAAGCCAAGAAGCAAGCTGAACTGGATGCCCGCAAGCAGGCCGAGCTGGAACTCAAACGCCAGGCGGAAGAAGAAGCCGCAGCACGGCGGAAGGCCGAACAGGACCAGCGCCGCCGTCAGCAGGAACGGGAGAACGCCCTGAAGGAGCAGCTGGAGGAAGAACGCCGGGCGGAAGAAGCGGCGCGCGCCAAGAAGGCGGCGGAGGATGCGGCGATGGCCTGGTTGAGCACCTACATCAAGCCGCGGGTCCAGAGCCGGTTCACTCAGCCTCCTTCCTTCAGATCGGGCGTGTCTTGTACAATTCAAGTCACGACTCTCCCCGATGGAACTGTCAAGACTGCACGGGTCATGCGCAGTTCCGGTGATCCCGCCGTAGATAGGGCCGCCGAGGCGGCCGTGATAAAGGCGTCTCCGCTTCCGATGCCGCCGGATGCAAAGGTGGCCCAGAATTTACGTTCGTTCCAATTTCTATTTCAGCCCGATTAACTTCAGGTATCCAGCGTGACCAAATCCAAACAGGTTGCCGCCATCCTCGGCCTCTGGCTGGGCTTGATGGCCATCGCGGCACAAGCCGAACTGACCGTACAGATCACCCAGGGCGTGGAAGGCGGCATCCCCATCGCGGTCATCCCCTTCGGTGGCGCCCCGGCTGCCGGCGACAACCTCGGCTCCATCGTTTCGGCAGACCTGGCTCGCAGCGGCCGCTTCAAGACCCTGCCGGAAGACTCCATGCTGGAAAAACCCGTCAGCCCCGATCAGGTCCGGTTCCCGACCTGGCAGGCGCTGGGCCAGGACGACCTGGTGATCGGCCAGGTCCAGCAGACCGGCCCCGGCCAATTCAACGCCCAATTCCATCTGTTCGACACCGTGCGCGGCAACCTCATCGGCACCTGGAACCTGCCTTTCGCCGGCCCGGAAAGCCGCCGCGCCGCCCACAAGATCGCCGACATCATCTACAAGGAACTCACCGGCCAACCCGGCGCCTTCGCCACCCGGGTGGCCTATGTCACCGTGGTGGGCAGCGGCAAGGAAAGGCAGTACAAGCTGCAGATCGCCGACACCGACGGCTACAACCCCCAGACCATCCTCGGTTCCAAGGAACCCATCATGTCGCCGGCCTGGTCGCCGGACGGCAAGCAGATCGCCTACGTCTCCTTCGAGAACAAGACCGCCGCGATCTTCACCCAGACCCTGGCCAGCGGCGACCGCCAGAAAATTTCCGAGGCGCCGGGCATCAACGGCGCGCCGGCCTGGTCGCCGGATGGCGACCGCATGGCGCTGACCCTGTCCAAAGACGGCAATCCCGACATCTACGTGATGAGCCTGGGTTCGCGCTCGCTGACCCGCATCACCGACCACTACGCCATCGATACCGAGCCCAACTGGTCGCCCGACGGCAGCCGCATCGTGTTCACCTCCGACCGCGGCGGCAAACCCCAGCTTTACACGGTCAGCCCTTCCGGCGGCCAGCCCCAGCGCCTCACCTTCGAGGGCGACTACAACGCCCGCGGGGTGTATTCGCCCGACGGCAGCAGCCTGGCCATGGTTCACGGCAACGGCGGCGACTACCGCATCGCCCTGATGGACCTGGCGACCCGGCAGGTCCGCACCCTGACCCGCGGCCCCCAGGACGAATCGCCCGGTTTCGCCCCCAACAGCAGCATGCTGCTCTACGCCGCCCGCGGAGGCAGCGGAGGCCAGCTGGCTGCGGTGTCGGTGGACGGCAAGGTGCGCCAGAGCCTGCGCATCGACAGCGGCGAAGTCCGCCAACCCGCCTGGTCCCCGTAACCAGTTTCGTAGGTTGGGTTAGGCGCGCAACAGGTAAGAAACCTATCGTTTCGTAGAGCAGCGGCGCGCGCCGTAACCCAACAAACCCGAATCGGCGTAGCCTGGGTAGAGCGCAACGGAACCCGGGATCAGCCGCGGCCGATCCCAGAACAAATTCCAAACCAATGACCGAACAAGCGAATTTACGCGGGAGTCACTCATGAAAGCGTTGAAACTAGGAGTACTGGTGATCATGGCGGCTGTGGCCTTCGGCGGCTGCAGTTCCAAGGGCAAGCCCAAGGGTGACGGGACCGACGGCTACGGCGCCGATGCGGCAGGTGCGGGCGGCCCTGAAATCGGCAAGTACGGCGAAGGCTCCGGCGATGCTTACGGCAGCGGCGGCAAATATGGCGCCGGCGGTGCCGGAGCGGGCGGCGATGCGGCCCTGGACGATCCGTCCAGCCCGCTGTCCAAGCGCGTCATCTACTTCCAGTACGACAGCAGCGAGGTACTGCCGGAGTACGTCGGCGTGATCAACGCCCACGCCAACTTCCTCGCCTCCAATCCCGGCAAGACCGTGACCCTGGAAGGCCACGCCGACGAGCGCGGCTCCTCCGAATACAACATTGCCCTCGGCGAGCAGCGCGCCAAATCGGTCGGCAAGATGCTGAAGCTGCAGGGGGTCACCGACACCCAATTGCAGGTCGTCAGCTTCGGCGAAGAGAAGCCTGCGGTGTCCGGCCACGACGAGTCCGCTTATCAGCAGAACCGCCGGGTCGAATTGGCTTATCCGGGCCATTGAGCAATCTGCTGTCTATGGTCGCCACATCGATGAAAACCCTGTCTCGTCCCGCGTCCCTCACCCCGGCCCTCTCCCAGGGGGAGAGGGGGTGTGAGGCATCCGCTTCGCGAGTTTTTCGTGTTGCCGTACTGGCGACGATGCTGGCCGGCACCGCCCAGGCGCGGCCGGGCGATGCCGGTTACGACCCCGACTACGGCCAGGCCGGCGAATACGGGGTCGGCACCCTGGACGAGCGGGTCGCGAAGCTGGAGAAGCGGCTGTCCGGGGAAGCAGTGCTGGAAATGTCCAACCGGCTCGACCAGCTGCAGGCGGATGTCCAGCGCCTGCAGGGTACGGTGGAGGAACTGACCCACGAGTTGGAAACGGTCAAAAAGCAGCAGAAGGATTTGTACACCGACCTGGACCAGCGCTTGTCCGGTGCCAACCCGGCGCAGCCGCCGGCCCAGCCCGACGCGGGGACGGAGCCGCCGTCGGCGGAGCCAGCGCCTCCCCCGGTCGCTCCGCCACCGCCGACCCCGTTGGTGGGCATGCCGCCCCCGCGTCCACCGGTCGCCGATGCGGCGGCCGATTCGGCCGCCCGCAAGTCGGCTTACGACAAGGGCTTCAACCTGCTGAAGGACAGCAAGTATCCGGAGGCGGTCAAGGAGTTCAAGAAATTCCTGGGGAGCTACCCGTCGGGCGAATACGCCGACAATGCCCAGTACTGGATGGGCGAGGCCTATTACGTGATGCGCGACTTCCCGTCGTCGCGGGAAGCCTTCCGCAAGGTCATCAAGGACTTTCCGCAGAGCCCCAAGGCCGCCGACGCCCAGTTGAAGCTGGGCTACATCGAGTACGACACCAACCAGTGGGCCAACTCCCGCAGCCTGCTCAACGACGTGGTGAAGAACTATCCGGGTTCCAACGCCGCCCAGCTGGCTTCCAAGCGGCTGGCCAAGATGAAGCAGGAAGGGCGTTAGTGGTAGGTTGGGCTAGGCGCAGCCTGGCCCAACAGCCTTGTTGCCCGTGAACCAAGAACTCCGCATCACCGAAATCTTCTATTCCCTTCAGGGGGAGTCGCGCACGGCGGGCTGGCCCACCGTGTTCGTCCGGCTCACCGGTTGTCCGCTGCGCTGCGTCTATTGCGACACCGCCTATGCCTTCAGCGGCGGCGACAGGCGAACGGTGGCGGCGATCCTGGAGGAGGTGGGCGGCTACGCGCCCCGCTATGTCTGCGTCACCGGCGGCGAACCCCTGGCGCAGAAAGCCTGCCTGACCTTGCTGACCGAACTGGCCGAGCGCGGCTATGAGGTCTCCCTGGAAACCGGCGGCGCCATGGACGTGGCGGAGGTGGACCCCCGCGTGGTCAAGGTGATCGACCTCAAGACCCCCGCCTCCGGCGAGCGGCACCGCAACCGCTATGAAAACCTGGAGCACCTGACGCCGCAGGACCAGGTCAAGTTCGTGATCATGGACGAGGGCGACTATTGCTGGGCCGTCGGACAACTGACCGAACACCGGCTGGCGGAGCGCTGCGAAGTGCTGTTCTCGCCGGCTTTGGGCTACCAGAACCCCACCGAACTGGCCGAAGCCATCCTGCGCGACCGTCTGCCCGTGCGGTTCCAGCTGCAGCTCCACAAGCTGCTGTGGGGAAACGCGCCGGGAAAGTGAGGCGGCGTCACCGGCCGCCATCGATCGCCACGGATCAGGAACGAACTGGATGCTGCATACCCTCGCCATCTCCAACTACCGCTCGCTGCGCAACCTGGTGGTTCCCCTGGGAAGGCTGAATGTCGTCACCGGCGCCAACGGCTGCGGCAAGTCCAATCTCTACCGGGCCTTCCGGCTGCTGAGCGAAACCGCCCTGGGCGGCGCGGTGGCGTCCATTGCGCGGGAAGGCGGCCTGCCTTCGGTGCTGTGGGCGGGGCCAGAATCCTTCGGCAAATCCGTCAAGCGCGGAGCACATCCCGTTCAGGGCGGGCGGCGGCGGGAGCCGGTCCATCTGTGCATGGGATTCGCGGGCGACGATCTGAGCTATGCGGTGGATTTCGGGCTGCCGTCGCCGCCCTTCGGAAGTTTCGGCCTGGATCCCGAGATCAAGCGGGAAGCGATCTGGCACGGCGCAGTGCTACGCAAGGCCAATGCCGTGGTAGAGCGCCGGAATTCGGAGATCAGTAACCGCGCCGAAGGCAACCGGTGGGAGGTGATCGCCCAGCATGTGCCGGCTTACGAGAGCCTGCTCACCCATGTCGCCGATCCCCGTTCGGCCCCGGAAGTGCTGCTGTTGCGGGAATCCATCCGTTCCTGGCGGTTCTACGATCACTTTCGCACCGACGCCGACGCGCCGGCGCGCCAGATTCAGGTCGGTACCCGCACGCCGGTTCTGAGCCATGACGGACGCGATGTTGCCGCGGCTTTGCAGACCATCCGCGAAATCGGCGACGGCACCAGGCTCGACGAGGCGGTGGCTGACGCTTTCCCCGGCGCTTACGTGGAGGTGACCGCAGACAATGGCCGGTTCGCCATCGAATTCCACCAGGACGGCCTGCTGCGGCCGCTGACCCAGGCCGAACTGTCCGACGGGACCTTGCGTTATCTATTGTGGGTGGCGGCCTTGCTGACGCCCAGGCCGCCGCAGCTCATGGTGCTCAACGAGCCGGAAACCAGCCTCCACCCGGATCTCATGCCGGCTCTTGCCCGGTTGATCGAAATGGCCGCGGAGCGCTCCCAGATTCTGGTGGTATCCCACTCCGCGCCGTTGATCGCCGCGCTGGGCCGGATCAAAAACAGCGATGCGATCCGGCTTGTCAAGGAGCTTGGGGAGACGCAGATCGAGGGCCAGGGGCCGTTGGACGCCCCGCCCTGGCACTGGCCGGACCGGTGAGCCGGCGGCCGGGTCAGCGAAAGTCCTGCACGCTCCACACCCGCCCGTCCGGCTTGGTGTAAAAGCCGCAGGCGACCTGGGTGTAGTCGGGGTTGCTCATGTTGATGTAGTGGCCATGAGCAGACCCGATGCCCGGGCCCTCGTCCCACATCATCTGCAAACAGCCGCCGATCATGGATTCCGCAGGGCCCGGCCAGTTGGGGCATTCGTTCTGGGCCCATTCGTCGCACTGTCGGAAAGCGCCGTGGGGCTGGCCGCTGGCGGCATCGCTCTCAGTCTGGCCGTCGGCGCAGGCTTCGGCAGCGGTCCAGCGGGCGAGGGGCGCCAGGCTGAGGGTGGCGCGGTAGCCGTTGATGGCGTCCACGCAGGTCTGGGCGGCGGATTGAGCGGGGACGCTGCCCCAGGTCCCCGCCAGTGGAAGCGCGCCCTTGCGCACCTCTTGCAGTTGGAATTCCAGATCGGCCGGGCCGTCGCTGTTGGCGTTCCGCAATCGGAAGGTCCGGGTGGCGGGATGGTAGAGCCCCAAAGTCGCAGTGCCGTCGCCGTCCCAATCCCCCACCACGGGAAGCCAGCCACGGGCGTTCCCCTCGGCCTCGATACGGGCGAGGATGTCGGCCGGTCCGGTGCCGTTCTGGTTGCGCAGGTGAAAGGACCCGGTCTTGGGGTCGTACAGCCCCACGCTGTCGGTGCCGTCGCCGTCCCAGTCGCCGGCCACCGGGCGCCAGTTCTTCCCGACACCTTCGATGGCGAATTTCAGGTCGGCCGGCCCACCGGTGTTGCCGTTCTTGAGATGAAAGATGCGGCGGGCAGGATCGTAGACGCCCACCGAGTCCTTGCCGTCTCCGTCCCAATCGCCGGCGACGGGAAACAGGCCGGTCCTCACGCGCTGCAGCTGAAAATTCAACTCGGCGGGTCCGGCGGAATTTGGATTGCGCAACAAAAACCGCCGGTTGGCGGGACGGTACAGCCCGACGCTGTCGACGCCATCGCCATCCCAGTCCCCGCTCAGCGGCAGCCGGCCGTTCCCCGCAAGGCGGAAGCCGAAATCCACGGTGCCCGCGCTCAGCGCACTGCGCAGCCCGAACGCGGCGGTCGCCGGCGTGTAGACGCCGACGGTTTGGCCATCGGCGAGCGGGGCGGTAGCGACCGAAGCGAGCCACAACGCCGCGACCAGGCGTAGCGGGCGGCGGCGCGCCCGGTCACTGTCAGCCGGCGCGGACAGCCGCGGGGCCGGCAGGGGAAGAGGAATGCGGATCATGGGCTGCCTCCGGTCGTCCGATGGATCGTGCGACCACGCCATCGGAGACGTGGTCGCCCTCGCGATGCCGTCCTCGGCCTGGAGCGGCCCGGCCAACCCAGGACTGTGGCCCCGGGCCGCATATTGCCCCCTTCCCCCTTCGGGAGTCCGAGAGGATTCGCTCTCGACAGGATAGCGGCTCGGAGCCGGGGAAAGAGGTGCCGGCCAGCCCGCGCCCGACAAACCGCTGACCGGGAAACCCGCGGGGAGTTAGTTGGAGGGGCTGTTGCCCCGTTCGCCACAGCAGCCCAGTTCCAGTCCGGAACGTTGCGCCAGAAAGATCGCGGTATAGAGAGCGGTGGCAAGCAGCGGAAGGGCGACCAGGGCCGGGGGTTTGACCGAGCCGGAGAAGACCAGCAGCAGGGACGAGATGACCAGCAGGCTGGTGTGGAGCGGATAGGCCAGGAGTTGATTGGCGAGGAGCTGCTTGTTCATGGTTGCATAACCGTGTTCTGGATAAGTGCTTCTAGTGGTGAGCTTCAGGAATCAGCCGGTGGCTGGTGCGGTTATTATCGCGGAAACCGGAGTCGCCCGCCTCACACCGCCTGCAGTCCGGCGCTCCCGCCGATTTTACCAGCAGGACCGGCCCCGCTTCGCCGGTTTGACCGATGGCGAGGGTTCCCCGGTGATTTCGGGAGCTTTTCCGTCCGCGCGCCGGTCGAACGGGAGCTATCGAAGCGCCGCCCCAATCGGCTAGAATGCTGCACTACCCTCCTTCCGCAACTGGTCTCTAAGTCTATGGCCATCCTCACGATTCTCGAATTTCCCGATGCCCGGCTGCGCAAGAAGGCGGCCCCCGTGGAGGCCGTCGACGACGGAATCAGGAAACTGGTCGACGACATGCTGGAGACCATGTATGCGGCACCGGGTGTCGGCCTGGCCGCGACCCAGGTGAATGTCCACAAGCGGATCATCGTGATTGATGTCTCCGAGGAAAAAGACCAACCACTCTGTTTCATCAATCCGCGGCTGCTTTCCACGTCGGGTGAGGAAGAAATGGACGAAGGCTGTCTGTCGGTGCCGGGCATTTTCGAGAAGGTCAAGCGGGCCCAGCAGGTCACGGTGGAAGCGCTGGACCGGGACGGCAAGACTTTCGAGATGGATGCCGACGGTCTGCTGGCGGTATGCATCCAGCACGAGATCGACCACCTGGTGGGCAAGCTGTTCGTCGACTATCTGTCGCCCCTCAAGCGCCATCGCGCCAAGAAGAAGCTGGAAAAAGACCGCAAGACCAAAGCCGGCCACGGCGAATCCAAGGCCTCGCCGGTCGCCATCTGATCCCCTCCGTCCGGCGCCGGTTGCGCCGGTCCGCCCCGTTCTCATCATGAAGATCATCTTTGCCGGGACCCCGGAATTTGCCGTGCCCAGTCTCCAGGCCCTGCTGGATTCGCCCTATCCGGTGGCGGCGGTCTATACCCAGCCGGACCGGCCCGCCGGCCGCGGCCGCAAGCTCACTCCCAGCCCGGTCAAGCAGCTGGCGCTGCGCCACGGGATCCCAGTGCTGCAGCCGGAATCCCTCAAGCCCGAGGAGGAACAGCAACGGCTGCGCGGCTGCGGCGCCGACCTGATGGTGGTGGCCGCCTACGGGCTGATCCTGCCCAAGGCGGTGCTGGCCATCCCGCGCTTGGGCTGCGTCAACGTCCACGCCTCGCTGTTGCCGCGCTGGCGCGGGGCGGCGCCGATCCAGCGGGCGATCGCCGCCGGCGATGCCGAAACCGGGGTCACCATCATGGTGGTCGAGCCCAAGCTGGATTCGGGGCCGATGCTGAGCAAGGCCAGCCTGGCCATCCTGCCGGGCGAGACCGCCGGAGAGCTGCACGACCGGCTGGCGCGACTGGGCGCCCGCGCACTGGCCGAGACCCTGCCGTCCATTGCCGCACGAACTGCCATCGCCGAGCCCCAGGACGAAGCGCGGGTGACCTACGCGGCGAAGCTGGACAAGGCCGAAGCCGAACTGGACTGGACGCAGCCGGCGCCGGTCCTGGAACGGCTGGTGCGCGCCTACAACCCCTGGCCGGTGGCGCAGACCAGCCTGGACGGCGAGGCGATGCGCATCTGGCGGGCGGAAGCCCTGGCCGGCCCGGTGACCCTGGCTCCCGGCGGGATCGAGCCGGGCAACGGCAAGACCCTGGAGGTCGCCACCGGCGGCGGGGTGCTGCGCATCCTGGAGCTGCAGATGCCCGGCGGCAAGCGCATCGCCGCAGCCGATTTCCTCAATTCGCGCGATCTCGGCGGCCGCCGCCTGGGTGGGTCTTGAGCAGCCGCGCAGTTGCCGCAGCCATTCTGGTGCGGGTGCTGGCCGACGGCCGGTCGCTGACCGCAGCCCTCGAAGAATCCCTGCCCGCCATGCCTAAGGAAGCTGACCGCGCCTTCGTCCAGAATCTGGCCTTCGGAGTGCTGCGCTGGCACGGACGGCTCGATGCCATCCTGCGGCGGCTGGCGGCCAAGCCGATCCGCGACGAGCAGGTCAGGATGCTGGCGCTGCTGGGGCTTTACCAGCTGGAATACACCCGGGTGAAGCCCTATGCGGCGGTCGCCGAAACCGTGGCGGCGGCCGGGCGCAAGGATTGGGCGCGGAGCCTGCTCAACGGCGTTCTGAGGAATTACCAGCGCCGCCGCGAAGAATTGCTGGCGGCGGCCGATGCCGGCGAAGCTGCCCGCCACGCGCATCCCGAATGGCTGCTGGAGCGGCTCCGCGCCGATTGGCCGGGGGATTATCCGGCCCTGCTGGAGGCCGCCAACCGCCAGGCACCACTGACGCTACGAGTGAACCGCCGCCGTTGCGGCCGCAACGATTACCTGGCCCGGCTGGCACAGGCCGGCATCGAGGCGGCACCGGCGCAGACCGCCCTCGACGGCGTGATCCTGGCACAGCCGCAGGGGGTGGAGAAGCTGCCCGGTTTCGCCGAGGGCTGGGTTTCGGTGCAGGACGAGGCGGCCCAGCTGGCGGCACCGCTGCTGGAGGTGGCGGCAGGCCACCGGGTGCTGGACCTGTGTGCCGCACCCGGCGGCAAGACCGTGCACCTGCTGGAAACCGCCGAACCGGGCGAACTGGTGGCGGTGGACATCGAGCCGGCCCGGCTCGCCCGCATCGAGGCCAATCTGGCGCGGGCCGGACTGCGGGCCACTGTGGTGGCGGGCGACGCGGCGCAGCCGGGCTGGTGGGACGGGACAGGTTTCGACCGGATTTTAGTGGACGCGCCTTGTTCGGCCACGGGCGTGATCCGCCGCCATCCCGACATCAAGTGGCTGCGCCAGCCCGGCGACATCGCCAACCTCGCCCGCCAGCAGGCCCGCATTCTGGACGCCGCATGGCCGCTGCTGAACCGGGCCGGAAAGCTGCTGTATGCTACCTGCTCCATCTTGCGGGAGGAGAACGATGCCCAGATCGCCGCGTTCCTGCAGCGTCACCCCGATGCGCGGGAAGAACCGGTCGATGCCGGCTGGGGACGTGCGATGCCGCACGGGCGCCAAATCCTGACCGGGGCGGATGGGATGGACGGCTTCTATTACGCGCGGCTGGTCAAGGAACCGGGATGAGCCCTTCCCGCGCCGGCGTCGGCGCCGTCCTGCTGGCGGCGGGTGCCGCCTTCGCCGCCACGGACTCGCCCCGCATCGTCCGGGCCGAACTGGTACGCGAGGGCGAGCGGCATCTGCTGAACGCCGATGTGGAGTACCGCTTCAGCGACGCCGCCACCGAAGCGCTGCAGAACGGGGTGCCGCTGACCCTGCAGCTGAATTTGCAGGTCTCCCGCGAGCGCCGCTACCGGTGGGACGAGACCGTGGTGGACGAACACTGGTCGTTCCGGCTGCGCTACCATTCCCTGGCCAAGCTCTATCAATGGGTGGAGGAGGACGGCCGGGCACCGCGCGGCTTCGCCAGCCTGGCGGCCTTGCTGGAAGAAATGGGGGCGGTGCGGCGGCTGGAAGTACCCGGCGCCGGTGTCCTGGTCCCCGGCCAGTCCTACCAGGCTCGGCTGGCGGTGTCCCTGGACATCGAATCCCTGCCCCTGCCGCTGCGGCCCGTGGCCTACCTGTCGCCCGCCTGGTATCTCGCCAGCCCCTGGTTCCCATGGTCCTTCGTCGACTGAAGCCCCCCGTTAGCCTCACCATCGCGGTGCTGTTCGCCGCCATCGTGGCGTCGCTGCACCTGATGAGTTCGGCGACCCAGGACAGCTCCCGGCTGGGCCAGCTGTATTCCTCGCTGCTGCTGATCAATTCGCTGGGCTCCATGCTGCTGTTGGGGCTGGTGGGCGCCAACGTCTACTGGATGCTCAAGCAGCTCAAGCGCAAGGTGGCCGGCTCCCGCTTCACCGCCCGCATGGTGTTTTTGTTCATCCTGCTGTCGCTGGCGCCGGCCTCCATCGTGTTTTATTACTCGATGCAGTTCCTCCAGCAGAGCATCGACAGCTGGTTCGACGTGCGCATCGACCGCGCCATGGAGGACGCCCTGCAACTGGGCCAGGCGGCCATGGACGAGCAGATGCGCACGGTGCTGCGGCAGACCGAACAGGCCGCCGAGCGGCTGGAGAACGTCCCCGATTCCATGCTGGGCATCACCCTCAGCGAGCTGTACGACACCCCCCAGGATGCCGATTTCACGGTGTTCTCCAAACAGGGCCGCATCGTCGCCGCCAGCGGCGGCAGTGCCGAATCCATCGTGCCCGACCTGCCCAACGAGGGCGTGCTGTTGCAGCTGCGGCGCGGCCGCTCCCACGTCAGCCTGGAACCGGCGGCGGAAGCCGGCGAGGGCTTGCGCATCCGCGCGGTGGCGGTGGTCAACGCCCGCGACGAGAGTTATTTCCTGCAGACCCTCTATCCCGTCCCGCGCCGGCTGGCGGAGCTGGCGGACACCGTGGAATCCGCCTTCGTGCATTACAAGGAGCTGAATTATCTGCGCAGTTCCCTCAAGGCCAGCTTCTCGCTGACGCTTTCGCTGGTGCTGCTGCTGAGCCTGTTGGCCGCCATCTGGAGCGCCTTCGCCAGCATCCGCCGCATCGTCGCCCCGGTGCGCCGGCTGGTGCAGGGCACCCGGGCGGTGGCGGAGGGCGATTACGAAAAGCGGCTGCCGGTGAAGAGCAAGGACGAACTGGGATTTCTGGTGGAATCCTTCAACGTCATGACCGCCAAGCTGGCCCGCGCCCGCGACGAGGCCCACAATTCGCGCCAGGAGGTGGAGCGGCAGCGCGCCTACCTGGAGACCCTGCTGGGCAATCTGTCCTCCGGCGTGCTCAGCTTCGACAGCCGGCTCAAGCTGCAGACCGCCAACCACGCCTCCGGTGTGATCCTGAACGCCGATCTGCCGGCGCGCATCAACACGCCGCTGGCCAAGCTGGCGGAACTTTACCCTCATCTGGCCGATGCCCTGGCCCTGGTGGGTGAGCGCGGCATGCGCGACAAGCCCTGGCAGGAAGAAATCACCCTGGTGGGGCCGGAAGGCCGCCAGCACCTGCTGTGCCACGGCACGCCCCTGCTGAACGGCGACCGCCAGTGGCAGGGCGCGGTGGTGGTGTTCGACGACGTCACCGAACTGATCCGGGCCCAGCGCAGCGCCGCCTGGGGCGAGGTGGCCCAGCGGCTGGCCCACGAGATCAAAAATCCGCTCACCCCCATCCAGCTGTCGGCGGAACGCTTGCGCCACAAGCTCGGGGGGGCTTTGGGGGAGGCCGAGGCCGAGGTGCTGGACAAGTCCACCCGGACCATCGTGCAGCAGGTGGAAGCCATGAAGACCATGGTCAACGCCTTCGCCGAATACGCCAAGCCGGCCCGCATCCAGCTCCAGCCGGTGCAGCTCAGTCAGCTGGTGGAAGAGGTGGTGGCGCTGTATCCGCCCAAGTCAGGGGTGCGCTTCGAGCTGCAGCTGAGCGAGGGACTGCCGGCCATTTCGGCCGATCCCGTGAAGCTGCGCCAGGTGCTCCACAACCTCATCAAGAACGCCCAGGAAGCCGCCGAGGGCGAAGGGCTGATCCAGTTGCTGACCCGGATGGTGCCCGACCGCTATCATTGCTGGATCGAACTGCTGGTGCGGGACAACGGTCCGGGGGTGGCGCCGGAACAGGCGGATCGGGTGTTCGAGCCCTACGTCACCACCAAGACCAAGGGGACCGGGCTGGGCCTGGCCATCGTCAAGAAGATCATCGAAGAACACGGCGGCACCATCCGCCACGATGCCGGCTACCGGGGCGGCGCGGGTTTCATCATCCGCCTGCCGTTGCCCGACACCGTCGCTACCTCGGAGAATGTGATCCATGGTTAAGGCTTATGTATTGGTGGTGGATGACGAGCCGGACATCCGCCAGCTGCTGCAGGAAATCCTCAGCGACGAAGGCTACGAGGTGGCGGTGGCCGAAAACGGCGCGGCGGCACGGGCGCAGCGTTCCGGGCGCCGGCCGGATTTGGTGCTGCTGGACATCTGGATGCCCGACGAGGACGGCATCAGTCTGCTCAAGGACTGGCTGGCGGACGGACTGGACTGCCCGGTGATCATGATGTCCGGCCATGCCACGGTGGAAACCGCGGTCGAGGCGACCCGGCTGGGCGCTTACGATTTTCTGGAGAAGCCGCTGTCGCTGGCGAAACTGCTGTTGACCGTGGAACGGGCACTGGAAAACGCCCGCCTCAAGCAGGAGAACATCGGCCTGAGGCGCCGCGTCGAGGCCCCGCTGGAGCCGGTCGGCCGCAGCGCCGCGGTGGAGCGGCTGAAGGAACAGGTCAAGCGCCTGGCCCAGCACAGCGCCAGCCTGCTGCTGCTGGGCGAGCCCGGCTGCGGCAAGGAGACCCTGGCGCGCTATCTCCACGCCCACAGCAACCAGCGCTCCGGACCCTTCGTCGATGTCGGCGTCGGCGGCATCGCGCCGGAGATGTCGGCGGTGGACTTCTTCGGCCGCGAGGACGCCGGCAAGATCAGCAGCGGCTTGCTGGAGCGGGCGCACGGCGGCACCCTGTTCCTCGACGAGGTCGCCGACATGCAGGAGGAGACCCAGGTGCGGCTGCTCAGCGCGCTGGATTCCGGCAGCTTCATGCGGGTGGGCGGCAACACCCCGGTGCGGGTGGACGTGCGACTCATCGCCTCGACCCGCAAGGCGCTGGAAGACGAGGTGCGGGCTGGCAGCTTCCGCCGCGAGTTGTACGACCAGCTCAGCGTGGTGAGTCTCCGGGTGCCGCCGCTGCGGGAACACAACGAGGACGTGCCGGAGCTGTTGCGGTTCTACGTGGACTGGTTCGTCACCCGGGAAAAGCTGCCGTTCCGGCGCTTCCCGGTGCCGGTGCAGAACTTCCTGCGCCACTATCCCTGGTACGGCAACGTGCGCGAGCTGAAAAACCTGGTGCAGCGTCTGCTCATCCTCGGCAGCGGCGAGGAAGTCGGGCTGGACGAGGTCAAGGCGGCCCTGGGCGAACAGCCGGCGCGCCGCGATGGCGGCGGCCAGCAGGCGCCGGACTACTACGAATTGCCGTTGAAAGATGCCCGCGAGCGCTTCGAGAAGGACTATTTGGAATACCATCTGGAAAAATACGGCGGCAGCGTGGCCCGGCTGTCCCAGGCCATCGGCCTGGAGCGCACCCATCTGTACCGCAAGCTGAACACCCTGGGGATCAAGTTCCGCGAGAAGAAATGAAACCACCGGCGGCCGGCCGGTTCCCCATCGATTTTGTCAACCGATCAAGGTGCCATCCATGCCCAAATACGATTATCTGTGCGAAGCCAACGGCCGCGTGGTCGAGGTGAGCCATTCCATGAACGAACGGCTCGCCACCTGGGGCGAAGTTTGCGAGCGGCTCGGGATACCGGCGGAAGAAACGCCTGCCGACAGCCCGGTGAAGAAGCTGATCACCGGCGGTGGGGTGGTTCGCTCCGGCGTGCTGAAAAACCCGGAAGTTCCGCCCTGTCAGACCGGCGCGCCCTGCTGCGGGGCCAATAGTTGCGGATTCGCCTGAGGGCGTCGAAGCGGAAGCCCCATTCGCCGTTCCGTCGCTCTCACGGTGAGCCGATCTCTCGGACGGAACGGTGCTCGAGGGAAACTTCGTAGCGCTTGTGACGCTCGTCTTCCACGATTAGGCTCCGTCCATCCTGGCTCAGGGCGAGACGGACGATGAACACGTCTTGGACGTCCTCTTCCTCGCTGGGGTCGTAATCGACCGAATAGACCTGCAGGGTCCAACATTCCTTTCCGGTCGCCTCGTCAAGCGCTGCGATGACTCCGCCATTGCGGGCGAATCCGCGGCTCTTGGCGCCTGCTACGACCTCATAGCGAATTCCCGACTGGGAAACCGGTTCGACTTTGGGTACACGTCGCTTGAAAGATTCCATCTCTTCACCCTTTTGTGTTTGCCGTGTTTGCGATGCGCCCCTCGGGTCCGTGGCCGGGCAAGGACCAGAGGTCCAGGCCGTCAGACAGCCGATGAGCATCGGCGCTGCCGGCCATCGCGGCGGGATCCGGGAGGGGGGCTTCATTTGTACACGGATTTGAAGGTCGCCTCGGGCAGAATTCCGGCCATATCGGCCGCGAAATACCCCCAGCTGTCGGCGTTGTTGATGGCCTGCTTGCTCGTGAAGCTGAAAAACCTAGGGGCCTTGAGCAGGCTTGATCTGTACAGGTGAGTCAAGTTTTCAGGCGGCCAGTGTTGCCGCCTCGATGAGTCGATCGATGGCTTGGCTGGCTTGAACCAGGACACGAGGT
>Ga0233425_10005566_pt1 | contig 19738 bp, 18 predicted proteins | sample Watercolumn_Towu_2_FD_181712 | JGI IMG/M metagenome (GOLD analysis project Ga0233425, IMG submission 181712) | Freshwater microbial communities from Lake Towuti, South Sulawesi, Indonesia - Watercolumn_Towuti2014_140_MG | ecosystem: Environmental > Aquatic > Freshwater > Lake | place... | reverse complement strand
GCCCTGGCCCAGGGCGCCCTCGGCCAGGATCTGCCGGGCGGCGTTGAGGAGATTGCGCGGGCCATCCGCATCCGCGTCGGAGGCGTTGCGCTGGGCTCCCACCAGCACCACCGGCTTGTCGCTCTTCAGTGTCAGATCGAGGAAGTAGGCGGTCTGGTCGAGGGTGTCGGTCCCGTGCAGGACGATCGCCCCGCGGATGCCGGGATCGGCGAGGAGCGCGTCGATCCGGCGGGCCAGCGCCGGCCAGCGGTCCGGGCCCATGTAATCGCTCGGCACGTTGCTGAACTCGGTGACCTCGATGGTGGCGATGTCCTTGAGCTTGGGCACCGCCGCGACGAGATCCTCGCCGGACAGGGCCGGAACCGGCGCGTGGGTCGTCGGATCGAGCTTCATCGCGATGGTGCCGCCGGTCGCCACCACGGCGATCCGCGGCGGCTCGGCGAGAGCCGGCCCGGCGGAGAGCGCGATCAGGGCGGCGAAACCGAGAGCGGTCAGGTGTCCGGCGGTCCCAGCGGTCTTCGTCATCGTACGCGCGTCCTCTCCCGTACACGGCCGGTCGTCGGGCCGGCCTGGGGACGACCATGCGCGTACGCGGAAAAACCCTCAACCCGGCCCGATCCGGATCTCCGCCAGAACCGGCAGATGATCCGACGCCTGCCGCGCCAGCGGGGTGTCTACCACCGCGACGCGCTCGACGGCGACGTGCTCGCTCACGAAGACATGGTCGATGCGCAGCAGCGGGAAGCGGCTCGGGAAGCTCGCCCCGCCGCGCCGCCAGCGCCGCTCCCCGGTGAGCCGCCGCGCATCGGTCAGGCGTCGGCTCAGGCGGCGGTAGGCCCGCGACCAGCCCGTGGCGTTGAAGTCGCCGAGCAGGACCGTCGGCGCGCGGCAGGCGGGATCGCCGAGCCAATCGGGCCCGAGCAGCGCCTCGGCCTGGGCGATGCGCTCCGCGCCGAGCAGCCCGAAATGCGTGGTGAGCACCTGGATCGCGGCCCCGCCCGCCGTCATCTCGACCCAGAGGGCGCCGCGCGGCTCCAGGCCGGGGCGCCGCAGCAGGCCGGGCAGGGGGCCGGCGCGCCTGAGCCGCGAGGGGAGGTGGGTGAGCAGGGCGTCGCCGTAGCGTTCCTCCTCGATGTGCAGGGCTGGGTGAAAATGCGAGAACATGCCGACGAGCCGAGCGATCTCCTCCGCCTGATCCAGGCCGCCGGTGCGCGGGCGTCCGACATCGACCTCCTGCAGGGCGACGATGTCGGGCTCCAGGGCAGCGATCACCCGCGCGACCCGCTCCGGCGCCACCCGCCCGTCGGTGCCGCGGCAATGGCGGACGTTGTAGGTGAGCAGGCGCAAGCGCCGCGCGGCCGCCGGGAGCGCCGCTTCCCCCGCCCTCAGCGACCGCTCTCGCGTCTGCCCTTCGATCTGTTCCGCCCGCACGCCCTCTCCCCCCGGCCGATTCCCGCGCAACTCCGTCCGCCAAGGATTGGAGAGGCGCGCCAACCGAACGCCGGGACCGGCCAACCGATCCCGGATCGCCCCGCCGCCCGCGCGGCAAAACCGCGCCGGCGGCCGTTTTCCGTGACCGGCGGAACCGCATCGGGGATCACCTCTTTCGAATGGGCGAGGGTGCGCTGCGGCGCCGAAGGCGGGACCGGATGAAGGCGATGCGGACGAGAGAGGCGCGGCAAGGGGCGTGGCAACGGGCGCGGCAAGGCGCGCGCGAGGCATGAGGACCGAGGACGCCAGCGCCCGCTACGTCGACCTCGACGCCTGGGGCGGTCTCGACATCCTCCAGGCGCTCTGGGAGGGCCAGCTCGCGGCTGTCGCGGCGGTGGGGCCGGCCCTGCCGGCGATCGACGCGGCGGCGCGGGCCGCGGAGCCGGGCCTGCGCGAGGGCGGGCGGCTGGTCTATGCCGGAGCGGGAACCTCCGCGCGGATCGGCGTGCAGGACGGGGCGGAACTGCCGCCGACCTTCGACTGGCCGGAGGCGCAGCTCGGCTTCGCCATCGCCGGCGGGGAGGGCGCCCTGCTGCGCGCCGTGGAGGATGCGGAGGATTCCGCCGCCGACGCCGCCGCCTGGATCGACCGCGCCGGAATCACCCCCCGCGACGTCGTGGTGGGGCTCGCCGCCAGCGGATCGACGCCGTTCACCGTCGAGGCGCTGAAGGCCGCCCGCAGCCGCGGCGCCGTCACCGTCGGCATCAGCAACAACCCCGAGGCGCCGATCCTGCGCGAGGCCGCCCACGGCATCCTCGCCGCCACGGGCGCCGAGGTGCTGGCGGGCTCCACCCGCATGAAGGCGGGCACGGCGCAGAAGGTGATCCTCAACCTGTTCTCGACGCTGGTGATGATCCGGCTCGGCCGGGTCTATCGCGGGCGGATGGTGGCGATGCGCGCGACCAACCGGAAGCTGCGCGCCCGCGGCGTCGCCATGGTCTCCGAGCTCGCCGGCTGCCCGGCGGAGACCGCCGCCGACGCCCTGACGCGGGCCGAAGGCGACATCAAGCGCGCCGTGCTGATCGCCGGGGGGATGAGCGCGATGCGGGCCGACGACCTGCTCCTGCGCCACGACGGCAACCTGCGCCGGGCACTTCGCGAGGTGGGGCGATCATGAGTGCGACGACCTTCATGGCGCGAGAGATCGCCGAGATCCCCGCCGCCGCCGAAGCGGTACTGGCGGCGGGCGAAGCCGCCCGCATCGGCGCGACGCTCAGGGCCAGGACATTCCCGTTCGTGGTGGTGTGCGGGCGGGGCAGTTCGGGCCATGCCGGCGTGCATCTGCGCTACCTGATCGAGACGCGGCTCGCGCTGCCGGTCTCGGCGGCGGCGCCCTCGGTGGTGACGGGCTATGCCCGCCCGCCGCAGGTCGCCGGGGCGCTCTTCATCGTCGTGTCGCAATCGGGCCGCTCACCCGATCTCGTCGCGGCGACGCAGGCCGCGCGGGCCGGCGGCGCGCTGACGCTCGCCCTCGTCAACGATCCCGATTCGCCGGCCGCGCGGGCGAGCGATCTCGTCCTGCCGATCCTCGCCGGACCGGAGCGGGCGGTCGCCGCCACCAAGACGGTGACGAATTCGGCCATCGCCGGTGCGGCGCTGGTGGCCGCCTGGGCCGGTGACCGCGAGCTGGACCAGGGGCTTTCCGCCCTGCCGGAGCGCCTGAACTGCGCCCGCGCCCTCGACTGGTCCGCCTGGAGCGACGATCTCGCCGCCGCGCCCGCGGCCTTCGTCACCGGGCGCGGCCACGGCCTCGGTCCCTTGCGCGAAATCGCCCTCAAGCTCGCCGAGACCCTGCGCCTGCCCGCACTCGGCTACTCGGCGGCCGAACTGCGCCACGGTCCGCGCGCCTCCGTCTCCGCCGCGACGCCGGTCCTGGCGCTGCGCCAGGCCGATCCGCTGGCCGAGGGCGTGGACGACCTCGTGCGCGATCTGACCGAGGACGGCCTGCGGGTCCATGCCTGCGGCGGTCCCCGCGGCACGCTGCCCTGGCTCGGCGACGATCACCCGGCCTGCGATCCCATCGCCATGCTGGTGCCGGCCTACCGCGCCATCGAGGCCGAGGCCCGCCGCCGCGGCCTCGACCCGGACAAGCCGGCCGGTCTCACCAAGGTCACGGAGACGCTGTGATGATTCCGGATTTCGAAAAGGCGAGCCTTTTCGCGGGTCCAGGGCGGAGCCCTGGAATAGCGTCGGGGCGCTGCCCCGATCCCCTGCCGAAGGGGTGACCCCTTTGGGATCCCGGGACGACCGAGCGATCGGTGCGGAGCGCATCTTCGATGGCGAGCGGATGCTCCGCGACCGCGTCGTCGTGCTGCGCGGCGGACAGATCGCCGACATCACCGCCGATCCACCCGCGGACCTGCCCCTCGTGCGGCTGCCGGCGGGCGCGGTCCTGGCGCCGGGCTTCATCGACCTTCAGGTCAATGGCGGCGGCGGTGTGCTCCTCAACGACGATTCCAGCGTCGCCGGCATCGCCCGCATCGCCGCCGCACACCGGCAGGGCGGCACCACCGCGCTGCTGCCGACCCTCATCACCGACACGCGGCCGGCGATCCGGGCGGCGATCGAGGGCGTCGCGGCGGCGATCGCGGCGGGCATTCCCGGCATCCTCGGCCTTCATCTCGAAGGGCCGTTCCTGAGCCCGCAGCGGATCGGCATCCACGATCCCGGCCGTCTCGCTGAATTCGGGCCCGGCGACGCCGACCTCATGACCGGATTGGGGACGCGCGGCATCACCCTGGTGACGCTGGCGCCCGAGCGCGTGCCGGCCGGCACGGTGGCCAGCCTCGTCGCCCGCGGCGCGCGGGTCTGCGCCGGGCACACGGCGGATGCGGGCCCCGCGATCCGTGCGGCGATGGCGGAGGGGCTCACCGGCTTCACCCACCTCTTCAACGCGATGTCGCAGATCGGCCCGCGCGAGATCGGCACGGTCGGCATCGCCCTGTCGGAGACGGCGACGTTTGCCGGAATCATCGCCGACGGTCACCATGTCGGCGACGACCAGCTCCGGCTGGCCCTGCGCCTCAAGGGGCATGACCGGCTGATGCTGGTGAGCGATGCCATGCCTCCGGTCGGCGATATCCGCGCGGACACGTCCTTCACCCTGTTCGGCCGCCGCATCGGCCGGACCGGCGACCGCCTCACCGGCGAGGACGGTACCCTGGCCGGCGCGGCGATCACCATGGCGCAGGCCGTGCGCCACATAAGCACCCGCGGCGGCGCCTCCCTCGAGGAGGCCCTGGCCATGGCCTCGCTGACGCCGGCCCGCTTCCTCGGGCTCGACACCCGGCTCGGCCGGATCGCCCCCGGCTTTGCTGCCGACCTCGTCGCGCTCTCCGCCGAGACGGACGTGCTGGCGACCTGGATCGGCGGGGAACAAGCCCCCTGAGCCGCAATTCGCTCCCTCACGGAGCCCGTCAGCCCCGGTTTTTCCAGGGAAAATCGAGACACACGAGCCGTCCGCTTCGAAGCGGACGTTTCGTTCCGGCCATGGCGCTCCCCCTCGCCGGCGGCCCCGCGGCGGCGCGAGGCGCCAACGGCTGATGCGCGACGCGCCGCTCCTGAGCGGTGCCTTCGGCTCAGTCGCCGCGCCGCGTCGCCTGATGTCGCAGGGGCGAACCCCGCGCATCACGGAACGTTGGCGCCGCGCCACTCGACGGAAGCGACCGTGACGGACAGACCCATCGCCGACTACGCCGTGATCGGCGATACCTGCACTACGGCCCTGATCGCCCGCGACGGCTCCCTCGACTGGCTGTGCTGGCCCCGGCACGACGGGCCGGCGGTGTTCCTGGCCCTGCTCGACGGCGAGCGCGGCGGCGCCTGCGGCCTCGTCCTCGACGGTCTGACCGAAACCACCCGCCGCTATCTGCCCGGCACCAACATCCTCGAGACAACCTTCGTCACCGCCACCGGCCGGGCGGTGCTCACCGATTTCATGCCCCTGCACCGTCACGAATCCGTGCCGGAGGAGGGACCGGACGGCCGTGCCCAGGCCCAGGTGATCCGACGCCTCGCCTGCCTGTTCGGCCACGTCTCCGGCCATTGGCGGCTGCGCCCGAGCTTCGACTATGCCCGCGCCCCGACCGAGGTCGTCGCCGAGGGCGGGGCCGGCCTCCGCTTTCGCGGCGGCGGAGACAGTCTTTGCGCCCTCTGCGCCGTCGCGCTCGCCCCCCGTGACGACGGCGCGGAGGGCGCCTTCGCGCTGGCGGCCGGGGGGCGTGCCGACCTCGTGATTGCCCATGGCGACGGGGTCGGCGACGGGGATGGCGACGATCGCGCCGCGGCGGGAGTCCCCGACATGGTGGACGCCTCGCTCGCCGCCACGCGGGACTATTGGGAGGAATGGTCGGGCCGCTGCACCTACGAGGGCCCCTACCGCGAGACGGTCCTGCGCAGCGCGCTCACCCTCAAGCTCCTCACCCACGGCCCCTCGGGCGGGATCGTCGCCGCCGCGACCGCCGGCCTGCCCGAGGCGGTGCCCGGCAATCGAAACTACGATTACCGCTACGTCTGGATGCGGGATGCGAGCTTCACCGTCACCGCCTTCGTCAATCTCGGCTACGACCGCGAGGCGGCCGAGTTCCTGCGCTTCCTGCGCGAGGCCGATGCCAGCCGGGGCCGCAACCTCCACCTGATGTACGCCCTCGACGGTGCGGTGCCGCCGGAGGTGACCCTCGACCACCTGCGCGGCTGGCGCGGCATCGGCCCGGTCAGGATCGGAAACGCCGCGGCGGATCAGGATCAGTACGACATCTACGGCGAGTTCCTCGTGGCCCTCCACGGCTACCTGGAGGCGGTCGAGTATGACCCGCCGGTCAAGGTCAACGACCACCTGCCCGAGGCGCTCGGCCACCTCACCGGCCACATCCTGCGCGCCCGCCACGCCCCCGATCACGGCCTGTGGGAGATGCGCACGCGCAAGCGCCAGAGCCTGCACACCAAGGCGATGCTCTGGGTCGGCCTCGACCGCGCCGTGCAGATCGCCCGCTCCGATCCGAAGCACCGCCTCGCCGACCCGGCCACGATCGAGCGGTGGGAGGCCGCCGCCGCCGAGATCCGGGCGGAGTATCACGCACGCGGCTGGAATCCGACGCGCGGCGCCTACACCATGGCCTACGGCGCGGACGATCTCGACGCGGCGGTGCTGCGCGCCGTGCTGTTCAACGCCTTCGATCCGCACGATCCGCGGGTCGCCAAGACCCTCGAACGGATCAGCGAGGAACTCGGCGCGGGCGACCTCCTCTACCGCTACCGGATCGACGACGGGCTGGAGGGCGACGAGGCGACCTTCACCGCCTGCGCCTTCTGGCGCGTCGGCTGCCTCACGCTGGCCGGCCGGACCGACGAGGCGACCGCCCTGTTCGAGCGGCTGCTGACGCGGGGCAACGATCTCGGCCTGTTCGCCGAGGAGATCGACGCAGAATCGGGCGAGCAGCGTGGGAACGTGCCCCAGGGCTTCACCCACATGGCAGTGATCAACCACGCCGTCCGCCTCGCCGCGACCGGCGGCGAGACCCGGACCGACGAGCCGGATTGCCAGGCGGAGCCCGAGGCGGTTCCGGCGTGAGCGGCCCGGCGTGATCCGCGCCGATCGACACAAACCGGACCGATTGTCGGGTTACCCCGTGCATTCGAGGGTGCGGCGATGCGGAGGCGATCCGATGCGAAGCTACAACCTGTTCCGGCGCCGGGGCGGGGAGGCGCTCTTCTGCGCGGTCCCGGAGAGTTGCGCCGTGCCGCGCTTCGTTGGCGGGCGCCGCTGGACCTTCGGCGGCCGGATCGACGGCAGCGCGAACCTGCCCGCCGGCTTCGACGACCGCGCGGCGGCGACCGCCGTGCGCTTCAACGGCTTCTACCTGTTCCAATGCCTCGACGAGGACGAGACGCGGCGATCGTCCGACGAACCTTGAATGGGTGCTCGATCGCGTCGAGCATTCCTTAACGGCCGGCGTGCCAGACAATTCGGGCCGTCGGACGGGCCGGAGACCGATCATGATCAGCGAGAAGCGCCAGGAGGCTCGCAAGCGCACCTTCCTCAAGGGAAGGATCCACTTCAACAAGGGGGCGTCCAGCATGGACTGCCTCATCCGCGACTTCTCGGAGATGGGCGCTCGGCTGGAACTGAGCGAGACCAACACCCTGCCGGAATCGTTCGACCTCTATATCCCGCAGAAGGAGATGACCCTGCGGTCGAACCTGCGCTGGCGCCGGGGCGACGCGGTGGGCGTCGCCTTCCTGGATGCGCAGAAGCCGGCCTCCCCCGAGCCCACTGCGCCATCCGACCCGGCGATCGCCGTCCTGCTGCGCCGGATTGCCGAGCTGGAGGCCGAGAATGCCGGCCTGCGCTCCGTCATCGCCACCATGGGAACCGGGCTCGCGAGCGGAACCCGGCTCACCTGAGGCGACGCCGCGGGAAGGATCAGCCCGCGCTCTCCAGCGCCGCCCGGATGCGCGCGGCGTGCTCGGCCAGAACGGTGTTGTCGGCCATGCCGCCTTCGTGGCGCTTCAGCGGCACGCCGTCGTGGCGCGGCACGAGGTGGAAATGCAGGTGGAACACCGTCTGCCCGCCGGCCGGCTCGTTGTACTGGAACAGGGTCAGCCCGTCCGCGTCGAAGGCCGCCTTCACGGCGCGTCCGACCCGCTGCACCGTGGCGATCAGCGCCGCGAGCGTCCGGGGCTCGGCGTCGAGCAGCCCGCGCGAGGGCGCCTTCGGGATGACGAGGGTATGGCCCTCGCCCTGGGGCATCACGTCCATGAAGGCGAGGCTGTGCTCGTCCTCGTAGACCTTGTGGCAGGGAATCGCCCCGCGCAGGATCTTTCCGAAGATGTTGTCCGGGTCGTAGGGGGGCATCGCACGGTTCCTCGCAGAGATGGGCGGCAGGTTGCACGGGCCGTCGCCTCGCAGCAACCTCGGCCGCTCCGGCGGCGTTGTCGCCCCCGTGACGGCGGCGCGCCTGGGCGCCTGCCGCGCAGGAGCGGGACATGGCCGAGAGCACGGGTGCGATCTACACGGCGGCAGGCGCCAACCTCGCCATCGCGGCGGCGAAGTTCGTCGGCGCCTTTCTCACCGGCTCGACGGCGATGCTGGCCGAGGGCGCGCACTCGCTGGTGGATACCGCCAACCAGCTCCTGCTGCTGGTCGGGCTGAAGCGGGCGAAGAAGCCGGCGGACGCCAAGCACCCCTTCGGCTACGGGCGCGAGGTGTACTTCTACGCCTTCATCGTCGCCCTGTTCATCTTCCTCGGCGGCGGCATCTTCGCGATCTACGAGGGCGCGCACAAGATCGAGCATCCCGAGCCCGCCGTCGACGCGACCGTGTTCGGCTTTCACCTGTCCGGCTTCTGGACCAACGTCTCGATCCTCGGCTTCGCGATCCTGGCGGAGGGGTATTCCTGCCTCGTCGCGGTCAGGGCGTTTTGGGCCGAGAAGGGCGAGCGCAGCGCGATCACCGCGATCCACCGGAGCAAGGATCCGTCGCTCTACACCATCCTCGTCGAGGACGTCGCCGCGCTGATCGGCCTCGTCATCGCCATGACCGGCGTGGTGCTGGCCCACCTCCTCGACAAGCCGGCGCTCGACGGCTGGGCCTCGATCGGCATCGGCCTCGTGCTGATCGGCATGTCGATCTTCCTGATGATCGAGACCCACGGCCTGCTGATCGGCGAGGCCGCCGACCCGGAGGTGGTGCGCACGATCCAGGCGGCGGTGCGGGAGGAGAGCGCCGTGCAGGGGGTCAACGAGGTGCTGACCCAGCATCTCGGCCCCTCCGACATCCTGGTGAACCTGAGCCTCGATTTCGCCGACGACGTGCCCGCGGGCGAGGTCGAGCGAACGGTGGCGCGGCTGGAGAGCCGCATCAAGGCGACGAGCCGCGACGTCACCCGGGTCTTCATCGAGATCCAGGCGCGGAAGGCGCACGCCGCGGGCCATGTGCCGTCCGTTGCGCCCACCGGCTCCGACGCGGCCCCGCCCGGTTCGGCCGTCCCGGCCTGATCCTCTACCGCTCCACCCCTTCGCGGGCGAGCAGGGCCGCCTTGCGGGCCGTGCCCCAGCGGTAGCCCGAGAGCGCCCCGTCCGAGCGCACCACCCTGTGGCAGGGGATCGCCACGGCGAGCGCGTTGGCGCCGCAGGCCATGGCCACGGCCCGCACCGCGGCCGGCGCGCCGATGGCGCGGGCGATGTCCGCGTACGTCGCGGTGGTGCCGGCCGGGATGCGGCGCAGGGCCTGCCAGACCCGCTGCTGAAAGGCGGTGCCGCCGATGTCGAGCGGAAGGTCGAAGGCGGCCTCCGGCGCCTCGACGAGGCGCACGACCGCGGCCACCGTCGCCGCGAAGGCCGCATCGCCGCCGGCGATCTCCGCCTTCGGAAAACGCGCCGCGAGATCGCGCCGGAGCGTCTCCTCATCGTCGCCGAGGAGGATCGCGCAGATCCCCCGCCCGGTCGCGGCGACCAGGACCCGTCCCAGGGCACAGCTGTCGATCGCGAAGGAGATCCGCTCGCCCGCGCCGCCCTTGCGGAAGGCCGAGGGGTTCATGCCGAGCCGCTCCGCGCCGTCGGCGTAGAACCGGCTCGGCGCGCCGTAGCCCGCCGCATAGACGCTCTCGGTCACGCTTTTCCCCTCGGCGAGGCTGTCGGCGGCGCGGGCCGCGCGGTGCGCCTGCGCGTAGGTCTTGGGCGTCACCCCGGTCACGGCCCTGAAGGTCCGGTGGAAGTGGAACGGGCTCAAGCCGACGGCACGGGCGAGCGCGTCGAGGGTGGGCGGCGTCTGCGCCGCCTCGATCAGCCGGCAGGCGTGGGTGATTTTTTGCGCCAGCTGCCGGGATGGAGCGGCCTGGTCCGGCCGGCAGCGGCGGCAGGGCCGGAAGCCGGCCTCCTCCGCCTCGGCCGGGCCGGCATGGAAGGAGAGGTTGTCGGGCCGCGCTGCCCGCGACGGGCAGCCCGGCCGGCAATAGACCCCGGTGGACCGCACCGCGTAGACGAAGCGCCCGTCGAAGCCGGTATCGCGCGCGGCGACCGCCGCACGCATCCGCGCTTCGGTGAGCGGCGGCTCAAGAGCCGGGACGGCTTCGGGATCGGCGAGCATGGGACGGCTCCAGGAGAGGGGGATGCGGCGATCCTGACGCGGGCACGCGGCCGGCGCATCCCGTCCCTTGCTGTCGAATCCGGATCACGCGGCAAAATCCCGCTCCCTGCAAGCGGCGAGAGGGGCTGACGCCCGTCACGCGGCCGTGCGCCGCTCCACCATCCGCGCCAGGTAGGCGGCACCGAGCGGGATCAGGCTGTCGTCGAAGTCGAAGCTCGCATTGTGCAGCCCCGGTCCCGGCGTCGCGCCGAGCCAGGCATAGGCGCCGGGCACCGCCGCGACCATGTCGGCGAAATCCTCGCTGCCCATGCGCGGCACGGTGTTGGCCTCGACCTTGTCGGAGCCGAACAGCTCGGTCGCGATCTCGGCGGCGGCCGCCGCCTGCGCGGGGCTGTTGTCGAGCACCGAGAAGACGTCGCGCAGGTCCACGGCGATGGTGGCGCCGTAGGCCGCCGCGAAACCCGCCGCCAGCTCGCGGATGCGCCCCGCGATCAGCTTGCGCAGATCGGCGTCGAAGGTGCGCACGGTGCCGGCGAGGTGCGCGCCCTCGGGAATGACGTTGTAGGCCGCGCCGGCATGGATCTGGGTGATCGAGACCACGGCGGATTTCAGCGGGTTGCTGTTGCGGCTGACGATCGACTGCATCGCCTGGGCGAGCCCCGTGGCGATCACGATCGGGTCGATGCCCTGGTGCGGCATCGCCGCGTGCGCGCCGCGGCCGGTGATGCGGATGTCGAAGAAGTCGGCCGCCGCCATGATCGGGCCGGGCTTCACCTGCAGCACGCCGTGCGGCCCGTGCGGCGCGTTGTGGATGGCGTAGATCTCGTCGACCGGAAACTTCTCGAAGAGACCGTCGGCGATCATCGCTCGGGCGCCGCCCAATCCCTCCTCCGCCGGCTGGAACACGAATACGGCGGTGCCGTCGAAATCGCGGGTCTCGGCGAGGTAGCGGGCGGCGCCGATCAGCATGGTGGTGTGCCCGTCATGCCCGCAGGCATGCATCTTCCCCGGCACGGTGGAGCGGTAGGGGAGGTTGGTCTCCTCGGTGATCGGCAGGGCATCCATGTCGGCGCGCAATCCGATCCGGCGGGCGCCCGGCCGGCCCTGCAGAACGCCGACGACGCCGGTCCTGCCCAGCCCCCGATGCACCTCGATCCCGAATTTCTCCAGCTGCTCGGCGACGATCCCCGAGGTGCGGACCTCCTCGAAGCCGATCTCGGGATGGGCGTGGAGATCCCGCCGCAGGGCGGTCAACTCGTCGGCGTATTCACGGATGCGGTCGATCGTGTTCATTCGCTGGCGTCCTCGCAGGTCCGGCGGAAGGGCGACATCGCCTCGTACTCGGCGATGGCCGCGCGCACGTGGCGGCGCTCCCGCTTCAGGTAATCGGCGACGGCACGGGCCAGCGCCGGGTCGGCGATGTCGTGGGCCGAGTACATCGGCACCGGGCGGTAGCCGCGGGCGAGCTTGTGCTCACCCTGGGCGCCGGCCTCCACCCGCTTCAGCCCGCGGGCAATCGCGAAGTCGATGGCCTGATAGTAGCAGACCTCGAAATGCAGGAAGGGGTGATCCTCGAGGCAGCCCCAGTTGCGCCCGTAGAGCGCCGTGTCGCCGATGAAGTTGATCGCCCCGGCGATCGGCCGGCCCGCATTCCTGGCGATCACCAGCAGGATGCGATCCGCCATCCGCTCGCCGATCAGCGAGAAGAAGGTGCGGTTGAGGTAGGGCCGGCCCCATTTGCGGGCGCCGGTATCCTGATAGAACGCGTAGAAGGCGTCCCAATCGGCTTCCGAGATGTCGGCGCCGGTCCTGTGCTCGACCGTGATGCCCCGGCTCAGGGCGTCCCGCCGCTCGCGCCGGATCGCCTTGCGCTTGCGCGACGCGAGCGCCCCGAGGAAGTCGTCGAAGCCGGCATAGCCCTCGTTCAACCAGTGGAACTGCTGATCCATGCGCGGCAGCATCCCGAGCGCCTCCGCCTGCTCGGCCTCCCGCTCGCGCATGAAGGTGGCGTGGATCGAGGAGGCCTCCGTCTCGGCCCGCAGGGCGCGCAGACCCGCGACGAGGGCCGAGGCCGCGGCGTCGGGGTTCTCGCCCGGCGCGACGAGGAAGCGGGGGCCGGTGACGGGCGTGAACGGCACGCTCACCTGGAGCTTCGGATAGTAGCTGCCCCCGGCCCGCTCGTAGGCGTCGGCCCAGCCGTGGTCGAACACGTACTCGCCCTGGCTGTGGGATTTCAGGTAGCAGGGCGCCGCGCCGACGAGCCTGCCCTCGCGCTCGACGCGGACATGCAGCGGCAGCCAGCCGGTGTGGCGGGAGACGCAGCCCGCTTCTTCCAGCGCCGAGAGGAAGGCGTGGGAGGTGAACGGGTTGAAGGTCTCGTCGCCGGCCCCCAGCGTCTCGGGGGAGGTGGCGCAGGCGTCCCACTCGGCCGCGTCGAACCGGGCCATGCCCGGCACGGCGCGCACCTGCAGGACGGGCTCGGGAGCATTCGCCGTCGCGGGGGTGGTCATGGACGCCAAGGTAGAGCGGCGGTGCATGGAAGTGGATACCGGTCCGGCACATACGGGGCGCGACAAAACGGAAGTCCGGCAGCACACGGGCCAACCGCCGCTGTGACTCACGCGTCCGGACCGCTTGATCCGGCGCCCGCCGCACGACCATACCGGACGCATGTGCGGGCGCTTCTTCATCGGCCAGCCGCCGGAGGTCTACCGCGCCTTCTACGGCTACGGCGAGCAGCCGAACTTCCCCGGCCGCTTCAACGTGGCCCCGACCCAGCCGGTCCCCGTGGTGCTGCGCGAGCAGGGCGAGCGGCATTTCCGGCTGATGCGCTGGGGCCTATGGCCGGGCTGGCTCAAGGACCCGTCGGACTTCCCCGTCCTGTTCAACGCCCGCATCGAGACGGCCGCCGAGAAGCCGGCCTTCCGCGGGGCGCTGCGCCACCGCCGCTGCGTCTTCCTCGCCGACGGCTTCTACGAGTGGCGCCGCGACGGGGAGGGCAGAGCCGCGACGAAGACGCCGTTCGCCGTGCGCCGGACCGACGGCGCGCCGATGGCGCTCGCCGGCCTGTGGGAGCCCTGGATGGGAGCGGACGGCTCGGAGGTCGACACCGCCGCCATCGTCACCTGTTCGGCCAACGGGACGCTCAGCGCGATCCACGAGCGGATGCCGGCGATCCTGGCGCCGGAATCGATCGGCGCGTGGCTCGACGCGGCGGTGGACGGGCCCGAGGCGGCCCGCCTCTGCCGGCCCTGCCCCGACGACTGGCTGCGGCTCGACCGCGTGAGCGAGCGCGTCAACAGCGTGCGCAACGACGAAGCCGACCTGCCCGAGCCGGTGACCGCGGAGCTGCCCGCGGGCCGTACGGCGTCGGCGGCGCCGAAGGCCGTGCAGGGCGAGCTGTTCTGACGCGACGTCCGCTTCAGGCCGCCGCGCCGCTCTCCCCCCTGAGCTCCGCCCCGAACCGTTCGGCGGCGTAGGCCTCCAGGTCGAAATCGTCGTCGGGGACGCGGAACATGAAGCGTTCGGCGATCTCGGTGAGCAGGATGTCGGGCCGGGCCCGCTCGACGTAGCCCCAATCGACCGAGGTGCTCCAGACGAAATGCACCTCGGCGAACGTCTCCGCCAGCATGATGGTGAGCATCAGCGGCGCGAAATGGGAGTAGGAATCGCCGAAGAGAACGAGGCGGCGCGGGTCGCGCGCGGCGGCGTTGGCGTAGATCACGTGCGAGCCGACATGGAGCGTGTCGGCGCGGCCGGCCGCTTCCCGCGCCGCCACGATCGGGCTGGCGTAGCGGCGCACGGCGTCGCGCTGGATCTCATGGATCCGGGTCCGCTCCGTGCGGGGCGGATCGAAGCGTCCCCCCAGATCGCCGGAGATCTCGCTCTCGCGGGCACCGCGCGCGGCGAGATCCGGACAGGGCTCGGCCCGCAGGGCGCGGCAGATCTCGCCGTAGGCGAGGTGGCAGCCGGCGAAGGTCCAGTGGCTGTCGGTGCGGTAGAACAGATCCTCGCCCGACCGCGCGGCCCGCATCGGCTCGACGAGGTCGATGCAGGTCCGCCGCAGGACGCGCGTCGTGGGCCATTCCCGGAGCCAGCCCTTCAGCCGCGAGAACCAGCGGCGGCGCGGCAGGCCGCGGATCAGGCGGCGGGCCGGGGAGAGGCGGTGATCGACCGCGATCCCGTCGAGGAAGTTGTCGTAGACGCTGAGCTTTTCCGGGACGACGACGTGGTGGTAGGCGATGCCGAGACCGCGCGCCCGCGCCGCGCGGGCGGCGATGCGCTGGCGCCACAGCTCGGATTGGTGCGCCATGAAGCCCGACGCGTTGAACTGGGCGATGACGTTGTTGCTGCCGGCGACGACGAACAGCCAGCCGTCCTTGCCGACGTGAATATGATCGGTGGCCGTGTCCGACACGCAGGTCCCGCTCTTCCTCAACCGTCTTCGCCGATGCCGAACGCGCGGGCGGGCCGAGGCTCCCTACAGGCCCCGGCGGCCCCAAGGCAAATGCGGCGGAGGGCAGGGACATGCGTCGGACTTCGCCCCCGACGATATGCTAGCCGTTGCTGCGATCTGCTTGAGCGGACGACGATCCGCGAGGAACGGACTTGGACGGGCCAGGCGTGAACAGGACGGGAGCGGACGAGGTCGCGGCCCATGCGCGGCTGATCGAGGACAACCTCGTCCTCACCTGCGACGCCGGGCGGCTCTATCGCGACGGGGGATTTGCCGGCGAGGCCGCCCTTCTCGACCGGCTGCGAGGGCGGGTGAGCCCGCTCACCCGGGTGCTCGGCGAGGTCTTTCCCGGCTTTCCCGCCCATGATCCCGAGCCGCCGCGCCTGTTCGGCGGCGCCGCCGCCTTCCGCGAGAAGCAGGGCGCCGCGCTCGCGGCCCGGCGCCCGGCGGGGCCGCCCTCGCTCCTGTGCGAGACCCGCGACGTCCGGCTCGCGGGCAACGCCCTGTTCCACGTGGCGGACGGTCGGCCGCAGGTGCTGTTCGAGACCTATCGGCCGCAGGAGCGGCACGTGGTGCCCGGTCCCGGCCTCGATTTCCTGCCGGTGGACGAGACCGTCGCGGCGCCGGGCCCCGTCTTCCTCGTCAATTCGGCGGGCTCGTTCAACTACGGCCACTGGCTCATCGACGACCTGCCCCGCCTGCGCGCGCTCGACGGGCTGCGCGCGCACCGTCCCGGGGAGCCGATCACCGTGGCGCTGGTGTCCTACTTCCCGCATATCGATGCGGCCCGGCGCGCCTCCATCGAACTCCTTCTGGGCCGGCGAAGCGGCCTCTCGATCCGCTTCCTCGACCGGTCCAAGTCCTACCACTTCGCCCGCCTGCACCATGCCACGCCGTGCAGCCTGCCGAGCACGGGCAAGTCTCCGCACGCGCTGCGCTTCCTCACCCAACAGGTGCAGGCGCGGACGCGGCTGCCGCGCGCGCTGTTCGGGATCCGGCAACTCACCGGGCGGGGCCGACGCCTGTTCGTCGACCGTCATCCGGGGCGGGGGCGGGGCCTCGCCAACCGCGAGGCGGTGCTCGGCGTGCTGCGCGGCCTCGGCTTCGAGGTCTTCGATCCCGAACTCACCAGCGTGCGGCAGCAGGCGGTTCGCTTCTCGGGGGCCGAGATCGTGGTCGGCATCGCCGGGGCGGGCATGGCCAACACGGTGTTCTGCCGGCCCGGCACGCCGGTCATCCACCTCGTGCCGGAGGGCTGGGAGGACCCCTTCTACGGCGAGATCGCCACCGCCTGCGGCCAGGGCTACGCGGCGGTGTTCGGCCCGCGGATCCCGTCCGAGGGACCCGAATATCTGCGGGATTTCGCGATCGACCCCGAGCCCCTGCGCGAGGCCCTCGCGGCCGCGGGTCTGCGATAAGGTTCCGGGATTCCAGAGGGATCATCCCTTTGGCGGGAGGCCAGGGCGGAGCCCCGGCCTCATTCCGGGACTCAGCGCGGGCGCCGCAACGTCCGTCCGGCGGGCTTGCGCGCCGCCTTGCGGAAGACCCCGACCAGCTCGACATGGGCCGACCACGCGAACTGATCGACCGGCGTGACCCGCTCCAGCTGGTAGCCGCCGGCGATCAGGGTCTCCGCGTCGCGGGCGAAGGTGCCGGGATCGCAGGCGACGCCGACGACGAGGGGCACCTTCGATTCCGCGATCCGGCGGGCCTGCGCCTCGGCCCCCGCCCGGGGCGGATCGAACACCACGGCGTCGAGGGCATCGAGCTCCGGCCCGAGCAGGGGGCGGCGGAACAGGTCGCGGGCCTCCGCCGTGATCCGGGCGAAGCCGGCCCCGGCCCGGTAGGCGCGGGTGAGGCTGGTGATCGCCGCCGCCTCGCCCTCGACGGCGTGGACCTCGCGGCCTCCCGCGGCAAGCGCCAGGGCGAAGGGGCCGCTGCCGCAGAACAGATCGCCGACGCGGCGCACCTTGGCCTTGCCCTCGTCCATCGCCTCCAGAACCAGGGCGGTCAGAGCCGCCTCGCCGGCCTGCGTCGCCTGGAGGAAGCCGCCGGGCGGGGGCACGCGCCGGGTCGGGCCCTCGCCGACGGCCGGCGGGCGGCGCTCCACCACGACGTCGCCGTGGATCGAGAGCCGGGCGAGGTCGAGCTCGCCGGCGAGCCGGGTGAGCACGCCGCGCACGCCCTCGCTCACCGTGCCGTGGCCGCGGATGTCGATGTCGAGGCCGGTGACGGTGGCGGTGGCGGCGACGTCGAGCGGCTTGCGGCCGTGCCCGAGCGGGGCGGCCAGCGCCTGCGCCACCGCGGGCGCCCGATGCAGGGCCGGCACGGTGATCGGGCAATGGTCGATCGCCACCAACGCGTGGCTGCGCGCCGCCATCAGCCCGGCCTCGGCCCGGCCCTCGATCTCGCGCACGTGCAGGGTGATCCGCCGCCGGCCGGCCCCGCGGGCGTCGAGGAGCGGTCTCAGATCGGTCTCGATGCGCGCCTGAGCCAGGGCGCCGGCGACGATGCCGCGCTTCCACGCGGCGTAGGGGCCGGGCGCGAGGTGCTGCACGGCACAGCCGCCGCAGGCCGAGAAATAGGGGCAGAACGGCGCGATCCGCTCGGGCGACGCCTCCTCGACGGCGACCAGCGTGCCGACACGGTCGCCGCGACGCACCCGCACCCGCTCGCCGGGCAGGGCGCCGGGCACCGCGAGCCCGCCCTCGGTGAGGCCGTCGCCGCGGGCGCCGAGCCGGGCGATCGTCAGGGTCTCTTCGACCGGGGATTCTTCGGCGACGTCGGACATGTCATCCCTCATCCGGGGAGCGCCTCGCGGCGACCAGAAACTCGCGGTTGCCGTCGCCGCCCTCGATCGGGGAGGGGATCGGTCCCGACACGGTGAAGCCGAGACCGACGAGCACGGCGCGCACGCCCTCGCAAACCTCGGCATGGACATCCGCATCGCGCACGATGCCGCCGCGGCCGACCCGCTCGCGGCCCGCCTCGAATTGCGGCTTGATCAGCGCGGCGATGGCCGCCTCCCCGGCGAGCTGCGCCGCCACCGCCGGCAGGACCAGCCGCAGACCGATGAAGCTGACATCGATGGTGGCCAGACGCGGCGCGGGCCGGATCGCGCCCGGGGGAAGGGCGCGGATGTCGGTGCCCTCCAGACTGGTCACCCGTGGGTCGGCGCGCAAGGCGGCGTCGAGCTGGTCGCGGCCGACATCGACGGCGTGGACATGGGCGGCACCCCGCCGCAGCAGCACGTCGGTGAAGCCGCCGGTCGAAGCGCCGACATCGAGGCAGGTCAGGCCGGCGGGGTCGAGGCCGAAGGCGTCGAGCGCCGCCGCGAGCTTGAGACCGCCGCGGGAGACGTAGGGGTGGGGGGCCGAGGCCTCGATCCGCGCATCCGCGCCGATCGGGTCCGAGGGACGTGTGACGAGGCAGCCGTCGGCCCGGACCAAGCCGGCCTCGATCGCCGCCCGCGCCTGCGCCCGGCTGCGGAAATGCCCGTGCTCGACCAGGAACCGGTCGGCCCGCAGCCGCTCGCCCGTCATCGGATCTCCCTTCCGGAAAACGCCCGGCCGCGTCATGGTGTTCGAGATGGAGCGGCCCGTCCCCTGTCGGAAGGTGCCGCTTCGCGTTACCTACAGCATCGCCCGGGACGGGGCGTGCCGGCTCGTCCGAACAGGGCGTGCCCGATCCGCTGGCCGCGGTAGCCCGGATCTCGCACCGCCTCAAGCGGTGGCGCGGAGCCGGCCGGGGTGCAGCAACGGAGTGAGTCAGTTCATGAGAGGTGCCATCATGCGAGGGGCCACGACGCCTGCCAATCGACGCCTTCGGCTTGCTATCCCCCTTGCGGCGACCCTGGTCGCGGGCTTGGCCGGATCCGCCTTCGCGCAGGATGCCAAGCCGGCGCCGAAGGAGCCGGCCCAGCCGCCCGCCAAGGCGGAGGCGTCCGGCGCGCCGCAGACCTACGAGAGCGGGATCACCAACGGCAAGGGCGAGACCATCGGCAAGATCATGATCCGCGACGGGGCGAACTCCCTGGTGATGCGGGTGATGATCGGGGCCGGCGGCCTGCCTCCGGGCTGGCACGGCATCCATTTCCACGCGGTCGGCGACTGCTCGGACACCGAGAAGTTCGAGAAGTCGAAGGCCCACGTGAACCACGACCAGAGCAAGCACGGCCTGCTCAATGCCGACGGCCCGGACGAGGGCGACCTGCCCAACGTCTACGCCAACGCCGACGGCTCGGTGAATGCCGAGGTGTCGAGCGAGACGCCGCTGACCGGCGAGGGCGGCCTGCGCGACGGCGACGGCTCGGCACTGATCATCCACGCCAACGAGGACGACCACACCAGCCAGCCCATCGGCGGTGCGGGCCCGCGCATCGGTTGCGCGGTGATCAAGTAGTCTTTCAAGAAACCCTCCCCCTGCCGGGGGAGGGGCTCGAGCGGTTACCGCTTCAGGCTCACCACGCTGCCCTCGCGCTGCACCGCCTTCTCCGGCAGGGCGGCGCGGACGGCCTTGAGGATGCCCTCGGCGTCGAGGCCGGCCTCGGCGTACATCTTCTCCGGCTTGTCGTGATCCTGGTACAGGTCCGGCAGCGTCAGCGTGCGAACCCGAACCCGGCCCACATCCAGAACGCCCCGCTCGGACAGCAGGTGCAGCACCATCGCCCCGAAGCCGCCGACCGAGCCCTCCTCCACCGTCACCAG
>Ga0233425_10005565_pt1 | contig 19739 bp, 23 predicted proteins | sample Watercolumn_Towu_2_FD_181712 | JGI IMG/M metagenome (GOLD analysis project Ga0233425, IMG submission 181712) | Freshwater microbial communities from Lake Towuti, South Sulawesi, Indonesia - Watercolumn_Towuti2014_140_MG | ecosystem: Environmental > Aquatic > Freshwater > Lake | place... | reverse complement strand
GCAAAACAGCGCACAAGTTGCCTGAATTTAGCCTCTGTGATTTTAGAGCGACTGTAGTATCTATTTTTATTAACCATTTCAGGAAGTTATCACACTTTAACAAGTGCTTTGCTTCCTAAGACCCTTTTTTATTTATACAACAGGTCATTATGCTCGACATTCAACTCGCTCCGCTAAGCATGACGTTAAATGCAGCTTTGTGTGAAAAAATTGACTGTAAAACCAAGCCGCTCGGCGCATTGGGTGATTTGGAAAAGCTCGCACTGCAAGTCGGCTTGATCCAGAATACGTTGACACCACGGCTGGAAAGGCCAACCATGCTGGTTTTTGCGGGCGATCACGGCATCGTGGGAAGTGGCGTCAGTCCTTATCCGCAGGCGGTCACTGCGCAAATGGTGCACAATTTTCTTGCCGGTGGCGCAGCTATCAATGTGTTCGCCAGACTGCATGGCATGGTCTTGAAAGTCGTCGATAGCGGCGTGAATCATGATTTTGCCGATGTGCAGGGTTTGATTCATGCCAAGGTTGCACATGGCACCAACAGCTTTCTTGCCGAGCCCGCAATGACACTTGAGCAATGCGAACAGGCAATGCACAAGGGCGCCGAAATTGCTCGTACCGAGGTTGCACAAGGTTGCAACGTGTTGGGGTTTGGTGAGATGGGTATAGGCAACACGTCCTCCGCCAGTTGCTTGATGAGCATATTGTGCGGATTGCCGATAGAAGCCTGTGTCGGCCGCGGCACGGGCTTGGATGATGATGGCCTGCAACGTAAGCTGGATGCGCTTCGCCAGGCGGTAACTCATCATGATTTGCGTGATGCAGCTCCTATGCAGGTGCTGGCTACGTTTGGCGGATTTGAGATTGCCATGATGGCGGGCGCCATGCTGGGCGCGGCAGCGCAGCGTGCAGTGCTGTTGATTGATGGTTTTATTGCGACGGCTGCTTTGCTGGTGGTGGCTAAATTGCAGCCCAATATCCTGCAATATTGCGTGTTCTCGCATTGCTCGGAAGAAAGCGGACACGCCAAAATGCTGGGGCATCTGGAAGCCAAGCCTTTATTGAATCTTGGTTTGCGGCTGGGCGAGGGCACCGGTGCGGCGCTGGCGTTGCCATTGCTGCAGGCTGCTGTGAATTTTTTGAATGAGATGGCCAGCTTTGAAAGCGCGGGCGTGAGCGAGAAAAATGCTTAAGGAATGGCGTTATTTACTGCTTGCGGTTGGGTTCTTTACTCGTATTCCAGTGCCGCAGTTTGGCGATTTCAAAACAGAAGAATTGAACCATGCGGCGAAATATTTCCCGCTGGTGGGCGTACTGATTGGGCTGGTTGGCGCACTGTTGTTTTTTGCTGCTAATCTGGTTTTCCCGCAAAGTATCGCCGTACTCATCAGCATGGCCAGCACCATCTGGCTCACAGGTGCGTTTCATGAGGATGGTCTGGCCGACAGCATGGACGGCTTGGGTGGAGCATTTGAGCGCGAGCAAGCGCTTACTATCATGCAGGATTCGCGCTTGGGTACTTATGGCGCAATCGCCTTGTTTTTTGCCTTGTTCGGAAAATTTCAATTGTTAAGCCACATGCATCCGGCGTTTGTGCCGCTGGTGCTGGTGGCCGCGCATGCGCTTAGCCGACTGGCTGCGGTGTGGGTGATGGCGACGGCGGATTATGTCAAACCAAACGGCAAAGCCAGACCGCTGGCGACACAAATCACGGGTGGGCATCTCGCCACCGCCAACTTGTTCGGGCTGTTGCCTATGCTGCTGATTTTAGTGCTGCTGGCGGCGTTTCGCCACTCGCCTTGGGTCATTGCTAAGCTAGTGTTGATGGTGTTGCTGCCGATGCTACTGGCATGGGTTTGGTGGCGCGCCAAGCTCTTGAAGCGTCTGGGCGGTTATACTGGTGATACCTTGGGTGCGACGCAGCAAATCACCGAGCTGGTGTTCTATCTTGGCGTGCTGGCCTGGAGCGCGGGGTTATGAACGTCACACTGATACGTCACACTGCGCTGCAAGTGCCGCAAGGCATATGCTACGGTCAAAGCGATGTGGATGTCGCCGCCACGTTTTTTGCCGAGGTTGAAACGCTCAAATCCAAGCTCGCCAACATGCAATTTGATGCAATTTATAGTAGCCCGCTACAGCGTTGCACCAAGCTTGCCGATGCCCTGCAAGGCACGCTGAATATGGCTTCCTACGGTGTGCATCCAAATCTTTCAGAGCTGCATTTTGGCGATTGGGAAATGCAGGCTTGGGACGATATTCCGCGCGATGTCTTTGATGAATGGGCGCACAATTACGCGCACATCGCCCCGCCCAATGGCGAGACGTTTAGCCAGATGCAGCAGCGGGTGCTGGATTTTCTGGCGGAAGCGCAACTGCAACATGCGGGGCAGGAGATTGCTATCGTCACGCATGGCGGCGTGATTCGTGCGCTGATCGCTCATGTGCTCAATATGCCGCTCAAGGGCTTGTTCCGTTTTCACATTGATCATGGCGGCATTTCGCGGCTGGAGTTTGGCGATGCGGTGCCGCGAGTGAATTTTGTAAATCGCTAAGCAGTTTTAGCAACTCAGATTTTCATTGGCACAGACATCGGCCTGCAAGCCAATCTGGATGTGGCTTTCAGGGCATCTGTTTTGCAATGAACGCGCGCGAGGTTTAAGCGGCTTTCACTAGAATGGTTTGCCCTGCGCACTCCACCGTTTGACCGGCGCGGATTTTGGCTGTCTTGCGCAGTTCAGCTTCGCCATCCACAGTCACCATGCCTTCCGCTACCATGACTTTACCTTGGCCGCCGCTATCGGCAATACCGGTGAGTTTCAGCAAATCGCACAGGGCGATGTGTTCGCCCCTCAGTATAAAATCCATATTCATCCTTTCAATTTAAGCGGCAGTCCGGCGGCGACAAAAGTGACTGTGTCGGCAATTCGCGCCACTGCTTGGTTCAGGCGGCCTTGCTCATCCTGAAAACGGCGGTTGATCTCGCCCAGCGGCACAATACCCATGCCCACCTCGTTGCTGACCAAAATGGTTTCGCCTTGCAGCTTTGGCAAAATTGTTAAAAATTTCTCGCGTTCCGATTTCCAGAGATTTACATTTTTCTCTTGGCTTTCTAGTGGTGCGCAGTCTGGGCAGACGCATTGTGCCAGCCAAAGCGTTAAACAATCTATAATCCTGCATTGCCCAACACTCGCATGGTTATTGGCTTCTAGGGCAGCGCTCAAATAATGTGGCGCTTCAATCAATCGCCAGTTTTCTGGTCGGTGTGCCTGATGGTGTTCGACGCGTGCTTTGAATTCATGGTCAAAAATTTGTGCGGTAGCGATGTAAGTGACGGACAGGCCACTTCCCAGCGCCAGCTTTTCCGCATAAGCGCTTTTGCCGGATCGCGCACCGCCTAAAACAAGATGAATGGCCATTTCAACAAAAAAGCCGCCTCTGGGCAGGCGGCTTTTGCGTGCTGTCGTGCATTACTGCTGCGCGGTTTGGATGGGTTTGATGTTGCGTACAGCCATTGCAACCAGCCATGCGACTGCAAAGTAGGCGGCGTTGACCAGCATCCAGTTAGGCAGGTAGTTCCAGCCGTGCTGCATGGTATCCAGCAGGCCATTGTTCGGAAAGCGGCCGGAGAACAGGTAGTAGGTTTGGGTGGAAACGACAAACGCTACGAACGTACCAGCCATACTTACGCCCACAAAAGGCGCGATTGCAAAGGCATCGCGTTGCTTACTCAGCCACAGCCCGCCCAGCCACATGGCTGCGTAACTTGGAATCAGGCCCCAATAGCCGTTGGTCAGGCAAAAACCCTGTGCAGGATCAAGCGCGGCAGCACCGAAATCGATCACCGTACCCAATACAAAGAACGCGGCAAACCAGCCCCAGCGCTTGAGCAGGATGCCACCCAGCAGAAACAGGATCAGGCTGGCATCTGGCAGGCTAAACGGCGTAAGCGTATGGCTGCCGCGTGTCAGCAACATGAGAAACGCCAAGCCTGCAGCAATAATTAAAGATTTTTTCATTTCCACTTTCTCCAATGCAATTGGCTAATCATAGCATTATTGCGGTTCGTAGCGAATATTGACAAACAAGTTTGCACCAGGCGTGTTGTAAGCAAAGCCCGTAGTAGCAGGGTTTCCATCCAGTGCAAGCCGGTAGTTTTTATTAAAGACGTTGTTCGCACGTGCTTGAACCGTCCAATCCGCGTTTATCTTGTATTGGCCAGTTAAGTTGTAAATGGTGTAACCGCCCATGCGGAATTCGTTTGCACTATCGTTATAACGAGCAGATGATGTAATTGCTTCAGCCCCCAAGCGCCAATCTTGCCAAGTGTATGCCAGGTTAAGCTTGCCATGGTGGTTTGCGCGACGCACCAGCAAATTATCCGTTTCTTTATCTCTCGGAGATTGAATGTCTGCGCTGCCGCTCAGTTCCCAGTTTCCCCAGCGCTGATTGCCGGCAATTGTCACGCCCTGAATTTCCGCTTTGTTCACGTTGAATGGCACGAAAGTTAATGCATCCAATGCAATCAGGTTTCTGATGTTGTTTTCGTACACCGTTACCGATGCGCTCGAATCGCTGTCTTGGTAGCGCACGCTAGCTTCTACGTTGTCCGATTTTTCCGGCTTTAAATTTGGATTGCTCGTGGGGAAACCAAAAAAGTCTGGATAATATAAATCGTTGAAAGTAGGTGCCTTAAATGCGCTGCCGTAGCTGGCAGTGAGGCGCCAATGGTCATTGAAACTGAAGCCATAACCCAAGCCACCAGTAAAATTATTACCAAAACTGGAATTGTGGTCTTCACGCGCAGAAGCATGCAAGGTATGTGCGCCTATGCTGGCCAAATAGCCAATCACATAACCCTCGTTTGTGCGTTTCTTGCTTTTAAAGTCGACGGTAGAATTTACCTTCTCTTCTAATTTATCGTACATTAAAGTGAGCGTACCCACTGGCAAAGTAATATCGTTTTGCCAGTTAATTTGGTTTTGCTTGGTTCTAAACATACTTTTACTTTCGCTCACAAATGGCCCAAGTGCAGCAAAATTTACCACTTCGTCAAAACCTTGACCGATGCGCAATGTCGACTTCCAGCTGTTTAAAATTTTGTTTTTTGCGAATAATGAATAGCTATGTTGTTCTAAGTCGGCATTGTCAGAAAACCCGGGATCGAATGCTGGGAAAAACGGGTCAATGTTGAAGCGATTATCAAAACGGGTTTTACCCTTACTATGCAGCAGATTGAGCCCAACCTCATGTCCTTCTACGATTTGGTGCGACAAGCTGCCGGTGACCGATAAATTGCGATAACCATCGTCATCATTCAAATTCGGATTATTGGTGTCTAGTGAAGAAAAGCCATCGGTGGTAATGGCCGAAAGTCCAACCGCAAAGCGCGTATCGTTGTGTTTGCCTCGCACGCCAGCTTCGGCAAGGGTTGTATCATAGGTGCCATAACCAAAATTGGCATAAAATTTAGGTGTGGCTTCACCTTTTTTGGTAAAAATCTGAATGACGCCGCCAATCGCGTTTTGTCCATAAAGGCTGCTTGCGGGTCCGCGCAGAATTTCAATTCTATCGATTTGCTGCAACGGCAGATTTTCAAAAGTGGTGGTGCCAAGCGTTGCGGACTGTATGCGCACGCCGTCAATCAGTATAACTACATGGCTACTGTTGGTTCCGCGCATAAAAATACCTGAAGCTTTGCCGGCGCCGCCAGTGTTGGTGATTTCAATGCCAGGTTGTTGTTGCAATAACTCAATGAATGTGGATTGACCGCTGCGCTGGATTTCCTTCTCATCTATCACCGTCACGTCCGCAATCACTGCCTCGCGTGGCTGTGGTGTACATGTGGCGGTGACGACGACGTCATTGAGTTCAATGTTTTCTGCCGAAAAAGCAGGTGAGGCGAATAGCAAGCCAATCAGGCTTGAGAGTGCAGTTCTTTTCATTTTTCATTTCCCTGAAATGCATGCGTCCCCGCATGCGGATTTCTATAAAAACCAGAGCTGGCGAGGGAAATAAAAAGCGGATGCCGGAAAACACGAGAAGACTTGTGTGAGGCCGACTCAGCCTTTACCGACACCCCGCGGTAGTTCTAGCGTGTATGGTTGTAAGGCCGGTCTCCGGGCTTGTGAGGAATCATTTTGCGCCTTCCCAAGCTTGCGCTCAGTGGCTGGTTGCAAACTACACTCACTTACCGTTGCGGGGGCAGCTTTGGCATGGCAAAAGGGTTTTGCGCACCAAATTCCCAGTTTCACCTTCATCAAAGAAATTGACTCGGGCACCTGACAACTGCGGGCATTATAACGTGCTTGTTGTTGGTTGTAATCAGCTTTTTACAACAGAGCATGACGCGACATGCTAAATCACTTTGAATAGCCATTGTTAGCTATTGACTTTGTTGATTTTTTTCAATTATAGTGCCCACATGGAAGCGGATATTAAAGCTTTGGAAGAGAAAATCACCAAACTGGTGGGCTTGTGTGCATCCCTGCGTAATGAAAACCAGGATCTGCGCAGCCAGCTGGATTCGGCGCGTGCCGAGGCAGATAAGCTAAAAAGTGACATGCGGTTAGCCAGTGACAAGCTGGAAGTCCTGCTAGAGTCACTGCCGCAAGATATGGAGTCCGCATGACTGCCAAGGCCAGAGATGTCAAAATCATGGGTCGTGATTTCACGGTATCCTGCAGCGATGATGAATTGCAGGGCTTGATGGATGCGGTGGATTATCTTAACAACAAGATGAATGAGATTCGCGACACCGGTAAAGTGGTGGGTGTTGAGCGCATCGCCATCATGGCGGCATTGAACATGTCGCATGACTTGCTGAACATCAAATCAGGCAGCGTTGACATCGGGGATTATCGGCGTAGGATAAACGCAATGCAGAATCAGATTGATGATGCGATTGCGGCACATAATAAGTTGCTGTAATAGGCTAAAAACCGCTACAGTTCATTTCAAAGTCATATTCGCGTTGTATCATTAAAAGCAGTTTTCTGCGGTGTTGCTTGAGTCAAAAATTCCTTGAACTAGTCTCTGTTATAGGTTTCGGCTCATCAAGTGCGGTGTGAGCGCTCTAAGTTGGGTGGCCTTTTAAGGCGCCCTTGGCGAGTGTACCTAAAGTGCTTTAGGCTGTTACCACCTGAACTTTTTTGGTTCAGGATATACGGCTCAGGCAACACCACAGCAAATTAATCTTGTTGAAATTTTGCTGATACGGCGTTATTTTCGTTCCTCGTACTTAAACGTACTGCGTTCGCTCAAATGCCTTGTCTCAGCTTTATTTGAACAAGATTTTGCGCCTATTTTTTCCTTATAGACTAAAATTCATGCGCTACTGGCTGATGAAATCCGAACCTGCGGATGTTTCGATAGACGATTTGGCGAACATGCCCAACCAGACGGTGGATTGGTATGGCGTGCGTAATTACCAGGCGCGCAATTTCATGCGCGACCAGATGAAAATTGGCGATGGCGTGCTGTTCTACCATTCTAATTGCGATGAGCCCGGCGTTGTGGGCATTTGCGAGGTGAGTGCGCTAGCGTACCCAGACCGCTTCCAGTTCGTCAAAGGCCACAAATATTTCGATGCGAAATCCACGCCGGAGAACCCGCGCTGGCTGAATGTGGACGTGAAGCTGGTGCGTAAAACCCGCAATCTTACGCTCAAAGAAATGCGTGATACGCCTGAATTAGCCAACATGCGAGTGCTGCAGCGGGGTAATCGGCTATCTATCACGCCGGTAGACCCGAGAGATTGGGAGTTTATTCTTAACAAACTAAAATAATATGCCCTGGAAGCCAATATCCATGCGGGTTTTGGAGCATATTTCTTAAATAAAAAAGCCTGCAATTGCAGGCTTTTTTACTCGCAAAAACAGCTTATTTTTTATCTAAACTGCCCATCGCTTTTGGATAAGTGACTACGCCCCAAGGCATGCCTTTCACCTCAACTTGTTTGGTCACTTCCAGTTTTTCTGCGTCAATCACAAACAATGCGTCCGATTTACCGCAGGCGAGCAGAATCTGTTTGTCATCCGGCGTGAAAGTGAAGTGCCAGCAGCGATTGCCAGTAGGGATTTCTTTGATTTTTTCGAAAGTTTTGGCGTCAAATACTTGCAGCACTTTTGCCTTGTTTGCGGCCACAAAAATCTTGTCACCTGCAGTGTTGTAAGAGACTCCGTAAGGTGTTTCAGCAGTATCCACGGTACGAACCACATTAAAGTCCTTGTCCATCACCATCATTTTGTTGCCGTATTCCAGCGTGGCAATGTAAGTGTTGCCATCCGGCGAAACCTTGATGCCACGCGGCCTGTCGCCGTGCTCATGAGTTTGTACGGTTTTCACTAACTCGCCGGTTTCGATGTTGTGTACGGTTACGGTGTTGTCGGCTTCGTTGGTAATCACCAGTTGTTTGCCATCTTTGCTGAACTCGATGCCTTCGGTTTCAGGCCCGCCGATAATCTCGCGAATTTTTTCGCCTTTGGCTAAATCCACTACTGCGATTTTGGCTGGGATTTTCTCTTCGTCGTCATCGTCATCCTCTTCGGCGGCTTTTTCACCTGGTTTTGGTGGCGGGCCGCCTTTGGAGCTAGGTTCGGAGGAGATGAATGCGTAATTGCCGCTTACGCGTACAAATTCTGGGTTCTTGCCGATAGTGATCTGCTTTACCTCGCCGGTTGCGGTGTCGATCACGGCAATGCCATCACTGCCGCGCGTGGCTACTACCAGTGTTTTGCCATCGTCTGTCACGCCCAAACCACGCGGGCTTTCGGCTTTCACATCAAGTTGCTTGGTGATTTGCATCGTGGCCAGATCAATCACGCTCACGCCTGCGTCCTGACTGGTAACATAAGCCAAGCCTGTGCTGGCAGCAGGGCTGGAAGCCGCTTCCTGCTTGGCTTCTGGTGCGGCTTCTTCGGTGGTTTTTTCTTCCTTGTTTCCGCATCCGCTCAGGCTTGCCACAAGTAACAACAACAGGCTGATGCGGGTTTTGGTAATAACCGGCGTGAATTTCATTCTTAAATCTCCAAAGTTAGTTGGGTCTAGTGATAAGTATAATCTTAATGTCTGGCTGCAAGATTCGTGCTTGATATTTATGTTTATAAAAACAAATAGTTATTATAGTCGTCGCACATGTTATGGCTGAAATAAACCACTAATCAGGCTATATTCAGCCATTTAGCCTAAAAACAGCCGATAAGCCGGGTTGTTGGTTTCCTCCCAGTAAGGGTAGCCCAGGCGCTGCAAAAAGGCCTGGAATTCTGCATTCTCCTCCGGTGGTACTTGCATGCCCACCAGCACGCGGCCAAAGTCTGCACCATGGTTGCGATAATGGAACAGGCTGATGTTCCAGTCGTGTTCCATGGTGTCCAGAAACTTCATCAGTGCGCCCGGTTTCTCCGGAAATTCAAAACGATACACCACTTCATGCTGTGCTTGTGGCGCGTGGCCACCCACTAAATGACGCAAGTGCAGCTTGGCCATCTCGTTATCGGTCATGTCCAGCGTGGGCAGGCCATGCGCCTGTAATTCGTTGATAAACGCGGCGCGTTCTGCCGGGTCGTGCATCGCGATGCCGACAAAGATATGCGCCTCTTTTGGGTCGGAATAGCGATAGTTGAATTCGGTGATGCTGCGGTTGCCTAGCAAGCGGCAGAAGGTTTTGAACGTGCCGGGTTTTTCAGGGATGCTGACCGCCAACACGGCTTCACGTTTTTCGCCCACCTCGGCGCGCTCGGCTACGAAGCGCAGGCGGTCAAAGTTCATGTTGGCGCCGCTGGCTACTGCAACTAATGTTTTGCCGTGCAGATTTTCCCGCTCTGCATAAGCTTTCAAACCCGCCACAGAGAGTGCGCCAGCCGGCTCCAGAATCGAGCGTGTGTCTTCAAACACGTCTTTGATCGCTGCGCAGATCGCATCGTTGTCCACCACGATCATTTCGTCCACATATCGCTGGCAGAGCTTGAACGTGTGCTCACCCACTTGCTTCACGGCTGCGCCATCGGCAAACAGGCCGACCTGTTCCAGCATGACGCGCTCACCTTTTTTAAGGGATTCAGTCATCGCCTCGGCATCTTTTGCTTCCACGCCGACAATCCGGATTTCCGGCCGCATGGCTTTTACATAAGCCGCTACGCCCGCCAACAATCCGCCGCCGCCCACGCAGCAGAAAATCGCTTCGATAGACTCTGGATGATCATCCAGAATCTCTTTGCCTATCGTGCCCTGGCCGGCAATCACTTCCGGGTCGTCGTAAGGGTGCACAAAGGTCAAGCCTTGTTCTTTTTCCAGCTTCAAGGCGTGCGCATAAGCATCGCTGTAGCTGTCACCAAACAATATCACTTCCGCACCACGCGCCTTAACGGCGTCAATCTTGATTTGCGGTGTGGTGGTTGGCATTACAATCACCGCGCGGCAGCCCAGCTTTTGCGCCGAAAGCGCAACGCCCTGCGCATGGTTGCCTGCAGAGGCAGCTATCACGCCACGCTTGAGGGCGTCGGCGGAAAGGTGTGCCATTTTGTTGTAAGCGCCGCGCAGCTTGAACGAGAACACCGGCTGCATGTCCTCGCGCTTCAGCAGCACGCGATTATCCAGCCGCGCAGATAGGTTGGGCTGCAGTTCCAGCGGTGTGATTTTCGCCACGTCGTAAACGCGTGCCGTGTCTATCATTTGTTTGTAATCAGTCGTCATGCAGTGTTTTGGATAAGCGCGTTGCAGTGTATAGTGATGGTTTATTGTGATTATAAAGAATTGGTAAGGGGTTTAGGTATGGCATTTACACAGGACGAATTAAAACAACAAGTCGCCAAAGCGGCGGTTGAATATGTAAAAGAAGGCATCATTGGCGTGGGTACCGGCTCAACCGCCAATTATTTCATCGAAGAGCTCGCCAAGGTCAAACACAAAATCGAAGGCGCAGTTGCCAGCTCCGAAGCCACTGCGCAGCGTTTGCGCAATCATGGCATCAAGGTGTACGACATGAACGAGATCGACAGTCTGGATATTTACGTGGATGGCGCAGACGAGATCACCTCGGCCATGCACATGCTCAAAGGCGGCGGCGGCGCGCTGACCCGTGAAAAAATCGTGGCGGCCGTGGCCAAAACCTTCATTTGCATTTGCGACGAGAGCAAATATGTGTCTGTGCTGGGCAAGTTCCCGTTGCCGGTAGAAGTGCTGCCGATGGCACGCAGCCAAGTGGCACGCGCCTTGGTTAAAATGGGTGGCCGCCCGGTGCTGCGTGACTTTACTACTGATAACGGCAACGTGATTCTGGATGTACACGGCTTGACGATTACCGACCCAATTAAAACCGAAGCCGAAATCAATCAGATCGTCGGCGTGGTGACGAACGGTTTATTCGCGGCACGCCCGGCGAATATATTGTTACTGGCAACTGCTGATGGTGTGAAGACCATCAAGAAATAGTGGCTAGTCGGTAGTCATTAGTCCGTAGTTGAAAAACCCGCTATTTGCGGGTTTTTTCATTGCATTTCCCGATGCTCTGGAAGACGCATCCAGATTGGCTTACAGGCCGATATTTTTGCTAATGAATGCGCGCGTATGCGTCTATCAGCTTTTCACTGGCACATACCCGCTCGCGGTATCCGCGCCATCGCCAAAGAAGTATTTCTCGGTTTGCTCAGCCAGGTATTTGCGTGCGGCAGGGTCGGCCAGACTCAGGCGGTTTTCGTTCACCAGCATGGTTTGCTGTTTTAACCAGCCAGACCAGGCTTCCTTGCTCACGTTCATGAATATTTTTTTGCCGAGTTCGCCCGGATAAGGCGGGAAATCCATGCCTTCGGCTTCTTTGCCTAGTTTTACACATTGCACCATTCTTGCCATGTTAGTTGCCTTTGATTTCAAAAACATAATCATACCGCACTGCTTTAAGGCCGGCGAGCAGACGTGGTAAGATTGCGCGTTTATTGATTGCATGAAAGCCTGGTATGGAAAGCCCATTTAAAAGCAAAGATGGTTTAGAGCGCATTGCCAAGGCGGCAGGCTACTCGCTTGCGGGTTTACGGGCGGCGTATCAAAACGAGGCTGCGATTCGTCAGGAAGCCTGGTTGATGATTCTTCTGATTCCACTCGGGCTTTATTTGGGCGGTGGTGCAGTTGAGAAAATCCTGTTGGTAGGCTCTACGTTGCTGGTGTTTATCGTGGAGCTGTTAAATTCTGCCATTGAGGCGGCGGTGGATCACACCTCAATCGACCACCACGCACTTGCCGCGCGTGCCAAGGATATTGGCAGTGCGGCCGTAATGATGGCGATTGTTTTGTTTATGCTGGTGTGGGGTTTGATATTGTGGGGCTGACAAAAAAGGCGCTTTTCGGCGCCTTTTTTGTGATTGCTTGAATGCTTAAAAATCGGCTCGCGCCCCGATGGTGAGTGAGCGCTCACCTGCAGGGGAGATGTCTTTCAGGAAAGAGGCGTGTTCGCGAATTTCCTCATCCAGCAGGTTGTTGGCCTTGGCAAACACTTCTACATGGAAGCGCTGAACCGGCAGCTTGTAAGCCAGTGCTGCACTCACGTCGGTGTAGGCGCTGGTTTCCAGCTCGTTTACAGCCGTGTTGTTTTGCTTGAAAGCGTGCAATGCATCCAGCCGCGCGCTGAAGTTGCCTAGCTGGTAACGCAGGCCGGCACCCAAACGCAGTGGTGCAATGCGCGGCAAGTATTCGCTGTTGGTTTTATCCCGTGCATGCACGTAGTCACCGCGCACGGTCATGTCCAGATGATCAGTCAGGCCGAAGCGGCCATCAAACTCGATGCCTTTGAACACAGCGCGTACCGCGCGAAACTCTGCGATAGGCAACAAATCAATCGGATCCACATTGCCGGTATCAAATAGCCCGATAAAGTTGCTGAAGCGCGTGTAATAAGCCCCAAAATTGAAGCTGTTGCGGCCATCGCGCCAGCGTAGTTGGGCGTCGATGCCATTCGAACGTTCTTTTTTCAGGTTGCTGTTGCCCACCTCAAATTGGCCGGTGGCGACGTGAGCGCCGTTGGCGTAAAGCTCGAAGTAGCTCGGTGCACGCTCGTTGTGTGACAGGTTGGCCGTGGCTGACCAGTTTTCGTTGATGCTATAAAGGCCGCCAAGTGCAAAGCTGTTGGGATTGAAACTATTGTTCTGGCCAGCGCCAAAAGTAGCGCTGTCTTTGGAATCCACCGAGGTGCGTCCCAGGCGCCCACCGAAAGTGAGTTTGTGCTTGGCTTTTTCATCAGACCCAAGCGGCAGCTCTTCATACACATACACAGCGTGGTTTTGCGTGTTGACGCCGGGCACAAAGGCTTCTTCGCCGATCGCCGAAAAATTAGTGTTGCTAAACTGCAAACCGATTACGCCATTCAAGCCTAGACCATTGAATAAAGGTATGGCGCTGTGGCCCGCTTCCAGGCTGCCTTCCAGGCCACGGTTCTTGAAAGTGGTGCCAACCTCAGCACCCTCCAGTTCCTTGTGTTCGTAGTCGGTGTGCGCCATGCGGAACTTGACACGGTGAATTGCCGTACCAAGGTCGGAGAATTCTGTTGCAAAGTCCCAACGGTCGCTTTTCATGTCAATACGGACTTCTTCTTCGGCGACTGTGCCGTAGAAGTTGTCATCCCGCGCGTAAGAAAGGCCAACGTAGCCGTTGTCGAACGTTAGTGCTGCGCCTAGCGCGCCACCATCAGCATCTGCCGCACTATTTACCAGCTTGCCGCGATTCTCGCGTGGTGTGCCATCCGCCTCGGTCTTGCGACGGCTAACTGCAAAACCGGGAATATCCAGGTCGCTGGTCTTGCGGGTATAAACGTCGCCATGAATCGCAAACTTGCCGTTGCCGATATCCACCACGGCCGCACCGTTGCGTGTGCTTTCGGCGCCGCCAAAGCGCGTTTCGGCGCGCCCGGAAATGCCTTGCAGTTGTTCTTTGGGAATGCGGTGGTCGATTGCATTCACCACGCCGCCCATCGCACTGCCGCCGTACAGCAGGGCTGCCGGGCCACGCACCACGTCAATCTGCTCGATAATCAGCGGGTCAACGCTCACCGCATGGTCAAAACTCAGGCTGGATGCATCCAGAATGCCCACGCCATTCTGCATGATTTTCACGCGCTCGGCATCCAGCCCGCGAATCACCGGGCGGGATGCATTCGGCCCAAAGCGCGTGGCAGAAACACCGGGCAAGCCGTTCAAAGTCTCGCCCAATGTGCCTTCACGACGTAAGGTCAGTTCCTTGCCGCTCAATACCGAAACCGGCACTACCAGCTCGTCCGAGCTTACCCCCAGTGGGTTGCCAGTAACAGATACGCTATCCACCTGGATGTTGGCGGGTTCTTCCGCAAGTGCGCCCTGCGCAAGCAGTACGCCTATGCCCAAAGCAATTGGCTTCATTTTGTTCAACATGATATTTACCTCAAAAAATAGCTGATAACCGGCATGGTGCGCCGGGGATAAAGTCGCTAGATGGTTGAGGTGACAGGCGGCGCGCGGGCGCTATATGGAGAGCTGAGAACGCTGGCCAGATGCGCGACATGTTCAGTCGAAAGCGCATGCTGCGTAGCCAGCGGGATAATCTGGAAATCGTGGCTCAACACGCCATGCGCGCCTTGCGCATAGGCGGCGATACACTGCTCGCATTGTTCCGAGCCAGTGTTTTTGTCGGTTTGGGAATGCTTCTGCGGGTGGGCCACATGGCTGATTTCATGCGTGACCACGCCCATTTGCACGCAGGCAAACAGCAGAACCAGACAGAAATTCACCCAGAAACGACGCAACATGCTGATTATTTTAATACTTCCAGCTTGAGTGGCAAAGGTTGGCCTAGCCACCGTGCCAAATCGGTGTGTGCTTGCAACTCATTATGCTGCACAGGGTGAATCAGTACCGACAAGCCTTGACGCAAGGTCTCGATGGTTTGGATAGTATCTTCAAGATTGGCAACCGGAATGTGAATCTCGAACATCGGTAATGTATGCGGGCCGATGGGCATGGGAATCAAGCGCCCGATATAAGTGAGTTGCGGTATTGTGTTCGCCAGCGCTAATTGTACCTGTGCAGCTAGTTCGGTTTGCTCAAGGCTGAAGTATATATGGGCGTGGTATGGGTGCATGATGTTTGAGGCGATAGATAAAAAGCCGAGTGATTACACTCGGCTTTTTATTTTAATCACCTTGCTGATTAAGCTGCAAAGTTGGCTGCAGCGAAATCCCAGTTCGCCAGGCTTGCCAGGAAAGTCTCGACGAATTTTGGACGCGCGTTGCGGTAGTCGATGTAGTAGGCGTGTTCCCATACATCGATGGTCAGCAAAGCTTTGTCGCCGGTGGTGAGTGGTGTGCCGGCCGGGCCCATGTTGACGATATCTACACTGCTATCCGCTTTTTTCACTAGCCAGGTCCAGCCAGAGCCGAAGTTGCCGACCGCAGATTTGGTAAAGGCTTCTTTAAATGCATCGAAGCTGCCCCATTTTTTGTTGATGGCGTCTGCCAATGCGCCAGTTGGTGCGCCGCCGCCATTGGGTTTCATGCAACTCCAGAAGAAGGTGTGGTTCCACACTTGTGCGGAGTTGTTGTAGATGCCGCCGGAAGATTTTTTGATGATGTCTTCCAGGCTGGCGTTCTCGAACTCTGTGCCTTTGATCAGGTTGTTCAGGTTGGTTACATAGGCCTGGTGGTGTTTGCCGTAGTGGTATTCAAAAGTCTCTTCGGAAATATGCGGTGCCAAAGCGTTTTTGGCATAAGGTAGTGCGGGTAGGGTGTGTTCCATGATGATTCCTTTATTGTATGAACTAAAATTCAGCAATGCATTTTGCCATATTCTGCGGTAGATAAAAACCTTGTGGGATTTAAGGGTTTATTTTTTTCTGGCGCGCGGGTGGGCAGCGTCGTAAACCTTGGTTAAATGTTGGTAATCGAGATGCGTGTACACCTGCGTGGTGCTGATGTTAGCGTGACCCAGCATCTCCTGCACGGCGCGCAGGTCGCCGCTGGATTGCAGTACATGGCTGGCGAAGCTATGGCGCAACATGTGCGGATGCACGGACGAGTTGATGCCTTGCTTGATGGCCCAGTCTTTGAGCCGGTATTGCACGGTGCGGTTGTTGATGCGCTTGCCCTGCTTGCTGATGAACACGGCTTTTTCATCGAGGTTTGCGCCGAGCAAATTTGACCGGGCTGCAAGCCACGTCCTGATTGCCTCTGCAGCATGGCTGCCCAAAGGTACGATGCGCGTCTTGTTGCCTTTGCCGGTAACGGTGACGGTACCTTCGCCAAAATCCAGCGCGTCCATGTTCAGGTCGACCAGTTCGCTCAAGCGCAGGCCGGATGAATAGAACAGCTCGAGCATCGCGTGGTCGCGCAGGCTGAGGATGTCGTCATCTTCGATGTCGACCAGTTTGGTTGCTTGTTCTATCGAAAGCGCCTGGGGCAGCGTGCGGGGTGATTTTGGCGCACGCAGGCCGATGACGGGGTTTTGTGCGTAGCCCTGCCGGTGTACCAAAAAATCAAACAAACCGCGCCAGCTGGAAAGCATGCGGGCGATGCTTTTGCCACTCAAGCCTTTGCCGTGCAGGCTGGCGATGTAGCGCCGGACATGGGTGTTATTGAGCTGATTTAATGCCAGCGAGCCGCGCAACTGTTCAAGCTGCGCGATATCACGTGCGTAATTCTTGCGGGTATTAGCGCTCAGCCCGCGCTCGTAACTTAAAAAATCGAGGTAGGCTTGAATCGCGTCCATTGTTTGTATTGGTGCGAGGCTATTCGGTGATGGGTACCAAATAACGCGAAAGCGCAGCGCCGATATGGTCGCCGAGTTTTTGCAGGAAATCGGTGCCCATGCCGACATAAAAGCGTTCGGTATTGTCGCTGGAGAGCGCAAGGAATCCGAATACCTGCCCATTGGCACGTAGCGGGAACACCGCGATAGAAGCGGCTGGCTCCAGGAACCAGTGGTCAATATCGATGCTGGGGATGCCACCGCAATAGACGTTGTGTATCTCCAACACCCAGTTTTTGGTTGCCTCGGGAATCTCACTGAACACTAGGTTCTGCTTGTCACGGGCATCTGCAGGCTCGGCCCAAATACGCAGGTAGGTATCTGCGATATTGAATTCTTCCGGCAAATAATGACTGATAAGCTGTTCAACAGCATCGAAGTTTCTAGCTTGTTGGAGCAGAACGCTAAAGGTGTGAATTTTTCTGGCGATATGGTCATTTTCCTGTGCGTTCAACACCAGCTCGGCAAAGCGTTCTTCCAGCGCATTGATCTTGTCGCGCTGTGCTAATTGTTGGCGCTCAGCCAGAGAAATGGTACCGCTGCCATGTGGACTGGGTAAGTGAATGTCCGCTAGAAAAGAGGCGTTTTCCTCAAAAAACTCAGGATGTTTTTTTAAATATTCTTTGATGTCTTCCTGTTGCATTTCAAACCTCGATTTCCCCTTCAAAAACGATTTCAGCCGGCCCGGTCATCATCACTGGCTTATCGCCGCCAGCCCAGCTGATATTCAAATCACCGCCGCGCATATGTACCAGTACTGGTGATTGTAACTCACCTAGACGTATTCCGCTGACAACTGCTGCACATGCGCCAGTGCCGCAGGCCAGCGTCTCGCCACTGCCTCGTTCGTATACGCGCAGCTTGATCTCATGCGTATTGAGTACTTGCATGAAGCCAGCGTTGACGCGCTCTGGAAAACGTGTATGAGATTCGATTAGCGGGCCGATGTCTTTAACATCATAAGTGTCGACATTTTGTACTAACGTAATCGCATGCGGGTTACCCATCGACACAGCAGCTATTTTGATCTGTTTGTCGTTTAGCATCAGCAGGTACTGCAATGCTTCCGCTTCAGCTTCAAAAGGCAGCTGTTCGGGCTGAAAGCGGGGTGGGCCCATGTTGACGGTCACTTGACCATCTTGCTGCAATGTCAGGTTAATCACATCGCTGGCGGTTTCAACATTAATTTCGCGCTTGTTGACCAAGCCTTTTTCAACCACAAATTTGACGAAACAGCGTGCTCCATTGCCGCATTGCTGTACTTCACCGCCGTCTGCGTTAAAGATGCGGTAACGGAAATCTACACCGGCCTGCTGCGCTCTCTCCACCATCAGGAGTTGGTCGCAACCAACGCCAAAAAAGCGGTTGGCAATGCGTTTGATTTGTGTGGTCGTCAACTGAATTGGTTGAGTATAGGCGTCAATCACGACAAAATCGTTACCTGCGCCCTGCATTTTTGTGAATTTTAATCGCATGTGTGTGTTTCCTAAATCAGAATTTTAGCAACTTTTAGGCTTTTCAGTGGTTTAAGTGTAAAATGCGCGCTCTACACGGAGCTGGCTTCAGCCTTTAGTCAGCTTCTTTTATTAATTACTTTTCAAGGCGCAACATGAACGAATATCTTTTTACTTCTGAATCGGTGTCCGAGGGACATCCCGATAAACTCGCGGATCAAGTATCCGATAGTATTTTAGATGCAATTTTGGAGCAAGATCCGACAGCGCGTGTGGCGGCGGAAACATTGGCCAATACTGGCCTGATCGTTTTGGCAGGCGAAATCACGACAACCGCGAATGTCGATTACATCAAGGTGGCACGTGATGCTGTCAAACGCATTGGTTATGACAATACTGATTACGGCATTGACTACAAAGGTTGTGCGGTATTGGTTGCTTATGACAAGCAATCGCCCGATATCGCACAAGGCGTAGATAATGCCAATGATGACCCGCTGGACCAGGGCGCTGGTGACCAAGGGTTGATGTTTGGCTATGCTGTGAATGAAACCCCACAACTAATGCCATTGCCGATTTGGCTGAGCCACCGGCTGATGGAACGCCAGGCGCAGTTGCGCAAGGATGGTCGCCTACCATGGCTGCGTCCGGACGCCAAAGCGCAGGTCACGGTGAAATATGTGGATGGCAAACCCTACGCACTGGATACCGTGCTGATTTCGACGCAGCACGCGCCGGAAATGACGCTGGAAGCGATTCGCGAAGCGGTGATTGAAGAGATCATTAAACCTGTTTTACCTAAAGAATTGATCAAAGGTGATATTAAATATCTGGTGAATCCTACCGGACGATTCGTGATTGGCGGCCCGCAAGGTGATTGCGGTTTGACTGGCCGTAAGATCATTGTGGATACCTACGGTGGTGCTGCACCTCACGGTGGCGGTGCGTTTTCCGGCAAGGATCCTTCCAAGGTAGACCGCAGTGCAGCCTATGCAGGCCGTTATGTAGCGAAGAATATCGTTGCTGCAGGCCTGGCGGAGAAATGTATGGTGCAGGTCAGTTACGCAATCGGCGTGGCACGTCCGACATCTATCATGGTGCAAACCTACGGGACCGGCAAAATATCAGACGAGAAATTGACCCAGTTAGTTAATGAGCATTTCGATTTGCGACCTAAGGGAATCGTCAAGATGCTTGATCTATTGCGCCCAATCTACACGAAGACGGCAGCTTATGGTCACTTCGGTCGTGATGAGCCAGAGTTCACTTGGGAAGGCGTCGACAAGGCAGCTGCTCTACGCTCTGCAGCCGGTTTGTAACCAAAACTTTAAAAGCATCAATCAGTGAAAAGGGGGTAATTACCCCCTTTTTCTTTTGCATCGTTGACCTATGTTTTTTAGCAAAGGGTCTTAGGAAGCTAAAGCGGATTTTTTCTTAATAATTTGAGTATTTCAAGGTACATATTAACAGCCCTATGATTAAAGCGAAACTCAGTCTCTTTCAGGTGCAAATAGAACGTATGCTTAGG
>Ga0233425_10005564_pt1 | contig 19741 bp, 14 predicted proteins | sample Watercolumn_Towu_2_FD_181712 | JGI IMG/M metagenome (GOLD analysis project Ga0233425, IMG submission 181712) | Freshwater microbial communities from Lake Towuti, South Sulawesi, Indonesia - Watercolumn_Towuti2014_140_MG | ecosystem: Environmental > Aquatic > Freshwater > Lake | place... | reverse complement strand
CCGTGCGAATGATCGTGCCCATGCCGTCGGGCGGATCGATCTCTTCAAGGATCTTCTTCAGACGCTGACGCTCCACGGGGTCCTCGAGCTTTTTCGAGACTCCGGAGCGCGTGAGACTCGGCATCAACACGAGGTAGCGCCCGGGGATGCTGAGCCACGTGGTCAGCGTGGGGCCCTTCTTGCCGATCCCATCCTTGGTGATCTGAACCAAGAGTTCCTGCCCCTTGGTTACATACTCTTGGATGTTGCGTTTCTCACCTCGGCGGATGCGATCCTGCGGCACATCGGGATTGTTCTGCCGATACATCGGCAGGATGTCCGACGCGTGGAGGAACCCGTTGCGATCGCCGCCGAAGTCCACGAACGCCGCGCCGATACTCGGCTCGATGTTGGTGACGACGCCTTTGTAGATGTTCCCGAGCACGGTGCTCGAGGATGCGCGCTCGATGTAGATCTCTTCGAGCACGCTGCCGGACACGATGGCGATGCGGACCTCTTCTGGGTCATCCGCATTGATGTAAATGCTGCGTTCCATCCTGCCTCCCTAGCGGAAGGGTGATGGCGAACCATCACCGCCAGGTGGAGGAATCCAGTCGGGAACCTGAGGGGAACACTCAGTGGAGAGTTGTTGACGACGCCGCGACGGAACCCCGTGTGGGGCTCCCCTGCTGCTGATCTCGGGTGGTCGTCATGGGAACTGTTCCTGAGAGATACGTACGCCGCTCACGGCGCACGGGTGTTTCCTGAGGTCCCGGTTGGAGTTGCGTTCTGCACTCGCGGGCCACTCGCCCGGCACAGACACCCCCACACCGGCACTTTGTTCTGCACCCTCTGCTCAACCCTTCGGAGCGTGCGCTCCAAGGCCCCGCGCACTCGGGTCGAGTGCGCGGCGAGTTGAGCCCCAAGCTCAACCCGCGAACGCGTGTCTTTTACCCCGAGCCCCGTTGGGCGGCAAGCAGTTCAGCGCCCGGAGTTCTCGGGATTCTCGCTAGGAGCTTGCGACCTTGGGCCGGCGGAGGCCCCCAGAGCGCGCTCCATTTCCCGTTGCACGGCTTCCTCGCGCTTGCGTTGTTCTGCATCGAGGAATTGCCCCATGTCCGAGCGATCCCGAATAATCCGCGGCATGATGAAGATGATCAGGCTCTCCTTGACGGTGCTCTTCTTGGTGGACTTGAAGAGCTCGCCGAGCAGCGGGATGTCTCCAAGCAGGGGCACCTTGCGCTCGAGATCCGTCTCGTTGTCCGAGATGAGTCCGCCGATCACAGCGGTGTGACCGGATTCGAGCAGCAGCGTGGTCACGAGAGTGCTAGAGGCCACTTGCGGCAGGGCGATGCTGACCTTGTTGGCGCCTTCACCGCTAGAGAACACTTGGAAGCCCGGCAGTTCCGTGGAGTTGCCCACGAGTTGTTCCGCTTCCGGAATCACGGTCATCATGACCTTGTCTGTGCCCGGGATCACGTGCGGTACGAGGTAGAGCTGGAAGCCCGTCTGCACGGGTGAGTTGGCTGCCTCCTTGATGGAGTACGTCAACCCACCATTCTGGTTCGACTCAGCCACCGTTTCTGCAAAGCGCACAGTTCGACCCACAAAGATCGTGGCCTCTTGATTGTCGATCGCTAGGAGCTTCGGGGCCTGCACGATGCGCGAACCACGATCTTCCTTCAGCAGATTGAGGGTCAACGCCATCTGCGTGAAATCGAGGGTGCCAGGTGTCATGGCATCGCTCACACCTTGCCCAGACAAACCAGAGCCGAGATAGAAGGGCATACGCGATGGCATGGATGCACCGCTGAGGCTCGCGGAGAGCCCATTGGCACCGATGTCGATGCCATAGCTGAACGCATCTAGGTTCGTCGTGGTGACGAACTTCACGTCGATGTAGACCTGCGCCGGCTCAACATCCATGCGCGCCAACATGCGCTCGACTTCGTCCACCACAGGCGGAATGTCCTTCACCACAATCACATTGTTGCTCGAGAAGTACTCGATCTTGCCGGCAGCAGTGAGGGCGTTGCGCAGTGCTCGCAGTAAGTCGAAGTTCTCGGCCTCCGAACCTGAAGCCTGCGTCTTATTGGCCTTCTCGGCGTACTCGCTCTTGATCTTCGGAGCGTAGGGCGGAGGCGGTCGCAGATAGCGAACCGGCAGAACACGGGTCACGAGTTGCGCTTCCAATGCGCTCGGGCGCACGACGCGCAAGATGCCATGCGCCTCGTCCACCACCACGAAGCCGAGTGTGCGCGCCACCGTGTCCAAGGCGGTGCGCCAAGGGACATCCTTCAAGCGCAGCCAAACGCTCCCCTCGACATCCGGCGCTGAAACGATGCTCGTGCCAGAAACGCGAGCAATGCTGTCGATCACAGACTTGATCTCTGCCCCAGCGAAATCGAAGGTCACTCGCGGTGGGCGTTCGACCAATGTGACGGCGCCGCGCTGCGAAACGACGCAACCGAGTTGCTCCGCTGCGAGATCTAGCACGGTGCGCCAAGGTGCATCGGTGAGCTTCAAGGTGACGGCGCCGTCCACGCCCGGGGCCACCAGGATGTTGGCCCCCGAACGTTCGCGCAGTTCCTGCACAAAAGCAGCTAGGGGCTGTGCATTGGCTGCAACAGAAACAAGCGCAGCTTCTTGCGGCACCTGTGCGGCGCAAGGAAGAAAGGCCAACATCAGAGCAAGGCAAACGGTCAGATTGCGCGACATGTTCACTTTCCTCCGCGCTCAGGCGGCTTGGTCGGGGCGCTAATGGGGCGTTCAAAAACCAGACCGTCGAACTCGAATTCGACGGTGGTTGCGCGCACAGCGCGCACGAGGACTCCATCCACGGACTCACCGACGCAGTAACCTCTGCCATTGATGAGTGCGATGGACTGTCCTGCATTCTCAGCAGCCACGATGGCGCCGCTGATGTCGAGCTTTTTGTTGGCGAGAGCAGCAGTGCGTTCTGCATCCCGGCGCGCTTGGGCTGCAGCTTCTTTGGCTACGACATCCTCAGCGGCCGCCGCCGGAGCGACTGTCGTGGAAGCACTGGGCTTGGAATCAGGATCTGCTGGCTGCGATGCGGATTCGGCAACTGCTGCAGGCACCGGCGCGGGATCGCGGAATGGATCCCGTCGCGCCGTCGAGCCTTGGTAGGCATAGCGCTCGAAACTCGCCGTGTTGACAGCGGGCTTGCGCTCAAGCACTAGCTGCTGCATCCGTTCGGCGCCACCGGCAATCTCGACGTCACCCGCATCAGGCGTGCGCGGCGTGTAGACGTAAGTCTCCAGCGTCAGATCGACGGTGTGAGGCTTGGCCTCCTTGTCTCCCGCGCTAGATCCGCTCTCAATGGACAGGCTAGGAAAGGTCACGAAGCGCGCGTAGCGGTTCTCGAAGCAATCAAGGAAGTGCAAGAGTCCTTCCATGTCGGCTGCGAGCTTCAGGTGGTAGGTCACACGTGCGAACGCTTCTCGCGCAGCGCCCTTGCGCGTGGAGCGCTGGCGAGCCATGGAGTCGTCTAGCTCGGTGATCTGCACTTTCGATGCCGCTGCGAAGCGCGTGAGCTGCTCCACGAAGTCGTTGATTTCCGCATCATCCGGCAACATGCGCCCGGTGGTCTCGAGACGATGGCGCTGCAAGAGCACCTCGTCTTCAAGCCCCTTCACCACAGACAGTTCGCGATCAGCCTTGGTCACGCGTGCGGACAGGCTCTCGCAGTTCTCCTGCACAGTGTTGCTTTCGTCGTAGGCACTCCATGCCCCGTAGACGCCATAACCACCGACGGCGGCGAACCCGATCACCGTGAGCAGCCACGGCCGCTTCAGCGCACTGATGAGATCTGCACTTCGGCGGCTCATTTGGCACCACCCTTCGCCACGGCGCTGGTCCCCGCCGGGGCCTTGCCTGCCAACTGAAGTTCGATGGATGCGGTCCAAGCAGAACGCCCGTCTTGGAACTCCACGGCCTTGCCTGCGGGATTCGTCAACGCTTCGAATCCATCGCGGTAGAACGCCGAATCTTTCATGCGTGCGTGAAAGTCGTTGAAGCGCTGCAAAGCATCGCCATCCGGGCCAGCGAGGCAGAAGCCCTGCATCTTCATCAGTTGCCCACCGACCTTCTTGCCAGGCGCGGCGCGCACTTCAGGGGCTTTCACACTCAGGCTTGAGAGCCACATGGAACTGCCCGCTACGTCCGAAGCGTGGGTCACATTCCAGAACTCATCGAGTTTCTTAGTCCAGGGCACGCGGGACGCAGCAATGCTCGCGAGGGTCTTGCCGTGTTCGTCGATGTCCGCGCGCTCCGCCCGGAGCTTCGCCAAGTAAGTCTGGCGTTTCTCGCGCTGACGCACCGCAGCTTCGAGGCGCTGTTGTTCCGCTTTTCCAGCCGCTAGAGGTCCTTGTTCAACCCACCACCAACTCGCTGCTGATCCGACAGCAAACAACACGGCTGCAACCACCGCCGCAACGCGCTTGGGGTTGAAGCGCTGAACCGAGCGTCGCGAGGCTGGAAGCAAGTCCGGCATCGCAGGGCCAGCCAAGCAGAGGCGTGCCACGCCAACGGCCATCGCGAACGACGCCCGCTTGGGAGCAGAGAGCGCCGCGACTTCCTCCGTCAAAGCGAGGCCGCGGAAGGGGTCCATGAGCGAGGTCTTCAAGTGCAACGCACGCTCAAGAACTTCCGCGAGGCCCGCCACCGCGGCACCACTGCCCGCGAGCAGAACTTCCTGCGGACGCGCTTCACCTTGCGATTCAAGGAGGTGCAACAGCAGTTCCGCTTCGGCAACAATTTCCTGATGCGTGGCCTGAAGTGCTTCCTTCAACGCCGCATTCTCGGAAGCCCCGAGTTGTTCAACGGCACGTTCTGCATTGCACCCTAGTGCGGCCGCTGCGACGCGGGCCATGTCGCCAAGGCCTGTCGATGATTCGCGCTCAACCAATGGCCAACCCGCACGCGCGCACAACAGGAGTGTGCCGCTATCCTCAATGCAAAGGACCAACGCGTCTGCATTCGCTGCAGCTGCTAGCGCCAAGGAGCGACCGTGCAGACTCACAGGCGTGAGGCCCGCTTCATCAGCTTCGGCCAAGGCCGCTTGGATCACCGCATGGGGTGCCACTGCGACTCTCGCCACAGCGTCACCGCTTTGGCCAACGCTAGCGTCGAGTTCGTTCGGGCCGTGGGGCAAGTCTTGCGCTGCTTGTTGCCGCGCTTCCGCGAGTACGTCGCTGCCCGGCGCCGGACGCAGGGTCTTCAGCCACACGGACCCAGACGGGAGCGCCAACGCTGCCCGCACGTGACCATGCTGGCTAGCGCGTGCCTGTTTCAATCCAGCGACAGCCCCGGCGGAGGCATCCGCCGTCCACAGGGCCACCGAGGAAACAGTCATGCCCTGAGGTCCACTCTTGAAAGTGACTCCGCGCACTTGCCCTGCGCACGAGTCGAGCGACATGGTGATATCTGCTCTGCGGAACATGATTGTCGCAAGCCCGCTCCACTTCCGGACGTACAAGGGAGCGCGTGGCCGCTTACGGCGTTTTCGGATCACTCACGGCGGGCCTTGAGACGCGCGCCGACGCAGGTTGACGAGACCTAGTCGCGGCGCGTGGAACGCCGACCGCCTTCGTGGTGGGCTCGCAATGCGCGCCCTGCCGCTTGCGGCCCTGGCGCTTCAAGCATGCGCTGCACCAAGGCGCGGCAGGCCTCGTCGTCACAGCGTCGCGTTTCTTCGACGATGTCGCGCACGCGGCTGGGCGCCATGCTCAGGCGTGTCAGCCCAAGTCCAAGGAGCACTGGCGTGTACAAACCGAGGCCCGCCATTTCGCCACAGACCGTAATGGGTTTGTTGAAGCGCCGCGCAGTGCGCGCCGCCATATCCAAGAGCTTCAACACACCGGGATGATGCGGCACGAACAAGTCCGCCACATCGCGGTTCGTGCGATCCACCGCCAAGGCGTACTGAATGAGATCATTCGATCCGATGCTGATGAAATCCGCCTCGGCGAAGAGGCTTTCCCCGACCAAAGCGGTGACCGGCAATTCCATCATCGCGCCTGTCGGCACGGCTTCGCGGAAGCTCACACCCTCGGCCTGTAAGCCCGACGCAGCTTCCGTCAAGCATGCCCGCGCCCGTGCGAACTCTTCAGCGTCGCTCACCATCGGGAACAAGATGTGAGCATTGCCATGGATGCTGGCCCGCAACAGCGCCCGCAGCTGCGTCTTGAAAATCTCGCCGTACGCGAACGAGAGCCGGAGAGAGCGCAACCCTAGGGCGGGGTTCGGTTCGCGCAGCGAATGGATTCTCGGATCCCACTTGTCGGAACCAAAATCCATCGTGCGAATGACCACAGGCTTGGGGGCCATGGCCTTGAGAATGCGGGTGTAGTGCGCGGTCTGCTCATCCTCGGTCGGTGTGTGGTCGCGTCCGAGATACAGGTATTCCGTGCGATGCAATCCCACGCCGGCGATGCCCAATGACTTGAGCGACTTGATGCTCTCGTCGCTGTCGATGTTGACGAAGATCTCCAGCATGGTGCCGGAGCGCGTGCGTGCTGCACCCACAGCGCGCAGCGCACGATTCTTCAGTCTCCGCAGACGCGCGCGAGCGTTGCGCACTGCGGGCGCTGTGGGCTCAACCACGAGGCGTTGGTGAAATCCGTCCACAATCACTGGCGTACCCGCAGCCACGCGCCCGAGTTCTGACCCGAGCCCCACCAAAGCGGGAATCCCTAGGTGTCGGGCCAGAATCGCCGTGTGAGAAACGGGCCCACCGTGTGCCGTCGCGATCCCAATCACATGCTGCCGGTCGAGCGCTGCTGTCTGTGTCGGTGTCAGATCGTCCGCAATGATCACGCTGTTGCGCGGCAACTTGCCGGCGTGAGTCGTTGCGGTGACGCCTTGCAACTTGTCCACCAACCTCCGCTGAATGTCGAGCAGGTCTGGAATGCGACTCGGCAGCGGTTCGGGCAAGCCGCGCAGTTCTTCCATGAGGTCTCGGAAGCGCCGCACGACGGCGCTGGCAGCTTCCCAGCGTTGCTCAGAAATCAGCGAGCGAATCGGGCGCAGGATCGAGACTTCGTCCTGCAAGAACATCAGGTAGGTGTTGATGATGCTGCCGGCGTCATTCCCCAGCGTGGCTTTCGTTCGTTCACGCAGCTCTTCGATGTCTTGGGCGACGTCACGCACCGCACCCTCGAAACGATCCAATTCCCTCGGTACACGCGAGCGCGACACTTGCAGTTCTGGCGTGTCTCGCTCGACAGAGCCCAAAATGACCGCCACTCCGACGGCAATCCCATCTGAGACCGTGATGCCGCCGAGGTGCTCCATCGTCACTCGCCGAAGCCGCCGGCCACCAGACTCGCCAACGCGCTGACCGCAGCAGCCGCGTCATTGCCCCTTGCCTCAAACACCAACTCGGTGCCACGCGGCGAGGCCAACATCATGACTTCCATGATGCTCTTGCAATCAGCGGAGCGCGCGCCGATGCGCAACTGCACCTTGGCCGAGAAACTATTCGCAGTCTTGACGATGAGCGCTGAAGGACGCGCATGTAGGCCTTGCGCGTTCTGAAGCGTGACCGAGACTGTTGCATCTGCCGTTGTCATGCGTGGGACTTGTCCAGTTGCGCGAGCACGAGTGCGGCTAGGCGCTCGCTGTCGTGGCGCACCATGCCACCCGGAAGCACTGTCGACAACGGGGCCCGGATCAACTCAATCCCGTCCACACGCTCGGCGGTTGCCGGAAAGAGCACGGGCTCTGCGCCCGCAGCAGCATAGTGCGCGAGCACTTCGCCCTCGGGCCGGGTGCTGGAACAAAGCACCCTGTCGATTCGCTTCAAACCCGTGACCCGCTTCAGCTGCGACACGTGACGAGCCAAGTCAAAACCGTCGGTCTCGCCCGGCTGCGTCATGAGGTTGGACACCAAAATGCAGCGCGCAGGTGAATCTTCGATGGCTTGGACCATTCCTGGCACAAGAAGATTCGGTGCAAGGCTGGTGTAGAGGCTGCCTGGCCCGATCACGATGAGCGCTGCCTCCGCGATGCGCTGTTGCAAGAGCGGAGAGATTGGTGGCGGCTCGGGGCGCAGAGCCATGGAGTTCACCGGCTTGCCGCAACGCGAGATGGCCTGTTCTCCGGTGGATTTGGCGCCGTCGGGATGCAATGCCTCGAGCACCACCCGTGCTTCGGTGCTCGGAAGAACCTCGCCTGCACAATCGAGTAGTTGCGCACAGCGCCGCAGTGCCTCCGTGAAACTCCCGCCAAGCTGCGTCAGCACGGTCAGCATCAGATTGCCAAACGAGTGTCCGCGGAGGATGGAATCCGTGAAGCGGTAGTTCATGAGCTCGGACATGAGTGGGTCGCCACAAGCCAGCGCGACCAAGCAGTTGCGAGCGTCGCCGGGGGGCAACATCAAGTAGTCCTTGCGCAGGCGACCGGAAGATCCGCCATCGTCGGCCACGGTCACGATGGCGGTGATGTCGCGGGTGTGAGCCTTCAACCCGCGCAAGCAAGCGGCAATGCCGGTTCCCCCACCGAGCACCACGATGCGGCGGGAGGGTGAACCCATGCTGCTCAGGCTTCCTGTGCGGCTTCCGCAAGGACCTCGCGCACCGCAGCTGTATCCGTGGCAGAGGCCACGAAGCGCCGCCATGACGGATTGCGCATGGTGCCGGCGAGGAAGGACAACGCCTTCAGATAATTCGCGCGCTCGCTCTCGGGCCCGGCGAGGCACAGCAAGACCTTCGTTGGGTCACCGTCGAGTGCGCCGAAATCGACGCCAGAGGGATGCAGCGCCACCAAGAGGTGGATGCACTTGAACGAGGGATGAAACACGTGGGGCAGCGCAAGTCCGAATCCGAAGGCCGTCGTTCCACGATTCTCGCGCTCCATGAATGCCGCGCAGATCTCATCGGAAAGCGCCGCTTCCATGGCTCCAGCTCGCGCGAGGGCGGCCGCGACTTCCCCGAACACCTGTTCGCGAGTCGTTCCAGCGAGACGTTCGATGCTGTGCTGTCCACCAAAAACCGCGTCCAAGTTCATCAGCGAATCCCCGCTCTAGGTGCACTTCGGGCCATGGCATGCAGCCTTCGCATGTCAGTGGCCATGCGCAAGCTATGCACTCATGCGCATGGGCTCAAGCGGCCGCGAATTCAACTGCGATGCGAGGATTGACGATCCTTGAAAGCCCGGACTTGTGCGGCCAATTTGGCCTCGCACAAATCGATGGCTGTTCTGAGATCGGCGGCATCGGCATGAGCCACGAAACGCTGGCCGCGCGGGGCTAGAACAACGACTTCCACCCGTTGTCCATCTGGCGTGTGGTCAACCACGACCTCTGCGCATTCAAGACGCTCAGCGAGGTGCGCCAACTTGCCGAGCTTCTCGCGCAAGTAGTCTTGCGCATGTCCCTCGAGGTGTTGGTGTCGACCGGTGATCTTGATCTCCATGCGATCTCTGCTCCTCTAGGTTCATACGAAGTCTAGCGCGGTTCCGGATAGTCGACGCGCATCAAGGTCAGACCCTGAGGCGGGACGGTGAATCCGGCGTGAGTGCGCGACCCGCCTTTCAGCAATGCGCTCAGGCTCTCCATCGGGCGCCGCCCTAGTCCGACTTCAATCAGCGTTCCCGTGATGATGCGCACCATGTTGTATAGAAATCCCGTGGCGACGAGGTCCACATGCACGAGCGAACCATCCACGCTCACCCGCGACTCGAGAATCGTTCGCACGCAGGACTTCTTTTTCTTGGCTTCCTTGGCAAACGCCGAAAAGTCGTGCTTGCCTTCAAGCAGACGGGCAGCTGCATCCATCTTCGACACATCCAACGCTTGCGGAAAATGAAAGGTGTTGTGACGCAGCAGCGGCGAGCGCACCGGCCCCGTGAGCAGGGTGTAGCGATAGTGCTTGGATTTCGCTGACTTGCGCGCGTGAAAGTTCGCCGGCACTTCTTCCACAGCGCGCACGGCAACATCCTCTGGCAGCACCGCGTTGAGCCCTAGACGCAACTTGCGCGGCACGACCTTTCTTTGGATCGCAACGCTCACAACCTGCGCCTTCGCATGGACTCCGGCATCCGTCCTGCCCGAGGCTTCCGTCGTCAGTCGCTCGCGTGTGATGGTGAAGAGCGCATCTTCCAAGACAGCTTGGATGGACAACCCGTTGTCTTGGCGCTCCCAGCCCACGTAGCGCGTTCCGTCGTACTCCAAGATGAGTCTGTAGTTGCGAGGTTCAGCCGCAGTCATGGGCCCCCAGCCGTACGCCCGAAACGCGCGCCTTGCGCACGACAACTCTTGAGTGCTGCAGCATTCACACTGGTACCCGAGAAATCCGCGCCAGTGAGTTCGCAGTCTTCGAAAGCAAGCTCTTCACAGATGGCGGCCACGCAGCGCAGCCCCGCAGCACGACAGCGCTCGAAAGAGGCTCGGGTGAGATCTGCATCGTCAAAGTTGGCTGCCGCAAGTTCGCAACCTGTGAAGCGCACCTCGTTGCAAATCGCTCCCTGAAAACCCGCGCGATCTAGTTCGCAACTCTCGAAAATGCTCCCGCTCAGGTCTGCCGCGGTGAAATCTGCACCGACGAGTTCCGCAGTGAACAGCACGCAGTTGAGCACAGAGCTTCCGTGGAAGTCTGCGCCCGAAAGACAAGCCTCAGCCAGCGGCGACTCTTCTAAGAGCGCGAACGAAAACTTGGCGCCATCCCCATGCACGGCGGTGAGCCGCGTCTGCCTCAGCACGGCCATTTCGAAAACAGCGCCAGAAACCGCACATCCTCCGAGATTGGCGTTGGTCAAGTTCGCGCGTACGAATCGCGCCCCTGACAGGTCTTGCCCCTCAAGCGAGAGGCCGGTCAGATCCAGCTCGGAGAGGTCGGCCCCGCTCAGGTCTAGGTGAGCTAGCCCCTGCTTGGCGTCAAGCGCAGCTTGAATCTCCGCGCGTGTGGATGGCATGTCCGACTCCGCTCTCAGTTCTGTTGCGGGTCTTCCGCCGCGAGTTCCTCAGTCGTCGCGCTGACATCGTCCGAGTTCTTGCTCGGACGCACGCGGCGCGCCGCACGGGGGGTCGCTAGCGGTGGCACTTGCGGCAACGATTCGTCTTCCTTGATCCGTCCGTCCGCATCCACCTGTTCGATGCGCACGCTGACGCGCCGCGATACGCCGCGCTCGGGCATGGTCACACCAAACAAACGATCGGCATGTTCCATGGTGCGCTTCGAGTGCGTCACCACCACGAACTGACTCTTCTGGCGCCACTCGGCGACGAGACGCACGAAACGCTCCGTGTTCTCTTCGTCCAAGGCGGCGTCCACTTCGTCGAGGAACGCGCAGGGCGCTGGATGTGCGCGGAAGATCGCGAACAACAGGGCTACAGCCGTGAGGGAACGTTCACCACCGGAGAGCAGCGTGATGCTCTGGAGTTCCTTGCCTGGCGGCTGCGCTTTGATCTCAATGCCGCATTCGAGAGGCAAGTCGACATTCTCGAGACTAATCTCCGCACGTCCGCCCCCGAAGAGGCGACGGTAGACCACTGAGAAGTGCTCGCGCACCGCATTGAAGGTCTCAAGGAACAGCGTGGTGCTTTGTTCCTCGATGGACTTGGCCACCTTTTGGAGCTGCTCCTTGGCTTTGAGGAGGTCGTCCCGCTCGCCCACGATGAATGAATTGCGCTGCTCGGCCGCTTCGAGTTCCTCCACCGCGGCGAGGTTGACATTGCCCAATCGCGCGATGCGCTCTTTCAGGTCCTTGACCGCCTCTTCCATGCTCAAAGCGGGCGCGCCGTCCGCTTCCGGTTCAACCACCGGTGTGGGCTCCTGCGCCATGCGCTCGAAGCTCTCGAGGTCTAGGCCCAAATCGTCGCGCACATGAGCCTTCAGCGCCTCCACCGCCGCGTCGTTGCCAGCTTCAGCAGCTCGCGCCTCAGCGATGCGCTCCATGATGGCGGTCAATGCAGCATCCGCACCTTCCAGCGCGGCTGCAGCAGCCCGCATGCGTTCGCGGACCACGTCTGCACCGCCTTCAACCACCTGCAAACGACGGGCGGCTTCGACAATATTGTTCTCGCATTCGCGGAGTTGAGCTGCGTCGCGTTCGAGCGCCGCCTCTGCTTCAGCGATCGCGCTCACAAGGCGCGCTTCTTCTTCGCGCGCGGAAACGGACCGCTGCTCCGCGTCACGAATGCCTGCGCCCAAGAAGACCACGCGCGCGCGGGCTGCGTCTAGCTTCTCGTGCAGCTTCGCATCCGCAAGCCGCACTTCGTGCAAGCGCTGTTGCAACCGATCCACTTCGAGTTGCACGGCGCTCTGACGCTGGCGCGCGGCTTCAACAGTCGCCTCACGCTGCACGCGCTGTTCGCTCAGTGTCGCCGCCAGCGCACGCACGGACTCCAACTCCGTGGCAGAGTTTTCAAGCCCTTCTCGCCCCACAGCGAGCTCGCGCAGGAGCAGGTTGCGCTCGCCGCTCAGGCGCTCCATTTCATTGACGAGCCGCACAGCCTGCTGATCGACGCGCGCAGCTTCGCCCTCGGCCTTCACCAGTTGCACAGACAGGTCCTTGACCCGCCCGCGGGCTTCGTCGCGCGTCGCGATGAGCGCTCCGAGCTTCGACTTGGCGGCATCTCGCTCTTCACCAAGTCCTTGGAGCCTTCTCTCGAGACGCCGCGCTTCCGCTTGCAACGTCACGAGGCCTTGAGCAGCAGGGCCGCCCCGAGGCGTCGCGAGCATGCGCCCTGAGCGCAGGACGTCGCCATCGGCGCTGACCAGCATGGCCGCTGAACTCGTGCCCGCGCTCAACTCTTGTTCGAACTCCTCGCGACCGAGCACGCGCACACCTGCGAGGAGACTCGAAAGCACGCGGCCAATATCGGCCGCGTTGGCCCGCACGCCGGCGGGCAGAGCTGAGCCTGCATCCTCGAAGCGATCTAGGGGCAAGAAGATCGCTCCGCCCAAGTGCTTCTCGCGCAGGAAGCGCAATCCCTCGACGGCTTCCTTGCCGTTGGCGACCACGAGCGCCTGCGCCGCATCACCGAGTGCAGCTTCGATTCCGCGCGCCTCCGCGAAATCGACCTCGAACAAGTGCAGCAGCAATCCGCGGAAGCCCGGCATGAAATCTGGGCGGCGCGCCTTTTCCGCCATGATGGCGAGCGTGCCTTCGTTCAGGCCTTCACCGCGACGCAGCGTGCTGGTGAGCACATCCTTGCGGGCCTGAGCGCGATGCTGTTCGGCTTCGGTGCGTCGCAAGACCTCTTGGGCCTCATTCACCGCGCCTTCGCAGCGCTCGACTTCGAGTTCTGCGGCGGTCAATGAATTGCGGCTGCACTCGAGGGCTTCAGTGCGTTCACCCTGCGCCCCTGCAAGGCCTGTGAGTTCGGTTTTCAGTCTGGCCAGTGCGGATTCTGAGCGCTGCAAGCGCTCTTCGGCAGCAGCGAGGTTTGTGCGGCCGTGCGCGAGGGCCGTTTCCGCCCGCGCCTGCTCCCGATCCGCTCCCGCAAGCTCGCGATCGTGTGCGGCCAGTTGCGCTTCGGTCTGCGTCCTCGTGGCCGCCGCAGCGCTAGCTTCGTTCCGCGCCTCGCGGACGAGCTCTGTTGCCTCAGTCAGTTCCCGCGCGGTGCCCTGCACATCGCGTGCAATGGCTTCACTTTCACGCCGGACCAACGTTTCCTCTTCTGCCAGCTCGGTGGCAGAACGGCAGGCCTCTTCAGCTTCCGTGCGGCGATTCTCGAGTCGACGGGCGCCCTCTTCGACATAACGGCGTTGGAGAGTGATGGTGTCCTTCAGGCTGCCGATGCGCGCCGAAAGTTCGGCGTGTTGCGAACGTGCACCTGCCACGTGGTCGACCGTGGCCGTGAGTTCCGCCTCAATGCCACTGGCTTTGAGCTTGGATTCGTCGCGAGCGGTGCGCATGTTGTCGCGCTCGCTGAACAAGCCAGAGAGCTCGGCCGCCAACTGGATCTGGCCTTGTGAGAGCACGCGCCAACGCTCGAAGGCCGCCCGATTCTGAAGTTCTTGAAGCTTCAGGGTGAGTTCGCGATGTGAACGCGCCTTCCCCGCTTGCAACTTCAGCGAACGCACTTGGCGACTGATCTCTTCCACCACATCTGCGAGGCGCGAGAGGTTCTCGTCCACCTTCTGCAACTTGAGTTCGGTTTCGTGGCGGCGCGCCCTGAGCCGCGAAATCCCTGCGGCCTCCTCGAACACGCGGCGGCGATCCACCGCGTTGTTGGCCAAGACCGCGTCGATCTTGCCCTGCTCCATGAAGGCATATCCGCCGGCGCCAAGGCCCGTGCCCGCGAAGAGGTCGCGCACGTCCTTCAGGCGCGAGGGTCGGCCGTTGATCTGGTATTCCGTCTCGCCCGTGCGGAAGACCCGGCGGGTGATGGAAACCTCGTCGGCGTCCTCGGGCAAGACACGGTCTTCGTTGGCGAAGACCAAGGTGCCTTCGCAAAGTCCCATGGGAGCGCGCCGCACCGTGCCATTGAAGATGACGTCCATCATCTCGCGGCCGCGCAGAGAGGTCGGACGCTGCTCGCCCAAGATCCACTTCACCGCATCGATGACGTTGGACTTGCCGCAACCATTGGGCCCAACGATGCACGTCAGAGCGCCACCCTCGAAGGTGATCTCCGTACGGTCAGCGAACGATTTGAACCCGTGCACGATCAGACGCTGCAAGCGCATCGCATCACCCCATTACGGGTATGGGTCCGCGCATCGGTTCCCCACAAACCCGCCCCGGGAGCAGCATAGCCCCCCTGTTTCTGTTTTCCTATCGGGGAGCGGCGAGAGGGAACAAATCGCCTTGCACTTCCTCGGAGGCCGCTTCAGCTGCCACAAAGTGCACGCAGTTGAGGGCCGTTCTAGAGCCCAGTTCGGCCAAGGTAGCCCGTGCGCCGCGCTCCCCGATCATCGCTGCCGGCAAGGCGACGCTCCCCCCCCAGTTATGGGTCAGTGCGGGCGAGAGCAACCCGGCATGAGCCGGCGCATCCAGCGGCCAGCCAAGGGGAAGCACAGAATCGCTGGCCGAACTGTTCCTCGGCGCGGGCGCGCCCAGCACCACCTGGAAGCGGCGCTCGCTAGCGGCAGGATCGATGTCTAGAAGACGGGCGATGACTCGCGCAGCCCAGCGGGGGCGGTCCTGCGCACGCAGCACCCCACGCTGAACCAGCATCCGCAAGGCCTCGCCAAGATGCTTGAGGCGCACCATGGAGGCGCCGCCTTGGGAGGCATGAGGCAACCCGAGTTCGGCCAGCACCGTCGCCAAGAAGTTCCCTTGCAACAGCCGGGCGTGCTGGCTCTCCACCTCGCAAACCAAGGATCGAGCGCGCACCAGCGCTAGGTCGGCCGCGCCTTCGTGCTGTGCGTCGTTCAGGATCGCCAGGAGGTCCAAGACCACCTCAGCCCAACTGAGTTCCACTTTCGGCGGGACCTCGCGCAGCAAGAACGACGCTCCGGCTGCCAACTCGCTGGCCACGAGGGCTTCCGAACTCGCGTCCACCACCCGCCACGCGACTTCGATGCCGAAATCTCTTCGCCAGTGCCGTGTGCGCTCAGCCAGCGCAGCAGTGCAGGGCAGGTCGACCGCCAACAGGGCTCGGCACGACTGGCCGCGCGCCGCACGCACTGCGTCCACGAGAGCCTCCAGCATCGCGTCACCGCAGTGGGCGAAGGCGCTTGCGACGCCAAACAGGCGCAGGTTTCCTCGCACGAGGGGCAGGAGGCGACTCGTCCACCTTGCGAGTTCCGCGACGCTGCTCGGCGGCACCGTGATGTCCATGGCCGCTGCGCGCAAGGGGTCTCCCACACCGGGCAACGCAATCTCGCCAGCAGATGCGGCTCGCGCAACGACCCCGCTATGCACTTCGAGCAACATCAACTTCTCGAGGGCCGCGGCCGCGAACAAGCGATCGGCGAGTTGCGGATCGCCGCCAGCACTGCCGAGGTGTGCTCCGAGTTCCCGTGGCGATAGCTGGACGAGGGAGGCCGCACGCGCGGCGCTGCCATCGAGCACCAACAAGGCGCTGGATGCAAGCTCCGACACCAACCCGCCCGCAACCACCTCAAGCTTCAACGCCGCCAACTGACGCTCCACGCGCAATGCGATTTCGCCAGCCATCACTTCCGGCAAGCCGCTGTTTCGCATGAGCGCCGCAACGAAGCGTTGATGCGACCACGGATTGCGCCCATCCACTGCGTGCACTTCAAGGTGCGCAAGCCGAGTCGCTCGTTCGCGGCGCTCGTGCACGAGATGCCGCGCGGCCGCTTCGTGGCCGGTGGAGTCCAACACATTCGTCAGCAGATCTTCGTATTCGTGCTCGGACAGATCTTGCGCCGGACCACGCTGAACCAGCTCCATGACCGCATCAGCCAAGGCGCGGGCCAAAGCCGGAGGTGCTTCGGACGAAGCCACGAGGGCTTCCGTGAGTTCAGACTCCACTTCCCCGTGGAGCAGTGGCTCTGTGGAGCCGTCAGCTCTGCGCACCCGCCGCATCGCCGCCCTCCTTTCCGGAAAGCACGCGCTTCAGCTCGGCCATGAACGCATTCACGTCTTTGAACTCGCGATACACCGACGCAAAACGCACGTAGGCCACTTGGTCGATGCTGCGCAACTCCTCCATCACAAAGTCACCAATGATGCGGCTGGAAACTTCCGAATCGAAGGTTTCAGAGACCTTGGTCTCCACGCGACTCGTGACTTCCTCGAGGGTCTCGGTGCTGACGGGACGCTTGTGACAAGCCAGCATCAGGCCCGAGAGAATCTTCTGGCGATCGAAGGGCACGCGCGAGCCATCCTTCTTGACCACGCGCAGTGGCATCTCTTCGATGCGCTCGTAGGTCGTGAAGCGGCGCGAGCAATCGAGGCACTCGCGCCTGCGACGGATCACGCCCTGGTCGTTGCACGCCCGTGAGTCGATCACTTTGTCTTCGATGGCTTTGCAAAACGGGCAGCGCATGGCACTGCTCATATCACTGCGGAGCGAACAGCGTCAAGGACGCGTCACTTGCCGATGCAAAACGTGCTGAAGATGCGGTCTAGCAGGCGCTGCGGAGCATCCGCACCGCTGATGGCCGCAATGGCTTGCAAGGCCGCGTGGAGGTCGGCGGCGACGAGCTCGCGTTCTGCTGGATTTGCCAACAAGGATGCAGCGCGATCGAGAGCCAACGCGGCTTCTAGGCAATGTGCCGCCTGACGCGCGCTAGCCACCGAACCGGAAGACTGCGCCGCTAGGCGCTCGGCGATGGCCGCTCGCAACTCAGGAAGCCCCTGCCCGGTGCGGCCGCTCACGCAGAGAGCATCCACAGGACCTTGGTTGAGATCCGCATGGGTCAGGACGAGCAAGCGGTTGGGATCCGCTGTTGGTTGCTCTTGCCACGGAGCCCGCACTTCCAAAACGAGATCAGCCGCTTCCACGAGACGCAGCCGTTTGCGCTGCGCCTCCTCATCTACAAACGTCGGCACCACATCCGTCCCGGCGGTGTCCACCAAGCGAATGGCGCCGTCTCCTGTGGCGACGGTGGCTTCCACCGCATCCCGCGTCGTGCCCGGATGTGCACTAGCGATGGCGGCATCGCGCTGTGTGAGCGCGTTGAAGAGGGTTGATTTGCCGGCATTGGCTGGGCCAGTGAGCACCACCAGCGGGATCGCGGAGCGTGATTGCGTCGTTGCGAGATTGCCAGCTAGCGCGCGGAGCTCACGAGCGACGCGCACGAGGCTCACCTCGGCCTCCGGCGGCAGGGCGATCACGACATCGGCGTCGTCGAAATCGAAACCCAGTTCGAGTGGCACGAGCACTGCGTGAATGGCCTGGGTGAATGTGGCGAGACGGCGAGCGAGCCCACCTTCCAGCACAAAGAGCGCACGCCGCATGTCAGCTTCGGATTCGGCGGCCACGAGCGCACCGACCGCTTCAGCGCGCACCAAGTCCAGCTTGCCGTTTTCCAAAGCCCGACGTGTGAACTCCCCCGGCATGGCTTCCACGAGACCGCGCTGGCCCAGCGCGTTTTGCAAGCGCTTGGCAATGAGGGGCGCCCCAACGCAATGAATCTCAAGGCAATCCTCCCCGGTGGCCGTGCGTGGAGCCCGACGCCACCAGAGCGTCGCAGGCACAGTGCAGTCTTCGAGGCTGAGCTCGAAGGGCTGCACGCCGCTCGCCGTTGAGAAGGGCTCTGCGCTGCCGCGGGTCAGTTCCGCGGCGATGTCTCGCGCCGCGGGCCCGGAAATGCGCAACACTTGGCGTTGCGCTGGAGCCGCGGGGCAGGCCATCGCCATGATGGTGCGCCCGCGGTGCATGCTTCAGCTCTGCCGCGCGCGAAGTGCGCGAATGATGCGCCCTTCGACGATGCCGATGGAAGAACTCACGAGCCAATACAGGGACAGCCCTGCCGCGTAGCTGTACATCATGAAACCGAACAGCACCGGCATGAAGAGCATCATCTTGCGCTGCTGTTCCATCTGCGGATCGCTGGTGGCTGGCTTGGGCATGAGCCACGAGTTCATGAACCAAGCGATGGTCATCAGGATGGGCAGGAGGTGCAATCCCGTGAGGGCTGCTGCACCACCGACGCACGAGCCGCAGCCAGGGATCAGTCCGCAAAGCGAGAGCGGATTGGCCACGGGAGAATCAAAGGTGATGAGGTGATCGGGCTGTGAGAGGTCCGCGACCCACCACCAACTCGCCTGACGCAGGTCGATGGAAGCGCGCAAAGCAGAGAAGAGACCGAAGAAGATCGGAATCTGGAGCAACATCGGCAAGCAACCACCGAGAGGCACCAATTTCACCTTCTCCTCGCGCATGAGCTTCATCTGCTCTTCCGCGAACTTGCGCGCGTCGCCTTCATGCTTCTTCTTCAGCGCTTCAAGGCGCGGCTTCAGTTTCGCCATCTGCTCTTGGTGCTTGGCCATGGCGTCTTGTGAACGCCTGTTCACCGGGAACAGCACCACGCGCACCAGCAGCGTCATGAGGATGATGGCGAAGCCCCAGTTGTTGCAGAGGCCGTGCATCAAGTCGAGGAGAAAGAGAACCCCGCGCCCAATGACTCGCGCCCAACCCAGTTGGTCGCGGTAGATCAACGAGAGTGCAGCCGCTGCCTCGGGCTTGGATGCGAGATCCGCCGCGAGAATACGGTCGTCCATCGGGCCCATGTAGAGCAAGCCGGAGTGGGTGACAGCGCTCCCGCCTGCCTCTGCGCGCATCCCGAATTCCACGGAGGTCGCCGTACGAGCGGCCGAGCCATCGCCTGCATCGCCGCGGTCGGCGGCTGCAGCAGCTTGCACACGGGCCACGACGGAATCCGGGAAGGACTCGAGCAGCAGCACCATGCCGAAGTAGTTCGAGAGATCGCCTGCGTAGCGTTGAGCGCCTGTCAGAGCGAGGGCTTTCCCGGCTGAGTCTTCGTGCGCTTCTTGCGCCATCACGGCCCGGAACTCGCGCTCGACGCCGTTCAAGCCCGAGCGCGCTGGCGCGACGGCAGATCCGCCCGGCTCTTGGAACACGCCAGGAGTGATCTGCAACGCGAGATCCAGCGGGAACACCGTGTTGGCGGTGCCTTCCCCACGCACGCTGCAACGCACCTCGGCATGCAGCCCGCGCCCCGCGGGCAGAGTGATCTCCTTGCGCATCACGATGCGACCGCCCGGGCGCTCGACGCTGCGCTCCAAAGCCAGCGTGCGGCCGTCGGCGGATTTGCTCATCTGCCAGACGTGTCCTCGCCCGAGGTCGTCGTTCTTCGTGGCGCGCAATTCCAAGGCGCCACACTTGTCCGATGGAACCGCAAGCATGAGCTTC
>Ga0233425_10005563_pt1 | contig 19744 bp, 17 predicted proteins | sample Watercolumn_Towu_2_FD_181712 | JGI IMG/M metagenome (GOLD analysis project Ga0233425, IMG submission 181712) | Freshwater microbial communities from Lake Towuti, South Sulawesi, Indonesia - Watercolumn_Towuti2014_140_MG | ecosystem: Environmental > Aquatic > Freshwater > Lake | place... | reverse complement strand
ACGAACATCAAAGAGTCAAAACCATGAAACCAACCACGGAAGGAATCGCCATGACCAAAACCCAACAAAAAATCGAACCCAAACTCTCAACAAGATTCCGCAAAATAGTTACCGGAGGTTCCCTTATCGTATCGGTTTGCGTGATGCTCACGATGGGTGTGCTCACGCTTGGCGCGGGAGAGTCTCCTGTCAAGAACCGTCCGCTAGTCGGGGCGATCCGATGGGATGCTTGGTACGGACCGCTTCCCGCATCGGCGCAACTCCCGGAATCAGTTGAGTTCCCGGGATTCGACGCCTCGCGCAATCGAAAAGTGAGTCAGGACCCGGGTAAGGAAACACGGCGCTCGCTCGCGCCGGATATGTGGCGTTACCGCTGGCCGTTTTTCACGACGCTCACAGCAGACGGAAGCGCGAAGGACTTCAACGGGAACAAGCCGGAAGTGATTGAACAGGAGATCGCCTATGCGGTCCATGCCGGACTGGACTACTGGGCGTTCACTGCATATCCCGAAGATTGTCCCCTGAGCTACACGCTCAAGACGTTCCTGACCTGCAAGAATCGCGACAAGATGAAGTTCTGCCTGTTCCTGCCGATGTGGCCGGCCTACGGGCGCATCGCGAACGAGGAGTTGGAGCGGGCGTATTGGGCGCACGTGTTGCGGATGGCCAAGCAACCCAACTACCTGAAGGTGGAGGGGAACCGCCCGGTGTTCTACATGGGTTTCCTGACGGGCCGCCTGATGGAAATGCTTCTCGACGGACGCTGGAAGAGATTCGGTGGCGAACTGGAGAAGTGCGGACTGGGAAAACCCTGGCTCGTGATCTGTCTCAGCTCCCCAAAGTCATACAGGCAATTTTACGATCAGTTGCAGGGCGACGCCCTGAGCCAGTATAACGTCTCCGGCAACGCGAAGGCCGGATCGTTTTCCGAACTGGCGGCGCGTGCGGAGGCGTTCTGGGAGGAATGCGCCGCCACGGGAGTGCCGGTTGCTCCGATTTGCGTAACCGGCTGGGACCGCCGCCCGCGCGTGATGAACCCCGTCTCGTGGGAAAGCTTCCATCAGAAGGAGGACGCCATGAGCCTTTACTACAAATCGGGAACCCCCGATGAGATCGCTGCCCACATCGGCCGCGGCGTCTCGTGGTTCAAGAAACATCCCGGCAAGAACGGCACCGAACTGGTGCTCATCTACGCGTGGAACGAACTGGACGAAGGCGGCTGGCTCGTCCCCGCGCTTCCTTCGCCGCACGGCGAAGGCACGGCCCGGATTGATGCACTCCGCAAAGTTCTTCTGCCGCGCTGATGGCCCAAGTCTTTCCGTTAGGCTCAAACGTTGAAGCTGGTCACTTCAGCACTTCGGCGATGGTCACTTCGCGTTTCTCGGCGAGTGAACGTTTGCCGGCTTCGAGCACGGCGATGACTTCGACTTCTTCCTCAATCGGCACGCTCTCCTTTTTCGTGCGTACCAACTCGATGAATTTCTCCAGCAGATACCAGTACAGATCGGTGAGGACCGGCGTCACCGTGCGCCAGCCTTTGGTACCGTAGAGGTTGATTTGGTAACCGGCGCGCATCCATTCCTTTTCGGCAACCATCAACATCAGATCGCGGCCATTCTCAAAACGCACGCGGACAACGTTACGGCCCGGCTGGCCAACGTTGAGGCAGGAAACCGCGCCGCGTCCGAGGACGGCATAGGCCATCTCCAGCGCATGGATGCCGTAATAAACCAGTTCGTTGCCGCAGATGGTCGTGGCGAGATGAATGTTGCCAAGCGACGGGACTTCTTTCGCCAGCGCGAGCACGTCCGGCACGAAGCGTAGCGAACTGGCCGACATGAACGGCGTGCCGGCCTTGCGTGCGACCTCGGCGACTGCCTTCGCTTCCTTCGCGGTCATCGCGAGCGGCTTGTCGCAGAACGTCGGCACGCCTTTGCGCAGCGGCGTGAGCGCATATTTCCAATGTTCACCGGAGCCGTCGTCGGGAATGGCCACCGCATCCACGCCGTCGGAACATTCGTCGGCGGTGTTGCAGACCGTCGGGATGCTGCACACGTCGGCGAGTCGTTCCGCCGCCTCTTTCACGGGATCCCAGATCTTGACCACCTGCACGCCCTCGACGCGCTTCTTCGAAGCGACGAAGGTGCCGGTGAACTGTTTACGCTTCGCTTCGTCGAAGCCGTTGCAACAGGTGGAGAACGCGGTGCCGTGGTTCGATCCCTGTACGCGCGGCGCGCCCATGTAACCGTAAGTCGCCGCCGAGATGAGACCGAGTCTGAGTTTCGGTTTGTCGGTCGCCGCGCGAAGAAAGAGCGGCGAAGCGAATGCTCCGGCGATGACGGAAGTCTTCAGGAAAGTTCGGCGTGAGGTGGGGTTCATGGTTCTCCTTTCAGGGTTTGGACACTTCAAAACTCTTTCCCTCTTCAGCCAGTTCGGTGTTTGGGAAAACAGCTTTGGCCTCGGCGAGAATCTTTGCGCCCCGGCTGTGACCGTAGTGGATCAGCACCAGTCGTTTCACACCGGCCTGCTGCGCGATTCGCGCGGCGTCCTTCGGCGCGGTGTGAGCGCCGTCGTGAATCAACAGCGACGCGCCCTTGGCGAACTCGGCGATGGGCGGATGATGGTGCGTGTCGCCGGTGAAGACGGCGCAGGCGCCGCTGGCTTTGTCAGTGACTTTATAAACCAGCGCCTGCTCGACCCGGTTTGTTCCGGAAACGTGGTTGGCGGCGAATGTATCGAACCGCAAATCCGTCGTCTCGAATTTATCACCGGCGGCGAGCGGAACCAGTTTGCGGTTTACCGCCAGTTCCGGAAAACGCGGGACTTGCAGGAACGCATCAGCGGCCTCGACGACGCGCCGGAGGTTCTCGCTCGGACCGACGATGTTCAACGGCGGTCCGGTACGTTTCCGAAGCCCGATGTAGAATAACAGTTGCGGCAGGCCGATGTAGTGGTCTTGATGAAAATGCGTCAGGATGATGGAGTCCAGCTTGAGAGGATCGAATCCGTGTTCGCGCATTCTCAGCGCCGAGCACCAGCCGGTGTCCACGAGATGTTTGCCGTTGATGAGGAAACAGGCGGTCTCCCGGCGCAGGTCGGGGATGCACGAGGAATCGCCGATGATGGTGATTTTCAGACGCGATTCCGGAGCCGCTGCTACGGCGGCCAGCGCGACCATGCCGATAAACTCACGACGAGAAAAGCAGGATCGGTTCTTCATGCCGCTATTTCATCACAGATTCCGCAGATTGCACAGCTAAACTACTGGAGCAATGAACCCGCTGTCTCGATGAGCAAGCGGACTGTGTCCGAGCTGGCTCCGCCGCCGCGGACTATCAGGGTTTCATAGCCGCCGCGTCCGAAACATTCTTCGAGCGGAACGTAACCGCAGGAACCCTGCGAGAGGCTGGCGACAATGATTTCGGGAAACGGCGAGCGTTCTTGGATGCGCATCCCGATCTCCGCAAAAGGCTCGCCGGGAAGAGAGACAATCGCCGCCCCGCTGCCGAATTTCAGGCAGGTCGTCTCGAACAGTCGCGTCTTACCGGCTTCGAGTTCTGCAAAACCGACAAGTTCCGCGGCAAAAAATCTTTGCACGGCATTGCTTCCTTGGGCCAGTTCCTCGCTCGTCATCCGTCCGCCGTCTGCCACTTGTGGGGCCGCCAGCAGAGTCTTTGCGGCTTCGATCTCCCCGGCGGCGACATCTCGCGCGTGAATGCGAAGATCAGCGCGAACGACGCCAAGGGGAACCGGCTCGATCCGTCGCGCCGTGCGCATGATCCCGGCGACAATGGCAGCGTAGCCTTCGCCGATGCGAACGGCCTCGGCATAGGCGCTCTGGTTGTTGTTGTTGGTCACGTCGAAGTGGTTGATGTTGCCCGCGGGCGCGATCAATGTCACCACGTGGACATCATGGCCTGCCTGTTGCCGCAGCGCCGCCTCCAAGCGTCCCGGCCAGTCGGCGGAAACCCAGTCTCCATCCACCGTATCGGTGTGATTGCAGATGTTGGCCACGACGGCTAGCGTCCGTCCGCAACGATCCACGCGGAGCACGCCGACGCGACGATTCACCTCGCCCTCCGGCTTAACGATGTCCGGATTCAGTTTACCCGGATTCGTCACCACCTTGCCGGATTTCATGTGAAAGCGGCGGCAGAAAGCAAAAGGATTTTCGTCGGCATGACCCGCGTACAACTCGGCGGGCGCGAGATCGGCCCAGGCACGTTTCACCGCCTCCCCGCAACGGTCAGCCACGTGCTTCATGAAATCCTGATCAGCCTTCACGCCAAAAAGGTCTTTCGTGTATGGCGCGGTGTGGGTATGGGTTGCCGCGATGATCAAGTTGCGGTGAAAGACGACTCCCCTGCGTTCAAGCTCCGCGTGGATCCGCTGGAGCAGCATGTTGCTCATCAGGCAGACATCGAGGCTGAGCACTCCGCAAATTGTTTGGCCGTCCGAAAAAAGGATGGCCTTGACGTGAAGATCATCGAGAGCGCCTCTGTTCGGACGCGGCGTGAAATAACCCGCCAACGGCACGCCGACCGGCGGCGTAATGACCTCTCGCGCAAACCCTGCAAGGAAAACGCTCATAACCTTTCACTTTCTTGTTTGCCGCACAATCGCTGCGCTCCAGCCTTCGGCGATGCGCAGTTCGGTGAACATCGCGCCGTCGCGCTCGACGGTCGGCGCTTTGAAGTTCGGCACTTCGCGGCCGGTGTCGTCGAAGACGTGAACCTCGTGTGCCGAGCAGTCGCCCCAGCCGAAGAGGCCGCTGCGGTTGGTCAGGATGCGTTCCTTGCCGATGATGTATCCCTCGTGCAATTCCACCGGCGTGATCGGATACATGAACTTCGTGATCGTCTCATACTTCGGCATGACTTGCAGGTCGCTGTACCAGTGCGAGACGCAACCGTAATCGAGCGCCTTGACCATGTTGTGACAGGCGTCCTCCTCGCAACGCTCGGTGAGATGGTCGCCCAACGCGATGGGCGAATGAAGCTGGGCGCGGGTGCAGTTCGCGATGCTGCCGGTCTCCACGAAACGCGGAAACTTCAATCGTGCCACGGTCCGCGAATGCGGCTGGCCGTTGGCGATGAACGGGCCGCGCGCCATGATCTCCTTGATGAGCGCAACGCGCCACGGCTGCGAGATGAGCGTGACGGATGATTTCAACTTACGAACTTTCATCGTCTTCACGTCAATGTCCGCCGAACAACCATCCCACGGTTCGCCGTAGTGGTAGGCGTAGGCGCTGTATTCGAGTTCGTCCCAATAGACGCCGTCAGCCTTGATGTCATCGAGGATGATCTCCACGTTGCGCTTGATCGCGCGGCCAAACCCATTCTGCTCCGTCGGGAAGAAAATCCTGTCCCCCGCCTTGCCGTAATCGGCCTGCGTGCCGTCGCTGCGCAACACGCGCGCGTCGGGATATTTCGTCGGCGCATCTTCGAGCGTGTCAAGGAAGCAGTGGAAATAGACGCAGCTCTTGGCGCCGGGCGCGAGCCGTCGGATGCGCTCGACGTAGCGTTTGTAGGAATCGTGCGGGACAAGCTGGAACGGCGTGCCGTGCGTGTAGTGACCGTGCCACGTCTGCTCGATGGTGTAGCAAAGCAGGTTCGCGCTTTTGAACTTGATGTAATTACTGAATTGCTCATCCGTCCACTTCTCGGTATGTCGCCCACCGCGCAAGAACGCGAAACAATAGGGAATGGTGAAGTTCGCGTCGAGCAGACGGCGCGTGGCATTGACAAAATCAAAATAGTCAGGCCGCGCCACCGGGACGACCGCCCATTCGGCGGTGTAGGTTTTGCCGGGCTGAAGGACGAAATGGTTGTCCGCCAGACCAAGCATGCCGTCCGCGGCGTAGTTGGACACGTGGACCTGAAACTCGTCGTTGAGCGGCAACAGGCCGAGACCTGTTTTCTCGTTCACGCCGAACGTCGTCGGGTTCTCCGGCGCAGAGGATCTTCCAACCAACCCGGCGGGCGAGAGACCGGCAATCCAGATCTTCTTGAGCGACGTGAGTGTGACCTCGTGCCGCTGCATGAGCGGCAGGTTCTCCTTGGTGAGGTTCTTGAACGTGTCATAGACGACGATGGCCTCGGCCTTGCGTTCGATCCGTCGCGAGTGCTGGAAGAACGAGTTGGAACCGCACTCCCATTTCCCTGCCGGTGTCGAGAACCGGCTCTCGATGATGAACTCATCAACCGCGAGCTTCGCGTCCGGCAGTTCGCGCACCGTGTAGTTCGTCTTCAGTTTTTTCGCCGGTGTGCAGACTGGGATTGTGCCGGTGGGCGGTCCGGCCTTCGGCTTCGGTGGCGGAGGCGGCGCGGTGAAAACCAATTTGCACTCGGCGGCAACCAACGAGCGTGTCACGTTATCGCTGCACGCGTTCTCGACGAGGAGTTGGTTCTCGCCCTCGCGCAACAGGTCGGTGACGCGCAGTTCAAATTCACCGGTCTTGACGCCGCGAATCGCATACTGGGAACTGTCGGCACTGGTGAAATCGGGCGCGTAATAGGTCGTAAAACGATCGGCGGCAGCGGCCCGGTGGACGCGACCGTCTTCGCCTTTGCTCTCCATCGGCCTGTTCAACAGCCGTTTGCCGTCGAGCGCTGTACCGTTGAGTGTGAGCCGCAACGCCGGCGTGTAGCCGCCGACTTTCGGCATATCCATCCGCGCCTTCAATGCGAGCACGCCTTCCTTGCCGGCAGGCGACTTGGCGGCGGTAAACTTGAACGTCTGTTTCTTTCTCGGCTGCAACTCCACCTTGTCGAACACCGATGCGCCACGGACAACTGCCGGCGCTTTGCCATCCGCGCCGGCCAACGCGGTGGCGTTGAGGCGCGGACGTCTTATCGCCCACGGCTTCGTCGAGAAGCTGAGCAGTTTTTCCGGGCGCGCTTCGGTGCCGTCGGTGTCGAAGACAGCGACCTCGAAATTCACCGGCAAACTGGCCGACGGTAACTTGACGCCGAGCAACGACCATGGAATGGCTGCTTCCAGCGTGTAGCCGTGATCCGTTTTCTGCGCGGTGACCACTGCGCCTTTGAGTTCAAGCCCCAACGGCTTGACGCAATACACTTCCGGCGGGCAATCGGCCAGTGAATCGCCAGTGCGCTGAAAATTTCCCGGACTGAAAACGATTTGGAACTGGCCCTTGTCAAGATGAGTACGCCTCGGCTCGTCGTCCGGTGCAACGTCGAGGAAAAGCTGGACACAATCGCCTTTCCAAATGCCCGCGCCGTGGTCGGTCTGGCGGATCTTGTCGTCGGTGACATCGGCAGCGAGGTACAGCATGTCCTGACGCCACGCGAGCCATACTTTTGCGCTGAGGTCGGCTGGTGATTTCCATTGCGCGCCGCCCCACGTCGCCTGCTCACGACGATTCAGCAACATCATACCGGGAACGTTGGTCCATTCCTCCAGTTGTCCATCCACCGCCGGCGGCGGATCGGGTTTGAAGGGAATGCCGATGAGAGAGTTATCAGCAAACAGCTGTGCGCAAACAAGACACGCCGCCAAGAAAGTCTTCATGGCGACGGATGATACAACCCCGGCGCATCAAGTCAACGGAAGGAAAGAGTCAGGAGCGAAAGACGGAAAATCTGCCTTGCAGGATGCCGTTGGACGGCTACACTACCGGCGATGAAAGCGACTGAACTTCCGACTTACCAAGAACTCTCGACCTCTGAGAAACTACTGTTGGTCGAGGAGATTTGGGACGAGATCACTCGCCACCCGGACGATTTGCCAATCCCTGCGTGGCACAAGGCGGAGTTGAATCGTCGCTATCAGGAGTATCAACGGAATCCCCGGCAAGGTTCTTCTTGGGAGGAAGTCAAAGCGCGATTGTTGGACCAGAAATGATCTACGAGGTCATTGTCTCGTCGCCAGCCGAAGCGGACATCGTTTCGGCTTTTGTCTGGTACGAGGACAAAGGCATCAACTTGGGTGTGGATTTCATTCGTTGTGTGGACGCGGTCTTGGCCGGTTTGCAGCGGATACCCTTGCGGTTTCCGAAGCGATACGGTGAGTTTCGCATGGCGATGGTGCCGCGCTTTCCTTATGCCGTCTATTTCATCGTGAATGAACCGGAATCGTTCGTCTCGGTACAAGCCGTCCTCAATTTCTCGCAAGACGCCGCCGCAGAACTGCGGCAACGGTGACCAACCTGACCGTTGTAACGACTCATCATCGTTTGCTGATTTGTTCCAGCCAGCCTTCCAGCGTGAACTCTGGTTGCCCGATTTCCTCGGGGCGAAGGCAGGCGAGTTTCTCGCGCGGTAAAGGTCGCAAACCCAAGTCCGGCAGAATCGCGCCGCGCCAGTGCAGCGGTGTGCCGTAGAGTTTTTCGAGCTTGATGGCGTGGCGGTCGCACCATTCGCCGGCGTTGAGGGTCGGCAACGCGCGGATTTTTTCCAGCGTCCAGCCCGGCGTGCCGAGGTGCTTGTGAATCCATTCGAGCGCGACCGGGTAAGCGAAATACGGACGATGACCGCCGCCCGGCTCGAACCACGCTGCGATGCCGCCCGGAGGATAACGTTTCTTGGCTCCGTCCACTGCTGCGCGCGTGCCGGTCCACGCGACGCCGGTGCCGCCGTGGTCAATAACAGTGTCGGCATCGCCGTTGGCGATGAGCAGCGCGCAATGCGGTGCCGGCAATGCGGCGAAATCAGACCACGAGCAAAGCTTTCGCATCCGCTCGTTCGGCCAGCGCGTGCAGAGTTTGGTCGGGATGGTGATGTCGTCGTAGGCCCAACCGGTGACAATGGCCATGCGGAGCCGCATTTCGAGCGCCGCCACCCAACTGCCCGTCGCGCCGCCGAGCGAGTTGCCGGCGATGCCGATGCGGTCGCGCGCGATGTCGCGCCGCATCATCAGGAAATCCACGGCGCGCATCGTGTCGAAGACGAACTTGCCCATGATGAGACGGCCCGCGGCGTCGCAGCGTTCCGAGACGCCTTTGGCGTCGTGCGCGCGCGTGGCGGTGGCGCCTTTGATGTTGCGTTCCTCCTCGCCGATTGGGTCCATCGCCAGCGTGGCGACGCCGAGTTTCGCGTAGAGTTGTGCGGCGTAATGGTAGCTCCAACTGCTTTTGCTGCCGCCGTGGCCGTAGGTGAACACGATGGCCGGCATCGGAGCGGGCGGGTTCTTGGGACGGTAGAGCAATGCCGGGACGCGCGAGCCGGGTTCGCTCGTGAAGACCCATTTCTCGATCACGATGCCGTCGTGTTCAATCTCGCCGCGCGATTCGGGGGCAAGTGCCACGCGCTGGCGTGGAATGCCGAGCATGTCGGAGAGTTGCTGCCGGGTGTCCGCCACGGCAGTCGCGCACACAACCAGCAGCAACGCGAATCCCATCGTTCAGTTCTTCTTGCCGCCAAGCTTGAGGTTGGACGGTGTCGTGCCGCGGCGCGGTTCTTCCGTCGCTTTTTCCCGTGGCGGCGTCACGGTTGGCGGTGGCGTGTTGGTGGCGGCGGCTGGGTCGAGTTTCTTTTCGATGCCGAGTTCCTTGAGGGAGTCGAGCATCTGGAGGCGACGACGGCCTTCGGCGGTGGCGGCGGTTTCGGTGCGGAGGACGACGGGCCGGATGAAAACGATGAGTTCATCCCGGTCAATCGTGTCCTTGCGGTGCTTGAAGAGCCAGCCGAGAAGCGGGATGTCTCCCAGGACGGGCACTTTGGTTTCGTTGCGGCTTTTGCTGTCTTGGATGAGGCCGCCTAGGACGACAGTGCTTTGGTCCTGAACCATGACGACGGACTGAGCTTCGCGTTTCCGGATAGAGGGAACGACGATGCCGCCGATGTTCTTGTCTTCGCCGAGTTCGTTGACCTTTTGGTTGATTTCGAGGGTGACGAAGCCGTCGGGGTTGACGCGGGGCGTGACGAACAGTTCGAGGGCGACGTCCTTGTATTCGACGTTGGCGCGCAGGCCGCTGGCAAACTGGTTGGTCGAGGTGCCGCTGCTGACAATGTCGGAGAGCGTGGAGGTGGCGACGGGCACGGATTTGCCGACGACGATACTGCCTTCCTGGTTGTGCAAGGTCTGGATGACCGGCGTGGACAACACGCGCAACTTCCCCTCGCTCGCGAGCAGCCGGATGACGGCGTCGAGGTTGAGCCTGCGGAACGTGGCCCAGTAGGTCAGGGCGCTGGAGATGGCCGCGCCTTGCGGTGTGGGCACGCTGCCGATGGCGAAAGAACCAACATTGAAGGGGCGCGACCCGCTGGCGTCGCCAGTAAGTGTGCCGCCGAACAGGTGAGCGGGGCCGGCTTTGATGACGCGCTGGACGAGGTCCACGCCGGTATCGTTTTGATTGGCGAGCGTGACTTCGCCGATGATGACCTCGATGAGGACTTGCGGGACGGTGGTGTCAATGCTCTTGACCAATTGCACCAGCCGGTCCATGTCGTCCTTGGTGGCCATGATCAACAGCGTATTGGTGCGCATGTCGGGTAGGATGCGGACGCCTTCGGGATATTCCAGGAATGCTGCCGGCTCGGAGCCACCCGCAGTGCGGACCGCCGGGGTGGGCGTGGGCGAAGGAGGAACGGTCGGGCGCGACAGTCCTGTGGTGGCGCCACTGCTGCGACTGCTGGAGGAGCGCGTGGAGCGGCGCGAGGTGGTTCCGCTGCTGAAACCGCCGCTGCCGCCGCCGATGATGGCGTTGACGAGCGAGGCGGCTTCGTCGGCGTTGGCGTAGCTAAGCTCGACAACCTTGGTGATGACGTCGGGTTCGACTCTCACGTCCATTTCGCTGATGATGTTGTCGAGAAGGGTGAAGTCCTTGCTGCGGCTGAAGACGAATATCTTGTTGGTGCGTTCGTCGGGCGAGAGGATGATCTTCGTCTCGATGGACGCCGCGGCGGACGCCGGGGCCGGCGGAGCGCCGGGCGCGGGAGCGGGCGCTGCGCCGCCGGCGCCGGCGCCGGACTTGGGTTTGAACTGTTGCGCGTTCTGGAGAATGGTCGTGATGCGTTGGACGGCGTCAGCGGCCTTGGCGTACTTGAGCTGGTACACCTTCGATTCGAGCCGCAACTCGTATGGTTGATCCACATGCTTCAGCAGTTCGACCATCTGGAGAACGTTGTTGGCAGTGTCAATGACGAGGATGCAGTTGGACTGGTGCAGCGGCACGACCGCTCCGTACGAATGCAGCAACGGTTGAACGGCGCTCGTCACGTCCGTCAACTCCGCATACTTGATCTTCACCACCTGCGCCAGAAACGTATCCGATGGCGGCAATCCCTCCGGCTCGCCGATTCCAATGCGGACGCCTTCCTGCTTGGCGGTCGGCGTCTGGACGACTTTCAGGAACTTCTCGCCCATCGGAATGACGCTGACGCTGTTCATGGCGAGCACGGTGTCGAGCGCCTGGAGCGCCTCGGCGCGGGTCAACTCCGTCTGGCTGCGGAAACGGATGACGCCCGCAAGGTTCGGCGCGGCGATGATCGAGCGTTTCGTGAGGCGCGCGTAGTAGTCGAGCACCGCCTGCACGGGCGCGCCCTCGAAATCAATGATGCCGACCGACTCCGAGCCGCCGGCAATGGGCGCGTTGGTTTGCGCGTGGCAGAACAGCACCGGCGCCAGCACGGCGGCCAGCAACCACGCGAGACAACTGCGGGAGCATAAGGTTGTTTTCATCGTATAAAAGGAACCCTTCGTCGCACGACCGGCGCATCCCCTGACGGAACGCCGGGCATCGGCGGTGTCGGCGTGGGCGCGTGCCGGGCCATCGTCGGCACCGACACCGCGGGCGCGCCTTCGCCAAACACGAGCGCGCCGGTCTCGATGCCGCGGCGCAACAGCAACCGCCGTTTCGGTTTCACATCTTCGATCCGTTCAACAACAACATCGCCGATGGTTTCGCCGGGCGACTTGAAAAAGGACTCGTTGACCGCTTTATCGAGAATGACAGCAATCTGCCCGTTGTCCGGCAAGCCGACGACACCGACAAACGCAAATCGCGCGAGGAAATTCGACACCGTCGCCGACAACGCGCCGCCCGCGGCCTCGGTCTTCCCGAACGGGCTGCGCTCGACAATGACCTTGTAGCGATCCATCGTCGGCGCGGCCCACGCAGCGGCAGCCACCAAGACCGCCAGAAGTGTTGTAGCCGCGGCGCTCCGTCGCCGCGTTTTCCCGCACGCCGGCGGTGCGGCGTGGCTACAGGCTTGCGTCCGTCGCGCGCTCACGACGACGCCTTTCCGCCGCGCTCGGTCAACGCGCGCAGTTGGATTTCGCCGCGCAGGATGCTGATGTTGTCGGGGCGCGGCGCGAGTTGGAGTTGCTCGACGGTGATGAGTCCCGTTTCCGTCTGCAACGCAAACAGGAATTGGACGAGCGACTGGATGCCGGCCTCGAAAGAGCATTGCACGGCCAGTTCGCGGTAGTTGCCCTGCTCGACCAGTGGCAACGGCCGGCGCGCGCTGATGACAACACCGGCGGTCTTGCCGGTGTCCTCGACTTGTTTGAGCAGGTCGGACATTTGCTCGAAACGTTGTTGCCGACGCAGACCTTGCCGGAGTTGCTCGGTCTGCGCGAGCCATTGCGGACGGTTGCGGATGGCGGCCTGTATCGAAACCAGTTCGCGCTGGCGCGACACGATTTTGCGCGACTGCTCCTTCCAACGCTCCGCCAGCGCCGCGCCGACGGCCCACGTGCCAAACAACACCGCCAGCCCGGCGATGGCGCCGACAAGGGTCTGTTCGCGTTGGTTCAGTGTCATGGGTGTGCTCCAATCGCCTTCAGCGTACAAACGACCTCGAACTTCGTCAACCCTTCCGGCGTTGTCGGCATCGAGACGGTTTTGGCGCTGGAAAACAACGGGCACCGCTCCAGCCGCCCGATGAACTCGGACGCCTGCGCCGCCGAGGGCGTTTCGCCGCGCAGCGTGACACGGTCGGACTTCTTGAAGGTGAAACTGATCAGCCGCACGCCTTCGGGCAACAGCAACGTAGCCTCGCGTAATACCTCGAGCGCCGTCTGCTCGGTGTCGAGCCGCGATTGCAGCATTTGCAGCGCGTTGCGTGCCGCGCGCGCCTCGCCGTACTGCGGCTGGTGCGCCTTGATATCGCGCTCGACGGCCTTGAGTTGCCACGATTGCTTCAACGCCGCCGCGCCGTAACCGAGCAACGCCAGCGCATACACGCCGGCGACGACAAACGCCGCGCGAATCAAACGTTGGCGGACCTGCACGCGACGACGGCGTTCGCGCCATTCGTCGGAGAGCAGGTTGAACGAGTCGGCGTCGTCCTCCTGCAACGCGGTGTCGAGACTCGGAACATCGGTGAGGACGCGGCCGATCTCGTTGGCGCCGGGGCCGGTGGCGACGGTTTCGCCAAACGCGGCGTCGGGATGCTCGACGGCCAGCGCGAGCTTGGTGTGCGCGATTTCGGCGCGCACGGCGTCGGCGTTGGTCGTCATCAGCGAGCGGACGAGCAACGGTTGGCCGTGCGTGTGCGCGATCAACGTCGCGTTGTCAGGTTCGAGTTGGAGGAACAGGTGAAGCTGGTCGTCGTGCGGCAGGAGATTGCGGCGGACGAGCGCGCGGAAGACGGCGACGGCGTCCACGGAGACAATCTCGGCGTTGGTGGCGGCGACGCGTTCGTCGGAGACGGCTTTCGGCGCGAGGGCGACGAGGACGCGCGTGCTGGTGCCGTTGGCGTCGAGCGGGAGAAAACCGAAAACGGTTTCTTCCGACGACAGCGGCGAGAGGTCGTCAATCTGGAGACGGACCATTTGCGCCAACTCGGCGGTGTCGGTCGCCGGCAAGGTGAGGACGTGGCACCAAGCGTCGGCGGCGCGGACGGCGGCGACGACGCGAAGTTGGCGGGAGTCGCGTTTCATGACGGGCCGCCTGCGCCGCGCTGGAACGTCCAGGAAAGCACGTTGAAATCGTTGCCGGTTTGGACGAGGACGACCACGAGGGTACGCTTGACGCCGCCGACTTCGCCGGTGGCGGTGATGCGAAAGTGGGTGGATTTGACCGTGATGAGGTTCTGCCAGAGTTTGCGTTCCTCCGGATCGGCGGGACCGAAGTTGGCGAGAAACTCCTCGACGGTGCGGAACGGCTGGTCGTCCTTGGTGCCAAGGATACCATCGCTGCCGTTGCGGCTTTCGATGAGGGCGGCGACATGCGGGGCGTCCATATTGAGCATGGCTTGGAGGACGATGGCCGGTGCCGTGTTGACGTTGATGCGTGCGTCGCCGCCGAGCGTGGTGAGGATGTCCTTGAGGCCGGGGCGAGCGGCGCGTTTGAGGGAGGCAGGCCGGGCGTTGTAAAGCTCGGGAGTGATGCCTTTGATGAGAAGAAGTTCCTCGATGCGGTCCAACGGCGCGTTCTTGGCGTGGTAGGGAATGGGAAGCTCGTTGTAGTAGTCGGTCTCGGCGCCGTTGAGGCGATGCAGATCACCCTCATCAATCCAGTCGAGAATGGAATCGGCCACGACATCGGCCTCGGCCATGTCCAGGTCGAGCAGGTGGGCAAGCCGTCGAAGTTGTGCCTCGGAGAGACGGTTGACGGGCAGGCGGCTTTGTTCGTCCGTGACAGTGATGTTGAAGATGCCGTCGCCAAGCGGTTGGCCGCGATAGAAGTCGTCATTGGAGGCCCACTTCTGGTTGAGAGCGTGGAACCCGGCTTCGGCGGGAGTCTTGGCGTGCTCCAGAAGCTGGAGGCGCGCGACCTCAATCCCCGAACGGGCGAGGGCGTCGGCCTTGAGTTCTTTGCGGCTGAAGGAAGTCACTTGGGTCTCGACGTGCATCGTGAAAGCAAACCCGCCAATGAGCAAGGACAAAACCACGATGACCCAGAGCACCACGACAAGAGCCACGCCACGCTCCTTCTGTAGCCACGCCGCTCCGCCGGCGTGCGGGAAAACGCGGCGACGGAGCGCCGCGGCTACAACACTTCGGGCAGGTTTGTGGGGAGCGTTCATCGTTGTTGGCGGATGAGTTTGGCCGTCGGCAGGTCCACCGTGCGAACAACAACGAGCGGCTCAGGCCCGGCGAAGGTAATGGCGAATTCGAGGGCGGACGGAAAATGATCTGCCTCCGTCCATGTGTCCTTCCAGATTCCCGTTTGCGCGTCGCGGTAGCGCACGGCAAACCCGATCACATCGCGCCCCAACACGTGGCCGGCGGGGCGGCGGAATTTGTCCACTTCCTGAAGCGCGGGGACGTTCAGCATCGTCAGGCATGGTTGGCCGTTGTCATCGCGTGTGATGCCGATGGTGACGCGGCGCATGCCGCCGATGAGGCTTTCGTGCGGGGGCAACAGCGCATCGGAGGACGTGACGAAACTGATCGAGTCGCCGAGGAACGGATCGCGCTCGGCGCGAACAGCGTAGAGACGGGCACGTTCGGGCACGTAGATGGCAGCTTGCGCCAACTCGGTCAACGCATCGAGCACGACGCGCTGGCGCTGGTAGGTTTCGGCGAGGCCGTTGGAACGTTTCCAGCCGCGCAGTCCGGCGCTCCACGTGCTGGAGACGGCGAGCACCAACAAGCCGAGCATCGTCACGGCAAGCATGACTTCCAGCAGGGTGAAAGCGGCGCGGCGCGCGGTCATCGTTGTTTCTCCGGCAGATAACGATACTCAACGATGGAGTCGGACGCGTCACGACCGTGTTCCATCCACGTGACAGTGATGGTTTGCTGCCAGAGTCCCTTCGTCTGGGTCGGCTCGAACCGGCGTTGCCACGTGAAGCCGGGTTCGTTCGGGAAATCGCCGTCCTGATCGAGGACGTCGGTGGCGCGGTCGAGACGGAACTCGCAGGCTTTGTTCGCGAGCAGAATCCCGGCGTGCGTGTAGTTCTCGATGCTGCGTGTCGCCGCAAGACACCGGCCCAGACAATCCATCAGAACGCCGAGCGCCAACCCGACCAGCGCGACCGCAAGGATCACCTCCAGCAGGATGTACCCCGATACCCGTCGCGGTTTCATGACGCCACCAACGCTTCGTCCTCGTGCGTCACGCGCGCCACTTCCTCAATCGTCGTCAACCCGGCGCGGACTTTCGCCCAGCCGTCGTCGCGCAACGTCTTCATCCCGCCGCCGCACGCGGCGTGTTTGATGGCGGAGGACGCCGCGCGCTCGATGACCAGCGGACGCAAGCTCTCGTGCATCACGAGGATTTCGTAAATGCCCATTCGTCCACGGAACCCGGTGAACCGGCATTCCTCGCAGCCGCGCGCCTTGTAAAACGTCGTACCGTCGTTCAGCGTCGGATAGCCGACTTCCTTCAACAGTTCCGGCTCCGGCGTGTACGCCTGTTTGCAAGACGGACAGAGCGTACGGACGAGCCGTTGCGCGATGATCGCCTCGACCGACGAACTCACGAGGAACGGCTCGATCCCCATGTCGAGCAACCGCGTGACCGCCCCGGCGGCGTCGTTGGTGTGCAGCGTCGAAAAGACAAGATGCCCCGTCAACGCAGCGCGGATGGCGATCTCGGCGGTTTCAAGGTCGCGGATTTCGCCGACCATGATGACATCCGGGTCCTGACGCAAAATGTGGCGAAGCCCGCTCGCGAAGGTGAGGCCGATGTCGGCGCGGACCTGCATCTGGTTGACACCCGGCAACTCGTACTCGATCGGTTCCTCGATGGTGATGATGCGCTGGTCAATGGAGTTGATGGTGCTGAGAAACGCGTAGAGCGACGTGGACTTGCCAGAACCGGTCGGCCCCGTGACGAGGATGATACCGTGCGGCAGTTCCACGAGTTTGCGGACGATCTTCGCGTCGCTGTCGCTCAAGCCGAGTTTGTCGAGACCGAGGAAGATGCTGTTGCGCATCAACAGCCGCAGGCTCACGCTTTCGCCGTACGGCGTCGGGATCGTCGAGACGCGCACGTCAATCTCCGCGCCGCTGCTGCGGACGTTGATGCGCCCGTCCTGCGGCAACCGGCGCTCGGCAATGTCCATGTTCGCCATGACCTTGATGCGCGAAATGATCGCCGCCTGAAAGCGTTTCAACTGCGCCGGCACCGGCACTTGGTGGAGCGCGCCATCCACGCGATAACGGATGCGGAGATCGTTTTCCATCGGTTCGAGATGGATGTCGGTGGATCGCTCCTTGTAGGCCTCGGCGATGATCTGGTTGACGAACTTGACGACGCTGGCTTCCTGGTCGTCGCTGGCGACATCCTGCTTGGCGACAGCCGCGTCGGTCATGTCGAGGTCAACGACATTCTTCTGGATCAATTCGTCCAGCGTCTCAGCGCCGACGCCGTAGTATCGTTTCAACGCCTTTTGGATGTCAGCCTGCGGACTGAGCGTGAGGCGGATGCGTGACTTGGTGGCCATGCGAAGAGACTCGATCATCGGCAGGTCGAAGGGATCGTTGGTCGCGACGAGCAGGCAACCGTTTTCCATGCGCATCGGCATGACGTTGTGCTGGAAGACGGCTTTCGTCGGCACTCGCGCGCAGACGTCGGGATCAATCTCGCCTTCGCCCAAGCGGGTGAAACTCAGATGGAGCGATGTGGCGAGTCCTTTGAGGAGTTTCTCTTCGGGGACCATCCCTGTCTTCACGCAGGCGCGGACGACGGATTCGCCCGGTTCGCGCGGCGATTGCGTCACGGCGTCCAACTCCGCGACGGTCAACGCGCCGATGTGCGCCAGTTCATTCCGAAGTTGTTGGGGCCAGTTGTTCATGCCAGTGGAGCGAGGCCAGCATAGGCAACCCATCCGCCCCTGTCAAGGAAGCCGCCAACACGGAAACGCAAAGGGCCAGCCCGAAGGCTGGCCCTCACGAAAAGCAACCGCGCGACACTAGCTGCGCGTGCGGCGCAACACGAAAGCCCCCAGCAATCCCATCCCCACCAACATGAACGCGGATGGCTCAGGAATAACGACAGCAACTAACCGCCTCTGATTAATCGGATTCCATTGATTCCCCGGTCCCCAATTGTACGGGTTTGAATTTCCAGCTATGCCCGTCACATTCGTGCCGATGAGGGGAAAGGTGTCAGTGAGGTCTAATGTCGTACTGCCAAGAACCATATTTGCAGGATAAGCTCCACCGGCGAACACGCCTACCTGAGTTGTCGCATTCAGATTGGTAGTAGCTTGGTTAAATGCCATCAAATAAATTGGTCCACCAGCAAAGGCCGCATTTGTACCTATGTACGTCTGAAGCATTGAACCTGAATTTGCATCCCCCGGTCCGGTTGTCGTTCCAGCACCAATTAGTTTGACCGGTTGAATATTCAACGGCAAAAAGGATGCCAATAGCGTTGCATAGTTGACCGGTGATAGCGTCCCACCCACAACCAGATTAGAAATCGCCGTGTCGGATATACTGAACTGCCCCATCATCACAATGCTTCCATCATTAAGCCATGTTCCATTCGTGGCAGCAAGATACGTCATGTCAGCAATGGTCAAGGTTATCCCCGCAGCATTAACTCGCGTTGTTTCCGCACAAAGCAAGGCTACTGCTATCGCCAACATGACCCGAGCAACTTTGCATCTTTTCATTATCTGTTCTTCTTTCTAATTAGAGCCAAATCTTTCCGTTAGATGTTCTGTCTGGTTGTCAATACGGCGACGGCATTACATAATTCATATTTGTGGCAATCTTGCGCTGAATCAGCATGACGGCACCAAAGGGCAACTGATTGGTTCCTCGATCAATCGTTGTACTGTTGCCATCCCGCCAGCCAGGGGTGGCACCCGTCGAACGGTACCAGTATGTCGCCGGTTGTTGAGTGACTGGATCCCAAACAATCACATTGTCCGCATTAACTATCGAGTTTGAGCCATACACACCCGTTAGCCAATTACCCGTGTACAAGAGAGAATTACTCAACGTGTAATAACTGGCATAAGGCATTCCCAAGTAGGTGTAACCACCAGCAACCGCAGGATTCACTGTCGCACCAAGCTTCACAGCACCGACCAGTCTATTTGTGGCGTCACCAGCGACCTTTCGTTGGATCAGGATACCTTGTTCAATATAAAGGACAGTACTTCCGCGATCGATGGTTGTGCTGTTACCATCCCGCCACCCCGGGCTAGCCCCCGTTGACCGATACCAGTATGTCATGGGTTGTTGGTTGTTTGGATTCCAAATAATCACATTGTCAGCGTTAGCCACTGAATTCGAACCATAGAGGCCACACTGTGATGGCGGTCCGAACGCTGTGTTGAACGTCCAGTGTGGATAAATCTTGTAGGTCTGCCCACTTGAAACCAGACTCGAATTATCGTCTTGGGTATACACAGCGGTCGTACTGTTGCTGATGATATCGTCCATAAAACCCGCGTTCGGTCCAGAGGTGATTTCAATAAAGGCGACACAGTTCGTGCTGCTATTCGTAATGATTTGACTGAACTGTCCATTCGTTAAGGTGTCGCTGACCATGATTTGAGTCCCTGAAACACCCGATACCAATCCACGGCTAGCCACGGGTTGTGTCAACCCCAAGCTGATGTAGGAATACCCGCCACCAACCGCAGTGAGGGTGATAAACCCGACGGGATCGGTGACGACGTTGGTTTGTGCGAAAGCACTCCCTGCCAGCCAGAGCAGGCAGGCACAATACTTTAGTCTCCAAAAGACTTTCATAAGGCAGTCTCGCTTTCTGATTTGTAGCACCGTCTGCATATATATAGCAGGTGCCTAGGGGTGCACAAGTGTTTTCACGGTGAACGCATTTGGAGTGTTGGTGGGAATTTCTTTGTAAGCGGGCCGGTAGCAAGGAGATATTTTGATTCCGGTTTGGATGGATTTGTGGTTG
>Ga0233425_10005562_pt1 | contig 19749 bp, 17 predicted proteins | sample Watercolumn_Towu_2_FD_181712 | JGI IMG/M metagenome (GOLD analysis project Ga0233425, IMG submission 181712) | Freshwater microbial communities from Lake Towuti, South Sulawesi, Indonesia - Watercolumn_Towuti2014_140_MG | ecosystem: Environmental > Aquatic > Freshwater > Lake | place... | reverse complement strand
GGTTCCGACAGTGGAACGCGGATTGTGCGAGGAAGATTTTTGATCAATGGCCACGGTTGGGGAAAGGCCGGTGATTTCATCGACATCAGGTTTGTCTTGAAGCTCTAAAAACTGACGAGCATAAGAAGACAATGATTCCATGAAGCGGCGCTGGCCCTCGGCGTAAATAGTATCAAAGGCCAAAGAAGATTTTCCTGAGCCAGAAAGCCCGGTAATAACCACAAAGCTGTCTTTGGGAATATCAACATCGATATTTTTCAAATTGTGAACTCGGGCGCCACGGACTTTGATAAGGGGTTTCATAGGTGGGTGGAAGTGATGGGGTCGTGGAGTTGTGGAGTTGTGGAGTCGTGGAGTGGTGGAGTGGTGGAGTGAAGGAATTATTTATTTCTTTAAAATATTTAAAGAAATAATCTTCCAAGACTCCATGACTCCATGACTTTACCAACTCCATGACTCCACGACTTTACACACTCCACGACTCCAAAATAAAATCGTGTCCAATGCTATCACACTTCTCCGAAAGCTGCAATGGTCGGAGAAAACAAAAAAATCAACCCGACAAAAATCGAAGAGATTTTCAAAATTTTTTCTTTTTTGATTTTACCCACCAGACTCGGCCCAGTCGGCCGGCCAACTGGCTTGAACCTCTGCCTCGGTCATGGAAGCCGGATCGCAGGAAAGTCCGTTCATAGAAACATCCAAAAGCGATTCAGAGAGGGTCATACCAATACCAAAGGCCGGGGAGGCAATTGCAGCCGTAGCCAAAAGCGCCTCTAGTCTTGGTGAGCGATCCTGACGACAGCCACCGGATATACCACAAGGATTCCCTTCGCAAATTTGTTTATGATAACTGTAGTCGTAAAAAAATCCCGGAGCCTCGAAAGCGTCTAAGTATTGGCTACCCCAATGGTTCCAAGCGATAATTCTGTCGTAATCTTCACACTCATCAATATCAGCGCAATTAAAATTTACAAACGCACACTGACCATCGGCTTTTATGTCAATAAAATCAGTGGCCTCAAAATTTATATCCTTATTAAACACACAATCGGCGTGCCAATCTTCCGAAGGGTTACTATCGGAAAATTCGGGTTTTAATGTTGAACAAAGGCTATCACTCATTGTTATTCCACTAACTGGAGAATCGTCTGGAGTCATCTGGTCGCAGGTCACGCAGGCGCCTTTTGGTCCGTAGGTCTCCCCAGAAACCGTAGCTCCGGAAAGACAGGTTTTTTTAATTTTAAATGGCGAGCCAGTGGTGAGAGTATAATCATCGCAGCCCGTCCAAACACAGGTGGTCTCTTCGGTTAGGGCCATACCGTTTGGATCTTTTGTGACTTTTGATTCTTTACCACAAGACGCCACCTCGCTCGACAAATCCGGTTCAACCGTATAGCTCTCTGATATATAAAGAGAACACAGGGAATTGTCACCAAAAAGAACAACTGTTCGAATTTTCGGTGTTGGCGGAGGATTTAAATTCAACAATTGAGGATTGACCGTTGCCAAAATCAACGCCGAACAAATAAGCAAAACCAGACCAATGCTGGAATTTTTCATTTTGTCTTTAGCTTTAGCCACATCACCACCGGCCGGAGCAATAACATACTGAACGCCGGCGACCATAAAGTTGATGACAACTATAATACTTAAGGTTCCAAGCAACAAAACATACATTTTATTTATGTAGTCTCCGAAGTCGCCAATAGTTCTGGTAACTGTCCCGGTAATAGGCAAACTTACCGAAAGTTCAAAGTCGTCCATCTTTGGATAACAGTAACCCAAGGAGCCACCACAGGTGTTTACCGCCTTTGTACTTGTGTTATCCCAAATTCCATCAATCTTGCCGTCCTTATTGTAATCTTCACAGCTTGTTTCTGACCAACAAATGGGATTATCTTGTGGATTGGTGGCGGCACTAACTAAAAGTGGTGTAAAAAAAGTCGACAACAAAACACTGAGCAAGAAAAACAAAAAAAACTTTTTCATAAATTATTGAGACGCTTGTATTTCCTGAACCAGGGCTCTTAAAAACTCACCAGGAATGGAACCCTGAATCATTTCTCCATTAAAGAAAAAGGTGGGTGTTCCGTAAACTCCCAGAATTAATCCTTCGGCATAATCTGCGACAACGTCTGCTTCATGGATCCCGCTGTTCAGACAATTTTGAAAACGATTCATTTCTAAATTTAAAGTGTTGGCATAATCTACCAAAGCGTCCCTGGAAAGATCTGATTGATTTAAATATAGACGATCAAACATATCCCAATAACGATCTTGATCCCCGGCACAAGCCGCAGCCTCGGCGGCTTGTTCGGCGTCTGGGTGCAAATCGGTTAATGGAAAATCTTTATAGACAAAACGAACCGTATCGTAATACTGGTAAGCCAGTGCTCTAACAGTCTGGGCAGCTTCACGTGAGTAGGGGCAGGCAAAATCTCCAAACATTACAATAGTCAATGGGGCGACTGGGCTACCAATCGATGGCTGATCTGCTGTGGACACCTCGGTTTCAGAACCAGCAGAGACGGCCGCGGCCGCCGCCAAACGACTGACACTCATTTCTTGAGCCTCGGCCGCCTTCATATCAGCAAGCTGTCCAGTTCGAATCAAATCCATGTAATAATAAATTCTCCAAACAAACAAACTCACCCCAATAAAAACCAAAAGAGTAATGATTAAAGTTTTGACTGGTACCTTTTTGCCAGTCTTTTGTTCCTCCGTCTCGTTCATATTTTCAAAAAATAAAAATCAATATAAGTATATCAGATGCCCTAATTTTACGAAAGAAAACCTTGTCTTGATTGACTTAAAAGTCCAAATCTGGTAATCTAAAGCTTGCAAAATTGATTTTACCATTATGCCCCAAGCCCTCAACATCATCCAAGCCACTCTAGCCGTTCTCTTGGTCCTAGGAGTTTTACTGCAATCCCGTGGTACTGGCCTGGGCGCAGCCTTTGGTGGCGACAGCAATGTGTATCGCACCAAGCGCGGCGTTGAAAAAAAAATATTCCAAGCCACTATTGTCGTGGCCATTCTCTTCTTCGGTGTCTCTTTGGCGAATGCCGTTTTTTAATTTGCATCCTCATCAACTATGAGTTTAACTTACCGGCTAAAACAAGCTTGGTCAAAGTTACGTTCTTCCCAAAACTCATCGGAAAATCTGGTTAAAAAACAGGTTTTAAAAATGACCGCCTCGCGGCAATTTCCCAGCTGGAAACAGTGGAAACGCCTACCGCGAATTCTTTCGGTTCTTGAAAAAAAAGTTTTACAAGCCGCTTTTGCTGTTGCCGCGGTCTCGTTAACTACTCTTGGCGCTTGGTATATCGCAAGTCACCGCGTAGAAATTCCAGCGGTTGGCGGAGAATATACCGAAGGATTAGTTGGCTCTCCGCAATTTATTAACCCTCTCTATGCCTCGGTAAACGATGTTGACTCTGATATCACCAGTTTAATCTATTCCGGATTGTTCCGTTGGACGCAAAGCGAAGGTTTGGTTCCCGACCTTGCCGCAAGTTACGAAATTTCCGAAGACCAAAAAACCTACACTGTAAAAATTCGCGAAAATGCCCGCTGGCACAATGGCGATCCGGTACGTTCGAGCGATGTCTTGTTTACAATCCAAGCCATTCAAAATCCAGCTTACCACAGTCCGTTGGTTGTAAGTTTTCGCGGTGTTTCTATTACTGAAGTCGACGAGCAAACTGTACAATTTGTTTTAGCCGAACCTTTTGCCCCATTCTTGTCATCTTTAACTGTGGGAATATTGCCGTCGGCAATTTGGGCCGAGCTCCCACCCAAAAATATTCCCCTGACTTCTTACAATCTTTCCCCGATTGGCAGTGGTCCTTATAAATTTGAAAAATATACGGTCGAAAAAAAAGGCGATGTTAAATCATATGTTTTGGTTCGCAACTCTGATTATTATGGCGAACCAGCAAAAATCGAACGCCTCAATTTCAAATTCTATCACGATGTGCAGTCGGCAATTACTGCTTTGCAAAATCAAAACGTTGAAGGTTTGAGTTTTGTTCCTGGTTATTTATTAACTGATGTAGAGAAGGTCTATTCAGTTCAAATCAAACACCCAATCATGCCTCAAGCGGTTACTCTTTTCTTTAATCAAGAAAATCAGAATTTGTTAAAAGAAAAGAATTTGCGAAAAGCTTTAGCCATGTCAATAATCAAACAAGAGCTTGTAGATTCTGTCTTAAACGGCAACGCCACGGTTATTGATTCCCCGATTTTGCCAAACAAAACCGGTTTTGATCCAGAGGTCGCTAAAATTTCTCCTGACATTGCCACAGCTACCGCTTTGGTAAAAAATCTCGGTTATAACGAAACCTCGCCAGACGGCTATGCCGCCAAAAAATCCACCAAGACTGATGAAAACGGTAAATCGATTGAGGTTTATGATGAACTAACTTTAACCCTTACTACTATCAACCAACCAACTTTTACTGCCGTTGCTGAAAAAATTGCCGAGCAAGCCAAAGCTACTGGTATTAAAATTTTAATTGAAACAACAGAACCCTCTCTTTTATACGAAGAGGTTATCAAACCGCGAGCTTATCAAATGCTTCTCACGGCCACCCAATACGGACTCGATCCCGACCCATACGCTTTTTGGCACAGCTCGCAAACCAAAGATCCTGGCCTTAACCTAGCTCTCTACGTTAATCGAAAAGCCGACGAGCAATTAGAAAAAGCGCGCTCAACCAACAACGAAGAAGAACGCGTCGCTGCCTACAAAGAATTCCAAAAACTCGTTGTCGACGATTTGCCGGCCATCTTCTTATACCAGCCGTCTTACTCATACGCTGTTAGCGCAAAAATAAAAAATGTTTCTCTTGATCAAATTCAGTCGCCTTCCGATCGTTTCCAGGATATTGAAAATTGGTACATAAAAACGAAACATGTACTAAAATAATGGCAAATACAGTCATGCGGATGTGGCGGAATTGGTATACGCGCAGGTCTCAGAAGCCTGTGGGCGCAAGCCCTTGAGGGTTCGAGTCCCTCCATCCGCACCAAATAAAAACAAGGTTTTCCTCGCGGTTTGTCTTTTTCAGAAACCCCATTCTGAGACAGACAAATTTTGAGGAACCGTCCTCATTTTCTTCCTCTTAATTCATTAAGGGTTACGAAACTACGAAAATACTACGAAACTACGAAAGTTTTGTGGTTGTCTCAATTTCGTAGTTTCGTAGCATTTTCGTAGTTTCGTAACCCCCTCTAACACCTTTTATGGTGGAAAAATCACAAAACAAAACTCGGCGAAATAATCCGCCGAAGTTTTCCGGCGGCCAACAAAGCTCGGCCCAAAAAACCTCGGATGGTTTTAAAAAATTCCGCGGAAAAATTTTCCGACGCAACCAAATCAAAAAACCTCAAGCGCCAAAAGTCTTTGAGATTGAAAGCCGTGGCGGACAAAACAACAATCTGCCGCTCAAAGTGGTCATTATTGGCGGCTGTGAGGAAGTTGGTCGCAACATGACCGTTTTCGAATACGGCAACGATATTGTTATTCTTGACATGGGCATTCAATTCCCCGAAGAAGACATGCCGGGTATTGATTACATTATTCCGAACTTAAGCTATCTACGCGGCAAAGAAAAAAATGTCCGGGCTGTTATTTTTAGCCACGGCCACCTAGACCATATTGGCGCTGCCCCAATCCTACTCGAAAAACTTGGCTACCCACCAGTTGTCGGCCGCGACCTAACGCTCGCCATGATCAAACGCCGTCTCGAAGACTACGAACCAAACTCGTCCAAAAAAATGAAGGCTGTTCAGGTAAAATCCGTGAACGACCGTTTTACTTTTGGAAAATTCAAAATCGGTTTCTTTGATATCGAACACTCAATCATGGATGCCGTCGGTGTTATCCTCGGAACTCCGGCCGGAAATATTATCCATCCCGGCGACTGGACCATGGGCAAAGATATCGACAAGGGAAAAATTTTGTCTTATCACCACCTGTCCAAAATTCCGAACCCACGAATTCTTATGCTCGAAAGTCTTGGGGCTGTTGATTTTCGTAAAGACACGACCACTGATAAAGAGATGTATGAAAACCTCGAAAAGCTTATCCGCGAAGCTCAAGGTCGAGTTATTGTTGGAACCTTCTCTTCGCAAATCAAACGTGTTGGAAAACTCATTGAGTTTGCCGGCAAAATCGGCAAAAAAGTCGCGCTTGACGGCTTTAGCATGAAGATGAACGTTGAAATTGCTCAATCGCTCGGCTATATTAAACCAGCTAAAGGAACCCTGATTCCAATCAACGAAATCAACAGCCATCCAGACAACAAAATCATGGTTATTTGCACCGGCGCCCAAGGCGAAGGCAATGCTGTGCTCTCGCGCATCATCAGCGATAACCATCGTTTCATCAAAATCAAAAAGAAAGATACGGTAATTTTCTCGTCTTCGATTATTCCCGGAAACGAACGCACAATTCAACGTCTCAAAGACAATCTTTATCGCAAATGTGACAACGTCATTCATACCAATATCATGGACGTCCACGTCAGCGGCCACGCCGGCGCCGAGGATATAAAAGAAATACTTCGACAGATTAAACCAGACTTCTTCGTCCCAGTCTACGCCAATCATTTCTTTTTAAAAGAGGCGGCCAAACGCGCCGCGGAAATTAACTTTCCAAAAGAACGAATTATCGTGCCCGACAACGGTTCGATTATCGAATTCCAAAATCGCCAATACAAAATCTCTGCACAAAAAGCCGACACAAGTTACATCTTTGTCGATGGTCTTGGTATCGGCGATGTCTCTCAAGTTGTCTTACGCGATCGCCAAGTTCTATCTGAAGACGGCATGATTGTCGTTATTGTCCAGATCGATCGCAAAACCGGTCAGCTAGTCGGCTCACCAGATATTATCAGCCGTGGTTTTATTTTCATGAAAGAACACAAGGATTTAATCGAAGCAACGCGTCAAAAAGTACGCGAGACAGTTTTTGACAAGGATCCAAAAACCGAAGCCGACTCGGATTATATTCGAAATAATATTCGCAATCAGCTGGGACAGTTTGTGTTTCAAAAAACAGAACGAAGACCGATGATTTTGCCAGTGGTTATCGAGGTGTAACTGTGATTCGTCTGAGTTGGTAAGATTTATGAGTAAAAAAACCGCGAAAAATCGCGGTTTTTGAATTCGTGTCATTGACCAGATCAGCACTTTTATGTTAACCTTACTTGCCATCAACCCGAACCTAAAGGGTAAAAGAGTGAAACAGATTCTCCTCGCTATCGCCGTCTTGTTCACCTCCAACCCGGCCGAGGCTGGTGATCGGCGTCTCAAAAAACTAGAGCAATCTCGCCAGTTCGTCGACGCTTGGCGTCTTGAAGAACAGGCCGATAAAAATCTTCCGGCCACGGAAGGTTTCGGCGCTCTGCGCACCACCTGGGCGTTCGTAAGTTACGACCCCACAGACAACGTTGTGGTGGTTCACCCGTACGGTCAGCCGTGGAAAACGATTCGTGTCGCTGTCCCGTGGGCAAACGATGGTGAAACCGCCTACCACATGCTCCGTTACTTCGGTTTTCGGACGGTCTTTACCACGGCTGACGACCGGCGCACCGCCGAACTTCTGCGCCCATACGCTCAGCACACTACGGTCTACATCAACAACCCGGACTCTTGTCCAACAACCCCTTGTGAGACCTTCGTGGTCGTAATACTCAGTCGATGGAACGAGTAGTTCCTCTTCATCTTCGCACCCGCACGGCGCCCCGCCTGGCGGGTACCTTTTTTAACTGGAATTTTTTGTTGGGGATAAAAAACTTGACTAAAAATCCCCCGTATACTAGCATACTAGTACATACCTATGGACAAAAAAACCGCTTGGCGGCACGAGCTAGAAAAAATTTGGCGCACGACTGCCAAAAACCAAAAAATTTTCAGTCTTTTTTTAGACGATCTCTTTTCCGCTGAAGAACTGGCCGCCCTGCCGATTCGTTGGCAAATAATTAAACGACTCCATCAAGGCATACCACAACACAAGATCGCTAAAGAGCTTGGGATTGGAGTTGGTACAGTAACGCGCGGGGCCAAGATGTTAAAGAATAAACAGGGTGGGTTTTGGAAAATTTTAAATTCATAAAATATGCGTCCGATTTTTAAAAACAAAAACTCCTGGCAAACTTGGCAACTTTAGGCAAGATTCGTTTTTATTTTTTCGAAAAAACCGAAAAACACCTCGAATCTTGCCGAGGTGTTTTTCGTTCAAACCAAACCGATGAATAATTCGTCGGTTTGAATGGGCGGGAAGCCCAAAAAGGAAATTCTCATGTCTAACCAAACGGTCTTCTTCCGCCCGCTGCCGCCAAACCTCGACGAAGCTGTCGTCATCGCCTCTGAAGGATTCGCCCAGCCAATGTCAAAAAATCTCGAAATCGACGTAGCCAACCACCTGGCCGAATGTCCGACTGCTTTCACGATCATAAACGCCGATGGACAAGCTATTGGTTTTGTCTTGTTCAAAAAATTTGATGAAATCCTTTATATCTCAGGCATTATCTTGCGACGCAAATGTCAAGGCCAAGGACTTGGCTTGGAAGCGATACGTTCGGCCAAACTTATGGCTCACGCCGAATGGTTTGCCCTGCGCACACAATCACTGCGAATGTGGCGGGCTGGGCAAAAGCTTGCTCGCGAATGGTACCCATCGCCGTTTTTCGATCATAATCCGGAAATCCGCCAACGGGCCGAATTTTTGGCTCACAGGCTCGGAATGGCCGGAGTAATCGTCCCTGGTTTTTACGGCAGCCCGCTCTACGGAGTTAAACCGATTCACCGCGACTGTCAGCTCCAAACATGGTGGGACAATCTCTGCTCTTTTGAACGTGGCGACGCCGTCCTCTGTCTCGGCCGCTTCTAGTTCTACTTGGCCGGCAATCATCACGATTGCCGGCCACCTAATTTGACAACAAACAACTAGCAATGTTATTCTCAAAATAGTTATGGAAACTCACCAGAAAAACATTCAGAACAATTGGTATTACTATCGCTCTGGCAGATTCGCCGAACGGTGAGCTTTATTTTTGACTAAAAATAGAACTTACAATCCGGCGAAGGTGCCGGATTTTTCTTTTTCATGGAGGTTTTTGCGATGGAAATCATTGGAAGCGAAAAAATCACCACCCTACCAGATTGGTCAAAACAACTGGCTGATCTCACCAAAACCGCCTGGACTGGCGCAAACGGCGTTTGTTTCTTTCCATATCAGCCGCTTACCGAGGCTGAATTTTGGAGAACCGAGGTAGCTAAGACTTGGAAAAACGGCGATCTGCGTTCTTGGGTTATGGTGATAGAAGACCAGATCGTTGCCCACGCCGCTCTAGTACGAAAGGGCAAAGGCTGGGAACTCGGCCGTTGGGTTTCTCGAAATGAAGCCCCGCGACTGGCAGTAACCAATCTTTGTCTGGCGGCTCTGAAGACAGTTTCTTCAGAAGCGCTGATCCGCGTGGAATGCACCCAAGCCCACACCACCTCGCAGGCCATCTGTCGAAGATTAGGTTGGCGTTTTGCCGGTATCGATGTTTTACCGATCAACAACGGTGTCGAGTGGGATATTATTTACTTCGACAATCTCCCGGAGCCAGATTTCTACCCGCGACCCGGGCTCATCGCCAATCCTTGCGGTCAAAATATTTCGGCCAAAAGGATCGAACCGGCACGTCTGCGTGAAATTCGCGAGACTTTAAGCACGGAACGCGGTGGCAGTCTACCACCAACCAAATTTCATGTCTTAGAAGAATTAAAACCAGTGGTCGAACAAATCATCGACTGCAACCTCTAACTCGTGCGGGAGTGAATCGGTAAAAACGGCTCACTCCCCACCAAATTTTATGTTCACGACTAATCCAGAAAAAAATCTTTTGCGGCTTTTGCGCGTTCCTTCACCGTCTGGGCAAGAGCACAAAATTATAAAAATCATTGAGCAAAGCTTGGCTAATAATTTTTTAGTTAAAAAAATTCCAGTTTCCAAAAACCGCCACAATCTTTTTTTGTTAAAAGGAAAACCTCGAGTCGTCCTGGCCGCTCACGTCGATACAGTTATTGGAGATCTTTCAATCAAGAATCAAAAAAACTTCATTACTGGCCGCGGTAGTTGCGACAACAAAGGCGCGGCCGCGGCCATGATTGCTGCCGCTCTTGAAGCCACCGAAAAAAAATTAGATAATTTTGCCCTGCTTTTTACAGTCGGCGAAGAAGTCGATTTTTGCGGAGCGATTAAAGCCGCAAAATTTTTCAAAAAACAAAAAATTACCCCTCAATTAATCGTCATCGGCGAACCGACTGATCTAAAAATCGTCACGGCCCAATACGGAGTCTTGGTCATGAAATTATCGTGCTCTGGAACTGCCGCTCATTCCAGTCTTCCTGATCCAGATTCAGCTATTCATAAATTAGTCTTGGACTTAAACAAAATTCTAGAATTTAAATTTCCAAAAACGATTTTTCATCTAGCTCAAATCTCTGGCGGCCAAGCTCCAAACATTATCGCCGACAGAGCCGAGGCTGTCTTAACCTTTCGTTCAGCTGATAAAAACCTGAAGAACAAGATCATAAAAAAAATCAGACGAATTTCTAAAACAATTTCCATCGAAATCCTTAAAAACTTACCACCGACAAATCATGCCAGCGACGAATTTCCTAATCTTTGGGTCAGCTATTTTACTGAAATGGCTTTTTTAACAAAAAGTATAGTTTTAGGCCCGGGAAGCATTAAATTGGCGCACTCAAAAAAAGAACGAGTGCCAAAAAAAGAATTGCGCGCAGTCAAGAATAAATATCTAGAAATCTTATCTAACCAGTTGTCCAAAAAGTCTAAAAAATGATAAACTAACAAGGTTAAAAAGCACCAAGTTGGAAGTACCAAGTAAGAAAGCTCCAAGCACCAAGTTGGAAGTTCCAAGTAAGAAAGTCCCAAGCCCCAAGAAAGAATTTTACTTTCTAACTTGGAACTTGGGGCTTAAAACCTTGGGGCTTCCAAAATAAACTCCAACTTGGGGCTTGGAACTTAAAACCTTGGAACTTTAAAACCCCATCTTGGGGCTTAAAAACCCAATTATGTCCAAAGTCCTAACTGCCATTCAGCCGAGCGGAATTCTCCACATCGGCAACTATATCGGAGCCATCGAACCGGCCGTGGAATCGCAACGCGAAAACGAGTTGCGCATGTTTGTTGTCGATTACCACGCCATCACTGTTCCGCAAAAACCCGAGGAGCTTCGACAAAACATTCTCACGGCCACGGCCACATATCTCGCCTGCGGAATTGACCCGAATAAAACCCTACTATTCCAGCAATCGCAGGTTCCACAGCATACCGAACTGGCTTGGATTTTGAATTGCACGGCGCGCATGGGCGAACTTGAGCGCATGACTCAATACAAAGACAAAGCCAAAACCGCCGGCAAAACCACCACGGTCGGACTTTTCGATTATCCAGTTTTGATGGCAGCCGACATTTTGCTCTACGACACTGAAATAGTTCCAGTTGGCGAAGATCAAAAACAACATGTGGAACTGGCTCGCGATTTGGCCATTCGTTTTAATCGAGATTTTGGTAACACCTTTGTTGTCCCTGAGCCGCGTATTCGTAAAGTTGGCGCTCGTATAATGGGTCTCGATAATCCTACCAAAAAAATGTCCAAATCAGCGGCCAGTTCCAAAAATTACATCTCCCTTCTCGACGACGAAAAGACTATCTCAAAAAAAATCATGAGCGCGATTACCGACACCGAGGGTATTGTGGCTTTTGATGAAAGGCGTCCGGGTGTCTCGAACCTCATGACTATTTTTTCAATCATTACCAAAAAAGATGTTAAACAAATCGAACTCGATTACCTTGGCAAAGGCTACGGCGATTTTAAAAAAGATTTGGCCGAGGTTTTGATATTGTTTCTGATGCCGTTACAAGCCAAGATAAAGACTTATTTGGAACACGAAGACGAGTTGGTAAAAATTCTTGATTTTGGATCAAAAAAAGCAAGAGAGGAAGCAGAGAGAAAAATGAAAGTTGTGAGGGAGAGGATTGGTGCAAAACTTTAATAATGAATTCGAAACACCGGCCTGCATCAGACCGGTGTTTTTATTCAAATAAAAAAGGACCGGACGGGGGTTTCAACCCTCTGCTCCGGATCCAAGAACGCTATTGGCCCAAAAAAGCCGCTGGCGCAGGTCGCGTGTAACCGCAGCCAAACGGCGGAGTTCGGAAAGATCGCGAACTCGACGCCGAAATTTGGAAGGAACAGAAGAAGGGAGATGGCGGGCAAATGCTTCCCACCAGATGAGCTGATGATCAGGATCGCTCGGATCAGCGAATAGACATTCACTAGTTCGTTCCATCAGACGTAGACGCCGCAGAAGTTGACGGCGGGCGCTAAAAAGAGCTTCGGAGTCTAGCGGACTCACAACGTACAGCTCTGCTAAAGCCCGAAGAGTAGCTCGGCCTTCTGGTGATTCTATGTCTTTTGCTTCATGGCGAAGCGCTGTTGTCCATACTTCAGGTCGTTCCGGTTGTACACCTCGATAACTCTCAAGCCAAAGTTGGAAAAACTCAATTTTTCCAAGACAACGCAAAAAGTGTACAAACTCGCAAAGATCCGAAGAATAAGACAGGTTTATGGCAAGATCCTGATGTTCTTCAGAAAATGCTTGAATCACAAAGCTCAAAAACTCAGGAAAACGCAAGCTCTTGAAACGCTGACGCAATTTAACAATCAGCTGATAATCAGGGTTCAATTCCAAATCAGAATTCCAGCGCCAATCCGGTCGAAAAGAGCGTCTTGAGTTCCTGCGAACACGCTCCGTGAGTTCTTTATCAGAAACCATATCAGCCACGATTTTGTCCAATTGATCAAACGTCGACAGCACAACGACAATCGCGCCAAAGGTTGAAGATAGATCGCGGTTTCCAAGGACGGCACAAAGACCTTCGTCTTCGTCTGCAAACTTTTTCAAAAGCCACCATCGCCAAACATCAAGTCGGCCATTGGTGCATCTGATAACAAAGCTACGAAATTCTTCAATTACCAGTTCTTCGGATTCTTCGGTGTGTGACACTTTTCCTTCCAAGAAAGAGCCGTTCCTATATTACAGTAAAAAAATCAAAATCAAAAAAATGTCGAAAAAAACATAGAGACAGGGCATGCCTTGTCTCTATGTTTTTATTTTTGCGCAGAACCATCTATAAGCCGAATTCTGTCTACCCAACCTTATGGCTGGGGAGGCAATCATTTCTCTAGGCCAACCATTGCTGGTTGGCTCCTGTTCGCCTTCGTCCCTCGATAAACTCGGGACTTCGGCGTAACAAAGCGAGCTACCAAATCTTGCTCTTGCACTAGACCAGCTGCCGCCAAGGCTTTAGCTGGTCCGCCGTAGCTCTGTCAAAAAACAGAGCGAAGGCGGAAAGGGTTTTCCACGGCGCTTCTCTCGAAGCTGTCCCGCGTGAGCTCTTACCTCACGATTTCAAACTTACTCGGCCCCTTGATAAACTCGGGGTCCTCGCCCTTGCGGGCTCGAGCGTTATGTTTTCTGTTGCCCATCCTTCGCCCCCGGAAAAACCAGGGGCTTCGGAGGGTCCTCCATAGCTTTAGCGACGGAGGACACTTTCCCTAAGCTTTTGAAACTGGATAACAGAGATCTCTCAAGGTCATCCACTTTCATTATACTCGGTCGCTGTTAGCGACTTTCTTTTTCGCGCGATCATCATTGATCGCGGAGTGTTCGGACTTTCCTCTGCTCATCTAACGACGAGCAGTGACCACCCAATGGTCTGCGCGAGGCTTAGTGTAGCAGAAAAATAGTGTTTCGTCAAGATTGTCAAAAGCATCGTTTTATGATACGATTATTGCGCCTTTATATGAAAAAATCCGAACTTTTTCTAACCTTTTTGCTTCTCCCACTCGACGTCCTGGCCTTCTTTGCTGCTGGGCTTGCAGCTTATTCCCTGCGCTTGCACCCGGCTATGGTGGAAATCCGCCAAGTAACTTTTAATTTGCCACTGGAAAAATATCTGATGATTTTGGTTCTGGCCGCTTTGCTTTGGGTGGCAGTATTTGCTTTTGCTGGGCTTTACAGCGCCCGTCCGCGACCGCTAAAAAAAGAACTCGCCCGATTGTTCGCGGCCTCGGCTGTGGGCATGGCAGTAATTTTTTCGGTTTTGTTTTTCTCGCGCGCCTTTTTTGATTCGCGTTTTATTGTTTTGGCCGGCTGGTTTTTTGCTATTTTCTTTTTGGGTTTTGAACGCTTGGCGGTTCGTTTGTTTCAACGAGCTTTGCTAATTCAAGGAATCGGATTACATCGTGTGGCCGTGATTGGAAAAAACAAAACCGCCGATGCTTTGATTGCTGAATTTAAAAACAACGGACAACTCGGTTTTAAAGTTGTTGCCTATTTTAAAAAATACGATATCCAAACCCAAAAAGCCCTAACAGATTTGGTGAAAAAAGACGAAGTCGACGAAGTGCTACTTACTGACCAAGAAATTTCTCGCGAAGACACTCTCGAGCTTTTAGCTTTCACTGACTCCGAACACATCGCTTTCAAATACACTGCCGATTTGTTTGCTTTTGCCGTTGGTCGCACCGAGGTCGGAGCCTACTCTGGAATTCCAGTTATTGAAATCAAAAAAACCCCGCTTGATGGCTGGGGCGCGATTTACAAACGCGTCTTTGACATTGTCTTCTCACTACTTTTGATTATCCTAACCCTGCCGATTCAAACTATCGCCGCTCTCGCCCTCTTTATCGAACAACCAGGCCGTATTCTTTTTTCCAGACTTCCAAACGGCAAAAAAGTCGTTCGTGTTGGCCAGAGTGGAAAAACTTTTCACTATTTCAAATTTCGCTCCATGATTAAAGACGCCCACAATTTCCGTTTTGATCCAGAATTTATCAAAAAATACGGCAACGAACGCGGCGGAACTCCACTTTTCAAACTCAAAGACGACCCACGCATCACCCCAGTCGGTCGTGTTATTCGCAAATATAGCATTGACGAACTTCCGGAATTTTATCTTGTTTTGCTCGGGCGCATGTCGCTAGTCGGCCCTCGTCCCCACCTGCCTGAAGAGGTCGCGGAGTACAAACCTCACCATCGCCGCGTCCTGGCCGTCAAACCCGGCGTCACTGGCATGGCCCAAATCAGCGGCCGCGCCGATCTTGATTTTGAAGATGAAGTAAGGTTAGATACTTACTATATCGAACACTGGAGTCCGTGGTTAGATTTGGCGATTCTGTTCAGAACTCCGTTGGTTGTCATCTTTCGTAAAGGCGCGTACTAATTTTCTCGGGGGTCAAATTACAAATCTGTACAAATTTACGAATATACAAAAATTTTACAAATATGATGGAGGGGCAAGAAAAAATAATTTATCCGCAAGAAAGTTATAAAATTGTCGGCTGCGCTTATGCGGTTTACAACTCGCTAGGTCCAGGACATCTTGAAAGAACTTATGAAAGAGCATTAGCGATTCAGTTTGAGAAAGAAGGGGTAAAATTTCAAGAACAAGTATATGCCCCGGTAATTTTTGAGGGACAAAATGTCGGAAAAAATTTCTTCGACTTCTTGATAGACAAAAAGATAATAGTGGAATTAAAATGCGGTGAACATTTCAATAACGCGCATTTTCAACAGGTATTAAAATACTTATCAACAAAAAAACTAAAATTAGCAATTCTGCTAACATTCAAAAAGGACGGAGTAAAAGTACAACGAGTTCTAAACGATTTCCAAGACCATCCAGAAAACAAACCAAATTCGTAACCAGTTCGTATATTTGTAAATTTGTACAGATTTGTAATTCGACCCCCGAGACCCACCCATATGAACCTCGCGTTAGTCCACGATCACCTAATCCAAAACGGAGGAGCAGAAAAGGTCCTTCAGGTCATGCAAGAAATCTGGCCTGAAGCCCCGACTTTTGTTTTGTATTTTGATAAAAAATCTTTTCCTGATTTTGCTGATAAAAAAATTAAAACTTCTTTTCTACAAAAAATGCCATTGGCTAAGAAAAAATTTCAATGGTATTTAGCGCTCATGCCGGCGGCTACCGAAGGACATGATTTGTCTGATCACGATGTTGTCGTTTCGAGCTCGAGCGCCTTTAGTAAAGGTATTCTAACCCGCCCCGGAGCCAAACATATTTGTTATTGTCACACTCCCACCCGCTATCTTTGGAGCGATACGCACAGCTATGTTTCCGAGCTACGCGCACCGTGGTGGGCTAAGGCAATTTTACCGCCGATTCTTTCCCTACTGCGTTTATGGGATCGCTCCGCCGCCAGTCGCGTGGATTTATTCGTGGCCAACTCCCGAACCGTAGCCGATCGTATCAAAAAATATTACGGTCGTGATTCTGTGGTGATTCATCCTCCGGTGGAAACAGAAAAATTTTTTATTAGTTCTGACCCAAAAAATTATTTTCTGGTTGGCGGTCGTCTTGTCCCTTACAAACGCTACGATTTAATCATCGAGGCCTTCAATAAAACTGGTTTACCACTCAAAATTTTTGGCACTGGCCCAATCGAGTCTGATCTAAAAAAAATGTCCAAATCAAACATTGAATTCTTGGGCCGAGTTTCTGACGAAGAACGAATTAAACTTTACACTGGCTGTCGCGCTTTTTTACATCCACAAGAAGAAGACTTCGGCATCACCGCCGTCGAGGCCATGGCCGCCGGTCGGCCAGTAATCGCCTACCGCAAAGGCGGGGCAACAGAAACGATTGTTGATGGAATTACCGGCGAGTTTTTTGATGAGCAAATTTGGGAAGAGTTGGCCGATCACCTGATTCGTTTCGACGAAAACAAATATGATTCCAAAATCATCCGCGCGCACGCGGAAAAGTTTGGGACAGAAAGGTTTAAGCAAGAAATGAAACATTTGGTGGACAGGGTTTCGGGGGTCTAATTACAAATCTGCTACCCTCCTACGCTCGTGGCGAGCTACGGAGGGTATGGCAAATCTACGAATCTACAAATTGGATACAGATTCGGGGATGAAAATCCTCGTTTTTTTGCTTATTTTTGGCCAAAACGGTTGACAAAAAAAATAAAATTTGGTATTTTAAATTACTGTCTTAGCAGTCTTGGAACTTGGGCGTGAGATTCGTCCGGTTCAGGACGACTTACGGCATAATGCTTTACCCAACAACCAGACTGTTTGTGCGCCCAGCTACGGTACCCACAACAAAACCGTGGCAAAAGGAGAAAGCATGAAAAACTTCTGGAACGATTGGCGGCTCGCTCCACTCATGGTCACCGTTCTGTTCATCAACCTCATCCTCGTCAACGCCCTCGATGGCTGGATGAACTTAGCCGCCATGGTCGCGGCGACGCTTCTCTTATTCGGCGTCCTCTGGCACGCCGAGGCCGCGCAGCGGACGATCGTCTCCCTCGCCAGCCAGATGTCGAAAAAGGAGAAGGACGAAGATCTTCAAACAAGGCTTCAGTCCGCTCTTCTTGAACGCGACGAAGCTCGGTGTAAGGTCGTTGAGGCATATCTTGCTGAAGCAGTGTTGCTCTATCAACTGGAGGAGGTGGTTCGCTCCGGTGACAGCCGCACCCTGCCCACCGTTCTCCAAATTAAACGAGTTGTTGCCGGCGGGAGGTTTCTTGATGCTCTCCACCGTTCCAAAATTCCACTAGATCGCGTTTGCTCCGCCGCGAACGACATTGTCAGAGCGGCAATTTGGGAGGTTGCCGAGAGCGCCTTCAAAAAAAGCAAGTCACTGATGTCTCATCCAGCGGCTGCCGACTTGATTAAATTCTGTCTGACCCACCGCGACGATCAGGCCGGGGCCGAGACTCCGCCGGCCGCCCCTGCGTCCGAGCAGTAGACGGTCTCAACCGCCCCCGCTCCACGGGTCCTGCGTTGACGCCACCACTCTTCTGGTGGCAGTCCGCGGAGCCTTTTTCGTTTTGGTTGGGCAGAGTGGGTTTCGGGGGTCTAATTACGAATCTGCTACCCCCCTACGCTCGTGGCGAGCTACGGAGGGCGTGGCAAATCTACAAATCTACAAATTGGATACAAATTCGGGGATGAAAATCCTTGTTTTTTTTGTTTCTCTGGCCAAATACCAATAGATTGGTATAATTCGATTGCCATCCCCGCCCGTTGCCCCAACCTATGCCCATCATCATCGACATCCGCCACCTAACCAAACCGCAACCCAGCGGTGTTGGCCACTACACCCTCGAGCTTCTTAAGGCGCTTTTTGAAATTGATCAAACAAACGAATATCTGCTTTTCTCAAGCGGCTCAACCCAAGCCCTTGAAAACCTGCCGGTTTTTGACAAACCCAATGTTTGTCAATTCCATCTCGAAATCCCTAATCGATTTTTAAACACCCTGCTCATCGCCACCGGCCGACCGAAATTTGACGAGCTCGCCAAAATGTATTTTTCAAAAGACAAAAAACCGCTTTTCTTTTTTCCAAATCTAAATATCGTTTCACTCTCGCCCAACACGGATTATATTTTAACTCTGCATGACCTTTCGTTTGAAATTTTCCCGGAGTTTTACGATCGCAAATCGCGCCTCTGGCACAAACTGGCGCGCGCCAAAAAACTCGCGGCCGGCGCGCGAGCGATTATTGTTCCGTCAAATTCGGCAAAAAACGATATTGCCAAAATTTTCGAAATCGCGCCGGAAAAAATCTTTGTCGTGCCGCATGGAATTGGCCTGGAATTTTCTCCGCGATCAACACCGCAGGACCACGGAGTTAATTCCAAATATCATTTGCCAAAAAAATTTGCTTTATTTTTTGGCACACTCGAGCCAAGAAAAAATCTCCAAACAATGATCGAAGCGGTTGAGAAATACCGTGAGCAAACTCACAATGATCTACATTTGATCTTAGCCGGCAAACCAACAGCCTACAGCAAAAAACTTTTTCATTCGCTTTCCAAAAACCAAAAACAATTTGTCCGCCAACTCGGCTATGTAAAAACCCAAGACCGCCCAGCTCTCTATCGCCTAGCCGAGGTAGTTTTATTTCCGTCAATTTACGAAGGCTTTGGCCTACCGATTATCGAGGCACAAGCGAGCGGCACGCCGGTGATCACGAGCAACACTTCATCAATGCCAGAAGTTGGCGGACGAGCGGCGATTTGTGTTGATCTGTATGATAGCAATAGTTTGACGGCGGCGTTGGCGGAATTGTTAGCGTCGGAGGAATTTAGACAAAAGAAAATTACTGAAGGATTGGAAAACGCGAAAAAATACGACTGGAAAACTACCGCGCAAAAAACCGTTGACGTTTTCAGTAAATTTTGTTAATTTTTTTGCCGATAACCACGCCGAAGCCCCGAGGTCACTCGAGGGGCGAAGGCGGGTGGCTCCATTCACACCGTCATTGCGAGGAGCTTTAAAAATTCTTAGCGACGAAGCAATCTAATCAAAGACGGCGGCTTCAAGGGATTGCTTCGCCGGGCTCGCAATGACGAAAACCCAACATGAGTTCCCGATGAAAACCTTTGTTCACGAACAAAATTCGTGGATTTAGGCCTTCATCAGGATCGAGAAAAACCAAGGACTTGGACCTTGGGGACGCTCGATTGGAGCAATTGACCGGACGCGGGTTTCAAAGGCCAAATGGTTTGGCCGACCGCATCGCGGCCTTGCTCTGTCACAGCCAGCCGCGGGCTGGCAGGAGGTGAGAGATGAAGAAACAGGTAAAGATGTGGCTGTTCATCGTCATTGGTGTGGTTGTCG
>Ga0233425_10005561_pt1 | contig 19750 bp, 17 predicted proteins | sample Watercolumn_Towu_2_FD_181712 | JGI IMG/M metagenome (GOLD analysis project Ga0233425, IMG submission 181712) | Freshwater microbial communities from Lake Towuti, South Sulawesi, Indonesia - Watercolumn_Towuti2014_140_MG | ecosystem: Environmental > Aquatic > Freshwater > Lake | place... | reverse complement strand
CCAGGTGTTGGCCTGCGCCGCGGTGTCGTTCGGCTCCGTCTCCTTGATCTCGAGGGTGCAGGTCGAGCTGCAACCGTCGCCGCTGGTCGTGTTGCCGTCGTCGCACGCCTCGGTGCCGTCGGTGTGTTTGTCGCCGCAAACGATGGGCCTGCTCTGTACCGAGAGGCCGAACGGCCCCGAGCCTCCGGACACGCCGTCGAGGACGACCCACAGCTTGGTGCCGGCGCTGACGGGGACCTTCAGCGACTTGGTCTTGGTGCAGCCGAGCTCGGCGCCGCTGCACGCCGAGCGGATCGAGATCGAGAGCGGCGAGAAACCACCCCAGACGGCCTCGAAGACGCCGGACTTCGCCGCCGTGACCTCGTAGGCGACGTCCGGCCCGCTCCCGCTCCCGCTGCACGAGTTGTTCAAGCTGTCGGGGTGGCCCGCGGTGGTGCCCTGCGTGTCCGCCGGATCCGCGAGCGCGGTGGGCGCGGCACACGCCGACGCGCACGCCGCGGCGCAGTCCGGGTCCGCGCAATCCGTCTTCCCGTCGCCGTCGTTGTCGAAGTTGTCGGAGCACTGCTCCGGGCCCGTGGTGCCGCCGCCGGAGCCGCCTCCACCTCCGGTGCCGCCGCCGCCGCTGTTGCCGGTGCCGCCGCCGCCGCTGTTGCCGGTGCCGCCGCCGCCACTGTTGCCGCTGCCCCCGCCCCCGCCAGCGCCGCCACCTGCAACGGCGCCGGTGCCGCCGTCGCCGGAGGTGCCTCCACCTCCCGACGCGCCGCCGGTCGCGGAGCCGCCGGTCGCGCCGGTGCCGGTGAAGGGTTTGCCACCGCCGTCGTCGCCCCCGCTGCAGGCGACGAGTGGCAGAGCGGCGAGCGCGAGGAGGAGGGCTTTGGAGGTCATTCGGACGGAGGACAAGAGTAGGTCACGTCGAAGCTATTGACGACCGGAACTCCACCGCCTGCCGGCAGCAGGTAGACCTCCAGCTCGAGCCAGAGCCGCTTGTTGTCCGGGAAACCGAGCGCGTTGTAGACGTCCACCGGGCAGGGGTTCGGGCCGGTCAGGGGGCAGCTCGCGGGGTTCGGCGGCGTCGTCGTCAGGTTGTGCCATGGGGCCGCCGCGAGACCGGCCTGCGTGTCGGCGGTGCGGGCGCGGAAGCTCACGCTGGACGTCGCGGGCGTCGTCGCGTCGTAGGCGAGGAAGTTCCACACCGGCTTCGAGCCCGGCGGGCACTGGCCTTGATAGGGGATGAGCACGGTCTTCGGACCGATTCCCTTCGGGCATCCGAGCGTCAGCTTGACCTTCGAGCCAGGGTCGTTGGTGGCCGTATTGCAGCTCTTCGGACAGAGCAGGATCTTCGTCGGGTTGACGTTGTTGTCGTAGTACCAGCCGGCGTTGACGTTGCCGTTGCAGGCCGCCAGGTCGGTGCGTTGGGGCAGCGCGACGGTCACGTTGGCGCTCGAGGTGAACTCCACCAGCACGTCGTAGGGGTCGAAGAGGCTGGTCGGGGGCAGGTCGCTGCTGCAGGTGATCTGCGCGCCGGTGATGTTCGCCAGCGCAGCCTGAAGGTCTGCGGCCATGGTGGCGTTGTTCACGACGATCGATGTGTTGGTTCCCCCGGCCGCCGCGATCGGGTTCAGGAAGTTGGTGTCCGAGCCCGGCATCGAGATCACGTAGGTCTTGACGCCCTTGGTGGTGAAGGCGTTGGCCGCGATGCCCGCGTTGCCTGCGCTGGTCTGATCGCACCGTGAGGGGTCACCGTCGGTGAGGAAGATGACGTCGTACTTCTCCGCCGGGTTGGCGGTCACCAGGGCCATGGCCCAGTCCGTCGCGCCTTTGAGGGCCGGCTCGATGGGCGTGCCCATGCCCGTGCCGGCGGGGGCGTTCGTCGGGTGGACCTGCCCGAAGGCGTTGATCAGCGCTGCCTCCTGGGCGTCGGCCGGTGCAGCGGCCGCGGTGAGGAGACCAAGCGGTACCATCGGGTTTGCGCAGGGGCCCGACGTGCAGTCGGTGTCCGGCGCGCAGCCGTCGCCGCGCGGCCCGCCCGACTTCATCGGGAAGAACTCCATGGCGATGCCCAGGCCGGCGTTCGCCGGGTTCTGGTAGAACGCCGTCATGCCCGCCACCGCGGGGTTCCACAGGCCGCTGGTGTTCATGGATCCGGAGCGGTCCATCATCACCATGTAGTTGACCTTCTTGAAGGTCGCGACCTGCTGGTCACCACCGCAGGTGGGCAGCCCGCAGGTGCCGCCGGAGTACAGCGTCCAGTTGTCCTTGCAACTGCACTCGTTGACGTAGCCGGCGTATCCCGGCGGGGTCGGCTTGCCCGACGGCGTCTGCGGGTTGATCATGATCTCGCGGTTGCCGACCAGCTGATCGCAGCCCGGCTTCCACGCGCTGCCGTCCCAGTACTGGAGCGCGGTGGTGCACTGCCCGGGAGGGATGGGCTGCGTGGTGAAGCACTCGTACATCTGCGGGTGCGTCTGGTCCGGGGCGCACTTCGGGTACTGGTTCGAGTTGGCCGGGTAGTGGACGACGCGAATGCCGGCGGGCGCCGCCACCGTGCCGTGGTTGCAGATGGGGATGTTGTTCGCGCACGGCACGTCGCCGGCCAGGTCGATGCCGGCGCAGGTCGGGTCGGTCTCGCCCGGCAGCCAGTCCTTGCACTTGCCCTCTTCGGGAGGCGGTGCGCCGGTGCCGCAGACGGCGTCGCAGACGGTGGCCACCTTTGCGACGCAAGCGTTGGTCCAAGTGCCGGCCGCGTTCAGCGTCGCGCAGTTCAGGCCGCACACGGTGTTGACGGCGGCCACGCACGCCGCGTCCCAGCTCCCCGCGTTCTGGCAGCAGTAGGCCAGGCCGGGCGTGTCGCAGATGGCCTCGGTGCAGTCCTCGCCGTTCGAGTCGCAGCCCTTCGCGAGCTTGGCGCCGACGGTGCAGATCCCGTGGTTCGCGCAGGTCCCGCCGTTCGCGGCCGTGTCGGGGTAGGTGCAGCAGGTCGCGTCGGTCTTGCAGATCTGCTTCACGCAAGCGTCGCAGCCCCAGTTGAGCTTCGCGCCCGTCTCGCACTTGCTGTGCGAGCAGCCCGCGGCCGTCTTCGGGTGCCAGCAGTAGGTGTTGAACTGGCAGTCGCTGCCGTCGATGCACGGCTGCACCAGGCCCTTGTTGTAGAGACCGTTCGGCAGGCCCGTGATGTCGCCACCCTGCCAGACGTAGATCGGCACGCCGCCGTCGGCGCTCATCCCGGCGTCGTTGTTGAAGTTCTGGCAGTACGGGTCGCAGGGGTTGTTGACGCAGTTCCCGAGCGAGTTCATCGGCGAGGAGCCGGGACCGACTCCCGCCGGGGCCGCCACGCTCTTCGTGGTCTGCGTGCCGTCCTTGCACTCGCCCCACTTGCCGCTCTCGCAGCTCTGCGTGCCCATGTAACAGGTCACGATGTCGCCGTGCTGCGCGAGCTTGACGCCGCACTTGCGACTCGCGCCGTCTTCGCACGGACCGGTCAGCACGCTTCCGTCGAAGCCACCGCCGGCGTCGTTGCCGTAGCCACCGCTGGCCAGGTTGTCGTCGGAACAGCCGACGGGCAGCGAGGCCAACACGCCCACCAAGCCGACCAGCAACCCCGCCTTGACCAGAGACATTCGTTCAGCTCTGCTCCGCATCACGCCTCCAAGGACCGAACAAGTCGGTGGGCTCGAATCTCTCCCGCCGCGCGCCAGGGCGTAGTCATCCGAGAAGGTACTAGCAGGGTTCGTGCCTCCATGCCGGGCCCTGGGGGCCTGCCGATCCCGGCGCTTTCCATCAGGGGATCGCGGCTAAGCCCCCGCCCCGGCTACGCAAACAGTGCAGACCGGGCAAATCATTTCCATGAAGCAACTGCCTCGCGGCGCGGGCCGATGGGAGCCCGATGCTACCCTGGAGGAGGTGTTCCCAGTGCAGGCGTTCGCACCCGAAGAGATCCGGCCGCTCCGGCGCGCCGAGTACGACAAGCTCGTGGCGCTCGGCGCGTTCGAGGGCGAGAAGATCGAGCTGCTCCACGGGGCCCTGGTCGCGCTGAGCCCGACCGGGACGCCCCACGCGGCCACGATCCAGGCGCTGAACCTGCTCCTGGTTCGCGCGCTCGGCGACCGCGCGGCGATCCGGCCGCAGCTGCCGTTCGCGGCGGACGACTACTCCGAGCCCGAGCCCGACTTCGCCGTGATGCCGCTGGGCGATTACCTCGACGACCACCCTGCGAAGGCGTGGCTTCTGGTCGAGGTCTCCGACTCGTCCCTGCGCCACGACCGAGGCGTGAAGCGCCGGCTCTACGCCAAGGCCGGCGTGCCCGAGTACTGGATCGTGAACCTCGTGGACCGAGTGATCGAAGTCCACCTCGAGCCCGTGAACGGCGACTACACCGTGGTCACACCCCGTCGCAAGGGCGAGTCCACCCGCCTGAGCCAGTTCCCCGACATCGAGCTCCGAGTCGACGACGTGATCAAGTAATCTTCAATACAACGCCCCCATGATCTGCTCCCAGACCTTCGCGTCCCGGAAGATCCGCACGAGCTCCGTGTCCACGTGCCCGTCCTTCACTTCGAGGTCCAGGATGTGCAGCGCCTTGTCCACGGGGACGGCGCGTTTGTAGGGGCGGTCGCTGGCCGTCAGCGCGTCGAAGATGTCGCTGATCGTCATCATCTTCGACTGCAAAGGGATTTCCTCGGCGCGCCAGCGGTTCGGGTAGCCGGTGCCGTTCAGCCGCTCGTGGTGAGCGCCGGCGATGATGGCGACGCGCGCGAAGGTCTTGCCCCAGGGGATCTTCGACAGGAAGCGGTAGGTGTGCGTGACGTGGCTGCGGATCTCGTCGAACTCCTCGGCGGTCAGCGAGCCGCGCATCACGCTCAGGCTCTTGACCTCCTCGGCCGTGAGCAGCGGCGCCTGGGCGCCGTCCAGGGTCGCGAAGGTCTGACGCGAGAGCTCCTCGATCTTCTTGAAGTCGCCGGCCGCGAGCACTGTGGGCTCGTTGGCGTGGGTGACGGTGGTCCAGGCACCGTCCAGCTCCTCCAGCCGCTGCCCGAGCTCGCGATCGAGATCCGCCAGGTCGTCGGCGCGCCCGCCGCGCTCGATGACCGCGAGCTTGCGTGACAGGAGGTCCACCTCGATGCTGCGCCGCACGAAGTCGAAGCGCTGCTTCAGGAGCTCGAGCTCGTGCGGGTAGAGCTTCTTGGCCTTGATCAGCACGTGCTCGCGCACGCCGATCTTGCCGAAGTCGTGGAGCAGCGAGGCGTATTCGATCTCGTTGATGTCCTCGCGCTTCCAGATCACGTCCTTGTAGGGGCCCGCGTCGGTGCGCTCCACCGCGTGGGCCAGGCCCACGGTGAGCTCGGCCACGCGCCGCGAGTGACCGCTGGTGGTCGGGTCGCGCTGCTCGATGGCGTCCACGCTGGCGCGCACGAAGCCCTCGAAGATGGAGCGGATTTCGTCGTAGAGGATGGCGTTCTCGAGGGCGATGCCGGCCTGCGCCGCCAGCGTCTGCATCAGCTGCTCGCTCCTGTCGTCGAAGGGCACGACCAGGCGCTCGGTGTCCTCCGGCGTGAGCAGCTTCGTGCTGGGCTCGCGCTTCTTGTTGATGAGCTGCAGCACGCCGATGACCTCGCCCTCCTTGGTGATGAGGGGAGTGCACAGCATGCTCTTCGTGCGGTAGCCGACCTTCTGGTCGAACGAGCGGTCGAAGCCGAAGGGAGAGTCCTTCGGCATGTCGTAGACGTCGTCGATGCGGATGCTCTTCTTTTCCAGCGCGACCCAGCCCGCCATGCTGCGCGGGCTGATGGGCATGGTGAACTCGCGCGAGTCGAACTTCACCGAGTCGTTCTGGCTGGTCTTGAAGCGCAGCAGGTTCTTCGTGACTTCGTGCTCGGAGCCCTCGACCACGTACATGCTGCCGGCGTCCGCGCCCGTGACGAAGCGGCTCTTCTCCAGGATCAGGCCCAGGAGCTTGCCGATCTCGCGCTCCGTGGTCAGCGCGCGGGCGATCTCGATCAGCTCGCCCAGCTCGTAGCGATAGCGGTTCAGCCACTTGCCGCGGCTCTCGCTGCGCGCCTTCACGTCCATCAGCTCGAAGGCCTGGTGCAGCGCCACCGCGACCTCCGCCGCCGCGGGCTCGGCGGCCGCGATGGCCGCGAGGCCGAGGTTCAGCGCCTGCGCGAGGTCGGGGTCGGCGGGGCGGCCGAGCAGGACGAGGCGCGTCTCGTAGGCGGCGAAGCGATCCGCGTAGGGCGCGAGCAGCTCGCGCCCGGAGTCCCAGACCACGGCGGGGGCGAGCAGCGCGGTGTGCGAGCCCCGGCGCACCATCAGGAGCAGCGGGTGCGGGCGGGTGACCACGTCCTTCTGCGTGAGGGGCTCGCGGCCCAGGGCGTCGGCCAGGCGCGAGAGCGCCGCGACCGCGTCCCCCGCTCGCGGCGACAGGGCCCGGAGGTTGGCGCCGTGCGGCTCGGGGTCGGGCTGTGCGGTCACCTCGGTCCTCGACGCGGGAGGCTCGCCCGGGCGGGCGCGCTCGTCAACGCGGCTCGCGGTCCGGTGATCCCTCGGCCTCGGCCTCCGCGGCCTGGGCGGCCTCCCGGGCCAGGCGCCGCTCCTCGCGTAGCCGCGCCTGCTCGGCGTCGTGGGCCTCGTAGGCCACCACGATGCGCTGCACGATGGGGTGACGCACGACGTCCACGTCGGTGAACGTGCAGAACGCGATGCCCTCGACGTTGGTCAGGAGGTCGCGGGCCTCGCGGAGCCCGCTCTTGGCGCCCCGGGGCAAGTCCGTCTGCGTGATGTCGCCGGTGACGATGGCCTTCGAGCCGAAGCCGAGGCGCGTCAGGAACATGCGCATCTGCTCGCTGGTGGCGTTCTGGGCTTCGTCCAGGATGACGAAGGAATCGTTAAGGCTCCTGCCGCGCATGAACGCCAGCGGCGCCACCTCGATCTGCCCGCGCGCGCGCAGCTGCTCGACCTTCTCGAAGTCGAGCATGTCGTGGAGCGCGTCGTAGAGCGGGCGCAGATACGGGTTCACCTTCTCGGCCAGGTCGCCGGGCAGGAAGCCGAGCTTCTCGCCGGCCTCGACGGCGGGTCGGGTCAGGATGATGCGCTTCACCGCCTTCGCCATCAGCGCGGAGGCGGCCATCGCCATCGCCAGGTATGTCTTGCCCGTGCCGGCAGGTCCGATGCCGAAGGTGAGGTCGTGCTTGCGGATCGCCTCGATGTACGCGCGCTGTGCCGGGCTCTTCGGCATGACCGCGCGCCGGCGCGGCGAGACCAAGATGGCCTCGTCGAGCAGGTCCACCAGCGAGGTGTCCGGATCGACGCGCAGCTCGCGCAGCGCCCGGCCCACGTCGGCGGCGGTGATTTCGTGGCCCCTGCTGACGAGCTCGGCGGCGTCGGTGAGGAAGCGCTGCGCGACGCGCACGTCGTCCTCGTCGCCGGCGACGTAGATCACGTTGCCGCGCAGGCTGACGCTGGCGCCGCTCTGGCGCGCGACCTCGTCGAGCAGCACGTTCTGCGGTCCGGAGAGCGCGAGCAGCACCGACGTGCTCTCGACCTCGATGCTCGCGGTGCGGCGCGAGGCGGACTCCAAATCACGTGACTGGCTCAAGCTGGGAGAGGCGCCCTCCTGGCGCTCAGCATAGACCGGCACCCGGCTCCGCGCACGGTGATATCCTCGGTGCACGGTGACCCGAGCGCTCCTCGCCAGCGTTTTTCTGCTCGCGGCGGGCGCGTGTGGCGAGTCGAGCAGCGCGGGCGCCGGGAGCGGCGGCGCGGCGGGTGCCAGCGGCGGAGCGGCCGGCGCCGACGCATCCGCGAGCGGGGGAGCGGCCGGCGCCGACGCGAGCGAAGGCGGCGCACCCAGCGCCGGCGCGGGGGGCATCGACTTCGACGCTGCGGTGCTCGAGGGCTCGCTGGACGCGACGAGCTGCGCGCTGCCGACGCCCGACAGCGACTGCGACACGCACCCGCAGTGCGGCTGCGAGCCCGGCGAGAAGTGCGACATCGTGGATTTCGGAAGCGGGCGCGTCACCTGCTCCCCCGCGGGCGACGCGAAGCCGAGCCAACCGTGCAGCACCTTCGGCGCGCAGTGCGCGGCCGGCAGCTCGTGCCTCGCGGGCGCGTGCAAGGAGCTCTGCACGACGAGCGCGGACTGCGCCGGCCCGAACCGCGAGTGCCGACAGATCGAGAGCCAGGGCCAGAAGGTGCCGGGCTTCTTCGCCTGCACGAGCGGCTGCGATCCGCTGAGCCCCGGGCTCGTGTGCGGCACCGGGCTCGGCTGCCAGTTCGCCGGCACGACGACCGACTGCTTCGCCTCCGGCGGCGGGACGGGGCCGGGCGCCTGCACCCAGACCACCGGGCTCGCCTGCGCTCCGGGCTACACCTGCATCAACACCACGCAGCAGATCGGCAAGTACTCGTGCCTGAAGTGGTGCCGCCTGACGGCCAGCGACTGCCCCAGCGGGTTCGTGTGCAAGGATCTGTCGAGCAAGCCCGCGTTCGCTGGGGTCGAGTACGGCGCCTGCTTCAGTAACTGATTTTTTGGCCATCTCCGGGGTTGCCCAGTAACCCCCGGACCATGCGCGCCTCACGGCGATGGGTCGGGATCGGTGCCGCCGCCGGCATCGTGCTCGCGCTCGTCCCGGTGGTGCGTGGCAACGTGGGCGTGGGGGCGCTGCGCAAGGCCGAGCCCCGCGGCCCAGGGGTGACGCTGCCCACCGAGCACCTGGCCGGGCTCGACCTCTTGCGCATGGACGTGCGCCCGCGGCGCGTGACCACGCCGCTCCGAGACGGGAAGGTCGCGGAGCTGACCGTCGACCCCGTGCTCCAGCGCGCCGCCATGGCCGAGCTCAAGCGCTACAAGGTGCCCGAGGGTGGCGTGGTCGTGATGGAGCCGTCGACCGGCAAGATCCTGACCTGGGCGAGCTACGTGAACGAGGGCGCGAAGTTCGACGTGAACCTGCGCGCCGAGGCGCCGGCCGCCAGCATCTTCAAGGTTGTGACGGCTTCGGCCCTGGTCGAGAAGGCCGGGCTCAATCACAAGACGGAGCAGTGCTATCACGGCGGCAAGAGCCGCATCGTCGCCGACGAGCTGCAAGACGACGAGCGGCGCGACAAGTGGTGCGCGACCCTGGCCATCGCCATGGGGCGCAGCTTGAACGTCGTGTTCGGGCGCCTGGCGCAGAAGAACCTGACCCCCGACGACGTCACCGCGGCGGGCGGCGCCTTCGGCTTCGGGGCGCCGATCCCGTTCCCGGTGCAGAACGAGGGACCGAAGATCGAGATCCCGGTGGACCCTCTGGAGTTCGCCCGGGCCTCGGCGGGCTTCTGGCACACCACCCTCTCACCGCTCGGCGCGGCGCTGATCGCCCAGACGGTGGCGAACCGCGGGGTCACGCTCGAGCCGCGCATCGTCCAGGCCGTCCACAAGGAGAACGACAAGCTCTGGGAGGAGACCCGGGGCCCGGTCGTGCTGCGCCGCGCAGTGAAGCCCGAGACCGCCGCCGAGCTCGGGGCGATGATGCTCGAGACCGTCTCGAACGGGTCGGCCTACAAGAGCTTCCACGACAGGTACGGCAAGGCCTACCTGCCGGACATCCCCGTCGCCGGGAAGACCGGCACGCTGATGCGCCAGAAGGACGGGCGCTTCTACACCTGGTTCGTCGGCTACGCGCCCGCCGACAAGCCCGAGGTCGCCATCTCGGCCCTTGTGGTCAACACTCCCACCTGGGCCATCAAGGGGCCGGAGCTCGCGCGCAACGTGCTCCGCGCCTACTTCGCGAAGAAGGGCGCCAAGGGCGTCACCGCCCCGTGAGGCGCGCGGACGCAGGACCTGCACATCCGCGGGGGTTGGACCGCGCACGCTTCCATTGCTAGAGTGTGACTCGTGCAAGTTGTGCTCCGGAAGCTGGGTCGTGGCTCCCGGGCCGTTACTGGTCGGCTCGTCCGTGCTCCGCGCAAGGGCTCGGTCGTGGTCATCGAGTTTTCGGACGGCATGCACGAGTACGTCACGACGCCGGTGAAGCGCGTGCTGCGCCTGGCCGCGAAGGACGTCTTCTACATCGAGACGGTCAACAGCCGTTACCGCCTCGAGGTTCGCGACCGAGAGCGCGCGCTGGAAGACGCCTCGAGCGGCTGAGCGCGCGAGAGCTCGCCTCGCCCGCTGCGCGCCGGTCGCGCAGCGGCGGAGGTCCATCGGGCCGAAGCCCCTAGCGCGTGGTGGTCTGCCTGGTGTATTCGAGCCCAGCCCGCGGCAGCTGCGGGCCACGGAAGGAAAGCACAGTGGGACGTTTCGATCGCCGGAAGTCGATGAAGATGCGCCGCAAGAAGGCGCAGGTCGCCAAGAAGGCGCGCGTCAAGCGCAAGGCCGAGACCAAGAAGGCCGCCAAGAAGACCACGGGCGGCACGAAGAAGAAGAAGGCCGCGGCGGCGCCCGCGAGCTGATGCTTCAGCGGATGACCTTGGTGGCGAACTGAACGTCGCGCGGGGCGGCGTTCTCGGGCGGCGGCAGCGGCTCGCCGAACAGGCCGAGGTCACCGGCCATGCGCAGCTCGCGCACCAGGTGCCAGCCGCCGTCGTCGCGCCACACCTGCGCCAGCCGAGTGGTGCGCAGCGTGTCGTCGTTCACGCGCACCCAGGAGACGTCCACCTGGATGGTGGCGTTCATCTCGTCCTTCATCGCGAGCCCGGCCAGCTCGACGTCCACGATGCGGACGCCCTTGCCCCAGTCGGCGCGTCGCTCGAGGAAGCTCTGCTGAGCACCCTTCGCCGCGTGGCCCAGGGCCACGTCCATGCGGCCGAAGCGGGTGGCCAGGTTCATCTCGCGCGCCGAGTCCGTGACGCGCTGGGACTGCGAGGGCGGCGCGAGGCAACCGCCCAGGGCCGCCAGGGCGGCGACGAGCAAGAGGGCATGGCTCCGCATGGGCCGGCTCGTATCAGCCGGGCCGGGGGAGGGCCAAGATCTCGCCCCGCCCGCTCAGCAGCTCGTCACGTTGCAGTTCCCGGTGCAGCTGGCCTTGCCGCCCTTCTCGCAGGTGATCTCGCACTGGGTCTGGGCGCCGGTGCAGTCGAGCGAGCAGGTGGAGCTCCCGTCGCAGAGCAGCGTGCAGCCGCCGCCCGAGCACTTGTGCTTGCAGCTCGCGTTGACGTCACAGTCGAATTCGCAGTTGCCGCCGGGGCAATCGAAGGCGCAGCTGGCACCGTTGCCGCAGTCGAGCGTGCAGTTGCCGCCGGTGCACGAGGCGTTGCAGGTGCCGCCCAGGCACTCGGCTTGATCGCAGCCGTTCGCGCCGCACTGCAGGTTGCAGTTCTCGCCGGGCCCACACTGGCACTGCGCGGTCGGGTCGGTGCAGTCGACGTTCTTCGGGGTGCCGCCGTCGCTGCCGCCGGTGGCGCTGCCGCCGCTCCCGCCCGTCGCCGAGCCGCCGCTGCCGCCGGTGGCGCTCGCGCCACTGCCGCCGGTACCGCTGCCGCCGGCGGCGCTCGCGCCGCTGCCGCCGGTACCGCTGCCGCCGGTACCGCTGCCTCCCGTCCCGCTCGAGTCCCCCTCGGAGCTGCCGCCGCAGCTCGCGAGCACCAACGCCCCCGCGATGACCCACGCCCTCATGCGCCCAGTCTTCCAGATTTGGCTGGGTGCCGCCATCAGAACGCCGACGCCACCACCGCGTACGTCTGCCCGCCGCCGATGGCCGCGTCACCGAAGCCGCGTGCGTAGCCGAGGCGCAGCGTGCCGCGCGCGTGGTAGCCGAACACGAGATCCACCCAGAGCTCGCCGCCCACGCCCAGGTGGTACTGGTCGAACGGGTCGTTCAGGTCGAGCTCGTCGTAGGCCCCGCCATAGTCGGCGAAGAGCGTGCCGGAGAGCGTGCGCAGGAACACCGGCAGCGTGGCCACCCCGCGATCGGCATACGCGATCGGGAAGCGGTACTCCGCGTTCAAGAGGTTGTACTGCGAGCCGATGAAGGCCACCGGCTCGTAGCCGCGCAGCACGAAGCCTCCCTGACGAACGCCGTCGGTGTAGGCGCCGACGAGCGGCGCGTCGGTGACGAACCCGCCGGTGTAGTAGAGGCCGCGCCGCGGGTAGGTGCCGACAGCCGCCGCGCCCGAGGCCGCGAGCGCCAGCGTGTGATGGTTCGCCCAGGGCATGGGCACGTAGCCGGTGACACGGCCGAACACGGCGGTCAGGGTGTCGTCGCTGCCGGTCTCGCGGGACGCGAGGTCCAGGTTCGCGTAGGCGGTGAAGCCGCGCTCCGCGCCGACGGCGTAGAGCGACGAGTCCGCGTTCGAGTAGCCCCAGCCCAGGCTCAGCATGCCGAGGAACCCGCGGTGCGGGTCTCGCGTCACCGTCGCGTAGGGGTCGGCGGAGGTGCCCACCGGGAGCTTCGCGGCGAACTCGCCCACCGTGTAGTTGAGCGACATGCTCTGCCCGTCCATCTCGCCGGGCTCGTTGAACACGATGCCAGTCGAGGCGCCGGTGAAGGTCTCGGTGTAGATGGGCTCGCGATCGCCGTAGAGGTAGCCGCGGCGGGGCGCCGCGGAGCGGAAGCCCGACAGCACGAAGTCCATGGGCAGTCGCCGGTAGGCGTAGGCTAGCGAGCCGCTGGGCTCGCCGCTCTCGTAGGGCACCGTCAGCGTTGCGCGGAAGGCGTGGTGCCCGACCACGTCGCCGCCGGTCGTGGTGATCTTCAGCGTGTTGCCGAAGGAGCCAGGCCCGTGCTCGACCTCGTACGAGTGCGGTCGCAGCGTGGGCAGCGGGTCGTAGGGCTCGACGCGCCAGCGCTCGTGCGCCGAGTCGGGGTGAGGTCGGGCGCGGCCCTTGGGCGGGGGCTCTGGCTCGAGCCACTGCGAAGGCTCGACCTCGAGCGAGAACAGGTCGAAGCCGTCGGAGCTGTAGCCGACGTACGCGAGCGTCTTCCCGTCCGGGGAGGGCTCCGGCATGTAGGCCCCGGTCACGACGTTGGTGACCTGACGCAGGGTCGCGGTCGTCATGTCGTAGGCGTACACGTTGGCGATGCCGGTGCGATCCGAGGTGAAGTAGAGGTAGCGGTCGTCCGGCGACCAGCTCGGTTGCTGATCGAGCGCGACGTCGCGCGTGACCTGCCAGAACTTGCCGGTCTTCACCTCCACCACGCGGATGTCGCGGTAGCCGCCGTAGGTCCAGGAGCTGTACGCCACGCGCTTGCCGTCGTGGGAGAAGCGTGGCGTGAAGGCCTGCTCGTAGCGCGCGCTCGGCACCAGCGTGCGTTCGTTCTCGATGCTGCCCTCGGGCCCGAGATCCGCGATACGCAGGGTGCTGGTGCCCGCCCGCTGGGTGACGTACGCGATGCGCCGCCCGTCCGGGCTCACGTCCGGCTCCTTGGCGCGACGCCCGGTAGTGAGGCGCTCGCGCGAGCCACGCAGCCCTCGCTCGGAGCGAGTGCCCTTGGGCTGACGGAACAGGTCGTTGAAGTAGTAACGACGCCGGCTGGGCGCGACGCTGTCGAACACGAAGCCGCAACCCGGCTCGAAGCTCACGTGGTTGCCGCTGGCGCGGGCCCAGAGCTCCTCGTCGCCTTCCGCGGCGCGCGCGCGAGACTCGAGGGGCTGCCGCCAGAAGCCCACCGGCGTGTGCCCATCGTCCACGTAGTAGACGATTTCCTCGCGCGCGCCCTCCCGCGCGCACCCGGGCACCCAGCGCGGCGAGCCTGCCACGCGGCCGCGGTGCGTGAGCCGCACGCCCTCGCGCAGGCCGCGCCGCTTCACCTCGGCGACCTGCGCGGCGTACTTCTTCTCCAGGCTCTTCTTCCAGCCTTCGAACAGCTCGGTGTACGTGCGACCCGTGGCGCGGCGGATGGAGCGGTTGATGCCCCAGGGCATGGGGTTCTGCCCGTAGTCGGTGGCGACCGAGGCGTAGATGTCCGAGCCGTAGACCTCGGCTATCCAGGCGATGAACGCGCCGCCGTAGAGGTACCAGAGGTTGCCCGTGGGCCAGCGCCGCGACGGGTGGCTGATCTGGTCGAGTCGTGCCAGGCGGCCCTCGAGCACGTCCGCGCGCAGGATCATGTCGAAGTGCGACGAGCGCAGGCGCCCGCCGCCGGTGTGCTCGGTCTCCAACGCGACCGCGAGACCCTCCAGGACCCAGCGCGGCTGCACCTGGTTCGGTGCCACCGTCTTGCCGAAGACGGCGTTCATCAGCGCTGGGATACCCGAGATGTTGTCGACGTGGAGCACGTGCGTGTACTCGTGCGTGACGAGCTCGCCCATCCAGTCGTCGTATTCGCCGAGCGGCGACATGTCGTCGGGCGCGGTCACGAACAGGCGCACGGCGTTGTACGGCAGAGCAGTGGCCGAGCCGTTCGCGCTGTCCGTGATGTCGCTCAGCACGACCTCGGTGACCTCGCTGGGCACCCAGCCGAGCTGCGGCGCCAGCTCCTTGTTCACGGCTTCGAGCAAGGTCGCGACGCGCTGCGCGTGCTCTTCCAGCCCGCCGTGATAGCTGACGCGGAAGTGCGGGGTCGGGATGGTGTACCAGCGCAGGTAGGGGTCGCCGGCGCGCGCGTCGGGTGCGGTCAGGGCGAGCGCCGCTGCCAGCGCGGCGGCGATGCCCTGAGCGTGACGAGCGTTCATGGCGCGGTTCGCTCGAAGCGAGCGAACGTCACAGATCGTCGTGGAACAGCGGCTCGCGGTTGCGCACGTAGCGATACACGAGCTGGCGGCCCTCCGGCGTGATCTGGGTGAACTTCGCGCCGAAGCCCGGGGGCGCCTCGACGCCCGCGGTGGAGTTCGGCGCTTCGCGCACCCACTCGACCACGCCCATGGCCTCGAACTCGTAGCCGCCCGGAAGCGCGACCTTGATCACGACGTTGCTGCCGATCTTCGGGATCTTGTAGGTCGCCACGAAGATGCCGCCGGAGTCGATGACGTCGTTGCCGCTCAGGCCCTTGTAGAAGTTCGACGGGCTGTGCGCGCCGAGGTCGGCCTCGAGCCGCGGCACGTTGGGCGGAGCCTGCACGGTCGAGACCTGCGCGCCGGCTGCGGCGACGGGTGACGAGGCGGGCACCGGCGCGGGCGCGGCCGCCTGCGGCCACTGCGCCTGCGGCTGACCCCAGGGCGCGCCCGCTGCAGCAGGGGGTGGCGCGCCGTAACCGCCGCCCTGTGGGTACTGCTGCTGGGCGGGCGCAGGCTGCGGAGCGGGTTGCGGGTAGGCCTGCTGCGGAGCGGCCTGCTGCGGAGCAGCTTGCGGGTAGGCCTGCTGCGGAGCAGCTTGCGGGTAGGCCTGCTGCGGAGCGGGTTGCGGGTAGGCCTGCTGCGGAGCAGCTTGCGGGTAGGCCTGCTGCGGAGCGGGTTGCGGGTAGGCCTGCTGCGGAGCGGCCTGCGGGTACGCGGGCTGTTGCGGCTGTGGAGCTGCCCCCGCCCCGGGCTGCATGACCATGGTCCCACCCAGGGCTGCCGGCGCCGCCGGCGCCGTCTGCGGCGGTGCATAGGCTTGCGGCGCGGGCGCCGCGGGTCGCATCTGCGAGAGCTGGTGGATCAACCCGAGCGACGACGCGACGGCTTCCATCGCCTGGTCCACCGCCGGGTGTTGCCCCGCCGCCACCTGCAACAGCGACAACCCTCGGCGCACCGAGTCGAGCGCGAAGGGCGCCTGCTCCGCGAGCGCGGCGCCTTGGGTCGCCTCGATCTGGTGCAGCGCACCCATCGCTCGAGCGATGGGCTCCGCGACATCCATGACGGCGGGCGGAACGCCGGGGCTCTGCAAGACGGAGAGGCCTCGTGCCAAGCTCTCCCTGGCGGTTCTCGCGGAAGTCGCGGGGTCGGTCATTCAGTTCCTCCGAGCGGCGGCCAGTCTACACTGCACGCGTACGGGAAGCGACGAGTTGCGCGAGGGTGCTCGGGGGCGTCGGGAGGGCCTCTTCGTCGGCGAAAACCGCGCGAACCACCCGGACCGCGCCGTCGCCGGTACGGATCACGACGTCGACCGGGGGGTCGCCCAGCGCGGCGGCCTCGCCGGGCGCGAGCGCTCCGGGCCAGCTCGTGGCGGGAGCGGCGCGCGTGACGAAGACGTCTCGCCCGCACAGCTCGAGAGCCACGCCCGGTACCGGTGACAGCGCGCGGATCCGACGCAACACGCGCTCGGTGGGCCAGGACCAGTCGACGCGCAGGAGCTCGCCTTCCGGCTCGGGTGCCCAGGTGACCAGGCTCTCGTCCTGAGGCGCGCCGCGCGGGGGCTCGCCCCGCGCGAAGGCCGCGACGACGTCTCGCAGCGCACGCAGGCTCGGGCGGTCGAGGGCGCGCGCGAGCTGCCAGGCATCGCGGTCGCCGACGCCCATGGCCACGGCGTGGAGCACGTCGCCCTGATCGTACTCGGCGCTGAGCCGGTGCACGCTCACGCCCGTCTCCGCATCGCCCGAATCGATGGCCCAGAAGTACGGGTTCGGGCCTCGGTGCCTGGGCAGAAGCGAGGGGTGGACGCCGATGGCTCCGAGCCGACCGCGCGCGAGCCAACGCTCCGGGAGCTTCCGCGACCAGAACCAGCTGACCACCAGGTCGGTCTCGCGCAGGCGTTCCTCGACCTGCTCGAGACCCGCGGCTTCGAGCACGCGCTCCCGCCCCAGCCGACCGAGCAGCCTGCGCCGCCCGGGGGCCTCGAAGGGGCTCAGCACGGCCAGCTCGATCGTGTGCCCGTCTGCCTCGAGCAGCAGGGCCCCCAGCGGCAGGCCGAAGAAGGCGACGCGCATCCGGCGCATCATCGCAGGAAATGGGGGCCGAAAAGTTGTTACTGAAATCGCGGCCCTGGTAACCGCAGAGGCCATGGAGAGTGGGCCCAAGACCCGCGCGTTCAAGCCGGCCCTCAGGGGCGCGACGCGCTTCGACCCGGCCGCCGCCCGCAGGCCCGTGCTGGTGTTCGAGGACGTCCACAAGGCGTACCGCGCCGATGCGCCGGTGCTCCGGGGCCTCTCGCTCGAGATCCAACGCGGGGAATTCGTGTTCATCACCGGCCCTTCCGGGGCGGGCAAGAGCACGCTGCTCCGGATGCTGCACGCCGCGGAGCAGGTGGACTCCGGGCGCATCCTGTTCCTGGGCCGTGACGTGAGCCGCCTGGCCGGCGACTCGGTGCCCTTCCTGCGCCGGAACATCGGCGTCGTCTTCCAGGACTTCAAGCTCGTGCCGAACTGGTCGGTGCTGGAGAACGTGGCCCTGCCCCTCGAGGTGCTCGGGGTCGCGCCGCGCATGATCAAGCAGCGCGTCGGGGAGGTGCTGGAACGCGTCGGCCTCGGCGGCCGCGGTCCGGACCGCGCCGGTGCCCTCTCGGGCGGCGAGCAGCAGCGCGTGGCGGTGGCGCGCGCCATCGTGGGCGAGCCGGCGCTCGTGCTGGCGGACGAGCCGACGGGGAACCTGGACCCGCAGCTCGCCATCGACATCCTGGGCCTGTTCGAGGACATCAACGAGACCGGGGTGACGGTGCTCTTCGCGACCCACGACCGCACGCTGCTCGACGTGCGACCGCGGCGCGTCGTGGTGCTCGACGAGGGCAAGGCCACCGACGTGCCGGACGGTCTGGACGAGCTGGCGGACGGCTTCGGGCGAAAGGTGGCGTGACCGCATGACTCCCATCGAGCGAGCCTGGCGCGGGAGCCGCAACGACTGGCGGCTGCACGTGCTCAGCATCTTCAGCGTCGCGGTGGCGTTCGTGTGCCTGGCCTCGGCGGTCCTGGTGGTGGTGAACGTGCACGGCATCCGCACGCGCTGGGCGGAGAGCGGGCGCGCCAGCGTCTTCCTGAAGACCGACGCCACGCCGGAGCAGATCGATCAGATCCAGAAGGCCTTGCGCCAGACCCAGGGCGTCACCGACGTCCGTCTCGTGTCCAGCGAGGAGGCGCGCAAGGAGCTGACCTCCAGCAAGGGCGACGAGGTGCTCGCCGCTCTGCCCGCGGAGGCGTTCCCCGCTTCGCTCGAGGTGCGGGTCGCGGACGAAGCCGCGGTGGAGCGGCTCGGCAAGCTCGCGTCCCAGCTCCAGGCGCTGCCCGCCGTGGAGTCCGTGGAGACCTACCAGTCCTGGAGCGAGCGCCTCGGTACGCTGTTGCGCGGTGGGGTCACGGCGTCCATCGTGCTCGCGTTGGTGGTGCTCGCCGCGGTGGTGAGCGTCGTCTCGTCGACCATCCGCCTCGCGCTGCAGCGCCGGCGCATCGAGGTCGAGATCCTCAAGCTGGTGGGCGCGACGGACTCCTACGTGCGCAGGCCCTTCGTGCTCGAGGGCGCTGCCCAGGGTGGCATCGGCGCGCTCCTGGCCATCGCGCTCCTGGGCGTGCTCTACGCCATCGTGCGGGGCAACTTCGACAACGAGCTCGGTGTGCTGCTCGGCATGGCGCCGACCTTCCTGCCCTGGTTCGTGTGCGCGGGCATGATCGCGCTCGGCGCCGCGCTGGGCGCGGCGGCGGCCTACGGCAGCTTGCGGCGGCTGCTCCTGGTGTGAACGTGAAGAAGCGCGCTGCTCTCGCCATCGTCTTCGGGGTCTCCGCCGCCGCCGCCTTGCCCGGCGCCGCACCCGAGCCCGCTCCTCTGGACGACCTCGCGCCGGCACCCGTCGCTGCGCCGCTTCCCGCGCCCATGACGGAGGTCGATCGCGCCCTGGACGAGATCGATCGACAGGAGCGCGAGCTGCGCAAGGAGCTGTCGGGCCTCGGGCGCGAGTCGGACGGCGCGCACGCGCGGACCATCGCGCGGGGTCGGGCGTACGTGCGCCTGGCTCGCGCCGGGCTGCTGCCGGTGGGCAACGGCTTCCAGGCCCTGGTCGACCACGCGGCCAAGGTGGAGCGAGTGCGCCGCGCCCTCGGCCGCGACCTCGAGACCGAGCGCCGCATCGCCGAGCGCCGCCTGGAGATCGGCCGGCTGCTCGAGAAGCTCAAGCTGAAGCGCGGCCCGCTGGAGGTGCAGCAGCGCGCGCTCGCGTCGGCGCGGGATGCGCTCCTGCAGGCCCAGGATCGCCAGCTCGCCTTCCAGCGCGCGTTCGAGTCGAGCGGACCCGGTGCACCCACCGCGGTGTACGGCGCGGGCGTCGGCCCGAGTGACCCTTCGGACCTCGCGCGCGGCTTCGCCGCGCTGAAGGGGCGCCTGCCGTTCCCCATCCCCGGGCGCGCGGAGCTCAAGAGCGCGCGCCGCTCCGGCTCGGACGGGCCCGGCATCGAGATGCGCGCGCCACGCGGCACGCCGGTGCGCGCAGTCTACGGCGGGCGCGTCGCGTTCGCCGACGACTACACCAGCTACGGCAAGACCGTGATCCTGGATCACGGCGACAGCTACTACACGGTGGCCGCGAACCTCTCGGAGATCAGCGTGAAGGTCGGCGACGACATCACGAGCGGCGCGCGCCTCGGTGCGGTGGGCGACATGGGCCAAGGCTCGATGCTCTACTTCGAGATCCGTAAGGGCACCGAGGCGGTCGACCCGGCGGAGTGGTTCGGGATCTGAGTGCTACGCTTCGCCGAGTGATGCGTGACACAGAGCGAGACCCTTCGCAACCTGGCGAGGCAGCGCATCCGCTCCAAGAACCCGGAGCTCGACGAAGCGGGTGTCACCGCCGAGCTCGTCCGTGAGCTGTATGGAATCGAGCGCAGCGCCTGAGGCGGTCATCGTCCGCTTCGCGGGGATCTGGTAGTCTCCGCGCCATGGTGCGCGTCGCGGTCTTCACGCTGGCGGTGCTCGTCCCCGGCGCCGCGCTCGCGGAGAGCGAGGTCCCGCCGCTGCCGAGCCAACCGGCGCGGCCAGCTCCAGCACCAGCTCCGCAGCCAGC
>Ga0233425_10005560_pt1 | contig 19750 bp, 8 predicted proteins | sample Watercolumn_Towu_2_FD_181712 | JGI IMG/M metagenome (GOLD analysis project Ga0233425, IMG submission 181712) | Freshwater microbial communities from Lake Towuti, South Sulawesi, Indonesia - Watercolumn_Towuti2014_140_MG | ecosystem: Environmental > Aquatic > Freshwater > Lake | place: Indonesia... | reverse complement strand
GGACGTCACCGTGGTCCCGCTGTTCGTGGACCAGACGTTCGGCGGCAACGGGTATGCCGAGGTCGAGCTTCCATCGGCAGAAACGATGGCTGAGTTCGACACGCTCGAAATCGACCTGTCCATGGGTTGTCCGGGAAAAACCGACCTCAACTGCGGCGACTGGGACTACCTCGCGTTCATGTTCCTGTGCGCAGTGGACAACCCCGAGCTGTGCGAGGTGGAGATCGGTCGCTGGATCACCGGGTACAAGCGCCAGGGCCGCTGGGTCACCGACGTCAGCCCCGCTCTCGCGTTCATGCAGGAGGGCGGCAAGCGACGGATCCGCTACGATGCGTCGGGCCAGACCTACCTAATGAACGTGTCGCTGCGCTTCATGAACAAGGGCAGCGGAATGCACCCGACCTCCGCGATCAAGCTATGGGGTGGTGGCCCGTTCTACCAGGACTACAACAAGGGCAAGACGCCCGTCACGTTCCAGCTTCCTCCCAACACCAAGAAGACCCAGCTCTTCTCGTTCATCACGGGCCACGGCTTCGGAAACGACCTGGCCAACTGCGCGGAGTTCTGCAACCACACGCACCACTTCAGCGTGAACGGCGGCAAGGAATACGTGAAGAAGCACCCGGAAGCAGGCACAGGCACCGGCTGCGCGATCAAAGTGCCGCAGGGCGTGATCCCGAACCAGTTCGGCACATGGCCCTTCGGCCGCGGCGGCTGGTGCCCCGGCTGGGACGTCGCTCCGTTCATGCCCGACGTCACCGCGGATACCAAGCCGGGCGAAAACGTCATCACCTACAAGGCGCTCTACTACGGCAAGGACTACGAGCCCAAGCCCGCCCCCAAGCCCAACGGGTTCGGAGCCAACATCAACATGTCTTCGTGGCTCGTTTTCTGGGAGTAGCTACCGGACCTTGATCTGGATGTTGTCGAAGCCCCAGGACTCGTCAAACGGATCCTGCTCCAACGTGGTCTCGCCGTAGACCAGGATCGACGGGCCGTTGTGCGGGACCGTGCCGGACACGTGCTCGACGCGCTCCTGCGGCCAGCTCCCGCCACACACGTTGGCCCCGTCGCACAGGCCCGGCGGGTCGCCGTCCTGGCAGCCGGCCATGCAGAAGCAGAAGGTCGTCTTGAACAGCTCCACGTCTCCGAACTTGACCAGCGCGGTCTCGCCGTCCCAGCTGTCGATCTTCACGAAGTCCAGCTCGAGGTGCGCTTCCTGGTGAGCCACGCCCTTGAGGTCATAGGTCTTGGCGTTGGAGCCCGTGGACAGCGCGCCGTAGCCGCCAAGGATGTTGCCGAAAGATCCGCAGCTCGTGATGGTGTTGACCGCAGACCAGCCCGCGGTGGGCTTCTCGAAGTCTTCGAACGCGATGAGCGTCCATCCGCCTCCGTCGGTCACCATGTCGCACTCCGTGCCGAAGGGCTCGCCGGGTCCTTCCCACCCGTCCGGGTCTATGAAGTACGGGCCCGAGGGGCAGGACGGGTCCGCCTGCTGCAGCAGCTTGCAGGAAGGGAAGTTGGTGGAGAACGCTAGGCACTCGTTGCGCACCGCATGCACCGTCACCTTGGTAAGCACCGGGCTCTGGCCCGACGACGCGGGAAGCAGGATGACGCGCAGATCCAGGAACATGCCCACCGCTGTCGAGCCGAGGTCGAAGGTGCACATCGTGCCGTCCGGTGCACACTCCGTGGGCTCCACCGCGTTGGAGAACGGAAGCTTCTCCAGGTCTGCCACGCAGTCCGCGGCCCTGTAAGCCACACGCACTTTGGCTCCCAGCGGAAGCGGCTGGTGCTGGGTCGTGGCCGTAAGCCAGGACGTCGTGACGCCGCAAGCCCCCTCCAGCGTCGCCGCACCGGGGCAGCAGCCCCAACCCTGGAAGCGCTGGGTGTAGTGCCCCTTGGGCGCGACCACGGTGTTGAGCTGGTACCCGGACAGGTCGCTGTAGCTGTAGGTGCCGGACCCGAGGTCCGCGATCGCGGTGACCACGGCCTTCTCGTCATCCGCACCGTTGCCCGAGGCGGGGCTCAGGAAGTACGGCTTGTCCGGCGTGCCGTCCTGGTCCGCGTCCACGTCGATGCCGACCGCGTCCATCTTGACCTCGGTCGCGACGCTGAAGTCGTGGCCCTGGCCGTCGAACTCGGAAGACCCGCACTTGTTCATGGACAGCTCCCAGACCTGGCCTTCGCCGTCCAGCGTCACGCCGCAACCAGAGTTGCCCGAGCTGCAGACCCCGTTGGCATCGAGCCGGATGACGCCAACGGTCTTGAGAGACTCCGCATCGATCTTCACGACGCCGTACGAGGCCTCGGACAGCGAGACGTACACGTACGGGTGCTCCGGCTTCCCGGACGGCATGATGCCGCGGGAGTTGTTGTACGCGGACAATCCCGTGTCCTGCGCCCATCCCTTCGGCGATTCCGGCGTGGAGTCGTAGCGGTCCGTGATGTAGGAGAACGCCTCGGTCGCAGGGTCGAACATGTACGCGATGGCCGTGTCGGCCCCGCCCCAGCTGCCCATCCAGACGCGGCCCTTGTAGTCGACCCCGATGCCGTAGTTGGTGCCGTTGAACGGATAGGTCTTGGTCTCGCCAGTGGCAGGATCCACGCGGCCCAGCAGCTTCTGGTCCAGGCTGCTGACCCAGATGATTCCCGACTGGTCGATGGCAAAGCCGTAGTTGTACTTCATGCCCGTGTTGATGGTCTTGGTGACCACGACGCGCGGATTGGCTTCCGCGGCATACGGCTGCAATGGATCGTATTCGTACTTGAGATGCCAGATGTTGCGGCTGTCCTGTCCGCAGCATCCCCAGTCGGTGCAGTTGCAGCCGGTGCTGCTGCAAAGGCCGCCGGCCCACGCCTCGTGCTCGCCGGATATGGCCAGCCCCCGCAGCCCCACGTTGCCGCATGAGCCGTTGTTGTACTTGCTCCAGATCGTCAGGTTCTCCTCCGGAATCAACGGGCTTCCGACGTACAGGACGCACTCGTCCGCACCCTTGTCCAGGATCTCCGCACCCGTGATCCGGCCGTCGCCGTCCGCGTCCGCGGACGTCTGGATGATGCCGTCCCCGTTCCTGTCGTGGCAGTAGGCCGTGTGCGCGGCGATGATCGCCACCTGGCTTCCCGAACGGCATGCCACCCACACGCTTCCGTCCGTGTCCACCGCGGTGCGCGACGGGTCGTCGCACACCCGGTACTCGCCAATCTCCTTGCCGAGCTTCGTGTCCACCTTCGAAACCGTGTCGTCCCCATTGTTGGCGCCCCACAGGAACGGAAGCTCCACGGTGGAAGCGTCCACCGTCAGCTCGCCGTCCGCGGTCATCCCGACGGCCTGGCTGTCGTGCGTCCCCGGGTCGAACGGCATGTCCGACCCCTTGCCGAACTCGAAGGTGTGCTCCTCTCCGGGCTCCACCACCTCGCACCCCTCGGCTTCCGCACACGCCTCGCACGAGCCGGGCTTGCAGATGGAGCAGTACTCGTCCACCACCCCGTCACAGTTGTCGTCGTACCCGTTGCACAGCTCGATGAGCCCCGGGTGCACCACGGCCTTCACGTCGTCGCAGTCCAGACCCTTCTCGGTTCCGGGCACGGTCCCGTACCCCGACACGGGGTCTGCCGCGCACAGGCACGCAACCTTGCCGTCCACGACATAGCCGTCCTGATCGAAGTCCAGCAGGTACTCCGTACACCCCTCCGCATTGTCGTCCGCAATGCCGGAGCAATCATTGTCGATGCCGTCGCAGATCTCCACCGCACCGGGGTTCACGGTAGCGTCCCCATCCTCGCAGTCCTCGCCCAGCTCCTCGCCCTGCTTCACGTCGAAGCCGTTCTCCGCATCGGGCTGGCAGAGGCACTTCTCGCCCTCCGGGTCCACGTAGCCGTCCTCGTCCACGTCCAGCAGGTACACCGTGCAGTCCGACGCGTCCTCGTCGACCTCGTCGTTGCAGTTCTCGTCCTTGCCGTTGCAGACCTCCTGCTCGGGCAGGTCCGCATTGCACACGAGCTTGCCGCCCGCGCACTTGGCGATGCCTGCGCACGAGCCGAACTCGTTCTTGTTCATACACGGCGACGTGCACCCCTCGAATCGCTCACCGCACGCATCCTCGTCCGAAGGCAGGCAGAGGTCCTCCGCCTGGTTGCAGGTGAATCCCTCGGGACACGCATCCTCGACGCACGGGCTCGCGCAGAATCCCAGCGCACCGTCCACGTTGAAGCACACGTTGCCCTGGCCCGCAACCTCGTTGCAGTCCGCATCCAGCGCACACGGCCTTCCCAGCAGAGCCGGCATGTAGTAGCACGCTCCCGAGACACACTGCCACCACTCGGCGTCACAGGCGTCCGTGCATGCCGCGCTGCATGCCAGGCCCGTCTTCTCGCCGCACACGCCGCCGCTGTCCGGGCCCAGCACGCACTTGCCGCTGCCGCACGTCTCACCCGTGGAGCACCCGCAACCAAGGGGAGCGGCCGGACCCAGGCACGGGTCCACAGCCTCCGGCGCGGTGTCCGGAACCTCGGCCGCACCGACGTCCGTGCCCGCGTCCACTGAATCCGTGCCAGGCCCGCGGTCGGCCGCGACGTCCGCAACGTCGCCGCCGGATCCTCCCGTCGACGAGCTGCCGCAAGCCGCGACCAGGGCCACAAGCGCTACCAGAACCACGCTGCACGTCGCTGGAATCCTCATGGTGCTCCTCCTGAAGTTCGAGTCGAAACCAACTATGGATCACGAAGATGACAGAATCAATAGGGAGCACACCGGAGCCGGACGGCACGGGCATGCGCCCGCAGGCTGTGAAGGGAGGGGGAACCTACCAGTTGTCGTCACCCGCACACGGCTGGAACGTGTCCACGAGCTCCGGATAGGTCCCGTCGGCCGCCACCGGAACGCACACGATGGGAAGCGACCGCTCCTTGGGCACGCAGCCGTCCTCCACCACCTCGAGACCTTCCAGCACCTGGATGCAATCCATGGGCTGACACACCCGCCAGCCGAAGCCGAAAGACGAGTGGTAGTACTTGAAATGGATCCCCTCGTAGTCGAACTCGAAGAAGTCGTTCTGGTGGTTGCCCCCGATGTCGTACATCGGGTTGTCGACAGGCGTCACGACTCCACCGAGGGAAAGCCACGCTCCCTCGGCCGTGTAGATGGGAGAAGGTCCCATCAGCACCTTGCAGTCGGTCGCGGTGGCCTGGAAGTAGAGATACCCGTCCCAGTCCTTGTACTTGAACGTGCAAACAAAGTCGCGGTCGTCGAAGGTGCCCGCGTCGTCCCCCGGCGTGCCGCCCCCCTGACTGCACTTCACCTCGTAGCCGGTCTTGGGTTTGCGGATCTGGAATCCGAGCTCGTCCACGGGCCCGAGGTCTTCCACGACGTCAGGGGTGGCGGAATCGCCCGATGCCTGGTCCGGCCCGGCATCCGGCCCCTCCGTGTCTCCCTCCGCCCGATCCGGGGCCACATCGATTGCCGTGTCATCCAGACCCGTGTCGGTCACCACGGTATCCGTTGCCTGCACATCGTCGTCCTTCGAGTCGCTTCCCGAGCAGCCCCATGCCGCCAGGGCCAGCACTGCTGAGACAGTCGTCTTGATGGTACGGTTCATGGCCGTTCCTCCAACTGAGTCTTTCGCGGCCCTATCCTACGCACGAGGGGCCCAGCCCGCAACTCCGCGGCCCCTACCAATCCGTGTAGGGGCGGATCTGCTTCAGGAACAGCTTCCTCTCCGGGCCGTGGAACTTGAACTCGATGTCGAAGGCAATGGATGCAGGGTACTTCCCGTAGAGCTTCGCGAAATGGTTGTGCGCCTTGGTGCACGCGTCGTAGAGCGCCTGTACTTCCTTGTCGCTGAGAAGCGGCTTTGAAGGCGATAGCGACGAGTACCGTTGCCGTGCCACCTGGACCGCGCCCCCCGGCCCCGGGATGATGGAGAAGACCTCGGGCAGTGCACCCTCCTCAGGGTTGGTCACCGCGCCCTCTCCGACCTGGACATTGACGTACATGCCGACGGTCATGGGGTCCGCGATGTTCTGCGTGATGACGACGCCGTTGGCCTTCTCGTCCTGGAACGCAGGGTTGACACACACACCCATGCGCACCGCGAAATGGTCGATGCTCCAGAAGCTGCGCTCCTCGAATGCACGCCAGCCCCACGCAGACGCCCAGACCTTCCGGATCTCCCCGGAAGCCGCGTCGTCACCGGAAGCGACCGCGGACACCGAGTCGTACAGCCCCGCGCCGGAGAACTCCTCGAGGTCCTCGCTGTTGGTGCTGGAGCGCAGCCGGACCTTGGCGGTGTTGGCAAGATCCCCTACCCTTTCGTCCAGCGCGGCCCCGAACCCGGGATCCACGTCCGCGTTGCGCATCTGGTAGCGCAGCCCGTCCAGCGCCGCTTCGCGGACCAGCGTGTCGGAGCGGAACCCGGGGTCCTGGGTCACACGCTTGGCGTAGTCCCACAGCGACTCCGGAAGCACTCCGGCTTTGCACAGGCCCCAGGCCGCCGAGCAGACGGCAGCATCCCGCCCCTCCACCACGCAGTCGGTCTGCGCCGCGTCGCACCCGGATGCCGTGACGGTCACCGTGGACATGAACTCGTCGTAGTAACGGAACGGCACCGCAAACCCGTCCGGCGTGTCCCCGGGAAGCAGCTGGTGCAGCACTCCGAGATTGGCAGCTTTCACCCCCAACGACAGGCTGTCGCCAAACGCAAGGTCTTTGAACGCAACCAGGTCCGCGGGCTCGTCGTCGAATGGCGGAGACATCGGCTCCTTCTTGATGCTCTCCCAGTATTCCTCGGCCTCGGCCAGCGTCGTCTTCTCGAGGGAGTAGCCCTCCTTGGTGACCTCCAGCCGCACCAGCTTCCCGATGAGCCCGGCAATCTTGGGATCCGTGCTGGCCTCTGCAAGGGCCATGTTCGGCGTGCCCCGCGTGCGGGCCGCGACGTTGACATGTGCCAGCGGCGTCTGCATCTCCTCCGTAATCGTCCCCCCGACGATGGGAAGCTCGCTGGGAAGCCGCGTCAGAAGCAGCACGTCGCCGAACGACACCACCGTCTTCTCCAGCTCCACGGGGGAGAGCTTCCGCAACGTGCCATACGCGATACCCGGGTTCAGGAGCTGGAGGGTGATGCCCGCGTACAGATCCACCCGCGGCAGGTACAGCGCTCCGGCCGCATCGAACGCGTCGGTGGCAGAGGCAAGCTGGTCGTCCTGCACGCTTCCGGCCGGCAGGTAGCCGATCCGTCCCGCACCGCCCGAGTATCGCAGAAAGCCCATGCGCTCCTCGATGAGCCGGTAGGCCAGCAGCGCCTGAGCCGGAGCCAGGTCGTCGGAGGGAAAGAACGTGAGCGCAATGGGGGCCTTCAGCGGAGCCTCGAGGTTGGCTACCGAGGACTCCAGCGCCGGGTAGTACACCAGCGTTCCAGCCATCGCGCTGCGGTCCGGGCCCATGTACGTCTGCATCACGTACTCGTCGGGTGACAGCGCCACACCCAGCACCTCGTGCGCGAAATCGTAGTGAATCGGGTGCTTCTTCGTGTCCTGGAAGTAGACCGTCGGATCCCCCTTGATGTCCGCGATGTAGAACTTGACCGACTGGGACGGACCGAACTCCGACTCGGCAGCGTATGCCAGCTCCTCGAAACGGGAAGCGCCGCCCTTGTCGTCAAGGCAGGTGACGTAGTCCTCGGTGTCCTTGCAGCCCTCCAGCGGCTTCAAGGTCACTGCCAGGACGTTGGCTCCCTCCTGCCTGGGCAAGCCTCCGAGAAGGACCTCCGTCGTCGTGGTGGCAAACCCCGGGGCCTTGACCGTCACGGTTCCCAGCGTGGTCCACGAAACGTCCAGACGCGCGCTGCCGATACCGCAGGAAGCTGACTCGGGAAGCACGGCGTCCGCACCGCACTCCACCACGACAGCCTTGCCTTCGCAGGCCGCGACCACCGCAAAGCGGTAGAGCGCCTCGCCCTGGCTGTCCAGCACGACGGTCAGCCCGCGTTCCGCCCCGGTGTTGCCGTCCGCGCCGCACGCGGTCGCGGACAGGACGGCCCCGGCCACGGCAGCCACAATGCCCAGTTGCTCAAGTTGCATGGTTCCTCTTGCGCACGCGGATGGGCCTGATACACGGTGGTCGCCTTGTACCCGCCGACGGGCCTGTAGCGTCTGTCTCCTCTTGCCCGCGATGACGGGCCCGAAGCGTCCCGATCATTGGAGCCAGTACAGGTAGGACACGGCCAGCTCGTCGCCGCTCTTGGGCACGAACGCCCCGTGGAACACGAGCCCGTTGGAAAGCGAGTCGTACTCGAAGCCGTCCTTCCGGGAACGGGGCACGTCCACCGCTGCCTTGCCCGCACTGCTCATCGCAACCCGGACGGTCATGGAGATCGGCACGTGCTCGAACTTCACCACGGACGAGTAACCGATGGCGGCAGCGATGATCTCCTGGAGCGTCGCGCTCAGGTCGCCCTTGGGCAGGTGCCCCGCGGTGCCGCCGGTCTCGGTGACGACACGGTATATCCCCACCGCAGCCTCGCCCACACCCATGTTCGGCATCACGATGAGACCGAACACGATGGCATTGACCTCCGGCTTCTTCAGCCACGCGATGTACGGATCCGTGACTTGCTCGAGCTGCGCCATCTGCGCCGGGTCGGTGGGAGTGTCGTTGTCCATCCACGTCAGCTCCGTCTCGAACGCCTGCTCGTGCTCGTCGGTCAGCACCACCAGAATCGTGGTCGCGTCCGGCCGCAGCTTCTTCGTGTTGTTCTCCGCCCGCGGCAGACCGCGGTCGATGGCCATCATCCCCGTGGACAGCGTGTACTCGCTCCCGCCCCCACTGTAGTCGATGAGCACGCAGTTCTTGAACTCCGTGAGGTTCGTCGTGAACACGCCGTTGCACAGGTTGCCGTTGACCGGGCCGGCGTAGCTGACGCTGGACGAGCAGATGGTCTGAGTGTTCTTGATCTCGTTGGTGCGGATGATGTCCACCAGCTCCGCAGACAGCCCCTTTGCGCCCGACGTCGTGTCCAGGTCGCTGCACACCTGGTACGTGACCGCAAGGCGGTAGTCCACTCCCGCATTCGCAAGCAGGCTCGTGAAGATCGGTACGTTGTCCGCCACCGTCTTCTTGTCGTTGTCCATGCTGCCCGAGTTGTCCACGGACCAGATGAAGTCCGCCTTCGCCGTCTTCCCCTCGAACGACGTGCAGTCCGAGTCGGTCATGTTGAGGTAGTTGGCCACGTTGGACCCGTTGGCGAAGTCGTTGACGGCCAGCCGCGTCGGATCGGCCAAGTCGTCGAAGCGGGTCCGCTCCGAAACCGCGGCGACCACCACCTCCCGGGCCTGGTCACGGCTCTGCACCAGGTACGACAGGACGAAGCTCGTGCCCTCCGGCCCGATCGCAGGAGGCAGCCCCACGAGGTTCTCCACCGGCACGCCGACCAGCGCTGCCAGCGCCTGGTTGCGCAGAACCGACACCGTCGTCGCCGCGGCACACTCGAGATCGAGCACCGCCAGCACCTTCATGTCGTACTTCCCGTCCCAGCTCTTCACCTTGTATCCGGACGAGCGCACGCTCGTGTCGCAAAGCCCGCCGGCAAGGGTCACCACCTGCCCGGCCAGCTTCTCCACGTCCGTCTCCCCATCCGGGGGGAAGAAAGAGGTGGCAAGGGCCGCAACATCGAGGCCGCCTGCCGTCACGTCCACCACCGCGGCAAACACCGTCGCGTCATCCAGCACGAGCTTGACGACCTGGGCATCCGGAGGCGTCGCGAGGGTGAACCCGGACATTCCGCCTTCCACCATCTGCGGCACGATGAGATTGGGGCTGCCGCACGTGAGGTAGAGCGGCTCCTGGCCGTCGCTGACGCCGTCGCCATCCGTGTCCATGACCGTGGGGTCGAGACCGAGGTCCACCTCCGCACCGTCCTCGGCCCCATCCCCGTCGGAGTCCGTGGACAACGGGTTGGTGCCCATCTGCACCTCGGCCCCGTCCTGGAGCCCGTCGCCATCTGTGTCCCCCTGCGTGGGGCTGGTTCCGAAGAGGTTGACCTCGTCGCCGTCCGTGAGCCCGTCCACGTCCACGTCCGGATTGAGGGGCGACAAGCCGTGCTCCACCTCCCATCCGTCGGTCAGCCCGTCGCCGTCCGTGTCCGCCACCAGCGGGTCGGTCTTCTTCGCCAGCTCGTCCGCGTCGGACAAGCCGTCGTAGTCCGAGTCCGAAAGCAGCGGGTCGGTGCCAAGCTCCGTCTCCTTGCCGTCCTCGAGCCCGTCGCCGTCGGTGTCCGCAACGCCCGGGTCCGTGCCCTTGGACAGCTCCACGTTGTCGGTCAGCCCGTCACCATCTGTGTCCGTCTGGGTCGGGTCGGTGCCATACATGGTCAGCTCCTCGAGGTCGCTGAGGCCGTCGCCGTCCGTGTCCGCGGACAACGGGTCCGTGCCGCCAGCCACCTCGTCCCCGTCCTTCAGCCCGTCGCCGTCCGTGTCCGCAACGTAGGGGCTGGTACCGATGGAAAGCTCCTTGCCGTCCTTGAGCCCGTCCGCATCCATGTCCGGATTCGTGGGGTTGGTGCCTCCCTCGACCTCCTGCTTGTCGGTCAGCCCGTCCATGTCCGAGTCCATCTTGAGCGGGTCCGTGCCGAGGTCCACCTCGGTGCCGTCCTTGAGCCCGTCCTTGTCCGAGTCATCGGACAGCGGGTCGGTGCCGAGGTCCACCTCGGTGCCGTCCTTGAGCCCGTCCTTGTCCGAATCATCGGACAGCGGGTCCGTGCCGAGAGCCTTCTCCTTGTCGTCGGTGAGCCCGTCTCCGTCGCTGTCCTTCGGCGGCTGGGGTCCGGTGTCCTGTGTCGCTTCCTGGCCCGCGTCCGCATTGGTGGCGGTATCCGGCGGGGTCCCTGCGTCGGGTTCGATCTGGTCCGGGGCCGGACCCTGGTCCTGTGCCGACGCATCGGTCTGCCCGCCATCCCCGCCCCGTGCCCCGATCTCGGGGGCATCCGCCTCCCGCGTACCGTCGTGGCCGGAGAACCGGGTGAGCGAGCCAGTGTCCGGCTCGCCACCGGCAGGGGTTCCACCACCCCCGCATGCCGCCAGCGCCACCGTTGCTGCTGCCAACAACAACGACCGCATCGCAGTACCTCCGCCCCCCTGCCCCGACGGTTCGTCGTAACGCACCCGAGGCGATCAGGTTATCACATACCCCTCTTATTGTGCACGCACAATGTGTCCGAATGCGAGCCCGATTCCGTCTTGGTGGCCCACGCGCGATGTGCTAGATTGGCCATCACGTCACCGGCGGGAGGCCTCATGCGACGGAAGACCAACACAATCATCGATCCGGAAAAGTGCACGGGGTGCGGGCTGTGCGTAAAGGTGTGCCCCTCGGACACGCTCACGATGAAGGACGGCAAAGCGGTGGTGACCGGCCCCTACTCGCTCGGCTGCGAGCACTGCGTCGCAGTCTGCCCCGTAGACGCTGTCACCGTAGGCTTCGTCGATTCCGATGCGCTGCGCTTCGAGACGCTTCCCAACGACGACGAGTACGTGAAGCCGGGCAGCTACGACGCGGCCGCACTCATCCGGCTGATGAAATCACGCCGGTCCACCCGCGACTTTGCACCGGATCCGCTGCCCCTCTCCCGTCTCAACGACTTCGTGCGTATCGGCCTCACGGCCCCGACCGGCACCAACAGCCAGCTCTGGACCTTCACCATCATTCCCGACCGCGACTCGGTCGCAGCATTCGCGAAGCAACTCGGACGCTTCTTCGAGAAGCTCAACAAGATGGCGGAAAGCGCGCTCGCCCGCGGCATCTCGCGGGTGTTCATGAAGGATGTGCTGGGCGAGTACTACCAGGACTACTACGAGAGCGTGAAGGAAGGCCTGAGGCAGTACCGCGAGGAGGGCCGGGACCGCCTGTTCCACGGCGCACCCGCGGTGATCCTCATCGGCTCCGCACCCGGAGCCTCGTGCCCCGCGGAAGACGCGCTGCTCGCGACGCAGAACATCGTGCTGGCAGCACATGCCCTGGGATACGGCACGTGCCTCATCGGCTTTGCCGTGGAGGCCATGAAGAACGACCCGAAGCTCAAGGACTTCCTCGGCATCCCGAGGGACGAGAAGATCTACTCGGTCATCGCCCTGGGCAAGCCCCGCGAGAAATACCGCAGGCCCGCGGGCCGCAAGAAGGTCACCCCCCGCGTCTTCTCGGTGTCCGCCTCACGGCCGGAGACCCGTCGCTGAGCATCAGGCGTGCTCCCCGGCCCGGCTGATGCAGAAGGGCACCGCTCAGAAGGTGACTTCTGCGCCGGAGAAGTCGCCTGTCCCGAATTCGTCCCACGCAGCCAGTGCGAACCAGAGGACATCGCCAGCCTCGGGAGGCATGAGCGTCACGGTGATTGCTTCGTCCGCGGCAAGCTCTGCGTCCATCTCGAACCACTCGAACACCAGGTCGTCGAGGCTCCACTCGTACACCAGAGGGATGAAGATGTCCCCGGGACCGGGCTGGAACGCTGCCTCCTCCTCTCCGGGCAGCCCGTAGCGGAACTCCGCGGCAGCAAGCGTTTCGTAGTCGGCCTCCAGCGTCGCGCACCAGGTGGCGGCAAACCACATGCCCGCGGACTCGTCCCAGTAGTCAATCGGGAACGAAAGCCGCAGCCCGCCATCAGCAAGCGGCTCGAACACCGCAAAGGCATACGTCTCGTCCTCGGGCTGCCCGAGCAGCGGGAACAGGCCGTCCGCAAGGCCAGACAAGCCGTCTGCCGCTTCGTCCAAGTCCGCCGGCCCCGCGGCAAACAGGTCGTATGCCTCCCAGTACTCGTCGTAGAACCCGCCGTACACGCTTGCGGAAACAGCCAGCGCACCCGCCCCGGTCTCAAACTTCGCGGCAACGCTCCATCCGTTCTCGCCCTCGTCCACCGTCGCTCCGGTCGGACCACTCGCGAAGAACGGGCCCATCACGCCCGGCCCCACGGCCCCGTAGAACGCGGCAAGGAAGTCGGGCCACGATGCACCCGCGCTTGCCGTGTCGTACATCTCGCCGTCGTACCATTCCTGCAGCATGGGGAAGTACACCGAGAGCCCCGTGCTCAGCTCGTGATCCGGCCCGTTGCTCGAGAACCGCACCGCACCGTCCAGCGCGTTCAACAGCTCCTGTCCTGCCGCGGCAACTGCTTCGGCTTCCTCCGGCCCGTCGCCGGCTGCCACAGCCGAAACCGCGAGGGAAACGAAGTGTCCGAGGTCCGCCAGGTGCCCTGCGCCCATCTCGAACACCTCCGCATCGTATGACTCTGCCCCGCGCCGCGCATCCGCAATGGCCGTGGGCTGAACGTCCGCAAGCGCGGCAGCGGCGCCCGCGAACCCGGCCACGGCATCGTCCAGCGCCGGAATCGCATCCAGGGCCACCACCGAGACCGTACACTCCGACAGGCCCATCACCTCGCACGACTCCGCGTACCGCTGCGCGAACTCCTGAGCCAGCGTGAGCCCGTCCACATCCCCTCCCCCGCGCCCCTCTCCTGCGTCCCCGCTCCCGCCCTCACGACCCTCTCCCGCGTCCCCGCTCCCGCCCTCACGACCCTCTCCCGCGTCCCCCCGCCCGCCCGCGGCCCCGTCCGCCAGTATCGACAGGCTGCCGTAGTCCCAACCCTGGTAGTCGATCCACTCCTCGGACGCAACAAGGAAGTGCGCGGCTCCGGCCAGTGCGGAAGCGACCTCGTAGGAAGCCATCAGGCACGCGTCGAACCCGATGATGTCCAGGCGGCCTCCGGGAACGGACCCCGCGACCGCTTCCCCAAGTGACTGGCCCAGCTCGTGCACGGTCATGTAGCCGCTCCACGAGGAGAAGTCGAGGGCGAACCCCGAGACCGCCTCGCCATGGTCCCACAGGATGAGCGCGGTGTGCTCGGCAGGATACTCGCCGACCGCCCACTTCACGAAGTCGGAAAGCGCTTCCGGACGTGACGAATCCAACTCGCCGAGATCCTCCACGACTTGCCAGCCACCGTCCGCGGCCACCATGCGCACCGTGGACTTGTAGTCCTTGTCGTCCCACCCTTCCGGCCGATCCGCCTTGCCCGGCGCCCAATCCACCTGTACCACCCGGGCCACCGCGTCGCCCACTTGCACGGCCGCAATCTCGTCGAGATCCTGGAATGAGAACGGCTCGAGGTCGTTGTCCGCTGCCATGTAGACGAGGATGGTCCAGTCCAGACCCTGCTCCGCTCGACCGTCCGATCCAGCATCCCCGACTCCCTCCCCACCCGATGCTTCGTCCCCTCCAGCCGCCGCGTCGCTTGCCCCGTCGCCCCCTGAAACCCCGTCCTCTGGGGCCGCTGCGTCGCTTCCCCCGTCGCCCCTGAAAGCTCCGTCCTGTGCCGCTTCAGCGTCGCCAAGTCCGTCCAGGCTTCCTGCGCCGTCCCCGGCACCCTCGGCGTTGCTTTCTCCCCCTGCGGCACACGCGGACAGCGCTGCCGCCAGTAGTAGTGCTCGACCCGCGTGACCGATGTTCAAGCGACTACTCCTGGTACTGGATGGTGACTCCGGTGAGCTTGACTGTGCACCCCGCGGGGGGCGAAGGAACTTCGACTCTGAATTCGAAGTGGGAGCTGACCAGCTGCAGGCCCCCAAGGTCGAAAACATAGGGCTGGCCCGGATCCTGGGCAACTGGGGTCAGCCAGTTCTGCTGCGCCAGCTCCGCGAGCCCGTTTCCTGCCCGCAGCGTGACAACGGCTTCCGGGCATCCGGCGCCCTCGGTCACCACGCCCTGAGCAAATGATGTCCAGACCACGGGCACGCCCTCCGGCGCTACCACGACGTCCGAGTAGAATCGAGGCCCGGAGGGGCTCGTGAAGTGGTGCAGCACATACCCCGTCATGTCCGAGTAGGTGTAGGGGTAAGAGCCGACGGCGAAGGGACCGAACGTCTGCTTCGTAGCGGGGTCGATCTTCGCGGCGTTGCTTGTGCTATAGCAGACGGCCCACACGAACCCGTCCCAGTCCAGCGCCACGCCGATGGGTGTCTGGCCCTGTCCGGTGGACAGCTTCTCTACCTGGAACGTGGCCGCGTTGATCTTGGCTATCTCGTTTCCCGAGCAGCCCAGCCCCGAGTAGATGAACCCGTCGACCGATGCGGCCATGCCGCGGGGGCAGCCGCCGATGTTCACGGTGTTGAACTGCTTCGTGTTGGGGTCGAACCGAGCCGCCGTGCCGTTGGAGTACTGGCCGATCCACACCTTGCCGCTCAGGTCCACGGTGATGCCGTAGAGGTTGCCGCCGGGCACGCCCCACGAAGAGACCGAAAGCGGGTTCTGGTTGGGGTCCACGCGCACCAGGATGTCACCACCACGCCCCGACACCCAGACCACCCCTGCGCCGTCAACCACCAGTCCATACGGATTCCCGGGGATATCGACGACATCCACGACCGCTCCGTCGGTCGGACTCAACCGCCTCAGCATGCCCCCGGACCATTCCCCCACCCAGGCGAAGTTGTCCCTATCCACACCGATCGCCCGCTGACACGAGCCACCCGGAAACGTGGTGAACATCACGCACTCGTCTCCGGAAGGGAGCATCTCGCCAGGGTCGAACTTGCCGTTGCCGTTGCTGTCCTGCACGGTGTCAACTGTTCCGTTCCCGTTCTTGTCCACGCAAAACGCCGGATGGCCGGCAATCTTGGCCACGCCCCCGTCCCCCCTGCACGCCACCCAGACGTTGCCGTGCAGGTCCACCGCGGTTCGCGACGGATCTCCGCAGACCTTGTAGCGCGCCACCTCGACGCCCAGCTCCGTGTCGAGCTTGGTTACAGTCCCCTCCCCCGAGTTGGCGACCCAAAGGTGCTTCAGCTTCGGAGCTCCGGACAAGACGACCAGGTTCCCCTGCGCGTCAGGTTCCATCTGGAAGACCCCAGGCCCCACTGTCTTGAAAGGATTGTCGCTGCCCGGACCCAGGCCGATCTTGCCGCAGTCGGGGTCGCAGTCTCCGCATGCGGAAAGGACACCCTCGTCCACCTCGCCGTCGCAGTCGTTGTCCGCTCCGTCACAGGTCTCCACGGCCTTTGGCACGCACGTGCCACCGACACAGCATTCGTTCGACGCCGCGCAGTCCGCGGCGGGAGGGAGGTAGCCGCTTCCCCACTGGTTGCACGTGACAACCTGGCTGCCATCGCACCAGGACAGGTTCGGCTCGCACACCCACGCCAGGCAGGCGCCGGAGAGACAGAACTGGCCCACCCCACAGTCCAGCGTGGAGTAGTTCGTCCCGTCGTCGAAACACGTGGCTGCAGTGACCTCGTCCGCACAGAACTTCACTCCAGGATCGCAGACATTCTCGTTGCAGCCGCTCTGCAAGCAGTGCTTGCCGGACGACGCACAGTCCTCTTCGTATTGGACCGACTTCCCGTCACCGCTGCACACCTTGTAAACTTCCCCTTCACACCAGATGTTGCCCGCGATGCAGGCATACCCCAGGCACTCTCCGTCCTCGCAATACTGCTGTCCGGAGCAGGAGGCAGCGACCTCGTAGCCGCTGCCGTCTGCCGCGCACACAACGATGTCCTGACCGTCGCACGCCGCCTCAGATCCCGAACAGACGTCGGCAACACAGAATGCATCCTTGCAGAACTCCACGCCCGGGCAGTCGTCTGCAGCCAGGCACTCGACACATTGCCCGGCTGCCTTGTCGCACACCAAGCCATACTCTTTGCAGTCCTTGTCCGACTTGCAAGGATACGTCGCGTGACACTCGTGGTCAGCTCCGCACGTCCGGTCCGGCGGGCAATCCTCGTCGCCCACGCAGGCCACGCACACCCCCTCATCTACCGCGCACACGAGGTCTCCGGGGCAGTCCTTGGACGACTGGCAGACGGCGGTCACGCACTGTCCGGACTCGTCGCACGTCTCGTCCGGACTGCAACTCCCACAATCACCCGAACAGCCGTCCGGGCCGCACACCCGGCCCTCGCACACCGGGACACACACGTCGTTAGCGGCGTCACCGCGGTCCAGGTCGATGTGTTCATCTTGCATCGAGTCCGCGGGAGCCGCGTCCGCCCGCGCCTCGCTGCCCGAATCCGCCATGGTCGGGCCAGGCGACGCCCCGCTGCCGCAGCCCAACACCAGGAACACCGACCCAGCGACAAGGGAACCGAATCGAGCGTTCATCGAGCACCTCCGACCATCCCACGGCAACGGCGACCCCACATGCCAGCCTCAACGGCACTTCTGCGTCTTCTTGACAGTCGCCCCAACGCAGGTGCCGCATGCCAGGCAGTTCGGACAGTAGTTGCCGCTCTTCCCGCAGTCCGGCAACGGCTGGAACCAGCCCCCGGCCGGGCAGGGAGCCACGATACACGAGGACACGTCTTCCTTCTCCGCCAATTCGTTGCAGTCGAAGTCAAACCCGCCACACCCCGCAACCGGGTCGGCAAAATAGAGAGTCTGCCCCGGGAAGGCCTTGGGGTCGGAGTCGCAGCAGTCCTGCTTGAGGGCCGAGCCGCCCTCCGGCACTTTGCAGGTGCACACTGGCGTGCCGCCGAACCCGTCGCCGTCCGCGTCGGAGTAGTAGGTGTTGCAGTTCTTCGCACCGACCTCGTTCGTGAGCCCGTTGCAGTTGTCGTCACCGGGCGTCAGGCAGTCCTCGACCGCTGTCTCCAGGCACTGGTCGCCCGCGCACGCGCCGACGCAGACCCCGGGCTTCTGACAGGCTGCGCCCAACTCCACGAGGCCGTGCTGGCACTGGGCGTTCATGCATGCGTCGGCCGTGCAGTCGTTCCCGTCGTCACATTCGCCGCATACCCCCCAGCACCCGTCCGGCCCGCAGTCCTTTCCGGAGCATTCCGGAATGCACTCCGTGCACGCGCCCTGCACGCAGACGAGCTTCTCTTCCGCACAGTTCACCACGGACACAAAGGAAGAACCGATGCCGTCGCAGACGAACGCCACCGGACCGGCGCAATACGCGCTGTCCGGCTCACAGACCTGCGCAACGCACTGGCCCGCCTTGCAGTACGTGCCTTCCAGGCAGGCGGTGGACTCGTATTCGAGCCCGTCGCTGCTGCAGAGCGCGGCCAGGAAGTCCGCAACGCAATAGGGAAGGTCCGGCACGCACACCTGCTCCAGGCATATGTCGTATGCGCAGATCATGCCCATCGCGGCGCAGTCCTCTTCGAACAACGCCCCCTTGCCCGCTCCGTCGCACACCTTGTGGACCGACCCGTCGCAGAACGACTTGCCCGGGGGGCAATTCCACGGCACGCATGAGCCCTGATCGCAGTAGGTCTGACCGGGGCAGGGAGCCACGCTCTCCTTCATGCCGTCCGCAGAGCACGCGGCGGCCGTCCAATCGTCGTGGCAATACGCGGTTGCCGGCGGGCAAACCGGAGTGACGCACTTCCCATCGACGCAGACCTGGCCCGCAGCCCCGCAGTCCTGCACCTTCACGGCCTGGCTGCCCAGCGAGTCGCACTCCATCAGCTGGGCGGCAATGCAGAAGACCTCGCCTGGAACACACACCTGGTCCTTGCAGGATCCGGCCTCGCAGTACTGTGCGTCGGCACACAGCGCACCGTCGGCCCACCCACTTCCATCCTCCAGGCAGGTCTGGGTCTGCTTTCCCTGGCAGCGCTGGTCCGATGCGACGCAGACGTCTTGGACGCACATGTTCTGGAGGCAGAACTCCTCGTCGGCGCAGTCCAGGGCCACGAGGCACTCCGCACAGACCCCTCGGACTTTGTCGCACACCATCTCGTGCTCCTTGCAGTCCTTGTCGGACGAACACGGAAACACCTCGTGGCAATCATGGTCGCCCATGCAGACGAAGCCATCCTGGCAGTCCTCGTCCCCTTCGCACACGACGCATCTGCCAAGCTCCTCTGAGCAGACGAGATCCCCCGGGCAGTCTTTTGACGATATGCACTCGATGAGCCCGCATTGCCCCGTGTCGTCGCAGGACTCGGTCGGTCCGCACGTGCCGCAGCTTCCGCCGCAACCGTTGCCGCCGCACACCCTGCCTTCGCAGTCCGGCGCGCAGACCTGCTCCTGCAGATCCACCTTTGCCGGAACGTCCGTCGCCCTCAGTTCCACAGGACCATCATCTGCAAGCAGCTCCACGGGAGCCTGGTCCTTCGGGTCGCCCCCGTCCGAGCAAGCGAAAACCACACACCCGACAACCCGCACGAGCACAATCATCATCGACTGAGGCGTCATCGCGGCCGACCGCATTCCTCCCTCCCTGATTGCTGCTCTTGGCACAGCGTTTTCACCGCAGCCGGGATTATAGACGCGCGTTGTCCCGTCCGCAAGCACGAGAGTTCCGTCTTCCCACTGCTTGATTTGCGCCCAGCTCCACCGTTTGCCCACTCCGGAGTGACCGGTTTGCCAACCGTTTCGCGCTCCGCCATTTCGTGTCCCGCCCGCCGCGTCGACAGCATCGGCCGTCGCCGTGTCGATTTCCTGTCCCATTTCCCGGGGCAACAACGATAACTGCTATGGGACGCTGGTGATCCGGCGGGACATGCACCGTGTCGCCCCGGGCGTCCAACGGCATATGGCGAAGATAGTGCCGTCGTGACGGGTCACGAGCCGACTTGCTTCGCCTATAGCGAAGATAGTGCCGTCGTGACGGGTCACGAGCCGACTTGCTTCGCCTATACCCACGGGTTCCGGTTCCACGGATACCGAGGTTCCATGCGGACTTGCGCTAGAGCGGTGCCTCCCTCGCAGGGGTTGAGAGCAGGTGACGGAGTAGCTCGCTTCCGGCGAGTTCGACGCTCA
>Ga0233425_10005559_pt1 | contig 19751 bp, 16 predicted proteins | sample Watercolumn_Towu_2_FD_181712 | JGI IMG/M metagenome (GOLD analysis project Ga0233425, IMG submission 181712) | Freshwater microbial communities from Lake Towuti, South Sulawesi, Indonesia - Watercolumn_Towuti2014_140_MG | ecosystem: Environmental > Aquatic > Freshwater > Lake | place... | reverse complement strand
ATGGCAATCGTTGATTCACGGGCGCTCAGGGAGGAGGTCAGTCTTCAAGATGGAGGCAGCGCCACATTTCCTCCAGGAGAGCCTGAAGACCATCTCGCGTAACAGAGGAAATCTGGAGGACGGGCGTGCGTTTGCCAAACGAAATCCGTTTCAGGCGCTTCAGGGATTTTTCTTCGAAAAGATCGATTTTGGTGAGCACCACGATCTTGGGCTTCTTCGTCATGCCCGGATTATAGCTCGCAAGTTCGTTCAGCAGGATTTCGAAGTCCCGCTTCGGATCTTCGCTGATCGCCTCAATCAGAAACACGAGAACTCTTGTGCGCTCTATGTGCCTGAGGAACTGGATGCCCAGCCCCTTACCCAGGTGCGCGCCCTTGAGGAGTCCCGGCATGTCGGCAATCGTGAAACTCTTCCCCTCCGCGTACCGGACGATACCGAGATTCGGAGTGAGTGTCGTAAAAGGATAGTCAGCGATCTTCGGTTTCGCGGCGGAGACGACAGAAATCAGCGTGGACTTGCCGGCGTTCGGGAATCCCACGAGTCCGACGTCGGCGATGAGCTTCAGCTCGAGATGGAGCTCGCATTCTCCGCCCGGCGTGCCCGGTTCCGCGATGCGCGGTGCCTGGTTGGTCGAGGTGGCAAATTCCGAGTTGCCGCGCCCTCCCCTTCCCCCCGAGGCGACTACGACCTCGTCGCCGTCGCGCACGAGGTCGGCCAGCATCCGCTTCCGTCCGCCGTCCATGATGAATGTGCCGCACGGTACAGCCAGTACTGTGTCTGTTCCGGTCTTCCCGGTTTGTCCCTTTCCCCGGCCGTGTTCGCCGTTCTCCGCCTTGTAGTTGCGCTTGTAGCGGAAATCGAGCAGTGTTCCGAGCTGCTTGTCGGCCCGGATGATGACATTGCCGCCATTGCCGCCGTTGCCGCCATCAGGGCCTCCCTTGGGCACAAACTTCTCCCTCCGGAAGCTGATCGCTCCGTTTCCGCCGTTCCCTGCCTTGACAAAAATAACAGCCTGGTCGATGAACTGCATGTGTGCCCGGGATTAGTTTGAGATAAGAGGTGGCCGCCGGCTATACAATTTCGTCCGGCGCAGACGGACCTGGTTGAAACCGGGCCTGAACCTTGTCCGTGAACATGATGGCAACTTCCGAGAAAGGATCCACTTCGTTCGTCAAAAAGATCTGCTGCAAATACTGGGAGGCTTCCTTCCACTCGGTCATCTTGTTGAGCTGATCAAGCGACTCCCGGAACAGGAGGTCGTCTTTCTGAAATACTTTCTTTATAAAAGTCTTCTCTTCCGAAGGTGAGAAGAGCGAGTGCAGATTCACAAGGATACCCGAGTCCGTCAGGTCGCCGTACGAGGCCTCGCCCGGGGGCGGAGCCGGCACGGTAATCGGCTCGTCCTCTTCAAAATCAGAGAAGATCTTGACTGGAGTCTTCGAGATAAGGACAGGCTCTGCTTTCGGGGCAGCGACAGCAGCGACATCCGCCTGCGTTTCCTCGGTTTTCGCCGCCTCCCCCGGATCTTCGGGGAAAACGACATCGGCCTCCTCGTTCCGTGTCCGGACCTTTTCGATCAGGACAGCGAGTTCCTTGAGGCTGATCTCGGTCACGCCGTTCTTGTCACGCTCCGATTCCAGTCGGTCCTTGATGTCATTGAGTTTCTTGTCCTCGAAGAACACCACTGCGGCGTTGATCGGGATCCTGGAATCGGCAAGGCGAGCAGGCGGCACAGGCAGCGCCGATTCGATGAAACGCAACAGCGGGCGCGTCAGGAGCGCGAGCTCCACGCTCGAGTGCCGGGAGACTATTTCGTTGTCGATCTTCTCCAGCAGCTCCTTGAATTCATCATACTCCATTTCCGCAAGGCCGCGGTCATCGATGAGTCGCTTGATGATCTCGGCATAGTACTCATAATCGACGCAATAGCGGAGTTTTCGGCGTATGTCCGACGTCGGCCGCCGACGCTGGTTCTCGAAGATGAAATTGAGAAGCGTCCACTGCGGACGGCAGAGGAAATTGAACTGAAAATGGACAGCATGGTCGAGCATCAGTGCGAAATCGTGCTGACCGAATGAGTAGTTGTGGACAAGCAGCACGTCGACCTGCTCAAGCAGTCGCACAACTTCAGGAAGGGAATAGGGAAACTTCTTCGACCGCACCTCCGTCAGCCGCTCTTGCTGCAGGAGCTGCCTGACTCGGGCTTTGAAATACGCCTTGATCGCCGGATGCAGATCAGCAGCGAGAAGATCACGGAGACGGATCGTTTCCGCCTCGCCGATCGTCCGCGCACTGACGGCGTTCATGATCTGTTCTATTTCGGTTTCAAAGATGTAGCCCATAGGGCAGCGAATGTTCTGAGTTGGTGAGACGTAAGACGTTAGATGAAAGAAGGCGGCCGTGAACACCAGCCCGGGAGCCTGTCACCAATTAACCAATTAACCATTTTACCAATTAACTACTTATTGGCCTTCATCAGCGCCGTTACCCGATCAATTTCCCGCTGAGCGCCGGTCTTGAATGTTGCGTCAATGCCCGGCCGGCTGATGATCTGCTTGTACATCGTGATCGCCTGATCGAATTTCGACATCTTCTCATAGGCTTGACCCGCCATGTAGTAGGATGTCGCCGTCCAGTCCGCTTTGGTTTTCTTCGTGACCAGGTATGGGACTTTCAGGAACTCCAGGATCGCCTGCTGGTAGTCGCCTTTATAGAAATATGCCTCGCCGATGTAGTAGCGCACTTCCGCCTCGAGGTCGGCGTCTGCTCCTTCCAACAGACTGAGAAGATGGACCACCGATTGATCATAATACCCGAGGCGTTGGTAGAGCACACCGATGTCAACCCGCTTCGTCATCAACTCGGCGTCGTCCGGGAACCGCTCAATGTACTTCCGGGTGAGCTCAAGTGCAGCGTCGAACATGGAGAGCTGCTTGTAGGCCATGATGAGGTTGTTCATGGCGAACGGAACGAGATCAGGGGCGCGGCTTTCGCTATCGAGAATCGCTTTGTACTGCCTGGCTGCAGGGTCCCATTGCTCCTGACTGTAGTACAGATTCCCCAGCGCCAGCCTCACCCTTGGTGCGATTGAGACTGCCGGATAGCGCTGGAGGATCCCTTCATAGAGTTTCGTCGCGTCGGTCGTCTTGTTCGTCAGCTCCGCGACCCTGGCGTTGCCGTAAGCCGCATTCGGCAGAATCGGCGTGGTTGGGTACTTCTGAATCACATTGTCGAAGTACTTCTTCGCGCTGATGTAATCGTCTTTGCGGAGAAAATACATGCCGCGTTCGTACTCAAACTCGGCGGCATACGCACCCTGATTGGGAAACGATTTCACGAAGGCTGACGACCGCGCATCTCCCTCCCTGGCGTTGTTGAGCCGGTAGTACGACACCACAATCCTCGAGAGCACATATTGCCGAAGCGAATCGCTGATTCCTTTGTCGGTCACCTGGTCGTACCGGGTGATTGCATTCATGTACTCTTCGTTCCTGAAAAACAATTCGGCCGCTTCGAACGAGGCCTGATTGAATCCGCCGGTGCTGGCCCCCGAGAACTGGCTTGCCTTCTGCAGGTACTGAGCCGCGAGCGAGATATTGTTCTGCTCCCGGGCAATCGTAGCAAGCTCGTAGTACACCCTCCCCGCCCGTTCTGTTGAATCATCGCGCACCAGGTATTGCGTAAGAGAGCGCTGCGCATCATCCCACTTCGACAGCCTGGCGAAGCTCACACCGAGATTGTACAAGACCCCGAGAGAGATGGTGCGGAGTTCAGAAGAACGGCCCCCGATCATTCCTAGCAGCCGCTGATACTGAACCACTGCTTTGGCATAATCGCCGGCCCTGAAGTAAGCGTCGGCTTTCGCTTCGGGCAGCCGATCTGCAAATGAAGTGTAGGGAAAGTTCAGCTCGATTTGTTCATAGAGATACAGAGCAATGTGAGCAGCCCCCCGCCTTGCCTCTTCCTGTGCGAGCGCCCAGCTCGCGCTTGCTGCGAACTCCCCGTTCTGGTATTTTCTCCGATATTCACGGAATGCCGCAGAGGCACTGTCAGGCTGACCGATCTTCAACAGCGACTCACCAAGTCGATACAGCGCGGGGGCTTCGACATCCTTCAGAGGGCGTTCCTTCAGTGCCAGTGCGTAGGAACGGGCGGCGTCTTCAAAACTCTGCTTGCTTCGGAACGCCTCGCCGATCGAGAACAACACAAGATCCCGCCGTCTCGACACCGGGTGGGCCTGAAGGAAATCGGCGCTAGTGCTTCTCAGATCGGCCGCTCCCGCGGCAAGTCGCAAGCGGATGTTCAATTGACTGGTGAGTGCGTCATCGGTCCATTCACTCGTCGGATTTGTTTTCAGGAGCGAATCAAACGATGCGATTGCCTTCACCAGCAGATCCGCTTTCGGCGCGGCCCCGCCGGCGTTCTGCTCCGCTGCATACTCATACGATTTCGCCTGAAAGTACCAGGCTGTGGCCCGTTTGTCCGCCGTCAACCCGAGCCGGAGCGCGGCGGCATACTGCTCGGCAGATTTCCCAAAATCCTTCAAATCGTGGAAATAGATGTCGCCCAGTCGCAGGGCCAGATCGCTCCGGGACTGTTGAGCGATCACATCACCGACGAGGAGAGCGAGCTTCTCCAGGCCTGCTTCTTTGTTCTTGAGCTCAAACGTGCGCAGGCGCTGAGCTGCCCTCCGGGCCGCTTCCGCAAAATCGCTGGCGGGGTAACGCTTCAGCAGATCGTCGTAGGCATCGAGTGCACGTTCGGCTGCGCCGCCGAGTCGCAAGGCTTCGGCCCGTTCGAACAATGCGTCGTCAATGACCGTGCTTGACGGAAAGCTGTTGATCAATGCATCGTACCGTGCCACCGCCTGCGTAACATCCCGAAGGTGATCGCGATAAATCCGGGCGGCCTGGAGGTGCATCTCAGGCATGCGGGCATCGCGCGGAAACCTCTCCGCGAATACAGAAATCAGCCTCAGCGCCTCGAAGTAGTTTCCCGCCTTTTCCTCAACTCTCGCTGACGCAACCAGAGCTTCCCTGAGTCCGTCTCCCGCGCTGCTGTCCTCCCTGGCAAACATGAGCAGTGTCCGGGACTTTCTGATGTCATTGAGCTGTTCTGCAACCAGACCGGCTTTCAGGCGTGCGTCGAATTGCTGGTCACCGCGGATCGCGCTCGCTTTCTCATAACTCTGAAATGCCCGGGCATAGTCGCCTCGCTCGCACGAAGCGCTCCCCGATTCCATCAGCGCCTGCTGTCGAACCGGGGCCGGGGCGCGAGCTGAATCTGCGTCGATGAGTTTCCAGGAGGCGAACGCCTGTACCACGTCGCCCGATTCCCGCTGGAGCGATCCGAGCAACAACAGTGACGAATAGTAGGCAGGAGTGGATCGGTGGTTCTTCACGACGTCGTTCAGGGTCCGCTGCGCTTCCTCGTACTTCTTCAAGGAAGCCAGTGCCTGCGCCATGAGCACAAGTCCTTGCGAAGCAAGGTTGGCATCTTTGGACCCATCGGCCACGCGCTTTGCCTCACCCCGGGCAAGCTCAAATTGCTGTTCAGCAAGATACCGCTGGGCGAGTTTCAGGCGGGCCGGGAGGACAACATCAGAGGAGGCATAATCAACGATGAGCGTTCGGAGCACCCTGCGTGCGTTGTCGGGATCCCCGGCGGCTTCGAAGTACTCACTTGATTTCACCAGCGCGCCGGGAGCGAGCTTGCTCCTCGGGTGAAATGTCTTGAGCCGTTCGAACGCGAGAGCTGCTTCGCGGGGATTCTTCAGAGAGGCGTATTGCTCGGCGACATTCCACCATGCCTCAGGGGCCCGCTGATTGTCGGGGAATGCCAGGGCGAAATTCTGAAAGGTAAGCCTCGCATCATCATGTTTGCCGAGTTTTGCCTGGCTGAGGCCGAGGTAGAACCGTGCCTCGATTCCCTGCTGCGTATTGGGATAGGTCGCCACGAATTGACGGAATTGTTCCAGTGCCAGATCGAACAACTTGTCATTGTAGAGATTGACGGCAAGCTTGAAATCGGCGTTCTCCCGGGTGTCTTGACCTGCCGAGGGGTGCCAAACAGCAAAGGAAAGGATCAGAAGGAGGAAATAGCGAGGCTTCATACAGTCAAAAGGTAGCACATATTGCCCCTATTATCAAGGTTGCGATGATTCAACCGCTGGCTACCCGGCGGCCGCGTAATGTGAAGCAGATCATTGAATCTCAAATCCTTTCTTCTTATACAATTAACCGTGAGCAGGGTCGCCGGTCCGGTATTCCGGCCGTTAGGACACCGCACGCCGCTCACGCTTCCCATCATCCCAATAAAGGAGTGACGCATGATTCTCCGTTCTACCAATTTCGTTACAGCCATTCTGATTTTCGCGTTTGTTCTTTCCAGCTGCTCAAAAAAGGACAGCTCTCCTACCGAGCCGCAGGTGACTGCGCCAACGGTTCCGACGCTCGTCTTCAAGGGACCGAACACGACGTCGACAGAGACGAACGCCCAGATGATCAAATCCTACGTGTCGGCAATGAACAGCTTTACAATGATGTTCGCGCCGTACCAATCCCTCCAGAGCGTGCGGGACGGAAACACCTGGACGTGGACCTATGCGCAAGGGACCCTCACGATCAAGATGACCGCCACTTCGCAGAGTGACGGATCGTACCTCTGGAAGTTGATCCTGAACGGCAAGGACCCATCTGACGGTATCACCTACAACAACTGGACCGGCATGGAAGGCACCACTAGCGCTGATGGGAAGTCAGGCACCTGGAAAATCTATGAAGACAATACGACAACCATCGCCATCGATTTCGCCTGGGCAACAAACAACAACGTGCTTACCGGGACACAAAAGGAATATACCAATGGCGTTTCGACGGGTCAGATTGTCCTCGTCAACAATCCCGACAATACGGGCGAGATGAGAGTGTATTCGGGGACCGTCATGACATATAAAGCCACCTGGACGGCCGCCGGCTCGGGGCAGTGGTGGACCTACAACGCAAGCGGTGCGCAGACCGGCACAGGTTCCTGGACGTGATCCGGACCGACACACAACTTCTGAAAAGGGCGATCCGATTCAGGGGATCGCCTTTTTCCTGTACAGATTCATCTGGTTCTTGCATCTGACCGTGTGTCGTGGTTCTTCACAGCGATTGCAATTGCTGCTGGCTGTGGAAACACCACGGTCCGCTTTACCCAGGCGCGGCCTTGAAAATCTGACTGTTTTTGTCTAACCTTCCTCCGCTTGAGGAATTCGGCTTCATTGGGGCCGGGGATGAGCAGCCGGGTGGTTCACCGGGTAGGCCTTTTTGTTGATCGAAGTCACTCAGTACCGCTGAACATGAGCAATGCCCGATGGCTCCTCATCCCAACATACGGCGATTGACGGTGATTTCAGCACATCTCCTTGTCGCAGTGAACCTTCTTGTACCGTCAATTACCCCGGCGCAGGAGACGCTGGTTTCGGTGCGTGATCAGCTTCCGATCCTCCTCAAGGCCCTGACATTCGACCGCAACCTCAGGACAAGGTGTGCAGACACTCTCGTACTCGGCATTTTGTATCAGAGCGGCTACCATCAGTCTGAAGTCATAAAAGAAGAGTTCATGAGAGTCGCCGGGGAAAACGCCTTCCGCTGCGTGGAGGATATTCCGATACGCATGGTCCCCATCGATCTTTCGCGCGGGACCGACCTCCATACCAGGATACCGGCGCACGGAGTCACGACCCTCTACGTGACTCCCTTGCGTGCAACAGATCTCAAGAGAATCGTCGCGGTCACCAGAAAATCCAGGGTGCTGACGCTGACCGGCACTTCATCGTACGTCGAAAACGGACTTTCCATCGGGGTCGAATCGAAAGACAAGCGGCTCTCGCTTGTCATCAACCGGCGGGCTTTTCGAGCAGAAGGAGCAAACCTCGATTCTCAGCTCCTCCAACTAGCCCGAATCATCAGGTGACTGCGTGGGCATTCTTGTCGCTCCCAGAAAGTACACTCTGCGCACGAAACTTTCGTTCGTATTCTCTTTCGTCCTGGCAACCATTTCCCTCTTCATCTATCTCTATTTTCCAGCCGGGTTCGCAGAGAAACAGTACCAGAATCTCTTCGGCCGAACACAAATCATCGCCGAGTTGACATCCTTTACCATCGCGCCGGCTCTGTTCTTTGATGACACCACCGCAGCCAACAATGCGCTCGCCGGCGCCCGCCGGAACACAGACATCGCCTATCTTGTTTTATTGAACGGGGCGGGACATGTATTCACTGCACACAACCTGGATGAGGCAAACCGCGACGAGTACAGAACGCGAAAGGTGACACTGGAAGCCGCGAGCAGCAAGGGGATCCTCCTGACAATCACACCCGTCATTCATAAAACGCATACGATCGGCCATCTCTACCTGGCCGTGTCTCTCGTGAAGCTCCGCGAGGAGATCAGGGAGACCCGGGCGATGATCCTCGCCATCAGCCTGCTGGTCTTCGTTGTCGGGGTGATTCTGATCTACAGCCTGACAACGATCGTTACCCTGCCCCTGACGCGGATGGTCGACACGGTCAGACAAATTACGAACGGAGACCTGAGCGTGCGCGCATCCGCCGCCTCGACAGACGAGGTCGGAGAGCTGGCCAAAGCCTTCAATGAGATGGTGGCAAATCTGACTGCCGCACAGCGTGAACTGAAGGATATCAACAAGAACCTCGAACAACGCGTCAAAGATCGTACGGAGAGGCTGGCTCTCTCAGAAGACGCACTCCGGCAAACAGGCGACCAGCTACGAGCTCTGAGCGCCCATTTACAGACCATTCGTGAGGAAGAGCGGGCTTACATCTCGCGTGAGATCCACGACCAGCTTGGCCAGATGCTGACCGCCATGAACATCGATCTCGCCGTCATCGAACGGCAGCTGCTCAAGGCCTGCACGCCGGCAACAGTGGTCACCGTCGTTGAGAAGATCCGCTACTTGTCGGGCATGGTTGAATCAACCATCCAGAGGATGCGAAGACTCGCATTGGAGCTTAGACCGGACATCCTCGACAATCTCGGCCTCGATGAGGCATTGGAATGGCAGGTCAAGGAGTTTCAGGCAAGAACAAGCATCCGGTGTGAGCTCTCGAAGCCGCCGAAACCGATTCCGATTGATGAACCACGAGCCATCGCTCTCTTTCGGATGTTTCAGGAATCCCTGACGAACATCGTCCGCCACGCTCATGCTTCGAAAGTCGAGATCCGGCTGAAAGAACTGAACGGAAGCGTCATCCTCGAGATACGGGACGACGGCAAAGGCATCAGACAAGTCGACCTTCAGGGAGTCCGCTCACTTGGAATCATCGGAATGCGGGAACGGGCAGCGCATTTCGGCGGACACGTGCGGTTCTCTGGAGTACCGGACCAGGGAACCACTGTCACGATCGAACTTCCTCTCGCTTGAGCACCACCGGGGGAGGAGTCAGCCGATACAGCACTTGAAGACTCAACGGGATCACGAAAGAACGGAGCATGACCATAGTCTGTGAGACCACCAAAGCACAGCCGGAAGGATGGATGCCATGATCAAGGTATGCATTGTCGATGACCACGCCCTCATACGGGAAGGATTGAAGAATTTCCTTCGTGAAGAATCCGACATTTCCGTCGTCGCTGAGGCTGGTGATGCCATCGAGTTGATGGCGACGCTCGCAAAAACACCATGCGACGTTGTCGTGCTCGACATCTCGCTGCCGGGCAAGAGCGGGCTCGATTCGATCATCGAGATACTCGACACGTTTCCGGGTACCCGTATCATCCTTCTGACCATGCATCCCGAAGAGCGTTTCGCGGCACGTGCCTTCAAGCTGGGCGCCTCGGGGTATGTGACGAAAGAGAGTGTTCCGCGCGAGTTGATCGCAGCGATCAGAAAGGTCGTGAGCGGAGGCGTTTTCGTCAGTCCGCGGTTCGCAGAAATCATGGCCGCGGAGCTCCGTTCAGGAGTTCCCAGCCGTCCGCACGATCTGTTGTCCGGACGTGAATTCGAGATCTTTCGCCTCCTCGCCACCGGCAGAAAGGTGGACGAGATCGCACACGACCTTTGCCTTGCAAAAGGAACAGTGTATACCTATCGGAGCCGCGTCCTCGAGAAAATGAAAATGGGAAATGACTCGGAACTGACCCGCTACGCAGTCGAAAACGGACTCATTCCGTAGGATCGGAGTACCCGCTTCAGTCATGTCATCGTCGGCGTCCGATTCGGGGACCAGCTCCGGGCCGGACGCCGACCAGTCTTCAAAACCTCCTGTGGTCGCTGGAACAAAGCACCTCCCCATCTCCTGAAAACCAAACGGGCAAAGAAGCCCTGCATCACCTCCTCTTTTTACCGATCCGGTTGCTACGCGCTGATACATTTGTACAATCTTCAAAATCCGACTGATCAAGATGCCCTGTCCTGTGCGAAAAACGCAGAGCGGAGCGTGGAACGCTGTGTGCATGTGTAACAGAGGGTCATATGACCGCATGTTCGTCGAATTCACACGAATTTCAGTGCAGATGGGGTTTCTTTTATGAATACCGGTCAAATCATGTTCATTCTGGGCGCCTTCGCGATGCTCTCGATGCTCGCCCTGAACGTCAATCGGTCGATGTATGGATCGCTGATCCTCGGCCTTGAGATGGAGGCGACACTCAACGCTCTCTCCATCGGACAGAGCATGCTGGATGAGGTCATGCAGAAGAACTTCGACCAGAAGACCATTGACAAGATTGCGTATACCTACTCCGACATCACACAACCGTCAAGCCTTGGGCCCGGACCCACAGAGGCGGTGAGCGGCTACGACTCGGCGTACACTTTGGGGGGAACGTTTCACGACTTCAAATCGAAGTCGAAATTCAATGATGTCGACGACTACAAGGGGTACAAACGCAAGGTGTGGGACAACAGGCTCGGATACTTCGAAGTCACGGATTCCATCAAGTATGTGAAGGAATCAGATCCCAATGCCGCTTCGTCGACTGCCACCTTTTACAAGATGATCGTGGTGGTGGTGAGGCATCCGAACCTGCCCCGGGAATCCGACACAAGTTCGACATCCACGCCGATTGTTCTGCGAGATGTCAGCGTTTATCGGCAGTATTTCTAGCGGGGGATTCCGGTATGAGTTCCATGATTGATATGGTGGGTGCCGCAATTCTCTTTGGCGTGCTAATCCTTGCCGTCGGCCGCGTTCAGGGCAACCTGAATCAGACCATGGCACAGAACACCTTCAACATCAACACGCAGGCGGAAGCCGTCTACGTCGCGCGGCTGATCGAGTACGAAATCAGCAAGGCGGGCTACGGCGTGACAGGATCCAAGATTTCCGTCGCGGACGAGCACGCAGTGACGTTCCTGGGCGCCATGACCTTCGGCGGTCCCGTTGATTCCATCGCCTACTACACCGGAGAAGCGGACACCACGACGATGAATCCCTCTGATTTCAGGTTCATTCGCTATGCCAAATCTTCGGGCGAGATTTCCCAACGGCTCGTCATGACTCAATTCGATCTTTCCTACTACGACTCGCTCAACGTGAAGATGGCTACGCCGGTGAGTGGTCCGAATCTGAAGGCCATTCGAGGCATCAATGTGAAGTTCCGCGTCGAGAGCGCAGAACCAGTTACGGATGCATCCACCGGACTCTCCAATTACAACGCCGTGACGTGGGAAAAACTCATTTATCCACGCAATCTGGGGAAACCTTTCTAGGGGCTCGTTATGGGAAGAACAGCATTGTTTCTCGTTCTGGGGTTGGGGATGGCGATGGGATTCATCGGGCTCCAGATGTACCGGTCGGATGAAGCCGCCATCGAGACACAATATGCATATCTGAAATACATGAACGCGCGCAACCTTGCGCGCGCTTCGGTTCATGCCGCACTCCGGACGTATGACAAGAATGTGACGCCGGAAGTGAATGTAAAGACCAGATTCAATAACGGGACATTCCAGATCGACAGCCTCGCTCCCAGCGCGAATCTTGATACGCTCCAGATGGTGACGAGGGGGACATTTGCAGAGTCGACCTATGTCATGCGCCTGAAGCTGCTTCGCTCGACCCGCCCTTTTCCGACGGTCGGGGCCGCCATCGGCATCCGCGCCGAGCCGGTGAAGTTCTCTCTGAGCGGTCACGCCTCCGTGGACGGCAGAGCCTACGACACCACAGGCACACATTTGCTCGGCTCGGGGGACAAACCCGGAGTGACCACTATGGAAGATGATGATTCTGCTCACGTGGCCACGGTCGGAGGATCGAACATCAACGGTAGTCCCCGGGTCAGGGTGGATACCAGTGTCATCGATCCCAAGGAATATCTCGACATCTACAGGAACAATGCCGACTACTTCTATAACACGCCGGGAACCTACAGCTCACAGGTTTGGGGCTCCTCCTCAAACCCTGTCATCGTCTATTGCAATGCGGGAGACGATACATCTTTTGCGGTGAAGTTTACGGGAGGTGTCATAGGATACGGCATTCTCGTCGTCCGCGGCAATGTTCAATTCAATGGGAATCTCAACTTCTACGGCCTCGTGATCGTTGATGGCTTCAACACCATGGTATCCTTCGGTGCGGCAGGAACTCCGGGAGTCGTCGGCGGTCTCATCGTCGCGGGAAACGCGGGCGCATCCGTGACACTCAAAGGAACCGGGAGCAACGGTAAAGTCGTCTACAGCCCCGGCGCTCTCGCCCGGGCCAGGAACATCGGAAAACTCCGATACTACACCATCCTCGATTGGTACGAATAGAGAACTCACATGACACGTTTGTAGCCAACAAGCCCCGCCCGACGCGGGGCTTGTCATTGTACGCACCCCCATCACCCCACCATGCGGACGAGCCGAGGTGCTTCGGTGTGCCAAGTCACAATCACGCGTTCCGGCGAGGCCGTCAATCAAGCCGTTCGTGTGTACAAGATCCTCTTACACCAAAATCGCATTTCCTCGTATTTCACACGCCCGTCACTATCACTATCTTCCTGCATCGCATCAGCTGTCGTGAGGTTGGTTCAAGAGTTACGCACGTTCGGGGCGTGCGTTCAAGACTCCCTTCCCCAGATTGAATCGGTGCGTCGATGCTACACCTCTGAGAGTTCACCAGGCACTCCTGCTGTGGGATTCCACTGGCTGACTCTTCGCGGCCCTGCCTGAGTCCTGGAGCTGCAGGTCGACGGTATTCTGATACCGATCCTCGTTTTGTCCCATCAGGGAGATCTCCCGGCGCAATGGAGAATGCGATCGGTGCGAACATTTGCCCGATCGGGGTTCCTTCCCGCGCGCACATCACGCAACGCCTACAACACGGAGATAGCCCTCGATGAATACCGGTCAGGTCATGTTCATCCTCGGTGCATTCACCATGCTCTCCCTGCTCGCCCTGAACGTCAATAGGACGATGTACGGTTCGCTTATCCTCGGACTCGAGATGGAGGCCACCCTCAACGCGCTTTCGGTCGCCCAAAGCATGCTGGATGAAGCGATGCAGAAGAGTTTCGACGAAAAGACGATCGGCAAGATCGCCTATACCTACACGGATATCACTCAGCCACTCAGTCTGGGTCCCGAGAGCGGTGAGGCGATCATGGGGATCGATTCCGCCTACACCGGAGATGGCGGGTATCAGGATTACAAGTCAAAGCAGGCTTTCGACGATGTCGATGACTACAACGGTTACAGGAGGAGAGTCTGGGACACCCGTATGGGGTATTTTTATGTGACAGACTCTGTCAAGTATGTCAAGGAAACGAACCCGAATGCCGAATCTTCGACGGCAACCTTCTATAAAGTCATCGTCGTGGTGGTGAGCCATCCCAACCTCCCCAGAGCAAACGACACAAGCTCCGTATCGTTGCCGATCGTTCTGAGAGACGTCAGCGTCTATCGGCAGTACTTCTAGCGCAAGGAATCTGTATGAGTTCGATGATCGACATGGTTGGAGCTGCGATTCTCTTCGGCGTGCTCATCCTCGCCGTCGGCCGCATCCAGGGGAATTTGAATCAGACCATGGCGCAGAACACCTTCAACCTCAACACGCAGGCTGAAGCAGTCTACGTGGCACGGCTGATCGAGTATGAAGTCAGCAAGGCGGGCTACGGCGTGACAGGGCCAAAGATCTCCATTGCAGACCAACACAGAGTGGCATTTCTTGGAGCCATGACCTACGGCGGAACAATCGACTCGATCGCCTACTACACAGGAGCAATGGACACCACGACCATGAATCCTGCCGACTTCCGTTTTGTGCGCTTTGCCAGGTCATCGGGTGAAATCTCCCAGCGGCTCGTCATGACGCAGTTTGACATTTCCTACTACGATACCTCAAACGTCAGAATGTCGATGCCAGTAACCGGGTCCGCGCTGGCAGCCATACGCGGCATCAATATCAAGTTCCGCGTCGAGAGTGCCGAGCCCATTATCGATGCGTCGACGGGACTTTCCAACTACAACGCAGTAACCTGGGAAAAACTCATTTATCCCCGAAACCTGGGGAAACCATTCTAGGGGTTCATCATGGGCAGAACAGCATTGTTCCTGGTACTCGGATTGGGCATGGCGATGGGATTCATCGGGCTCCAGATGTACCGGTCGGACGAAGCCGCCATTGAGACACAGTATGCATACCTGAAGTACATGAATGCCCGCAATCTGGCCCGGGCCTCAGTGCATGCAGCTCTCAGAACCTATGACAAGAACACAACACCGCCGACCAAAGTCCCCACACATTTCAACAACGGGACCTTTCAAATCGACAGCCTCGCCTCCAGCGCCGATCTTGACACGCTGCAAATGACCACGCGGGGAACCTACGCTGAATCGACGTACGTCATGAAGCTGAAACTATACCGATCAACGAGGCCGTTTCCCTCCGTCAACTCGGCAATCGGGATTCGGGCAGAACCTGTTTCGTTTTCCCTCAGCGGCCATGCGTCGGTCGACGGCCGCGCCTACGACACTACGGGCACGCACCTGTTGGGCGCAGGAGACAAACCCGGTGTCACAACGATGGAAGGAGCCGATTCGGCTCACGTCGTGACGGCCGGTGGAACGAATATCAAAGGCCTGCCTCCGGTGAGGGTAGACACGACCACGATCGATCCCAAAGACTTCCTGGACATTTACCGGAACAACGCGGACTTCATGTACAACGTCGCCGGAACCTACAGCGGTCGGGTTTGGGGATCCTCGTCGAATCCAGTGATCGTGTACTGTAACGCCGGCGACGACACAACGTTTTCAATCAAGTTCACGGGAGGCGTCACGGGCTACGGCATCCTGGTCGTCCGCGGCAATGTGCAGTTCAACGGCAATCTCAATTTCTTCGGACTTGTGATTGTCGATGGTTTCAACACGACGGTCTCATTCGGTGCAGCTGGAACGCCGGGGGTTGTTGGAGGCCTCATCGTTGCGGGAAACGCGGGAGCTTCGGTGACGCTCAAAGGAACCGGCACCAACGGAAAAGTGGTATACAGTCCGGGCGCTCTCGCGCGAGCGAAAAACATCGGCAAGCTCCGGTACTATACGATACTCGATTGGTACGAATAGACTGGCGCGACATGTGACAGAAACAAACAAGCCCCGCTTTCTGCGGGGCTTGTCGTTTGTTGAGAGGCTGCAGACGTGAGTCCTAGGTGATTTCCGCCCGGATGAATTCTCGGTTGAGCCGGGCGATGTGTGTCACAGAGATCTTCTTCGGACACTCCGCTTCACAGGCATAATTGTTCGAGCAATTGCCGAATCCTTCCTTATCCATCTGTTCGATCATCCTCAGCACACGCTCTTTGCGTTCAATCTTGCCTTGCGGCAGGAGCGCGAGATGCGAGACCTTTGCGGCCACGAACAGCATTGCTGACGAGTTCGGGCATGCAGCCACACAAGCACCGCAACCGATGCATGCGGCAGCGTCCATCGCTTCGTCCGCCGCCGGCTTCGGAATCTGGATCGAGTTGGCCTCAGGGACGGCTCCCGTTTTTGACGAGATGTACCCGCCGGCGGCCATGATCCGGTCCATTGCCGTGCGATCGACTATAAGATCCTTGATGATGGGGAATGGCTTCGCCCGCCACGGTTCGGCGACGATTTCCTCGTCCTCTTTGAAGACCCGCATGCGCAGCTCGCATGTCGCGATACCCCTGTTGGGCCCATGGGGACGGCCGTTGACGACCATTCCGCAGCTGCCGCAAATTCCTTCCCGGCAATCATGGTCAAAAGCGACGGGCTCTTCCCCCTTCTTGACCAGATCGACGTTCAGGATATCGAGCATTTCAAGAAACGATGCGTCGGGCGACACATTCTTGACCTCGTAGTTGACGAACCGGCCCTCGACGTTTGGCCCCTTCTGGCGCCAGATTTTCAGTTTCACATCCATTACTTGTAGCTCCTTTGCGAAGGTTTTACGTACTCAAATTCCAGTGGTTCTTTGTTCAAAGCCGGGGTTTTGCCCGCACCTGCATATTCCCACGCCGCCACATAGGCGAACTTCTTGTCATTGCGCTTTGCCTCTCCCTCTTCCGTCTGGTACTCCTCCCGGAAATGCCCGCCGCAGGACTCTTCGCGATGAAGGGCATCCATCGCCATCAGCTCGCCCAGTTCCAGGAAGTCTGCGACGCGCCCCGCCCGCTCCAGCTCCGCGTTGAGATCATTCGACTCGCCGACGACTTTCACGTTCTTCCAGAACTCTTCCCGAAGCGCCGGAATCTCCTTGAGTGCTTTCTGCAAGCCGGTCTTGTTACGTCCCATCCCGACGTTGTCCCACATGATTTTGCCGAGCTCGCGATGGTATTCTTCGACCGTTTTCTTGCCGTTGATCGACATCAGTCTCTGAATCATCTTTTCCACACCGCCCACAACTTCTTTGAATGGAGCATCCTCGATTTTCACCGCTTTGAAGGGTGCGCTGGCCAGGTAGTCACCGATCGTGTACGGAATGATGAAATACCCGTCGGCCAATCCCTGCATCAATGCACTGGCACCCAGCCTGTTGGCGCCATGATCGGAGAAATTCGCCTCGCCGAGAACGAAGAGTCCCGGAATGGTGCTCATGAGATTGTAGTCCACCCACAATCCACCCATCGTGTAGTGCACAGCCGGGTAGATGCGCATCGGCACGTTGTACGGATTTTCAGCCGAGATCTCGTGATACATGTCGAAGAGGTTACCATACCGTTCCTCGATGACGTGCCGCCCGAGGCGCTTGATGGCATCGGCAAAGTCCAGATACACGGCGAGGCCGGTCGGACCCACACCAAAACCCTTGTCGCACATTTCCTTGGCGCGCCTCGATGCCACGTCGCGCGGCACAAGATTGCCGAAGGACGGATAGAGCCGTTCGAGGTAATAATCACGTTCGTCTTCCGGGATCTGATCGGCCCGGCGCGTGTCACCTTTCTTCTTCGGCACCCAGATGCGCCCGTCGTTGCGGAGACTTTCGCTCATCAGCGTGAGCTTTGATTGATAGTCACCTCCCTGCGGGATGCACGTCGGATGGATCTGCGTAAAGCATGGATTGCCGAAGGCTGCGCCCCGTTTGTAGGCGCGCCACACAGCTGTCGCGTTGCTCGCCTTGGCCATCGTCGACAAATAGAACACGTTTGCGTAGCCGCCGGTCGCCAGAACGACGGCGTTCGCCGAATACGTCTCGAGCTTTCCGGTCACCAGATCGCGGCAAACGATGCCACGCGCCTGACCATCAACCAGCACGACGTCGAGCATCTCACGACGCGGGAAGAATTTCACGGTGCCGGCTCTGATCTGGCGGCTCAGCGCGGAATAAGCTCCGAGCAGCAGCTGCTGCCCCGTCTGACCGCGTGCGTAAAACGTTCTGGAGACCTGAGCGCCGCCAAAGGACCTGTTGTCGAGATGTCCGGCATAGTCGCGCGCAAACGGAACCCCCTGCGCAACGCATTGATCGATGATGTTCCCGCTCACCTGAGCAAGCCGGTAGACGTTCGCTTCACGGGCGCGGTAGTCGCCGCCTTTCACAGTATCATAGAACAACCGCCAGATGCTGTCACCGTCATTGGAGTAATTCTTCGGCGCATTGATGCCCCCCTGCGCAGCAATGCTGTGCGCACGGCGCGGCGACTCGTGATACGAGAAGGCAAGAACGTTGTACCCGAGTTCACCAAGACTTGCAGCAGCAGAGGCACCCGCCAGCCCCGTACCCACGACGATCACGGAATATTTCCGCTTGTTGGACGGGTTGACGAGTTTCATGGCGAAGCGGTGGGAATCCCACTTTTTCTCTATCGGACCAGCAGGAATCTTCGAGTCAAGCTTCATTGGATGTTAGCTCCCATTGCGATGATCAAAGGTCGAGCAAAACGGGATGAGCGGATCAATTATTTGAACCAGAGAAAGTATGCCGGCATGACGGCGAAGGCCAGCGGGATCACAAGCCAGAAGAACACGGCCACAGAATCAATCAGCCATTTGTAGCGGTTGTTCACCAGTCCGAGCGTCTGGAAACCCGACTGGAAGCCGTGTTTCAGGTGGAATCCAAGGAATGCCACGGCGATGATATAGAAGATACCCATCGCCGGATCTGAGAACGCTGTCGATACCATATCATACGGAGCCATGGGATCAGCGCCGAAGCGCGTCGGGATCCAGAACGTGATCAGATGCGACACGAGGAAGAAACCGACAAGGCTCGCACTTGCGGTCAGCATCGGCGTCCGCGACGAGAACTTTGTGTTGTCCTTCAACCGGTACATCTCGTACCCGACGGGGCGCGAACGCCTGTTCTGCAACCAGACCACGGCGCCGCTGATGATGTGGGCGACGATGCCGGCGAACAGCACGACCTCGATGGTGCGGATAAGCGGATTGGAGGACATGAAATGCGACGCGGAGTCATACGCCTCTTTGCCGGCGAAGAGGAAGAGATTGACCGCGGCGTGCACGATGAGAAACGTGCAAAGAAAGAGCCCGCTCAGGCTCATAACAATTTTCTTACCAACGGAAGAGCGATAGAAGGCTGTGAAGGTAGTCATAGATCTTCGTGTGTGTGATCATTCGGGTGAAATCAGTCCGCAGCGTGCAGGTACGGCCACCACCCCGGCAGTGCTCCACAGCTGAACGGAGGGTGTCTATGAAGGAGTACCACGGAACCAGGATTTGATCGAACGGCGTGCCGAGAGTGTAGAAAAGAATTCTTGAAAAAGCAATTCCGCTGAGACCGCCGCCGGCTATTCGTGAACGACGCTTTCGCTGATGAACCGGCGGATCGAGATTGCACTCCCGAGGAATCCAAGGAAGCACCCGGCAACAACGATCACAGCGTAGTAGATCGGATTCACATGCACAAAATCGACCAGTTCGGCGGAAATCCAGCCGGCAAGATATTCAAAACCGAGAAAGAGAATTCCCGCTGCCAGCGCCCCGCCAAGGAATCCCTGCATCAAACCTTCGAGAATAAACGGACCCCGAACAAACGATTTCGTCGCGCCGATGAGCTTCATCGTCTGGATGATTTTCCGCTTGGCGTATATGGCGAGCCTGATGGTATTCGCCACAAGGAACACTGAAGAGAGCGTGATGAACATCCCGATTCCAAACACGATCCAGAGAAACGTAGTTGCGCGTTTGTCAAGCATCTCGAGAAGGGTCTTTCGGTAGATGACGTCTTCGACCCCCCGAATCCCTTTCACCGCTTCATAGATTGCTTCCGCAGCCGCCGCGTTCCTGTAGCCGTCTTTGAGGAAGATTTTGATCGACGCCGGCAGAGGATTGAAGTCAAGCA
>Ga0233425_10005558_pt1 | contig 19751 bp, 5 predicted proteins | sample Watercolumn_Towu_2_FD_181712 | JGI IMG/M metagenome (GOLD analysis project Ga0233425, IMG submission 181712) | Freshwater microbial communities from Lake Towuti, South Sulawesi, Indonesia - Watercolumn_Towuti2014_140_MG | ecosystem: Environmental > Aquatic > Freshwater > Lake | place: Indonesia... | reverse complement strand
CCCCGATGAGGAAACCACCGACTGGAGAGCCGTGTGCGGGAAAACCGCCTGCACGGTTCGGAGGGAGGGGAGGTTGTGAGCCTTCCCTACCCCTATCAACAACCGCCCGAATCGGGATCTTATGTGGCCAATTCCTTTAGCCGGTTCCTTCCAATCACAGCCGTCGCTTGAATCGCGGCGTTCCCATCCAGAGTGGCTTGGGCCGCAACAGTTCCCGGAAAGCAGTAACGTCGTCCGCGCCGTGTTGGGCGCTTCGCCCATCGATGCTCAGCGTCAACCACAAGTTCCGGCGCCCGCCCGGCGTCGCCTGGAGCCAAGCGACCCGGCTTTGTCACCCCACCTTAAACAACATGTAACAAAAGCCCCGTATCGTATGCGGTGACAGGGATGGTTCGAAGGGACAGGCCGGGGCCCCTCACCGGCAAGCAAAACAAGGGGCAACGCAAGGGATCGCGCACCACGGAGTAGATGTATCGCCACACTCGTCGTGAGACGGGGCCGGAAAGCCACGGGTCTTGGAAAAAGACGGCCGGGTTGCAAGCGAACGAAGGTTCACCCTTCCTTTCCTGTCAGCCGGTGGTTCGAAGGACCGAAGGTCGGGCGGGAGTGTTTGGACTACATCAATCTACCTTACGAGGGTTACACATGAAAGTTAAGGCTCTTCTCGCCGGTCTGCTGCTCGCCGCAGCCGGCACTTCCCACGCTGCCATCATCGCCGATGGTGTTTCTTCCGTGAGCGGCGGTGCTCCGGCCGGTACCGGCACGACCGCCAACGTCACCGACGGTGGCGATATGTTCCTGATCGTCCACGACGAAGTCCTGGACACCACCTATGTCCAGAATCTGGTGACGGACATGGTCGACTTCAAAAACAGCCTGTGGACCGCCAACACGTCGTTCGCCCTGGACCAGCTGGGCAGGGATTTCCTGGCCACCGCCGGCAGCACCTTTCAGTGGGCGGTCTTCGCCGGCAACAACATCCGCGGATTCGCGGGTGGTCGCGGCGGGGTCTATACCGCTTATGGCAACGTGGCCGATTGGGGTTTGCTGACCACCGGCGGCATCGATGGGACGGCCACCGGCTTCAATCCCGGCGTCAACGAACTGAGTTCGGTCGTCAACACCAACTTGGGCCAGACCGTGATCGGCGCCGTCAACACCGGTCTCAGCGCCACCGTCAACTCGGCGGTGTTCCCGGCCAACGACGCCGCCAACTTCGGTCCCAGGGGCACCACCCTGGGGGGCGCTGCGGTGTACAACGGCAACGGTTCCAACGCCTTCCTGGGTGAAACCAACACCTTGTGGTTCCTCAGCAACGACTACCTGCACACCGTCGGTGGCGTTCCGTTCGTCAAGGCTCTGGGCAATATCACCCTGACCGGCACCAGCCTGAATTTCGCCACTGCCAACCAGACCGCCGTTCCGGTCCCCGCCGCCGTGTGGCTGCTGGGTTCGGCCCTGGCCGGATTTGCGACGGTCGCTCGCCGCGAAAAGAAGGCCTGATCCATCCCATGCACCCCGCCTCTGGCGGGGTGCGTTTGTTTACGACACACCGAGGAAATAGCCATGCGCAAGAACCATCTCTCCCTCGCCGTGACCGCCGCCCTGCTGGCCGGCGCTCAGGGTGCCCACGCCGCTTACACGTCTGCCACCGTTCCGGACCTGGAAATCTACATTTCCGGCGCCAGTGCCCAGGACAAGGGCATCGACCTGATGATCCGCAACTACCTGCAGGTGAACGACGCCAACCTGATCAAGTTCATCGACAACGGCACCGCGGCCGGCACCCAGGTCGGCTCGGCCCAGACCGCCTGGACCTTCACCCTGGACAAGACCAAGGTTTCCGGCCTCACCTTCACCGGCAGCGCCGCTGGCGGCAACCCCATCGTGACCGTGCACAAGTTCTCGTCTGGCGGCTCCTTTAACGGTGTCGGTCCCATTCTGGGCGATAATCCGTTGAATGTTCCCAAGACCCTGAACTACATGGTCATCAACGGCACCAACTGCGGCGCCGACAACCGTTGCGCCACCTCCGGCACCGGCGCCACCCTGGCCAAGGTCCCGGATCTGGGCGTGGCCGACGTCAACACCGAGATGTTCAAGGGCCTGAATGTGCCCAGCGGCACCACCGCTCCCCCGGTCGCCAAGGCCTCCGCCCTGGTGAACGAGCGCGAAGCTGCTGGCCTGGTGTTTGGCATCATCGTCAACAACAACCTGTACAACGCCCTGCAGAATGCACAGATCGCCAGCGGCCGGATCGTGGCTCCGGCGGGGGGCTGCCCGCAGGCCGCCCAGACCGGCGGCAACGCCAGCTTCCTGCCCTCGGCCGGCGGCACCAGCCCGGTTTCCGGCTACGGCACCAGCGTCGGCGACGACACCTGCATGCCCAGCCTGAGCAAGGCCCAGGTCACGGCGCTGATGTCCGGCGACGTCAAGAGCTGGGAAAAGATCCAGGTGGTCGACACCGCGAACGTCAAGAAGCCCCTGACCGACGCTGCATACGATACCCCGGCGCTGCCGGCGGTCTTCCCCACCTCCGGCATCTTCGGTGGCGTGGCTCCGGTGGTGCATTGCACCCGTTCCGCGGGTTCGGGCACCAAGGCGACCGCCAACTTCGTGTTCCTGAGCGCTCCGTGTACCGCGAATGCCGCATCGCCGTCGAGCGCCTATGACGTGGCCGCCGGTCCTGCGGTCATGCTCAACTCCAGTTCGGGCGGAGTGGAAAGCTGCCTGACCGACGCCGACAACGGCACCGCCACCACCACCGACACCGCCGGCCACAACGTAGGTGCCGACTACCTCGGTGCCAAGTTCTGGGCGTTCGGTATCCAGAGCACCGAGAGCAACGCGGCGCTGGCCAAGCCCTACCGCTTCGTGAAGATCGACGGCATTGCCCCGACCCTCAAGAACACGGCCGAAGGCAAGTACATCGACTGGGCCGAACAGTCCTTCATCTGGCGCAAGGATTACAGCACCGGCAGCTGGAACACCGGCACCGCCACCCAGAAGGCGGCGCGTCTGGCCATCCTGACCCAGATCACCGTCAGCACCGGCCAGCCTTCCGTGGTGAGCATCCTGAACGCCGGCTTCAACCACGGCTTCGGCCAGGCCGGCGTGCTGGCTCTTACGAGCAACGGTTACGCACAGAGCATCCCGTTCGCTCCCACCAACCCGGTTACGGCCTGGACCCACAAGACCGGCACGCTGCTCGACAACTGCCGTTCCCCGTCCCACGTAACCACGGATCAGACCTTCGATCTGGATCCCTGATCCCGTTGGTCGCATAAGGAACTTTGATTTCGCGATATGGACTGATGAGGGGTCGCTGACGGTGGCCTAAGGATGGGCCAGGGAACCCAGGGAGTGTGGGCCAGGGAGCCGAAGGACAGCGGAATGGCGGCGCAAGCCGCCATTCCCTATATTTGAGAGCCGCACTCCGCCGGGACCAAGGCGCAGGGCGCACTGCAGTTTAATGACTTGCGAGAAGATTTCTTGTCGATCCTGAGGATCGGCAGCTTACTGATTCCACAGGCCGACATTCGTAAGGAATGGCTCGGCTTTTTGCGTTCTTATCGGATATTGGATCCCATGATTACTTTATCGCCGCCGCGCCGGTCCTTAAGCCTTCCGCGGGGTTGCAACAGAGCGCCGGGGTTTACCCGCAATGCGGTTGAAATAAGGCACCCTCTCCCTCTGGGCAAGGGTATCTACACAAGTTCGCAAACCTTTGAATATCAACCCCTCTCCCCGCGAGAGAGGGGCAGGGGTGAGGGCCTGAAGCGCTCAATCTTGGCAACCAACTTGTTGAAACATCAAGCGCCTGGCCCTCACCCTAAATCCCTCTCCCGCAGAGAGAGGGACTGTTGTAGATACCTATGCTCTCTGGGAGAGGGCAGGGTGAGAGCTGAAGCGCTTGATGTTTCAATGAGTTCATCGCAAGCGCAAGGCGCTCAGGCCCTCACCCCAACCCCTTTCCCACAGGGAGAGGGGCTTAATTCAACAGTATTGGGGTTTACCCGGCGCATCTTGGAATTGCCATCGACCGGCCAGGTTGCCGGGGCAGCTCTGCTGGCCTTGGGCTTATGGCTGACGGTTGGCCCCGTTCAGGCCGATCCGCCCAAGCCGGAGGCCGCATCGCAGGAAGCGGCCCAGCCCCAATTCGACCTGCTGGAGATCCGGGTGGATGGCAACAGCGTGCTGGAAACCGGGGAGATCGAGAAGACCGTCTATCCCTTCCTCGGTCCCGGCAAGACCATCGATACCGTCGAGGAGGCGCGCCAGGCCCTGGAAGCCAAGTACCGCGAGCGCGGCTATCAGTCGGTGATCGTCGAGATTCCCGAACAGGACGTGGTGGAGGGCGGGGTGTTCCTGAAGGTGGTGGAAGGCACCATCGAGCGTTTGAAGGTCACCGGCTCCCGCTACTACTCCCTGGGCAAGATCCGGGAAGGCGTTCCTGCCCTGGCCGAGGGCCAGGTGCCCAATATGGCCAAAGTGCAGGAACAGGTGGGGGAACTGGCCAAGCAGTCCGGCGACCGCTCTATCACCCCGGTGTTCCGGGCCGGCACCACACCGGGCAAGATGGAAGTGGAGCTGAAGGTGAAAGACGAGCTGCCGCTCCACGGCAGCGTCGAGATGAACGGCCGCAATACCGAGAACACCACCCGCAGCCGTTTGTCCGCTTCGCTGCGCTACGACAACCTGTGGCAGCGGTTCCATTCGGCCTCACTGAGCTACCAGGTGTCGCCGGAGAATTTCGACGAGGTGGAGGTCTGGTCCGGCACCTATGTGATGCCCACCGGCATCGCCGACACCCGGTTGGCCATGTACGGCATCGGCATCGCCTCCAACACCCAGCTGGGCGCCAGCGTAGGCGGCCTGTCGGTGATCGGCACCGGCTACATCTTCGGCGCCCGATTGGTGAAACCCCTCGGCAGCGTGGACAACTTCTATCACAGCCTCAGCTTCGGCTTCGACTACAAGGATTTCAACCAGGGCCTCTCCCTGGTGGGCCAGGATACCCAGCAGACGCCCATCACCTACGTGCCGTTCCAGATCGGCTATGACGCCTCGCTGCGGGGCGACGGCTGGGTGACCACCGCCAGCACCGCGGCGCATTTTTCCATACGCGGTCTGGGCAACGACCAAAACGAGTTCGACGATGGTGAGGGCGGTGGCAAGAGGTTCGGTTCCCGCTCCAACTTCTTTTTTTTCACGGGCGATCTGAAACATCAGCAGCAGCTGCCCTACGACGCCCAGATGACGCTGCGGGCCGGCGGCCAGGTCACCGATTCGCCGCTGATCAGCAACGAGCAGTTCGCGGTCGGGGGACCGGGCACCGTGCGCGGCTATCACCAGACCCAGCAGCTGGGCGATCACGGCGTCAACCTGTCGATGGAACTGGCCAGCCCGCACCTGTTGCCGGCCGAATGGGAGGCGGCGCAGAATTTGCGCGCCCTGGTGTTCTTCGACTGGGCCTATCTATGGATCAAGAGTGCGCTGCCGGGCCAAGCCTCCCATTACCAGTTGGCCGCCCCCGGCGCCGGCTTGCGCTTGCGCATGCTGAAGCATCTGGTGGGCGAGCTGGATTGGGCGTATCCCCTGTACCGCCAGGGCACCGTCGATCCCGGCAACCAGCGGGTGGATTTCAGGCTGGCCTATGAGTTTTAGGGTTGTAGAACGATGGGCAGAGCCAGAGGCACGTAGGTTGGGCGAGGCTCTTTGCGCCCAACATCATCGCCGGAATCGTTGGGCAACGCTGCGCTAATGCCCAACCTACGAAGCTTCCGGCACGTGGGTTGGTCGCGGCTCTTCGCGCCCGACGTTTTCGCCGGAATCGTTGGGCAACGCTGCGCTAATGCCCAACCTACGAAGCTTCCGGCACGTGGGTTGGTCGCGGCTCTTCGCGCCCAACGTTTTCGCCGGAATCGTTGGGCAACGCTACGCTAATGCCCAACCTACGAAGCTTCCTGCACGTGAGTTGGGCGCGGCTCTTCGCACCCGGCGTTTTCGCCGGAATCGTTGGGCAACGCTGCGCTAATGCCCAACCTATGAAGCTTCCGGCACGTAGGTTGGGCGCGGCTCTTCGCGCCCGACGTTTTCGCCGGAATCGTTGGGCAATGCTGCGCTAATGCCCAACCTATGAAGCTTCCGGCACGTGGGTTGGTCGCGGCTCTTCGCGCCCAACATTGTCGCCGGATTTGTTGGGCGACGCTGCGCTAGTGCCCAACCGACCAAGCAAATGAATTGATTGATGAGAGGTATGCCATGACCAAGTCCGACCAGAACCGTCCGAACCGGTCCGTATCGCACGCCGCGGTGCGCCAGAAAGCACTGATCGCGGCCATCCGCGCGGCGATCGCCGGCGGCGTGTTCGTCCAGCCGGCGGCGGCCGAGCCCCTGCCGGTGCCGCTGAGGGTGGAGGATCCGACAAGAAATATCGCGGATTTTGGCAACGTCAATGCTTCCATCAACGCAGCCGGCAACAAGATGACGATCAACCAGCTGACCAACCGAGCCATCATCGAATGGAAGTCGTTCGACATCGATGCCGGCCATGCGGTGCAGTTTAGGCAGCCCAATGCCGCGTCGGTCGCCCTCAACAACATCCGCGACAGCGATCCCAGCCAGATCTTCGGCAGCCTGAGCGCCAATGGACAAATCTACCTGTTCAACCAGAACGGCTTCGTGTTCGGCAAAAGCTCGCAAGTCAACGCGAGCGCGCTGGTGGCCACTACCTTAGGCATCACCGACGATGCCTTCAAGCGTGGCATCACCAAGGTGTTCGACCAGACCAAGGAAGCGGCGCTGAAGGGCGACGGCGAGGTGTTTCTGAAAGATGAGAAAGGCGACTACATCCTGGACCAGAACCAGCAGAAGGTGCCCGTCCGCATCTATGTGCAGGAAGGTGCAACCATCACCGGAGCCAAGAACGCCAAGGGTGCGGTCGAGGCCGGCAACCGGGTCATCCTGGCGGCGCCGGTGGTCGACAACGAAGGCACCATCAAGACCCCGGAAGGCCAGACCATCCTGGCGGCGGCCCAGGACAAGGTCTATCTGCAGGAGGCCAACGGCGATCCCAATCTGCGCGGCCTGCTGGTGGAAGTGGGTACCGGCGGCGACGTCAAAAATGTGGGCAAGGTGCTGGCCGACCGCGGCAATGCCAGCCTGATCGGCTTCGCGGTCAACCAGGAAGGGATGGTGTCGGCCACCTCGTCGGTGAGCCTCAACGGTTCCGTCCGGCTGCTGGCGCGGGAGGGATTGCTCACCGTCACGGGTAGCGGAGGCAGGGATACGATCATCGGAGCCAGCAATGTGCGTGGTGATGCTTCCGACAGGCAGCATGCCACCGTGAAGCTGGGCGGCAACAGCGTCACCCAGGTGCTGCCCGATGCCGACAAGTCGGCCACCGCCGTCGAGGCCCAGGACCAGCCCAAGTCCAAGATCGAGATCGAAGGCCACCGGGTGTTCGCCCGCGGCGGTGCGGTGGTTCGGGCCACCTCCGGTACGATCGATATCACCGCGAAGAACCTGGAGGCTGTGGACTCCCTCGACGGCCGGATCTATCTGGAGAAAGGCAGCGTGGTGGACGCATCGGGCCTGCGCAACGTGGAAGTGGCCATGGAGCGCAACGTGCTGGAGGTGGAGCTGCGCAAGAACGAGCTGCGCGATTCGCCCTTGCAACGGGACGGCATCCTTTACGCCAAGACGGTCAAGGTGGACCTGCGCGACGTCGACAAGAACGGCAGGATTCCCATCGCCGACGTGTCCGGCGCCGTCAACCGCATCCGCAGCAACATCGACGAGCGCAGCACCAAAGGCGGCACCGTCAACCTCAAAGCCGACGGCGACACCATCGTCAAGGCCGGCGCGACGATCGACGTGTCCGGCGGTTCGGTGGCCTACCGGTCCGGCACGATCACCACCACCCGGCTGATGGCCGACGGCAAGTCCTACGACATCGGCAATGCCGACGCCAAGCTGAAGTACACCGGATTGGCCGACCAGCGGCGCTTCGAGAAAGGCTATGTGGAAGCCAAGGACGGTGGCAGCCTCAAGATCTCCGGCAACGCGGTGTTGCTGGACGGCAGCCTCAAGGGCTCGACAGTACGCGGTCCCCATCAGCGGGGAGCCTATGATCTGGGTTTTGAGACCAATCCGGCCAACCAGGCGAAGGGCAGCGATCTCTCCATCCGCTCCGCCAACGACATCGTGGTGGATCGGCTCAAGGTCGCCACTACCATGACCGAGCGCGATCTTTTCCCCACCGCCGGCGGCCAGGCCGCTCCCCTGGTGCTGGGGAGCGATGCCCTCAGCGGTTCCGGCTTCCGCAACGTCGACCTGGCCAGCGGCAAGGTAACCATCACCCGGGGCAGCCGGGTGGAGCTGCCGGTCACCGGCAGCCTGACCGTGGAGGCCGGCTCGGTGAATGTGGAGGGCGATATCGTGGCCTCTTCCGGCAGCGTGACGGTCAAGCCCAATGCCAGCGCCGGTTCCTTCCATCTGGGGAGCGGCGCCAGCATCGACGTGCGTGGCCTGTGGGTCAACGACAAGCTGGCTTCCGTCAGGGGCAGCGCGCCGTTGGCGATCGATGGCGGCAAGGTGACGATCGCAACCCGAAACGCCGGTCTGGTGCTGGAGAAGGGCAGCCGCATCCTGGCCGACGGCGGTGCCCGGCTGGATCCGAAGGGCAAGGTGACGGCTGGCAAGGGAGGCGATATCAGCTTGGTGGCTCAGGCTGACCTCGCTACGGGTCTGCAGAATCTGGTCCTGGACGGAGACTTGAGCAGTTATGGAATTAGCCGGGGAGGCACCCTGACCGTGCGCTCGCCGGAAGTCGTCATCGGCGACGATCCCGCTGCGGTGGCCGCGCTGACGGACAGCCCCCTGTTACTCAAGCCGAACTTCTTCCGCAGCGGCGGCTTCAGCAAGTTCGACGTCGGCTCGGATTGGTACGGGCTGACCGTGGCGCCGAACACTCAATTGCTGCCCTCCATGTTGAACCGGATCCTAACGGTGGATGCGGCGGCTACCCCGAGCGCCGCCAATATCGCCGGACTGTCGGAAGTCGGCAGTCTCCCCGATGCGGTGCGCAAGCCGGTAGACCTGGTGCTTTCCGCCCTGCAGCCGGCGCTCACGCTGGTGGATCAGGTGCTGACGGTGGGCGAGGATGTCCGCATCAAGACCGAACCGGGTGGCAGCGTGACCCTGAACTCCGATACCTCCATCCACATGAACGGACGCATCCGGACCGGCGGCGGCGACATCGCCCTCAAGGTGAATCCGGTGCAGCGCAACGGCTATTTCGCCTCTCAAGGCATCTGGCTGGGTGCCAATTCGGCTCTGGATGCCAGCGGGGTTTACCAGCCCGAACCCAACGTTCTGGGCTTGCGCCAGGGCGAGGTGCTGGACGGCGGCGACATCAGCCTGACGGCGGCCCGCGGCTACATCGTGGCCGAACAGGGATCGAGGATCGAGAGCGACGGCAGCTCCGCCGTCCTCGACCTGCCGCAAGCCCTGGGCAGCGTCAAGACTGCGCCCAAGGCCGTTGATTCCGACGGCGGCAGGATCAGCCTGGCTGCGGCGGAAGGCCTGTTCCTGGATGGATCGTTGTCGGCTCAGGGGGGCGGGCGCAAGGGGGCTGGTGGTGAGTTGGCCGTATCGTTGAACCACAGTCTCCGACTGAAGATTGCTGCGGGCAATCGCCAGGGTGATGCAAAGCCATTCCCGGACGATGATCCCAGCCGAATTACTGACGAGACGGTTCTGCCGCTGCCCAGGATCATCCATCTGACCGGTGCCGGAGCAACCACGGTCCATACCCCCGTGCAGCAAGGCGACGACATTCCGGACGAGCTTTACGGCTCGGCCTGGCTCAGCGCACCCCAGGTCACCTCGGGTGGTTTTGCCTCGGTGAAGCTTCAATCCAACCAGTCCGCCGACAACGACGTGAAGGTGGGTGAGATCCGCTTCCACGGCGACGTCAACCTGTTTGCCGAACGGCAGATCGTGCTGGATGCGCCGCGGTTGGGGTGGGTGGCGGAGACCGGCCAGGAACGGGGTCAGGTGGCGATGCAAGCAGCCTATGTGGCGATGGGGTCGAGCTTGGATCGCGAGGGACCCGAGGCCAGTGCCGGCAACGGCAGGATCGATGTGACCGCCAAGGGCATCGAGCTGATCGGCGGCCTGTCGCTGCAGGGCGTCGGCCATCTGGGACTCGACAGCAGCGGGGATCTGCGGGTGCGCGGTATCCGTCGTTTCGACACAGAAAAGGATTACCTGGGCGAACTCAATCTGGCCGGCGATCTTACGTTGAGAGCGGACCAGATTTATCCCGCTACCCTGAGCCATTACACCATCGATGCCGGAGACGGTAGCGTGACCATAGCGGGCACGGGCGAAAAGAGGGCGCCGGTCTATTCCGCCGGAGGCTCGCTCGGCATCGAGGCCGACGAGATCCATCAGAATGGCGTGGTCAAGGCGCCCTTCGGCCAACTGACCCTGAACGCCGACGATCTGCTGCAGTTGGGCAAGGGCAGCATCACCTCGGTGAGCGGTGCGGGGACCCTCGTGCCCTTCGGCCGGGTGCAGGGCGGCATCGACTGGGTGTTTCCGCTCGGGACCGACGGAAGCCGCATGTTGGTTTTCGGCCAGTTGCCGGCCAAGAAGATCACCCTGGGAGGCCAGCGGGTGGAGCTGTCCGAAGGCTCCAAGGTGAACCTCAACGGCGGCGGCAACCTGACCGCTTACGAATGGATCAAGGGGCCGGGCGGTTCGGTCGATGTGCTCGATCCGGCCAGCGAGGGGTTCCAGCCGAAATTCGCCGTGGTGCCGGGCTACAACAGCCTGATGACGGCTTACGACCCCAGCGAGTTCGACGCTTCCGGATTGCAGGTGGGGGACCGGGTCTACCTGGCGGGAGGCTCGGATCTGGCCGCGGGCTGGTATACCTTGCTGCCGGCCCATTACGCCCTGCTGCCGGGGGCCTATCTGGTCACTCCGCAGGGTGGCACGACGGACATTGCGCCCGGCCAGGCGTTCGGCAACCCGGAGGGCGCCACCGTGGTGGCGGGGCGCTACGGCGCTGCCGGCACCAACATCGCCGATAACCGCTGGACCGGGTTCGACGTCGAGAAGGGTACGGTCGCCAAGACCCGCGCCGAGTACAATCTATTTCAGGCCAACCAGTTCTATGCCGACAAAGGCGTCCGCGCCGGCCAAACCATTCCCAACCAGCCGCGCGATGCCGGCGATCTGGCATTGTCCGCCGCCGCCAGCCTGAGCCTGGCAGGCGACGTGCAGACCGTCGCCTATGGCCGCGGTGCCGGTGGCCGCATGGACATCCAGTCGGACCGGCTGGCAGTGATCGCCGATCCGAGCCAGCTGCAGGAGGGCGTGGTGGGTATACTGGCTTCCGACCTGAATGCCCTCAATGTCTCCAGCATCCTTCTGGGCGGTGAGCGCACCCGCCAAACCGGCGGCAGCCGGCTGACCGTGGGCGCATCCTCAGTGACGGTGGCCGAGGGCGCCCGCCTCAAGAACGGCGAGGTGATCCTGGCAGCCACCGAGCGGGTGACGGTGGAATCCGGTGCGGTGGTGGAGAGCAGCGGCAGCGGTGGCAGCACCGACAGCCTGAAGGTGATCAACGCGGCCGACGGCAGCGACGGCGCCCTGCTGCGGGTGTCCTCGGCGGGCCAGGCCGTGGTGAGCCGCGACCAGGCGGTGAGCGAGGAGACCGGGGTGTTGGACATTGCCCAGGGTTCACAACTGAAGTCCGCCGGATCGATCCTGCTGGATTCCACCCAGGACACCCTGCTGGCCGGCGAGCTGGCCATGAACGGCGGGTCCCTGGCGCTCCATGCCGGCAAGATCAGCCTGGGCGACGTGCCGGCCGGCAAGTCCGGCCTGGTCCTGAGCAATGAACAGCTGGCCGGGTTGAACGTCAACGAACTGGAAATGACCAGCCGTTCCGATCTCAACCTGTATGGCGCCATCGACCTTCAGACCAAAGCGCCCGCTTCAGGAGCCTCCGGAATCACCATCGATGCTGCCACCATCAAGGGGCATGGCGAAGGAAGCTCCCGCTTCGCTGCTGACCATGTGTCGTTGATCAACAGCGGTGCGATCGCCGACTCCAAGGACCCGGCTACCGGTACCGGCAGCCTGGAACTGCGGGCCGGCCGCGATCTGGTGCTCGGCAGCGGCAATTACGCCATCGGCGGTTTCGATCGTGTTGTGTTGCGCAGCGAAGGAGCCATCAAGGGTCTGGGCCGGACCTCCGACGGCAGCCTGGCCGATTCCGGCAACCTGAAGGTGGACGCCGACCTGGAATTGGCAGCGACGGCCATCACCGGAGGCCACGGCGCCACCACCGCGATCGATGCGGTGGGCCATGTCCTGACCCTGACCAAGCTGGCCGGCGACGGTGGAAGCGCCGGGCTGGGCGTCAGCTGGAGCCTGGATGCCGATTCCATCCAGGGCAGCGCCAACTTCGACCTACACTCCGGCATCCTGCAGCTGCGCGCCCGCCAAGGGGACGTGAATCTGGCGGACGGCACGGAGGTGGATGTCACCGGACGGGCCATCCAGCTGGGTCCGGTGACCCGCTATTCCGACGCCGGCGCCGTCTTGCTGCAGGCGGACCGGGGTAATGTGAGCCTGGCCGAACATTCGACCCTCAAACTGGATGGCAAGGACGAACTGAAGGCGGGCGATGAAAGCGGCGACGCCGGCCGATTGAGCCTTCTGGCCAGCCAGGGCCGGGTCGATTGGAACGGTACCGTGACCGCCCATGCCGGTGAGGCTTCAAAGCAGGGCAGTCTGAAGGTGGACGCCCGCGACTTCGGTGGATTCAGCGCCCTGAACGGCAAGCTGAAGACGGCGGGCTTCAGCGAGTCGGTGGAACTGCGCCAGCGCCAGGGCAATGTCAACATCGCTGCGGCGGATGAGGTCCGTGCCCATCATTTCGGGCTGACCGCCGACCAGGGTGCGGTGACCGTGGCCGGCATCATCGACGCTTCCGGCGGAGACGGTGGTTCGGTGGCCATCGCCGGCCGCGACGGCATCACCTTGGCCGCGACCGGATTGATTTCGGCCAAGGCCACGGCGGCGGGCGGCGACGGCGGCAGCGTGCAGCTGGACACCGTGCACCGGGACGATGCCGGCTCCGGCATGCTGGATCTGTCGGTGGCATCGTCCGCCGGCAAAGGCATCGACGTGTCCGCCGGCAGTGGCGGCGACCATGGCGAGGTGCATCTGCGCACCGGCCGCGACGCCGCTGGCACAGTGTCTCACCGCGACCATGCGGTCAACACCCGGATCACCGGAGTGGATCAAGTGGCACTGGAGGCGACCCGGGTCTACGCCAGCGGCGAGAAGATCGACGCCGATGACATCCAGGCTTGGAAAGACGATACCGCCGCCTTCATGGCGGCGGCTCCCGCCGTGGCCTCCGCCTCGGCTCCGGTGGCGCTGATGCCGGGTGTGGAAGCGCGCAGCGCCAGCGATCTCGATCTGGCGGCGGACTGGGATCTGGTGTCCTGGCGCTACGGGGAAAGTGGGACGCCGGGCATCCTGACCCTCAAGGCTGCCGGGGACCTGGACCTGCACGGATCGCTGTCGGACGGTTTCGCGCCGGGCACCATCGGCAGCACCTCGGTCGAGGTTCAGAACCTGCTGCAGCCCGGCAACTCCTGGAGCTACAACCTGGTGGCCGGCAACGACGTCAACCTGCTGCCGAACATCCAGGTCCGCACCGGAACCGGCGACATCACCCTCGAAGCCGGCGGAGACGTGACCATCAAGGAAGAGAAGACTACCGGGGACCGGGCCGCGGTCATCTACACCATGGGCCGCCCTTCCGACGGCAGTGCCGATGCGCAGTACCGCGACCGGCGCTACGGCAACCTCCACGATCAAATCGTGGCTTCCAAGTTCTACGCGGAATATCCCATCGACGGAGGCGACATCGCCATCCGTGCCGGCGGCAATGTGGTCCGGGATACCAATATGAAGGTCCCGCCGGTTCAGCAACTGATCACCGACTGGCTGGTGCGGGCCGGTAGCTGGACCGCCGACGGGACCGGCATCGCGACCATGTGGGGCATCAACGTCGGCGACGGGGCGGGGCGGAGTTTCCATCAGGACGTGGGTGCCCTGGGTGGCGGCGATGTGACGGTCACCGCCGGCGGTGACGTGCGCGATCTGTCGGTGGTCATTCCCACCACCGGCAAGCCGGTAGGTGCGACCACGGTGAGCGGCAGCGGTCCCAGACTCGACCAGACGTTCCAATCCAATAATCCCGAAGATCAATTCGTGCAGGGCGGGGGTAATCTCGCGGTGACCGCCGGCAAGGACATCCTGGGCGGCTTTTATTATGCCGAGAAGGGGACCGGAACGCTCATCGCCGGAGGCAGCATCGGCACCGGTTACCTGGGTGGTGCGGCCAAGTCCGACGGCAGCGACGGCTACGACGGTTCCGGCATGGGACCGGTGCTGGCCATGGGGGATGCCCGGTTCCGGCTGAATGCCCGCCGCGACCTGACGCTGGCGGCCGCCTTCAATCCCGGCCTATTGGCGCAGGACACGCTGTCGTCCATGAACGGAGGCAATCAAAGCTTTGCCATCACCTATGGGGCGGAGAGCTCCGTCGAGCTGCAGGCAGTTGCCGGGGATCTCGCGTTGCAGAACCGTTTTGCGGATTTAGCGGAGGCCACCGCGAGTTCGGACATCGATAGCGACAAACTGGCCATGTCCATTTATCCGGGCACCCTGAAGGGCATGGCTCTGGAAGGCGATGTCGAGGTGCCGAATGACTTCAGCATGATGCCTGCTAACCAGGGACAACTCGAATTGCTGGCAGGCTCCGATCTGAGATTCGGTACGGAGGCGGGGTCTTCCGCTACGGTCAATATGTCGGACACCGATCCTTCCCTGCTGCCCAGTTTGCAGCTGCCCGCGATCCGTCTGGATACCGACACCGGGCTCGATGGGCGGTTTGGGGCGGATTCGGGCAAAGTCGATCTGCTGCACGCCGCCATTCCGGTTCACCTGGCCAATCCGGCCGACTCCTCCACCCGCCGGGACAGCACGCCGGTGCGGCTGGTGGCGGCCACCGGCGATTTGGCCTTGTTCGGCGGCAGCTCCAAGATCTATCTGCCCAAGGTCTCCGAGATCTATGCCGGTCGCGACATCGTCAACCTGAACCTGCACTCGCAAAACCTGAACGAGGATGACATTACCCGTATCGAGGCCGGCCGGGACATCATCTACCCGACCTCCCGCAACGCGGATACCGGTGCCCTCGACAAGCAGGGTGGGACCATAGAGCTGGGCGGCCCCGGCGAGCTGCAACTGGTGGCCGGCCGCGACATCGACCTGGGCGCGTCCGACGGCGTCCGTACCCTGGGAGGCCTGCTCAATTCGGCACTTGCCGACCTGCCGGGGGCCGATGTGTCGGCTCTGGCCGGGTTTCGGCTGAAGGATGGCGGCTTTGACGGCTTCATCGAGGCCTATATCGAGTCGGGCAAGTACGGTATCCCTGTGTTGGACGAGAACGGTGAGCCCTTGAAGGACGAAAATGGCAGGCCGGTGCTGATGAGGGGCCAGGCGGCACTCGATCACCTGGCCGAGTTGTCGGACAAGGCGAAGCTGCAGAAGCTGCTGCCGATCATGTACCGGGAGGTGGCCAAGGCCGCCAATGCGGCGGCGCGCAGCGGCCGCAAGGAGGATTACCAGCCCGGTTATGATGCCATCGGAGCGTTGTTCGACACTCAGGCAGCCAAGGGCGACATCAAGATGTTCTTCAGCCAGATCAAGACCGGGGCGGGCGGCGACATCAACCTGGCGGCACCGGGAGGCCTGATCAACGCCGGCCTGGCGGGTTCGGTGGCCGGTGCCAAGGGTGCCGACCAGCTGGGCGTGGTGGTGGCGCGGGAGGGCGATCTGAACGCGGTCACCGACGGCGATTTCCTGGTCAACGAGTCGCGGGTGTTCACCATGGGGGGCGGCGATATCCTGATCTGGTCCTCCCACAGCGACATCGACGCCGGCCGCGGCGCCAAGTCGGCGATTTCCGCTCCGGCCCCGACCACCACCATCGATGCCCTCGGCAACGTCAGGATCGAGTTTCCGCCCGCCGTATCGGGCAGCGGCATCCAGGCCATCGCTTCCGGCGGCAAGGGTGCGGGCAAGGTGATCCTGGCGGCGCCGGCGGGAGTGGTTAACGCCGGCGAGGCCGGCATCACCGGCGGCCAGGTGGTGATCGCCGCCACCGCAGTGATCGGGGCTTCCAACATCCAGTCCACCAGCGGTCCCTCCATCGGCGTGCCCACCGCGGTGGCGCCGCCGGTGGTGCCGGCCGGTGCCGACAGCGCAGCCACCAGCGCCACCAAGTCGGCGACCTCCATGGAACCGGGCGGCGATCAGAAGACCGCCGATGCCGAGGAGCGCGGCAAGCAGGCCCAGGTGTCCATCCTCAGCGCCGACGTGGTGGGATACGGCAATTGCTCGGTGACGGAAGTGCGGGAGGGCAAGGAGGATTGCGGCGGCACCGGGGGCTGATGTTCTATGGTGCTGAATTGAGCCTCTCTGCCTGTGGGAGAAGGGGTCAACGGCGTTGAATTAGTTTTACATTGTCGGATTTCCCCAAATGTTCCAGCGGCACATCGCCAGGGGATGCTCGCCGGCTACGCCCTTGCTCTCGCTTCCCCCTTTGCAAAAGGGGGATCGAGGGGGATTTCCCCCCTTGCCGGCGGTTTCGACCAGGCTGAAGAAATTCCCCCTGCCCCCCTTTTCCAAAGGGGGGACGGAATCTGACAAAGTAGAATTAGGCCCCTCTTCCCGCGGGGAGAGCGAAGCGAGGGGGCGAAGCCGGTTAGGGTGACAATACTGTTGAAATAAGAGGCGCGCGCGGGGTTCAGGACATGGCCGCAAACAACTTCCCGGATTGTTTGCGGCAGCCTGTTGGTGGGAGGGGGCTTTAGCCCGCGACTAGCGGCGTTCGGTCGCGGGCTAAAGCCCCCTCCCACAGGAACTGATCGGCAAATTGCTGACCACCAAATCTTAAATTCAATGACATCGGGTTGGGGTGAGGGCTCTGGCGCCTTGTGCTTGCGGCAAGCTCGTTGAAACATCAGGCGCTTGGCCCTCACCCTAAATCCCTCTCACGCAGGGAGCGGGACTTGTGTAGATACCTCTGCCCAGAGGGAGAGGGTTCCACATCGGTATCTTTGCTCAGAGGAAGGTTCCTTGATACCACGGTTCCGGTTGCGCCCGCTCGGGACAGCCTGTACCCTGCCGCGGCGGTCGCCTGCGCGTCACCAGAACCTTGAATGACCTTTCCCCGCCGGAAGGGTCTTCGTTGCGGGACCGCGCATCCAGCTGATCCGATCCGCGCAGAAGCTTTTCATGCCCTCCGATTCCCCGTTGTCGTTTTTTTGCCCGGCCCCTCTCGGCCTCGAACTGCTACTGGCCGACGAGTTGCGCCGGCTCGGCATTGCCGATGCGAGGGAGGCCCGAGCCGGGGCCGGCTTCAGCGGCGGGCTGGAATCCGCTTACCGGGCCTGTCTGTGGTCGCGGCTGGCTAACCGGGTCCTGCTGAAGCTGGCGGAGTTTCCCTGTGCGGACCCCGACGCCCTCTATCGAGGAGTCGCGGAACTCGACTGGGCGCAGCACATGGTGCCCGATGCGACCCTGGCGGTGGATTTCGCCGCGTCCCGCTCCAAGATCAGCCACACCCAATACGGCGCCCAGCGGGTGAAGGATGCCATCGTCGACCAGTTCCGCGAATCGTGCGGGGTGCGCCCCGGCGTGCGGCTGGATCGGCCCGATGTCCGCATCAACGTTTATCTGGACCGGGACATCGCCACGGTGAGCCTGGACCTGTCCGGCGAGAGCCTGCACAAGCGCGGCTACCGGCTGGAAGGCGGGGTGGCTCCGCTCAAGGAGAACCTGGCTGCGGCCATTCTCCTGCGCGCGGGATGGCCCGAAGTCGCGGCCGCAGGCGGCGATTTTGTCGACCCCATGTGCGGTTCCGGCACCCTCTCCATCGAAGCCGCGTGGATGGCTGGCGACGTCGCTCCGGGGCTGGACCGGCAGTATTTCGGCTTTCAGGGTTGGAAGCGGCATGATCCCGTCCTCTGGGCATCCCTGCTGGAGGAGGCCGGTCGCCGCCGCGACCAGGGGCTGGCGGCTCTGAACTGTTCCATCGCCGGTTACGACATGGATCGGCGCGCCATTCACGCCGCGCTGGAAAACCTCGACCGGGCTGGCTTGCGCGGGGTGGTGCACATTGAACGCCGGGAACTGGCCGCGGCCCGGCCGCGCAAGGCTCAGGGCCTGCTGGTGGTCAATCCGCCCTATGGCGAGCGGCTGGGCGAGGGGCCGGAACTGGCGGCGCTTTATACCGAGATCGGCAGCGTGCTGCAGCAGCATTTCCGCGGCTGGAAGGCGTCGGTGTTCACCGGCAATCCGGAACTGGCGTTCAGGCTGGGCATCCGCGCCCGCAAGTTCTACAAGCTGTACAACGGCGCGCTGGAATGCAGGCTGTTCAATTTCGAGGTGGAGGAGGAACGCTTCTTCACACCGCACGAGGACGAGACCGGCTTGAGCGAGGAGGCCCGCGCGCTGCGGAAGCTGATGCGGCGGGCCCTGAGCCTGGCGCAGCGGCCGCAGGAAGGGGGCGGTGCCGAGATGTTCGCCAACCGGCTGCGCAAGAACCTGAAGAACCTGGGCCGGTGGGCGCGCCAGAGCGATGTCGATTGCTACCGGCTGTACGACGCCGACCTGCCGGAATACGCCGTCGCGGTGGACGTTTATCGGGGGGAGTCCACCTGGCTGCACGTCCAGGAATACGAGGCGCCGGCGACGGTCGATCCGGCCAAGGCCGAGGCCCGCTTGATCGAGGCCTTGTCGGTGCTGCCTGGGGTGCTGGAGGCTCCCTTCGAGCACATCTTCCTGAAGGTGCGGCGGCGCCAGAAGGGGGATGCCCAATACGACAAGCAGGCCGATGCCGGGCGCTTCCACATCATTGCCGAAGGGCGCTGCCGGTTCTGGGTGAATTTCGAGGATTACCTGGACACCGGGCTGTTCCTGGACCATCGTCCGACCCGGCTGATGATCGGCCAACAGGCGCAGGGCCGGCATTTTCTCAACCTGTTCGGCTATACCGGCACGGCCACGGCCCATGCCGCTGTGGGCGGGGCGGCCTCCACCACCACGGTGGACATGTCCCGTACCTATCTGGAGTGGGCGCGCCGCAACCTGGAGCTGAACGGCATCAAAGGTTACGACCACGAATTGATCCAGGCCGATTGCCTGGTGTGGCTGGAGCAGGCGGTCGCTACGGGAGAGCGGCGCTACGACCTGATCTTCCTGGACCCGCCGACCTTCTCCAATTCCAAGCGCATGGCCGGCGCCTTCGACATCCAGCGCGACCACCCCGGCCTGATCGGCAATGCCGCACGGCTGCTCAAGCCGGATGGCCGGCTGATCTTCTCCACCAACGCCCGCAAGTTCCGGCTCGATGAGGAAGCCCTGGCGGACCTGGCGATCGAGGACATCAGCGCCAAGACCATCCCCAAGGATTTCGAGCGCAACCCGAAGATACACCGCTGCTGGGTGGTGCGGACGTAGATACCGTCTTTGACGTCAAGTGGGGATGGCATAGTTGGGTTGATAGGGGGTTTGGGTTTTGATGACGCCAAAACACAGATGGACGAGTTTGCGCATGGCGGCGCCGAGGGCGGCCATTTTGC
>Ga0233425_10005557_pt1 | contig 19752 bp, 17 predicted proteins | sample Watercolumn_Towu_2_FD_181712 | JGI IMG/M metagenome (GOLD analysis project Ga0233425, IMG submission 181712) | Freshwater microbial communities from Lake Towuti, South Sulawesi, Indonesia - Watercolumn_Towuti2014_140_MG | ecosystem: Environmental > Aquatic > Freshwater > Lake | place... | reverse complement strand
CGACCTGTGACCGTCGCCGCAACTCCTTAGGCCCGTGTAGCTTTGGGCGATTTCGGCCCCGGCCTCCGGAGCCGAAGGTTTCGTGTTCGAATCACGACGGGGATACTTAAGCCAAGCTGGCTCGTAACCCCATACGCCACAATGCTTAACCGCTTGCGGCGTATAGCCTTCTGGCCGCAACTCTAGGCCCCGTTTGGACAAGCGTCGGCTTCCGAGGCCGAAGCTCCGGGGGGTTTCGCCCAGGGGTTTCGTTGCAGATCGATGCAAGACGTGACGCTGGATGGAATCTAGTATGACACCCTGGAGTGCACCTCGGGCAAGAAAGGAGCACCGGGGAGAGCACCCGAAGATGCTTGGGTACGATGGGCAATGCGGAATCATCCCGCCCTTTTAAGCGTCCAGCTCACACGGCACAAACGCGAAGTATGCAAAGAGGGGTTACGACTATACCCGCTAGGTCTCGACTTCCGGGCGGTCTTGCTTTCTCCTTGCGTATGGAGTCTCGTAGTGTATCATCAGGGAAGGTACGGAGGAGGTATTGGACACCCGCGGGCTGTCTCATGTCTTCGCATACCTTGAATTTGACCTCCTCCCAGGATAGCTCCAGCAAGTCGGCTGCCGAGCTGGACCGCCGTTATCGGCAGAGACTGTGCCGTCTGGTCGAGCGGGAATTGGACCGTTCATTTCGTTCGCGCGAAGACCCCGAAGACGTCGTGCAGACTGTCTTTCGCACCTATTTCCGCCGTGCAGCGGCAGGCCAGTTCCGTGTTACGGACTCCACCGACCTTTGGTGCCTGCTGGCGGCCATTACACGCCACAAGATTCTAAAGCGCGCGGAGTTTCACCGTGCCGAAAAACGCAATCCGCAGGCGGAAGCCAACCCTGCCGGCGAATGGCAGGGAACCGCAGAGCCCGGTCCGGTCGACGCAGCCATAGCCGCCGAACTCATCGATAAGATGTTGAGTGGCTTGGAACCGTTTGCGGCCCAGGTCTTCCAGTTGCGCATTGCTGGTTGCACAGAAAAGGAAATCGGTGAGCAACTGGGTTGCGTCCGCGCCAAGGTGCGACTGAGTCTGCGACGCATTCGTGACCGGCTGACGATGTTAGCCCCTTCGGATCCCGTTCCGTCGCCGAAAGACCGATCATGAACAGCGATCGCGGCCGAGTGCTGGAGGAGCACGAATGGCAATGCCTCAACGAGGCGGTGCGCCGCTGGGAAGATAGTCGAACGGCAGATGGGGGACCACATCTGGCGCCGGCCGTGCCGCCGCCTAGCCATCCGCTCCGCAGCCGCGCGTTACTGGAACTGATCAAGATCGATCAGGACTATCGCTTCCAATCTCGCCGCCCGAAGCTGCTGGAGGACTACATCTCCGAGTGGCCAGAACTGGCGTCCGACGACGATCTGTTAGCCGAACTGCTAGAGGCCGAGTGCCTGACCCGCATGCTTGCGGGCGACGCTCCCGCCGTGGAAGAACTGCGACGGAGGTTCCCGTCAATCGCGAATCGCGTTGATCTGTCTAAGCTCGCCGCCGAGGTGAATCGCGAGAACGGGCAGCCACAGTCCCCGAAGCCCTCGGCCGACGGCGATGCCAGCCAGGTGTTTGCCGCGGAAACGCCATCCGAGCGGTATCATATTCGTGGGGTACTGGGACGGGGCGCCATGGGCGTGGTATTTCGGGCCTACGACGTGCAGCTTGACCGCGAGGTGGCTCTGAAGGTCCCCAGTACCGATTTGAGCCAAGACCCGAACGTGTGGGAGCGGTTGTGTAGCGAAGCAAAAGCCCTGGCGCAAATCCGCCACCGCAACGTCTGCCAGGTGTTTGACGTTGGCCAGAGCCACGGCCGGTACTACATTTCGATGGCGCTGATTTCGGGCCAGTCGCTGGCGGCACGCCTGCGAGAGCGACCGATGGACTGTCGGGAGGCGGCTGCGTTGGTGCAGAAACTCGCCGATGCCCTCGCCGCCGCTCACGCGGCTGGGATCATCCACCGGGATTTGAAGCCGCAGAATGTCATGCTGGATGGCGAGGGCGAACCCCTTTTGACCGATTTTGGACTGGCTCGTCCCATCCAGGCTGGTGATCACTTAACCGGAAGTCATTCACCGCACGGCACGCCGGCCTACATGGCGCCGGAGCTGCTGCGGGGTGAGCCGGCCAGTACCGCCAGCGACATCTATGCCCTAGGCGCAATCCTCTACCAAGCGTTGACCGGCCGGTTGCCGTTTCACGGGACAATGCCCGATATCTTGACGAAAATCGCTCGCGGTAACCCTACGCCGCCAAGCATTCTCCGTCCCGAGATCGATGACGAACTGGAGCGCATCTGCCTGAAGGCCATGGCCCGTCGACCTTCTGAGCGGTATGCCTACGCCAGGCAAGTTGCCGACGCGTTGGCGGCATATTTGCAGTCGCCCCGCAAGGACTCCAAGCACTCGCGCGTTGAACAGTGGATGACGGCTCCCGCCGCGTGCAGCCCGCCACAGGCCGGAGCGGGCGATCATTCTCTTCGTCACAGGAACTCATGGTTGACGGTTGCCAACCTCGCCATCGTCATTTTGGTGTGTGCGAACTGCATGCTGTTGTTTCTGCTATACTCGGGGGACCATCACGGTGTTCTGGTTCTGGAGGTATCACCCGACAACGCGAGCGTCCTGATCGATCAACAGGTTTACAGGTTTGAACCGCCGCGCGATGCGATCCTGCTGCCTGCGGGCGAACACCGGCTGGAAGTGAAGCGACAAGGATTCTGCGGGGAATCCAGTTTGGTGAGAATCGAGCGGGGTAAGAAGGTCGAACTGAATGTCAAGCTCAAACCAGAGTAGATCGGCAGGGGTGGTTTATTCCCATCAATGGGGTATGAGAACCTGCGTCCTCTGAGGCCCGCGGCAACCATCATCCGTGACGCGAACGTCACTTGGGCACCGGAGGAATCGCGATATTGCCGGCAATACGCCGTGAGAAAGCGAATTCGGCAGGATTTTCGCGCCAAGAGGCTGCGATTTCCGGCTCTTACAAGAAGGACTCCGTAGAACCTACGGCCAACGGAACTGGCCACCCCACTTTACGCCAGTAACCCTGCGATGGCTGATGCGACGAGACAACCTGAGCCTTCCATCCCGCTGCCCCTCCGGCACAAGCGAGTTGCACGTGGCGATCCAAGCGGCCCTGCAGGCCCGCGGGGCGCTGTCGCGGCACCTGCCCCGGCCGACAGCAGTCAACCGACGAACGCTGCGGCACCTTCGTCCTTGCCGTCCCGCTGGCGCAGGCAGCCGCCAAGTCGGGTCGGGCGGGATGGCGTAAGCGTCTTCAAAAAGGTCCACCGGTCGTATGTGTACCGGCTTTGGCGTGGACGTCTCGTCGGGGCTTTGGCAGTTGGACTGGCAACCTTCTTGCTAATCTGGTTCTACGAAGAGGTCATCGGGCCGCAGTTCGCGGAGGACGTCGTCGCCGACAATGAGGATCCTGATGCGGATGCAGAGGACGCCAGCCTCGATGCAGAGGAGGGCGGCCTCGCAGTGGAAGAGGAAGGTCCAGCCATGGATTTTTGGCGGTCGGGCCAAGCGGACGTATCGGGCCTGCGCGAGAAGGTACAGCCTTCGTTGGTGACCATCGAACGGGAGGATGGACGAGGTACTGGGTTTGTGATCGAGAACGGACTCGTAGTCACGGCCTATCATGTGGTGCCCGACGGGCGTAAGTCTACCGTGATATTCCAGGATGGGGAACGGGCCGAAGTAGCGGGTTACTTCGCGTACGATCCACGCCACGACGTGGCGGTGCTGCGCAGTAACTCGAAGCGAACGCGGAAACCACTCGGATTGGCCCCTAGCTTGCCGGCAGCGGGCGAGCCGGTTGCTAGTTTTCGGCCGGGCGGCGGCGAGTTGCTTGGAAAAGTCATGGATGCCGGTAATGCTGAGCCGCGGAAGTTCGTAGCTGGCCGTGACTTTCTGCGTACGACACTCAACGCAGTGCCGGGTTGGAGCGGCAGTCCGGTCGTCAACATGCAAGGCCAAGTGGTTGGCGTCGTCAGTTGCGCGGAAGGGGCCCATTTCAAGGCCGCCTGGATACATTTCATTGGCACTGGTACCGGTATCGTCCCGGTCACTACGCTGCGGGCATTGCTCGGCTTCAGGTACCTCGACGAGGCAATTCAACTCGACCCCGGCAACGCACAGCGCTACCACGAGCGCGCTAACCTCCATTTTCACAACGGTGATCTGGAGGAAGCGCTTGCCGACTATACAGAGGCAATTCGGCTGAAACCAGACTCGGCGGAGACGTATCATGACCGCGGTCGGACCTACGCGCGAAAGGGCAATCTCAACAAGGCCGTTGTCGACTATACTCAGGCCGTCGAACTGGACCGGGAGTTCATTGAAGCCTACCGCAGCCGGGCCAAAGCCTACGCTGCCCGCAACGACTACGACAAGGCAATCGCCGACTTCACCACCGTGATCCAACGCGAAGCCTACGATTCCAGGGCGTTCGCAGGGCGCGGCGCCGTCTACGCACAGATGGGGCAGAAGGACAAAGCCGTTGCCGACTATCACGAAGCCATTCGACTGAAGCCCATGGAGGCCGAGATGTGGCAACTCCGCGGTGCCGTGTGTGCTGCGAAGGGGGAACACGACAAAGCGATTTCACATTTGACGAAGGCCATTCAGCTCGATGCACGGAGTGTGGAAGCCTACTGCCTCCGGGGCGCTGTCCACGGTGCGAGACGTGACTTCCACAAAGCGGTCGCCGACTTCACGGCGGCGATCCGTCTTGACCCGACACTCACGAAGTTGTACCACAACCGAGCCGCCGCCTATGCAGAGATGGGATACAAGGACAGCGCCCGTCTGGACCGCGAGCGGGCAGGGGAAGTCGGACCCGGCCAGGAGTAGTCCACTGCGCAGTGATCGATAGACGTTGTTTCCACAAGAGACCATCACAGAACGCATGATTGACATTTCCGGTGTTGCTCAACGACCGTTGACTATCGACTCGCACGGCGTTGGCTGCACCATCTAGCTTTCCAGGGAGTATGAATATGGCAAGACAAGCCCGGCAGTCGCGACCACAGTTGGTGTGCATCCTGGCCGACAACAGCCGTTCCATGGTCATGGAGAAGGCCCAGGCCGCCACCCAAGGCATCCGCGAAATGATCATGGAATGCCAATCGCGGGGGCCGGAAGGGCCGGACCGCTCCTACTTCAAGTTGCTGTTGATCCGCTTCGACGAAGAGGCCGTGGTCGAGCCCTTGTGCGACATGAAGCCCGTCCGCCGGATCGACCCGGACCAGGTCCTGATCGACGGCCTGGGCGGAAACACCGACATCACCGGCGCGCTGGAACTCGCCTTGATGCGGCTGAAGCCCTACATGCAGGAACTCCAACAACATCCGGAACGGGCAGAGCATCCGCTGCCGTTAGTGCTGCTGTTCTCCGATGGGGAACATAACGTCGGGTCGGGACCGCAACCGGTCGCCGACGAGATCAAGAGCCTGAATCTGGACGGCGACCCGGTGGTGATTGCGGTGGCGGGTGTGTCGGTTGGGAAAGGGCGTCCCGATGAGCGGATGCTCCGCGAGATTGCATCGCCCGAGTGCTATGTCCACATCACCGACACACAGATGCTTTCCGCGTTCATCAGTTCGGTCGGCAGCTCGGGCGTTTCGCATTCTCGGGAAGTGGCCCAGGTGATCCGGCAGATGCAGGCAAAGCCATGAGACACGATGCCGAGACGGGTGTGCCTTCCACTGGGCATGCTGAGTGCGACCGCGCGATCCGCGAGAGCCAGCAAGGCTTGGCGGAGCGCGGCGCAGTCATCGTCGGCTCGGGTTGTTTCCGTTCCGGGGGCTTGTGCGGCTCGCTGCATACGGATTTTGGGCCCGAAGATCAGGACAAGGGTGCCAACCAAGACTATGTCTTAGCTTGGCGGCCGCACCTCGCTGCGGCGCGCGAGGGCCTACGTTTTGCAGTTGCGTTGGGCGACGGGCTGACCACCTCTTTTCGCTCGGAATACGCCTCGGCATTGGCCTGCTGGGTTGCCCTGCGTACCGTAGTGGAAGGCGATCCAGAGACCGATCCCAAGACCCTGGCCAGCCGCGCTTTCAACGCAGCCGGCGAGGCCATCGGCGGCCTCGCCGATGAATTGGACGTTGATCCGCAGGCATCCTGTCCACCCGGCCAATTCCTCTCCACCTGGAAGTACATTCTGCGGAAAGGCGCGTTGTTCCAAACTACGCTGACGCTCGCTTGGCTGGATCAGAATGCCATGTACATGGCCATGGTCGGTGACGGCGGAGCCTTGTGGCGCACCTACGGCAGCGGTCGGAAGGAAGCGGGGCGGGTTCTGGCCGCCTGTGATCTCGACAGTCAGCGCGTCAACGCGCTTGGTCCGAGTGAACGATGTGTACGGGAGTTTGATTGTTGGCGCGAAGAGACGTTGAATGGGCCGTTCCTCTGTGCCCTGCATACGGACGGCGTGGGACGCGGACTCGGCAGCAATCCGCTGGTGCTGTTGGACGAGTTGGAGTACCTGGACGCCCAAGGTGAGGGGAACGCGGCACAGCAGTTCATCGAACGTGCAATTAAAGAACGCCCAAAGGAGTACGGCGACAATCTGACCCTGGCGGTCATTCGAGCGGACTAGGCGACATCGGGCCAACGATCCGCGGAAGAGAGCGGCCATGTCGGTCGGCATCAGACGACACATCCTGACGCTGAGCAACACCCAAGCCAAGGGCTTGGCTGGCAGCGCTCTGACCATTGACGGTGAGACCTACTTCTTCAAGGACTACGAGGCCGCATACCCCGGCCAGCCGCCCTGGCGTTCGGGCGCCGAGGGAAAGGCCTATCCGTTGCTGGACATCGACGACTCGGTGACGGCCTATCTGAAGTTCTTCACGCGTCCCACCTCGAAGCGGCTCCACCGTACGGCGTGGCTGATCAGCCAGGAGATGCACACATGGTTGCCCAACTTGGCGGCTGCTCCTCTGCTTTGGGCCGATAGCCGGCTGGGTCAACGCGCCCGGGGCACGGAACTCGCGTTCGCGGGCTACTTGGCGCGGGCCGTGCCCGGCAGAACCTGGCTGGAGTTGAAGACCGCCATTGCCGACGTGGGTGTGTCCTTTCCCGACGATCTCCGTTGGCGCTGCGTCCAAGACTTGATTCTGGCGCTGGCCGTGCTCGAAGATGCGGGAATCGTGCATGGCGATCTTTCGCCCAACAACATTGTCGTCAACCTCGACGCCCAGCCTCATGAGCCGGTGCTGTATCTCATCGACTTCGATGCGTTCGTAGCCCCGGCGGCCGGCGTGTACCGTGTAGTCACCGTGGCCGAAGGGGGCACCTACGGTACAGAAGGCTATTGCCCGCCTGAGTTGGCGACGCAAGCCGGCGCGGGCGATATGCGCGTAGCGCCTTACTCGGACCGCTATGGCCGCGACATGTTGCTCATGGAGCTACTGTTCATGGACTGCGCCATGTCGCCCGACGATCCTCCGTCGCGGTGGGCAAGCGACCAGTTGCAGCGGCGTTATGCGGCATGGCGGGCGCGCAGTGACAGCCGACAACGGCAAGCACTGGCCTATCTTGCCCCTTCGAGTGTGTTCGCGATGGGGGAGCGACAGAGGCCCACATCGGCAGAACTGGCTGCTGCTCTAGAATTGTCGCTGCCAGGCGGACGGCAGCTGCGCCCCTTAAGACAACCGTGGCGGCCCACCCCGGCCATGCTCAACCTGCGTCCACTCAAGCCTAAGACCCGCGCGCCACAACGCCAGTCGCGGGCCGTGTCCGCAGGAGCGCAAAGGCCATCGCAATGGGCAACAGGAGGAACCACATGCAGGGCGAGCATTCAACAATCACGACCGCAGTACCAGCAGCCTGACTTCGAGCACACGGAGACAATCATCGTCGTCTTCTTGGTGGCTCTGGCCCTCAGTCCATGGATTGGCCTGCTTGCCTATTTGGCCGGCGATCTATTCCGCTGAACAATCCGGTAGGCGGCTCAGAATGTACCTCGGCACTGTGTTTGGAAACGCAATTACGACAGAGGTCAAGCATCATTCGCATGATTCAGTCGCAACCGTGACGGTCAGCACCGTCCCCGCGCCCTTTGCGTAACGCCAACTGCATTCCAGCCGGAGAAACATGAGATGAGTTCGAAAGAGAATCCCTACGACCCGCCGATCACCGCTGAGGTCGTCGGCAACAGCCAGTCTTCGCCTCCGCGAGGCTGCTCGGCCGGCCCTCGCTTGCGAGGCTTCCCGTGGCGTGTGTCAATAGGCCTCGGCATCGTACTTGCTATTCTCGGTGCGGCGGGCATGTGGTTCGGCTGGGGGCCGACCTATGAGAGTACCGCGTATCTCCGTGTGCGACCCCAGGAGAGAACGACCTTGTTCTCTGGGGCGGAAACGCCCTCGCCGCCGGACCTCACTGAATTCAACATGTGCAAGGCCACCCAACAGCAACTTATCAAGAGCCGCTTCGTGCTGTCGCACGCACTTCGCAGCCCTGACGTTTTGGACTTCACCATCGACCAACGCCAGGCAGACCCCGCGACTTGGCTGTCTGATGAAGTGCAGGTGTATTTCCCGGCAAACGGAGAAATCATGGCGGTCAGCATGGTAAGTCGAGACGGAAAGGAAGCTCAGGCTCTCGTTCAGGCCGTGGTGGATGCCTACTTGTCACAAGTCGTGCCCGCGGAGAGCAACCAGCGTCGTCTCCGTCTGGATCAACTGGAACGCATCCACACCGAACATAGCGCCAGAATGCGGGCGCGCCGTAACGAATTGCAGGAGTTGGCTGAACGGCTGGGGACCACCGCGAACCAGAAGGAGTTGTCGCTCAAACAGCAAGTAGCGATCGATCAGTTCAACTTCATCCAGCGGCAGCAGATGCAGACGGAGTTCGACTTGCGCAAGGCGAAGAGCGAACTCGACACGCTGAAAGCCCTGCTACAGGGCATTGACGAAATCGAGGTTTCCGACTTCGAGATCGAACAGTACCTCAAGTCCGATCCGGTGGTGAATAGGATGGTCGACGAATTGCTCTCGCGCAGACATGCCCTGCAATCGCAAATGCGCGCCCGCACCGGCAGCGAGTCGGCGTTCGCGAAGAACGCGCAGCGCGATCTGCAACTCGTGAACGACGAGTACAACGAGCACCTCAAGGAACTTCGGGAACGCGTTCGCCAGTCGAAGAAGACCAAGGTCGAAGAAGAGAAGTTGAAGAAGGAGATGGAAGTCGCGTCGCTCACGGCGCAATTGCTCCAACTCGGAAGGGAAGTGGAAGAGAGGCGAAAACGGGCCGAGCGGCTTAGCAACTCTTCGGTGGACTTGGATATGGCACGCCTGGAGATAGAGCAACTGCAGAAGACAGCGGACGCCATTGCCGTAGAACGGGAAAGGCTACAAGTTGATGTGAATTCTCCACCGCGGGTCACGCTCGTTCAGAGGGCATCCTTGCCCGAAGGTCCCTCGAATACCGAGGCGCGTGCTCGGCTGGCGGTCGTGACGGCAGCAATATTGCTTTGCTTGCCAATGGGCTGCGTGATCTTGGTGCGAGTTGGACGCAGGGTGGTATGGCTGTTGGATAGGCTGTAGCATACCGGAATTGAGACCTGCCGAGGCAGTGTCTGAGACGGGGCATCCCAGGATGCGCGTTGCCGCGCACACAACTCAAGACGCCGCGATCGGACAACAAGAAGCCACGGCAATTCCGGTAACGCATGCGATCATCTTCGTAAGCTCAATAGCGTATTGGGCTACCACACCGAGCTGCCGACGCCCAATGCCTCCCCGAGAACTAACAGATAGTCACACCTCTCAGACCTGGCGCTAGGCTGACGGCATGGCCGAGAACTACTACGCACTTCTGGGCGTCCGGCCGGAAGCCTCCGACAAGGAGATTGCGAAGGCGTATCGCAAGCGCGCCCGCGAGTGCCATCCGGACGTAAGGCCGGACGATCAGGCAGCAGCACGGCGGTTCAAGGAAGTGCAACGTGCATTTGAAGTCTTACGCGATCCGCAGAAGCGGGCAGCTTACGATGAAACGATCAAACCGCCGTATCGACCGAAGTACGACGCCAACATCGAGAAGATGCACGTCGGTTCGCCGCAAGGTTGCCCGGCTGGCCCTCGCTTGCGACGGTTCCCCTGGGGTATGTGCATCGGCATCGGCATTGTGGCTGCGATCGGGGGCGCAACAGTCGTCTGGTTTGGCTGGGGACCAACTTATGAAAGCGTCGCCCATCTCCGATTGCGACCTTCAGAAAGGGCGACCTTGTTCCTCGGGTCCGATAACGCATCGCTACCGGATCCCGCCGAGTTCGATGGGTACAGGGCTACTCAAGGGCAGGTCATCAAGAACCGCTCCGTATTGCAGGAGGCCCTGCGAAGTCCCGACGTCATGTCGCTGAACCTGGATCAACGCGAGAGGGATCCGGTCGCATGGCTGAAGGACCAACTGCAGGTGACCTTCCCCAGCAGTGGCGAAATCATGGCGGTCAGCATCGCCAGCCCTGACCCGCAGGAAGCTCAGATACTCGTTCAGGCCGTCGTGGACGCCCACCTGGAGCAACTTGTGGGGCTGGAAAGGTGCCGGTGCCGCCAATACTTGGACCAACTGGAGTCGCTGCGCGAGGAGTATGGCACGAAGATTCGGACGCGTCGCAGCGAGTGTAACGACTTGGCTGAACGGCTGGGAATCGACACTGATCCACAGGTCCTGACGCTCAAACAGCAGGCGGCCCGGAAACGCCTAGACGGGCTGCTGCGACAACAGATGCAACTGGAGTCCGATTTGCGCAAGGCGAAGAGCCAACTCGACCAGCAGATCGCCTCGATCAACGCCATCGAGGTCTCCGAGCACGACGTCGAGCAGTACGCCCGCTCCGATCCGGAAGTCAGCAAGGTGCTGCAGGAGCTAAGCTTGCAACAATCCTCGCTTCGATCGCAGTTACCGGTTCTCGCCAACCACTCAGCCGCCATGAAGAAAGCTCAGCGCGATCTACAACGGGTCGACGACGAATACAGCGGGATCATCTCACAACTCCGGGTCCGCCTCCTCGAGGCCAAGAGGGCGCAGGTCGAAAAGGAGAAGTTGCAGTGGGAAGAAGAAGTCGCATCGCTACTAGGGCAGTCGCGCCGGCTCGGTAGGGACTACGAAGAAGCCTCCAAGCAACTCGCTCACCTTACGACTTCTTCTGCAAGTCTGGAGTTGGCACACGCGGAGATCGAGGAACTCCAGAAGCGATTGGACACCCTGGCAACGGAACGGGAAAGGCTGCAGTTGGAACTCGACTCCCTACTGCAGGTCATCCTCGTTCAGAAGGCATCCCTCCCAGAGCATCCGTCGAATACCGAGTCGCGTGTGCGGCTGGCGATTATGACGGCGGCAATAGTGCTTTGCTTGCCGATGGGCTGCGTGATCTTCGTGCGGGTGGTGCGCAGGTTGAAATGGCGGTTTGACAGATTGTAGCAGTCTGGTCTGGAAGCCAACCAAGGGAATGTTGGAAACGCGAGGGCCCACGATGTGCGTTGACACGGGCAGCGTTCAGTCGGCTTCTGCCAACACGTGTTCTGGTGTTTGCCATAATACACCTGAAGGTAACAGTGCTTGCCACGTTAGCTCTTGGGCCACAAAGGTAGCGACCTGACTGGTGGAGCGTCGGGAGATTGTACGGCTCGCGGCTCAGCGGTAGGCTGGTAACATGGCCGAGAACTTCTACGCAACGCTGGAAGTCGAGCGGGATGCCTCCGACGAGGACATAGCGAAGGCATACCGCGATCTGGCTCGGCGGTATCATCCCGACGTGAATCCCGATGACGCGGACGCAGAACAGCGCTTCAAGGAAGTCCAACGAGCCTTCGAGGTCTTGGGCAACCGGGAAAAACGGGCCGCATACGACGATACGATCCGACCTGTCCGGCGACCGAAGTATGACCCCAACATCGAGAAAGTGCATCTCAACCCCCCGCCGCCGTGCCGACGATGGCGAGCAGACCCTTGCATCGTAGACTTGGTGTGGTTGCCGGCTATTTGCCTGCTGGCGGTAGGATTGGCTATCCCTGTGACAACGTTGTACTTTGTCCGCACCACCGAACCGGGATCGCCTGAGGCAATGAGGCTCTCGGACGAAGAGAAGCGTGCCGAAGCTCTTCTGGATGAATGGCTGCCTCTCATTCATTATGGCAGTGTCCTGATAGGGCTGGCTGTGATGGCCGGAGCTATCAGCATGTGGACGCTACGAGTCTATCCCCTCGCGGTGCTCGCGGCAATCTTGACTATCGTCCCATGTTGCGTCGGGAACCCATTTGGGCTTTTCGGAGGATTGGTCGGCGTTTGGGCGCTAATGATCCTCTCCGACGCGGACGTACGAAACGCGTTCTGGGGTGAGTAGCAGAGTATTCCGATAAAGGATATGTGCCCTCCACCATCGTCCTGTTGGGCATGGGTGCCATAGGGCTGCTGGGCTTCGCATGAAAATGGCCCGATTTGACGTGCTGGGCCGCGTAGGGCTCGTGTACGGGGGCATTTGCAGGTGAACGGCAGCCCGAGTACGATGCAGCAGTGAGGCCACGAAGAAGCAGCCCTGGTGCCATCGCCAAAGGAGAACCCCCGAACCATGCTACGACGACCTGTTCTGCTACTGCTGCTCAGCCTGTTCGCGGTCACTTCGCCCGCAGCCGAGAAGGCGTTTCGACCGGGAGAGTTCTGGCCGGACAACAACGGCGTCCATATCAACTGCCACGGCGGCGGGATACTCGTCCACAACAACACGTTCTACTGGTTCGGCCAGCACATGATCGAAGGCGACGCGGGCAACTATGCTCAGGTCGGCGTGCATGTGTATTCCTCGAAGGATCTCTACGACTGGAAAGACGAAGGGATTGCGTTGCGGGTCTCGGACGACCCCAAGAGCGACATCACCAAAGGCTGCATCCTCGAACGGCCCAAGGTGATCTACAACCGCAAGACAGACAAGTTCGTCATGTGGTTCCATCTGGAACTGAAGGGCAAGGGCTATGGAGCGGCCCGTAGCGGCGTGGCAGTCGCCGAGCAGCCGACCGGGCCGTACCGGTTTGTAGAGAGCTTCCGGCCGAATGCCGGAGCCTGGCCGACCAATGTCCCCGCGGAGCTAAAGAAGCCTTTGTCGGCCGAAGAAGAAGCATACGTCCGCACACTGCGTTTGGGAGGAGGACCGGTCCCCAACTTCCCGGCCAACCTGCTCTTCCGCCGCGACCATGCGGGCGGACAGATGGCTCGCGACATGACGCTCTTCGTGGACGATGACGGCACCGCGTTCCATATCTACGCCTCGGAAGACAACGGCACGCTGCACGTCTCCCAACTCACGGAAGACTACCTGCGGTCCGCCGGCAAGTTCGCCCGCGTGTTTCCCGGCGGCTTCCATGAGGCTCCCGCCGTGTTCAAGCACGCGAAGACGTATTACCTGATCACCTCCGGCTGCACGGGCTGGGCACCGAACGCGGCACGTCTGGCCGCGGCCGATTCGATTTGGGGACCGTGGAAGGCCCTGGGCAACCCTTGTGTCGGCAAAGACGCGGGGGCGACTTTCCAGGGACAAAGCACCCACGTCTTGCCAGTGCCCGGTAAGACTGGGGCGTTCATCTTCATGGCGGATCGGTGGCGGCCCAAGAACCCAATTGACGCCCGGCATTTATGGCTGCCGATCCAGTTCGAGGATGGCAGGCCATTCGTCGCGTGGATGGACAAGTGGAACCTGGGCTTCTTCGATCGCTGAGCGGGAGAGTGGAATCGTGCCAAAGACCTACATCACCGATATCACGCATTTCCTGAACGACGCCGGAGAAATGGCAGACATGCCGGCCCCTGCCCGCAAGATGGCGAGTTTCCTGGCCCTGCTCATCGACGCCGTAACGCAAGCCTATCCGGTACGGGATCACGCCACCGGCATCCGCTGCCGCAAACGAGGCTGCACGGGGTCAATTCGTGCGACTGTGTCAGACGCTGAAGAAGAAATTGTCTGGTGCTGTCCGAGTTGCCGGGAGCAAGGCGTCATTCGCAACTGGCAAGAGACGAAGTGGGATCGCACGGCAGCGGGCTCGTCAACAGCGTCGAAGCGTCCGGCTGCCAAGTTCACGCCCAAGGAAGGCCAGTACCTCGCGTTCATCTATTACTACGCGAAACTGCACCGGCAGGCACCGTCCGAGCACGACATGCAGGTCTATTTCCAGGTCACGCCACCGACGGTGCATGACATGGTGCTGAAGCTAGAGAAACGGGGGTTCCTTTCCAGGGAGCCGAGCGTGCCAAGGTCGATCCGGCTGCTGTTGAGCCGGGACCAGTTGCCCGACCTGGAGTGAAGGGTGCCAAGGCTCAGGCACTTGGACCGGCCGCAATTTGATCTCAAGATCAAACTTCAGCGGCAGGCCTCAACAGCGAGGCCCCGCCGACGAAACCGAAGGGAACAAGAGGAAGGGGGCTAGCGATTGCAGATGCCGTTCGGCCGCAGTAGACTGTGACAATCACTGTGAGCAAAGGAGATCCGCCGTGATCCGCCGCACTTTCCTCTGTTGTTGCGTCGTCTGCTTCGCTTTTCCCACATTCGCCCAGGAAGCCAAGCCCCTCGGCACGCTTGAGCTTGACCTCAACCGGCTCAAGACCTGGGGGACGAGGGAATACCGCTACGAAGCCTCACGCCCCGGCAGCAACGAAATCGTGGGCGAAGGCCGCATCGTCCTGAAGACGGAAGTGGCTGACACTGGCGTAGTCCTTTCCGACCGCATGAAGCTGACCTACCGGGGCAAGGAGCTTTCTCTGGAGTTGACCCAGCAGTGCAAGAAGGACAACTACCTCTCGCCGCAGAAGATCGAGTCAAATGGGAAAGGGGATGACGAGGTTGGCACGTTCGTGGCCAAGATCGAACAAGGGAAGGCTACAATTCGCTCCAATGCCAAAGAGCGGCAGATTGACCTTCCTTCCGGCACCGTCACCAACTGGGCTTTCTACCGGCTGGTCGCTCTGTTGCCTCGCAAAGCGGGAACCCGCATTTCCTTCGGCCAATGGATGGAATCGGAGGAGATGAATCTCAAGAAGGACTTCGTGGCGGAATGCCTGGGTGCCGAATCGCTGCGGTTTGGCGACAAGGAGATCTCCTGTACCAAGTACCGCCTTACCGGCACCGGAATCAGGGAGGCCATGTTCTGGGTGAGCGAAGACGACCTGCTTCGCCAAGTGGTGCTAGACGAACGGAAGGTCATTCGGTTGCAGGAAAAGGAGCAGCCGCAGAAGTGACGGCATTGGCAACGCTTCGCTTGCTTCAATCGGCATCGACGACGTGTTGAAGGGGTCAGACGGCGAAAGCCACTGATTCCAAGCAGATGATTGCCACCCTCGGCGTTCAGCAATGAGCAGGGAGCCCTTCCCATGCCAATCCACGAAGCTGCCCTCGACCCCGCCTATCTCGCCGCCAAAGAGAGACTGATCGCAGGGAAGGCTCGAAAGTCGCTCCCCAGGCGGCAGTACGGGCGAACCAAGGAGAAGCTCTCGATCATCGGCTTCGGCGGCATGGTGGTGAAGGACGTGACGGCCAAGGAAGCCGCCCGCTTCGTTGCCGAGGCCGTGGAGCGTGGCGTCAATTACTTCGACGTGGCTCCGTATTACGGCAACGCCCAGCAGCGGCTCGGCCTGGCCTTGAAGCCGTACCGCCAAAAGTGCTTCTTGGCGTGCAAGACGCTGGAGCGGGATGCGGCCGGGGCCAGGAGGGAACTCAACCAGTCGCTGAAGCTGCTCAAGACCGATTACTTCGACCTGTATCAACTTCACGCCCTGACCGACGTGGATGAGGTAGAGCAGGCATTCGGCCCTGGCGGTGCGATGGAGGCCATCCTCAAGGCCCAGCAGGACGGCAAGGTTCGCTACATCGGCTTCTCTGCCCACAGTGAGGAAGCGGCCCACGCAGCGATGGACCGCTTCGACTTCGATTCCATCCTGTTCCCCTTCAGCTTCCCGATTTGGATCAAGACCAGGTTCGGCCCGTCCGTCTACCGGCGGGCGAAGAAGGCGGGCATTGGAATCCTAGCCATCAAGCCGATGGCCCACCAAGTATGGCCGAAGGGTAGCAAGCGGAAATGGAAAAAGACCTTCTGCCAGCCGTTCGACGATATCGACTCGGCGGCCCTGGGTCTGCGGTTCACCCTGCACCTGCCCGTGACGGCCATGTTTCCGCCGTGTCACTGGGAGTTGTTCAAGATGGCGTTGGACTTGGCCCAGGCCGGGGCACTCGTGCCGCTCAACGCTGACGAACGGAAGATTATCGAAAAGATCGCCAGGAAGGCCCAGCCGATATTCCCGTAGGGACGTACAGTGGTGCAAGAGATTTGACGCAGCGGCCAAAGAGGGAAGGTGGACGGCCCAGTTGGTGTTGGGCGACAATCCTGAGCCGACGACTTGATTCACACAGCCATCCAGGCATCCGGGGAGGGGTTCATGACCAGTTGCGTCTACGAGATCGATGGCAACGACTTCTCGTCACTCGAAGGTTTCTTCCAGGCGGTCTGGCCGCTGCTCGCCGGTGAGCGATACAGCGGTAGGACGAATCTCGATGCCTTCAACGACATCTTGTCGTGGCCAGAGGCTCCGTATTCTCTAGTCTGGAAGAACTCAGAAGTGTCCCGACGATGGCTGGATCATCGTGAGATTGCCAGGAAGCTGGAGAGAATGTTGAAGACATGTCACCCGTCAAATCGAGACGACGTGTCCCAACGCCTTCATGAGGCGAGAACTGGGAAGGGGCCGACGATGTTCGACTGGCTTGTTGAAATCATCCGGGAAAACGAACCGCACGTCACACTGCGGCTGGCATAGGTCGGCTGAGGCATCATCAATGGCGACCATTCTCACATTCCTCGGCTGGACACTCGTCGTCATTCTGGGGCTCGCTGGGCTGTTCGTCCTGGCCTGCATTCCGCACAACTTGCGGATACGGAGGGTGCGGCGTGCCTACCGAGCCGTTCCGAAGGAGATCACCGATCGGGCACTTCGTTTGATTGAAGAGGCGGCAAGGGACGGCCCCTCGGTGACGTTTCTTCGCCTGGACGAAGAACTCCAGTGCGATCCAAGAGATGCCCTGCTCGAATCGCATGTTGGCGGCGTCCCGTATGCGGAGGCGGGTGACACTTGGCCTGCTAGCACGCCGGAAGGCGAGCCACCCAAGTTCCTGCTGCAAGTTCACCTGGATGAGCCGAGCTTGGGTGCGGTTTGGCAGGGGCGTCTGCTTACGTTCTTCCTCATATTCGACTACGAGCAGATCGTGCGGAGCTACGCCACGCCGTCGCTGGATCGGTACGTGCCGCTAGGGCCTCCCGAACCTCCCGAGCCAGCCATACCCTGTGTTCGTCTAACGCATGTTCGGATGCCAGTGGAAAGCACTGGGGACAGGGTTCCACCCTCGCCACTGCGACTTTGCCAGACCATTCCGGCCATTCCGCCGCTTCTCAGTCGTTACAGCAGCGACCACGGCGGGTTGCTCACCCAGATACTACGTCCCAACGTCTACAGCTACAATCTGGAGCATTGGCAAGTGGCGTACTTGGGCGGTGATCCCACGCTGATACAGAATCCGCATGATCCCAAGTGCGACGAGTGCGGCAAGCCGATGCGTTTTCTGTTCGTGTTTGGCGACGTAATCCCTGGCCTGCAACTTGCTGATGCGGGAGTCTGTTGCGTGTATGGTTGCGACGAGCACCCGCACTGCTGTAAGGGGTTCATCGACTCGCACTGAGATTCGGCGGGTACGCCTACTCTTTCTCCACCTCATCGCCAGTGTACTCTTGCAGGCGATCCCGAAAGAAGGCGACGAGGTTCGGAAGGTTGAAGGTCTCGCTGTCTACCTGCTGTTTCCACCTCTCTTGGTTGAATCGCGACAAATGCACGTTGAGCATGTCCAAAGAGTGCTCGTCGCTCCAATGCATCAAGATACTCGGCACTTCATGGATCGCCTCCATCAGGTCGTTCACCATCTTTACGGGAACCTTCGGGTGCAGTGTCCAGTTGCGAGCGTAGACCGTTGCCCAATGAAGCGTCATGAGACCCGCCTTCAAGATTGGTTCAGGAGCGATGTTCATGGCTACTCTTCTCCTTGCGGTTCGGACTTCACTCGCCGCCGCGGCTGATCCGGGCCGTCACGCATCGCTCGCCACCCCACAGGCAAGTCGGCAAGTTCCGTGATCGCCGGATGTTGCTCAATGACGTATTCGAGGCTGACGATCCGCCCATCTTCTGCCCGATTCGTGGTGCCGCAAAGAAACTGCCAATCGCCTTCCTCATCGTGGCTAACCAGCAGAATGGAGTGCGTCCCGTCGAGAACTCGCTTCGTTGTGAAGACGCCCCGGTTCTTTCCTTCACTGAACCGCCAGGGATGCTCTCGGGCCAACACCGGCTGATTGCGGAAGAAGTCGGTGGAGACCTCTGGATGCCAAGGGTATCGCCCGTGTCGATCGGGCCAAACGCACTGCAACACGGGGAAGTCATCGGGGCGGTAGAACCACATGGCAAAGCCGAGGTAGTCCGGGTAGAAGCCCTCATCAACGTGCCGAAACATGCAGAGGTGACCTTCGAGGATTCGGTCGTTTTCCTGCCAGTCCTTGAACGTCGTGCCTTGCCGCATTTCCTCGCCAATGACGTTGATGATCTGGGCCGCCGTGTTTCCGCTCAACCCGAAGATGATAATCTCGGGCTGTTTCAGAGTGTGGTATAGCCCGATGGAGTAGGCGAAGGCCGGACCGCTCGGGTCATCTTCGATGGTTGCGACATGCCAACCGTATTGCTGAACGTTCTCGATGACGTACCGTTCGTCGTCGTCTTGCCAAGTGGTTTGAACCATCAGCTACTTCCTTCCTCGATGTAGCAACGCCGACGCAATCTCCCGCACCCGAGCCATCGTGATGCCGTTCCGTTGCTCGACGGCCAGCGGGTGATCGGTCGGCTCAAGTTCGATGACGGGCCGCTCGCCAATAGGTCGAGTACGGACGTGGCACTTGAGATTCAGGGTCTCGGGGCAGAACGGAAGGCGAGTCGAAAGCCAACCGAAATGTGGCGGCTCATTCTCTCTGCCCTCCGTTTTCCAAAGTTGAAGTGTACGCTTGAAGTTGTCCTTGCTCAACGATGTCCAAACGCCCCAGACAAAAGGCCCATTACCGTCCAAGACGGGAATCTCCAGGCAGCCTCGGATGAAGAAGTGCTGTTCATCGACGACGCACAAGTCTGAGGTCAAGTCGCAGCGGGCATCACGTCCTTCGCTGGAAATCGTGTCGTACAGAAGCGGGGCATCGGTCCCGAACTCCATCGGAATCTCGGGGTGGTACTGCCCACAGGTGCCGCAGATGTAGCCCTCGCCTTTCTGGCTGGCTGCCCTCTCCACCACCTCCACCATCTTCGCCAGCGATAGCGGATCAGCCAGCCGATGCTCGTTCCCCACTTCGATCAACGATCCCGAAGGCAACCCGCTGTGTCTGGCCAGTTCCTCCGAATCCGAGAATGGCACTACGTCGTCGGCCTTGGAATGCAGGATCACCGTGCCGGCCTTCACCGTCTTGGCCGTTCCCCATCGCTTCCATGCCGGGCAGAGCAGCACCAGCGGCGTCGAATGTTGCGCGCGCTTAGAAAGGGAGCCACTTTCGCGGCGAGAGGGGGCCAGTTCAGCGGTTGGGCGATGGGGCGCGGGATGCAACCGCTCGCGGCCGGTGCGGACCGGGGATGAGACACGAGGCGGG